>Ga0302320_10009894_pt1 | contig 20433 bp, 18 predicted proteins | sample Bog_T0_3_FD_202130 | JGI IMG/M metagenome (GOLD analysis project Ga0302320, IMG submission 202130) | Peat permafrost microbial communities from Stordalen Mire near Abisko, Sweden - Bog_T0_3 | ecosystem: Environmental > Terrestrial > Soil > Wetlands > Peat | place: Sweden: Abisko, Stordalen Mire...
TCAGCCCCGACCTGCCCTGTATTCACAAAGAGGGTCTCGAACTCTTGAACGCCGACTACACGAGTGAAGCCGATGCCGCCCTCAAAATTCCTCAGCGGCTCAATGCCTATTACGGCAATCTCGATGCAACCGTTCTCACCTCCAAAGCCGCACAGGTGAAAGCAGCCGCACAGGCACTGGTTCTGCTCTATAGCCAAAACGTCTTCCCGGAGATGAAAGTCACCTGGGGAACCCATCCCAACCACATCGGCCATATGGCTTATCCGGGTTGCTTCCGTTGCCACGACGGCGATCACGCCGCAAGTGACGGCAAAAGCATTACCCAGGACTGCGCCGCCTGCCACAATCTGCTCGCGGTGCAGGAAGCCAAGCCGAAGGTGCTCGCCGATCTCGGTATTTAGAGCAGAATCCGAGTAACAGTGCCCATTGGACGATAGTGAAAGGTGTCATTTTCTTAAGGAAAATGACACTTGACGGGCGTGCAGTTGGGTACATCTACTCGGATTCTGCTCTAGTCCTACAGTTGTATCTGCCGTGTTTATTGGAAAACAAACAAGAACCCGGGCCTAAAGGCCCCGCCATTTCGCGCTGTTTCAGGGGGTTGAAACCCCCTGCTCCCTCCGGAATTTCCGATCTACAACTGTAGTACTAGATCAAAATGAAGCGGACTCCGTCACAGATTTCAGCGACTTGGACAACGCCCAATAGCCCAAACTGCAGATCTGATGGCCAACGTGACCGTGCCATAAGCCGATGAGGGTATCGTTGGAGATATGGCAGTGATCCACATCTCCGAGGCTGACGCGGCCCGCGACTTCCCCGGCCTTATGGCTCATGTGCGCGCTGGCGCTGAGATTGTCATTGAGTCCGATACGCGGGCAGTTGCTGTAGTTCGTCCCGCCGGGAGGGAGGGTTCAGGGTTGCCTGCGGCATCGGATCAAGCCGGTGGCGAATTCAAGCCTCGCCTCATCTCCGAATCCATTGCCCTCGCTAAAAAGCACGCGGATAACGCGAAACACTTCCGGTCCATCCCCGGCCTCACAGTGATCACGCTCTGAGATGAGTAATTTTTGCTTTGCCTCCATTTCGGCAGTAGTTTACGCATGAAGCCCGAGCCCAGGGTGGAAGAGGTGAAACCCACAGCGCTCTACTCCAGCTTGCCGGAATCACCTCATACCTCCCCCTACCCCCAAGGTGATACGCTGGCTTTTCAAACCAGAGGAGCCATCTCTTTCATGTCTGCAAATCACCCTATCAATCATGCAGCACACTTCAATCTCACCGCCGCGGCCCGCGCCACCATGATCGAGCACGGCTTCCAGCCCGACTTCCCGGCCGGAACCGATGCCCAACTCGCCGCCATCGAGGCCCATCCCGAAACCCCTTCTGCCCCCGGCATCCAGGATCTGCGCGGCCTTCTCTGGTCGTCGATCGACAACGACACCTCCAAAGATCTCGACCAGATCGAGTGGGCTGAGCAGCTTCCCGACGGCCGCATCCGCGTCCTGGTCGGCATCGCGGACGTAGACGCGCGCGTGCCAAAAGGCTCCGTCATCGACACTCACGCACAGGCTGAAACCACATCGGTTTACACCGGCGTCGCCGTCTTTCCCATGCTGCCTGCGGTGCTCTCCGAAGGCATCACGTCTTTGAATGAAAACGAAGACCGCATTGCCATCGTCATCGAGTTCTGCGTCGATGCATCGGGCACATCCAGTGACGGCAAAGCCTACCGCGCTCTGGTCCACAACCGCGCCCAGCTCGCTTACCCGAGCGTCGGCGCATGGCTTGAAGGCTCAGGCCCAGCCCCGGCCAAAGTCGCCGCCAACCCCGACCTTGCCGCGCAGCTCAAGCTGCAGGACAAAGCCGCACGGTCCATGGTCGGCGGCCGCTTCCAGCACGGAGCCCTCGATCTTGAAACCATCGAGACCCGCCCCATCATGCAGGGCCAGGAGGCTGTCGAGATCAAAGCGCTCGAAAAGAATCGCGCCACTTCGCTCATTGAAGAGTTCATGGTGGCCGCGAACGGCGTCGTGGCCCGCACCTTTCAAGACGTGGGAGTTGCCTCCATCCGCCGCATCGTCCGCACACCAAAGCGCTGGGACAAGATTGTTGAAGTGGCCCAGGCCCTCGGCACAACCCTGCCCGCCGTCCCCGACTCCAAAGTCCTCAACGACTTTCTTCTCGCCCAGCGGCAAAAAGACTCCGACCACTTTCCTGACCTGTCGCTCACCGTCGTCAAGCTCATGGGCCCCGGCGAGTACGTTCTCGTCAAGCCCAACCAGCCGTCGCCCGGCCACTTCGGCCTCGCCGTCCGGGACTACACCCACTCCACCGCTCCCAACCGCCGTTTCCCCGACATGGTAGATCAGCGCCTGCTTAAAGCGTGGCTCTCCAAATCCAACCAGCCCTATTCCGAAGATGATTTGAACGCGATCGCCACCCATTGCACACTGATGGAAGACAACGCCCGCAAAGTGGAGCGGGAGATGGAAAAGCGCATCGCCGCCGTCGTTCTGCGCCCTCGCATCGGCCAGAGCTTCCCGGCCATCGTTACGGGAGTCAACAAGTACGGCACCTTCGTCCGCATCCTCAACCCGCAGGTGGAAGGAATGCTGGTGAATGCGAACAAAAGAGGAGGCAAGGCACTCGACGTGGGCGACAAGCTCACGGTGAAGCTAATCTCCACCGACCCGGAGCGCGGATTCATCGACTTCACCGCGTGAGCAATCACAATAAAAAACTGAAATATAAGGACTTATAATCCAGAAAGGACTGCGGCGCACCCGGATTTCACCTGCTGGTGCGCCAAGTCCTCTTTTTGTAACTGACGTCTCCAATTTCGCGTCTAACAGAGAACAAGATCGAAAGCCATACTCCCAGCTGACCGCAAGCGCAACAATTTACGGAGCCTTGGGTTCTGGACGACTGGACGATATGATGAATAAGTAACCTCCCCCTGCGCCGTCCGTAGCCGTTTTGGGCGCTCCATTTGGCTGGGCCGTGCCCCTCGTTGACGCCCTTTTACCCTCTCTGGATGGTTGAATGTTCGCTGGTTCTCGCTCTATTTTTATTGGTTGCGCCACAGGGCTCATTGTTGCGTCTCTCCCATTCAGTTCCCATGCTCAATCAGTAGATACTGCTCTCCCCGCTTCCCTCGGCCCACAGATAGCAGCGCAAGACCTTCCCGAAGCTTCAGCCCCGCAGATCACCATCGCAGCCAGTGAGATTCCCCCGGCGCTAACTTCTCAGGAGCCAGTCGCGTCCGCATCCGCCAAGCAAACCGATGCCAGCCAGACCAGTCCCGGCCAGACCAGTTCCAGCCAACCGGCCTCCAGTACACAAGCCGAGCCCGCTCAAGCCGACAGCGAAGAATTGAAGCAAAAAGAAGCCGAAGAACAGCTCAAGCAGGAGGAGCATCAGCGCGTGCTTGGCATTATGCCCAGCTTCAACATCAGCTATCTCGGCGCCGCCACCGTAAGCCTCACCGCAAAGCAAAAGATCAGCCTCGCATTCCACTCGGTCACCGATCCCTTCGCCTTCGTTCTCCCGTTCGTTGTGGCCGGGGAACATGAGTTTGCCCACGACAACATCGGCTTTCCCTGGGGCATCAAGGGCCTCGGCGAGCGCGCCGGCGCGGCTTATCTCGATTCATTCGACGGCAATATGCTTGGCAACGGCATCCTACCGGCGCTTCTCCACCAGGACCCGCGCTACTACCGCCTCGGCCATGGATCGACAACGCATCGGATGCTCTACTCGCTATTCACCAATGTGGCGGCCAGGCACGACAACACCGGCAAATGGCAGCCCAACTACTCGAACATTGGCGGCAACATTATCGGCGGCGCAATCTCCAATCTTTACTACCCCGATACCAACTCCGGAATCGGCCTCACCATCTCCAACGGCGTGGTCGTCACCGCCGAAGGCGCTCTCGGTTCCATCTTTGAAGAGTTCTGGCCCGACATCTCGCGGAAGTTCTTTCACAAAGATCCTACCCATGGCCTCGACGCACAGTTCCGCGCAGCCGACCAGGCCAAGAAACAGGCCAAAGAGCAGGACAAGAAGCAGCCACAGTAACCGGCCTCACGGCGTAACCTGCTCCTCGCTTGTTAAGATGGACTCTTTGAAAGCGAGCGCAAGTACTCTCATGTCTCCATCCGCAAATCTCACTGCACCCATCAAATTCGGCACCGACGGCTGGCGCGGCATCATCGCCGACGACTTCACCTTCGCTAACGTCCGCATTGCCGCAGCCGCCATCGCCGCTTACCTGCACTCCCGCAAAGGCTCCGTCGACGAAGACCCATCGAAGGGAATCTGCATCGGTTACGATACGCGGTTTTTCTCGAAGCAATTTGCCCACGCATGCGCGGAAGTCGTCGCGGCCACGGGCATTCCCGTTCTGCTGGCCAACGCCGTCACCCCCACCCCCGCGCTCAGTTGGGGAGTGCGCGAGCGCGGCGCGGCTGGCGGCATCATGATTACCTCTTCCCACAACCCCGCGCAGTGGAACGGCGTCAAGTACAAAGCCTGGTACGGCGGCTCCGGCAAACCCTCCATCATCTCTGCCATCGAGTCCAACCTCGGCATGCCCGTTCCCGCGCCCTTGCAGCCGGCTCCAATTACCGAAGTCGACTTTCTACCGACCTACCTCAAAGCCCTCGATGCCTTCGCCGATCTCGACCTGATTGCGAAATCGGGCATGAAGTTCTGCATCGACTCTATGTACGGCGCAGGCGGGACGATACTTGCCGATATCTTTGCTCGGATAGGAGTCGCGCACGCGCAGATCAGGTCCAATCCCGACCCGCTCTTCCCCGGCATCAACCCCGAGCCCATCGAGCCCCACATTCGCGCCCTGGGCGAGGCAACGGTAGCCAACCAATGCCAGGCCGGATTGTGCACGGACGGCGACGCGGACCGCATCGGGGCGACAGATGAAAATGGGAACTTCGTGGACCCGCACAAAATCTACTCCGTCCTTCTCAGTTGGGTGCTCAAATACAAAGGCTGGCCCGGCGCAGTCACGCGCGCCTTCAACACCACCAAGATGCTCGACCGCATTGCGAAAAAGTACAATCGCGAACTCATCGAGCACGGCATCGGCTTCAAGTTTGTCTGCGACTATATGCTGGAGCGCGAGATCGTCATGGGGGGCGAGGAGTCGGGCGGCATCGGCTTCCAGCGCCACCTGCCTGAGCGCGACGGCCTGCTCAACGCGCTGCTCATCGCCAACGTCATGGCCCAGGAGAACAAAACCCTTGGCCGACTTGTGGCGGATTTGCAGGCCGAATACGGCGAACACCAGTACGGCCGTATCGACCTGCACATTCCCGAAGATCAAAAAAACGCTGCGATAGCCCGCGCCAAGGCCCTCAAACCCGGCGACAAAACCTTCGCCGGAATGGCCATCCTCACTCAGGAAACCATGGACGGCGTAAAGTTCTACCTGGACAACCCAGAAGCCGAAAGTAAGCCCAACGCGGCTGAGACGTGGCTGCTGCTGCGGGCCAGCGGTACGGAGCCGCTGATGCGGATTTATTCGGAGTCGTGCTCGAAGGAGTCGGTGGCTAAGCTGCTTGAATCGGCGAAAGGCTTTGCTCTAAGCGGGTGATGCCGAGTCGCTCATGCAGCAGAATACTGATCCACCTGGCGCTCAATCGTTTTGCCCAACTCCAGCTTGGCCATGGAGAGATCGTGCATCTGCTGCAAGTTCAGCCAGAACTCCGCGCTATTGCCGAAGAATCGCGCCAGCCTCAGCGCCATATCGGGCGTAACGCCGCGCCGCCCGGGCAGAATGTAGCCAATCCTCGTCGCCGGCACTCGAATCTTCATGGCCCGCGCATTCGCGGGGATGGTCAGGGCCGACGCATCTACATTCTCTTCGATTTTTTCGTAACCCGTATTGCAAAAAGGGCACGACTGAAGTCGTGCCCTGCTACAAAACCTACTTTATCCAGAGGTTCCCTAGTACTACAGTTGTAACTGCCGTGTTTATTGGAAAACAAACAAGAACCCGGGCCTAAAGGCCCCGCCATTTCGCGCTGTTTCAGGGGGTTGAAACCCCCTGCTCCCTCCGGAATTTCCGATCTACAACTGTAGTACTAGGCCCTCTTGGCAACCTTCGATCGAGTACGTGCAGTGGCCGGAGAGGGTGTCTCGTGCTCTGTCCCGGAGAAGCGATCCAGCAGAACCGCATTCAACAGGGATTTGTGGATCTTGATGCGCCCGTTGTACTCGATAAACCCGAGATTGCGAAATCGATTCATGAAGAAGCTCACACGAGAGCGGGTGGTGCCGATCATCTCCGCCAGGGTCTCTTGCGAGACCTTTGGAATATATTGCTCCGGTTCGCCGGGCTTGCCGAATTCCGCCATCAACAGCAGAATCCTCGCGAGACGCTTTTCACTGGAGTTGAAAAGCTGATCGACCAGATCGGCCTGAATGCGCATGCTTCGCTCCAGGAGAAACTTCAAGAAGAAGTCTGAGAAGCTATGGTCCTCATGCATTGCATGGGCCATCTCTACGCGGCTGATTCTGAGAGCGGTGCAGGGGGTAATGGCAGTGGCTGTGGCCAAACGCAGCCCAAGAATCGCCGCGAGCGCCTCTTCTCCCACAAAGTCACCGATCGCGAGCAGGGCGATGGTAGCTTCCTTTCCGCTGGCAGAAACAACTGTGACCTTCGCGCGGCCCTTCTGAAGATAAAAGATCGAGTCCGCGGGATCTCCTTGCGAAAAGAAGGCGTCCTTCGGGGCAAATTGCATGATTCTTCGCCCCAGCCCAGCATTTGCCAGAAAGGCGGCGGCGTCAAATCCGGGCTTTTGAGGTTCAACCATCGAAGGGGTTCCTTTCGTACGCGGCCCTGGAACGATTTCTACTTGGAGCAATTTCAATCATACGCGATCAGGAATTCGTCAAGTCACTAAGAACAAATGACATTCACAATATGAACAAATTTCCCATAAAGTGTTTGTGGAATCAAGGATTGTTTCGATTTGGCTGATTCTTGCGCGACGCGGCGCTTGTTTTCAGTGATTGTGCACGGGACCTGCTGCCAGGAGGCAGGCTGTCCAAATTTGCTCAACTTTCAGGGGGCACCCCCATTATATTGAATGGGATGTCGCCAGAGTTCGGCAAGTGAATCGCGGGAAGAATCTCACCACGGAATCAATCACTATGATAGCTTTAGTTGGATAAATTCTTCACGCTCCGCGGGAAGATTTGGCATGCAAAGAAAAGGCGGAATGAATGCTTCCTCCAGACAAAACGCGCGATTTGGCCCGCGTTCTCATTGCCAACGAGGCCGATGCAACCACGACCACCCTGCATAGCGGAGCAGCAACTGTGCGCGTCTATGAGAGGCTGCGCAGGCAACTCAGCTCGCCCATGGGAGCTGACGGTTTTCAGGCGCTCGCTTCCCGTGCCTTGGCTCTGGCCAAGTCGCAATCACAGCGTCTCAGCGCGGTGAAAGTTGCAGCGAACGGCAGCTTGCGCGGTCTCGGCGAGGTAGAGTCCCAGACAAACGCCGACGAGACTGGCGAGGCGGGGATCATACTGATTGCGCAGTTGCTCGGGCTGTTTCTTACCCTCCTGGGCGAAGCAACAACACTGCGTTTGATTGAAGATTTGCGCCTTCAGGTTGACGTCAGTCCAGAGCCGACCAGGATCGCGGAGAACACGATAACCTCAGCGGCCGATGGGCAGGTAATGGCTGCGGCTTTTGAGGACCTTCTGCTGGAAATTGACCGGCTGAGAAGTGTTGGCCGGCGCATTGAATCTCTGGCAGAGAGGCATCCAGGAATGGAAGATGGGCTCGTGAGTGCCGCGGGGAACATTAGCGGTATTGCCACCGTTCTGGACATCTTCGTACTGATCCGAAGCAAAGCCGGCGGTCCACAGGACGGGATTCCTGACCTCAAAACGAATCGCTACATGAATTGACTTCCGTCGGCGCGACATCCAGCGTGGCTTTGGAAGTGGCAGACCTAAGCCGTGAGAGTGCTTGCGGCAGGACAAAATCGTGCTGCTGCGTCTCCCACGAAGCGTATAGCGGCAGTTGAATTCTGCGAGGTTGAACGATGGTGGTTTGAACGATGGTGGTTTGAACGATGGTGGTTTGAACGATGGTGGTTTGAACGATGGTGGTTTGAACGATGCTGGTTTGAACGATGCTGGTTTGAAAATGACGGCTGCCCCAACAATGCGAGATTTGACCCATCGTCTTCTTGCTTATGAAGCCGGTGCGGGCAAGACCTCCGAATCACTGGAGTCCGCAACCTTTCGCGTCTATGAGAAGCTGCGCCAGAGTCTTGGTGAATTTGTTGGGGTGGCCGGCTTTCAATCGCTCGCCTTACGCGCATTGGCCCTGTCTAGACCGGAAGCTCCCAGCCTGTGCGCCGTGCAGGTCGCTTCGGATGGATCTTTACAGGGCCTGGGCAAGATTGGAACCTCAATCGACAATGACATCAATCAGGATGGCGATGGAGGAATCATTCTCATCGACCGCTTGCTCGGCCTGCTTCGTCTCTTCCTGGGAGACGCCTTAACACTGAGCCTGCTGCGCAATGCGTGGCCCGGTGAAGTCCTTTAAGTTCGAAATTCGGTAAACGGGAGAAAAGCTTGAGCACCCAAGACAAAGTGAAGATCAACAAACTACCCACCGGAGTTCCGGGCCTCGACGAGATTGTGGGCGGCGGTCTTCCCGAGTTTTCATTCAACATCATTGCGGGCGCCCCCGGCAGCGGCAAGACGACGCTGGCGCACCAGTTTGTGTTTGCCAATGCTACCCCGGAGCGCCCTGCGCTCTATTTCACCGTCCTCGGTGAATCTGCCCTCAAAATGCTGCGATATCAGCAGCAGTACACGTTCTTCGATCCGGCCATGCTTCCCGGCTCCATTCGCTTTATCAACCTGAGTCAGGTTGTTCTGGAGAAGGATTTGGGCGCGGTTTTGGAGCAGATTACCAAGGAAGTTGAAAAGGCCAACCCGGCCGTCGTGGTTGTGGACTCCTTCCGCACCATGGTGCGGAAGCCGGAAAGCGACATGGACCTGCAGTCCTTCATTCAGCGGTTGGCCCTGTTTCTGGCCAGCTGGCAAGCCACAACTTTCCTGATTGGTGAATATGCGGAGGATGAGCTGCGCGACAATCCCATCTTTACCGTCGCCGACGGTCTGGTCTGGCTGCGCCAAACGGCGGAGCGGAATTCCATTGTGCGCAAGTTGCAGGTTGTAAAACTGCGTGGGCAGGATTCCGTGCCGGGGCTACACACATTCCGCATCACAGATGCCGGAGTTCAAGCCTTCTCGCGGACGTTTGGGCTGACCGCACGCAAGAGAAATCCGCCAAGTAGTCGGCGCCTTTGCTTCGGTATTCCGGAGTTGGACAAGATGCTCGGCGGTGGAGTTCGTGAAGGCGACAGCGTACTCATAGCTGGGTCATCGGGAACCGGAAAATCGGTTCTTGCAACCCAGTTCATTGCCGAAGGTATCCGTAATGGAGAACCCGGAATCGTGGCGGTTTTTGAAGAGCGCCCGGAAGCGTATGCGGAGCGTGCCACCAGTTTAGGTTTGGATCTGGAAACGCCGCAGAACGACGGGAAGCTCACAATCCTTTATCTGCGTCCCCTCGATCTCTCGGTGGATGAGACCATGCAGTCGATTCTCGACGCCGTTCAGAAGATTGACGCCAAGCGCCTGGTCATCGATTCGCTGGCCGGCTTTGAAATGGCTCTGTCGCCGGGCTTCCGCGCCGACTTCCGCGAATCCCTTTACCGCATGATCTTCGCTCTGACAGGAATCGGGGTCACGATTCTAAGTACGGTTGAGGTGGATGAGTCGTTCACTGAATTCCCGTTCAGTACCTACTCAATCTCTTTCCTAACCGATGACATTATCCGGCTGCGGTACGTGTCCATCGATGGCCAGCTTCGCAAGATCATGGTGGTAATCAAGATGCGCGGTGGGAATCATGCCAAGGATATTCGCGAGTACGAAATCACGTCCAAAGGCGTGGTGATTCTCGGCGCACGCCTCACAAACTATCAGGGTCTTATCAGCGGGATTCCCGCCCATTCGGCGTCAATCGAATCAAAGGAAGAGCCTTCGATGGATACGGGAATTGAGCATAAGAAATGAGGGAGCCTCTGCGAACTCGAAGCCGTGGCAAGTTACGGACTCGATCCGCTGCGCACTGTGACGGAACCTGGTACCCGTTATCCCTTGTTGTAACCTGCCCCCTTTGCGATGAGCAACGTAGATACTTGCTTTCAAAGGTCTTCATGGGCAGGCCAAATGACCCAATAAGTACAGGTAGGCAGCGATACATCCCGATTGGAACAACGACCGACTCTCCGGAGCGCGCACAGAGAAAGCGTGCTTCTCAGTAAGAAGCAACTGGAGCCTGTAGTCCAGACACAACAAGTTGGAGATCGCACAGATCCCATTTCAATCAACCGTGTTGTGTCTGGTTTTGATCAGACGACAGACGGAATCCAGGCCTATCGTGTGCATGGGTGACCGCGATGCCCGTTGAGTCCGACAGGGGTAACTATGTTAGGTATGGGCCTGGTAGGAACGATTATTGTGATTGTGCTGGTTGTGTGGCTCATCCGTCGCCTTTGATTTGGTTGGGAGTTCAAAGCATTTGGCCGGGAGTGGATCCCGCTGCCATGACTTGATCCAGCGTTGTCGTGCACGCGCCTGGAACTTGGGATAGGACCGCGAGCGGCATGAATTATAAGGGGTGCCTGCTTCGACCCCGCAGCCGTGAGGCGCGTCGATATGGCCGCCGGATGCGTAGGTACGGCAGCGCAAGATGGCTCGGCATGCCTACAGCTGTTGATAGCCGACGCGGGACGGATAGCCTCCACGCCTAACGGATTTCGAGATCTCAGAGGGGCATTTTGCCCCCTGTTGAGGGCTCTTTACGGAAATCCCCCCGAAGTGGGACCACGTATACCCTCAGAACTCCCCCGGGCATGTTTGGATTCGGTAGACTAAATTGGACAATGGAAAAAGTAATGCCTTTATTTTCTTATAGTTGATTGGATTTACTGGACTATCACGGAAGTGTCTGGGAGGGTGAATGGCGGAGAGGGAGGGATTCGAACCGCCGATAGCCTTGCGACTATGTCTGATTTCGAGACTGGCTTACAATATATTATTATCAATCATTTAGAGGATGGATGGCCACTTTTTGAGCTAGTTGGAATCTTCTGCTTGTTCTAGTAGCTCAAGGCCGCAGCAATGGCCGCAATCTGCCCCCTTCTACGCTGAGAAAAGGGTTGACCGATATATGCCATTGGCATATAGTTTTTCTATGCAAACGGTGGTCGAAACCCCGATGTTCCTGAGAGCCGCCGAAGCAATCTATAGCGAAGCGGATCGGGAAGAAATCGTGCGAACCATCGCCGCAACCCCGGAGGCCGGGGACTTGATGCCCGGCACAGGAGGGTATCGCAAGCTGCGCTTTGCACGTTCCGGCATGGGAAAACGCGGCGGCGCACGAGTCGTTTATCTATACGGCGGTGAGGATCTGCCGATCTTCCTCATCACCGTGTATGCCAAATCGGAGAAGGGCAATTTGACCAAGGCCGAGCAGAATGCCCTGGCCAAGATGGCGAAGAGTTTCTTTGCCGATTACAGGGGGAAGCGATGAGCAAATTGTTCGAAGAGATGGCACAAGGAACGGCAGAAGCCCGCGCCTACATGGAAGGCGAGCGCAAGGGTTACAAGGTCACTCTGCCGGAGACCGTGGACGTGCGAGGTCTCCGTAAGCGCCTGCGCCTGAGCCAGGGGCGTTTCGCAGATCGTTTTGGCTTGTCGGTGGATGCGGTTCGTCATTGGGAGTCTGGGCGTCGCCAGCCGGAAGCCGCTGCGCGTGCGCTTCTTATCGTCATTGCCGCCGACCCTGAATTTGTGATGCGTTCCTTGGCGAAAAGTGCTTGAACACGAGTAAAGGGTTGCTCGACGATCTTCTCTCCCTTCGGGAAACGGCGGAAAGTTGGAAGCTCATTCGATCACCGGTCCCCAAAGGCGAGGGACCGGTGGCACCCTCATTTTGATTTGGAAAGGCCTCCGAGACCAGGTCCACCCGCCTCTTTACGGAAATCCCCCCGAAGTGGGACCACGTATACCCTCAGAACTCCCCCGGGCATGTTTGGATTCGGTAGACTAAATTGGACAATGGAAAAAGTAATGCCTTTATTTTCTTATAGTTGATTGGATTTACTGGACTATCACGGAAGTGTCTGGGAGGGTGAATGGCGGAGAGGGAGGGATTCGAACCCCCGGTACCCTTTCAGGTACGCCGGTTTTCAAGACCGGAGCCATCAACCACTCGGCCACCTCTCCGACTCCTTTGAGTTTACCGCGAATTGGCGTTCGATTCGAGTGGCCTTGCGAGCAAACTGCTAATTGGCTGGAACCTGAGTCTTTTCAGCAGCCATGGCATTCTCCGGCTTGGTCAGCGGCTTAGTGATGTCGTCGAGGTAGTCAGGGGTTCCGTCAATCCGGTCCAAGGCAGGAAAGCGTTCGCCGCCGTGATAGTCGATGTCGGCGGTGAAAACGGAGGAATCGGCTTGCACGATCAAATGGATTGGCTCGCTGGCGCCTTTGGCCACTTGAATGGCATGGCGCATCGCATCGGAGGAGAATATCTGGCCGTTGACAGCCAGGATCTTTTCCCCCGGCGCCAGGCGCGCTTTGTCGGCCGGGCTGTTCCAGAGGACATCGAGGATGCTGCCGGCAGCTGAGGCGCGGAGGCCGAGCGAGAAGCGGGCATCGAAGCTGCCGGATTGCGGGCCTCGGAGGCCGGCGATGGTTTTCATCGAGGGATTTGGCTCATCCTTGTAGACCAGCCGATAACCTCCCTGCTCGATGCCGGCAAGATCGGCGCGCGGCGCGATCTTGTCGACACGGTCGTGGAGGAAGGTTTCCCACTCGTAGGGAACAACGGCCTTCAAGTCCTTAACCAACTCATCGAAGTTATACGTTACGATCAACGGCCCGGTATTGCCGCCCTTGGCGAGGAAGATTTTCTGGAAGTCGTCGAGCGATTTTTTGTTGCCGGTGAGCTTGCGGATGAGCGTGTCGGCGTCAAGCCAGAGCAGCACGCCTTCCGCGTAGTAGGCCTGGCCGCGGACGAGGTTGGACCATGCGGGCGACGGCCTGCGCAGGATGCTGGATGCGACTGCTGTGTCTTCCGTGGAGCGCCACTCACGCCCCGGCGTGGCATCGAGCGTGGCCGCGGTGGAGGCCAGAAGATCGCGATACTGGGCCGCGGATTCGAGACCCGAGCGAGCTGCCAGAACCTCGCCGAGGTACTGCGTCATGCCTTCGTAGACCCATAGCAGCGCACCCTGCTGCGGGGTTGCGAAATCGGGCTGGTAGAGCCCCTCGGGGCGGCGATATTTGCCATTCCATGAGTGCGTGAACTCGTGGGGCAAAAGGTCGGAATTATCGAGTTGATGGCCATCGTCCGCAAAGCCCTTTTCACCCACGCCATTGTCTGAGGATAGACCGTGCTCCAGGCCCTCCCCGCCGGCCACATCGGAAAGAGTCAGCAGGAAATGGTAGCTGCTGTAGTGGTGCGAGGCGTAGAGCGCATCGGCTTCGCGCACCAGGTTGCCGAGTTCTGCCAGTAGCGCGGGGCGAAGGTTTGCATCCTCGGGCGCGTCGGAGACCACGTCGATATAGTGCTTTGGCGTAATGGTGGGCGCCAGGGCAAACTCGCGGAAGTTGAGGCCCGTGATGACGGGCGAATCTTCAAGCTGCTCGATGGTGGTTGCGGCGAACAGAGTGGTGGCGCCTGCCACCGGTACAGGCCAGGAGCCGGTGCCGATGGGTGTGAGCGCCGTGCCGATGCCCCAGCCGGCAGGCACCTTGACCGAGGGCTGGATGGCAATGTCGCGGACCGGAGTTTTGGCTGGATAGAGAAGCAACCTCTCCCACTCCAGTACGGCCAGCTCTTGAGAAACGCGCGAGGTAACGATGCAATCGAGATGGGCGTGGAGTGTGGCAACTCCTTGAGGAATCGTCAGGTGGTACTGGTAGAGGTCGACATCGTCGCGTCGCCAGTCGAGGGTCTGGCCGTTGGCGGTGAAGACAACCCCCGTGATGGCTTCGACGGGACCGGTTGGGCGGTGATTGCCGGGGATCCACTGAGGCGTGGTGAGTGTGAGCGGGCCTGGAGTGACGGGGAGGTCGACTTCCGCGTGATAGAGCTTGCGCGGGGCATCCGTGAGGTCGGCCACGATCTGGATCGGGGGCTTTTGCGCGAGAGTGGGAATCGGGGCCACGGAGACCAGAGCGAGCAAGGGAAGCAGTGCGAGCCTCGATTGCCTTTTTGAGAAGGATCGATCCATGACACGAAGGATAAATCAAAATTCATTCTGGGATCCCCTTTGAGAAATCAAAATTGCGCAGCTTACTTGCGCTTGTACCCATTTTGGGTACATGATAGGCTTGATATGTGCGAATCATTGCGCGAAGCACTTTGACGCAGTTCCTCGATGGACTGGAGGGGCATAAGGACCACCGTGCTGTGAAGTCCGCACTCGAGTCATGGTTTCAGGAAGTTCGTCGCGCCAACTGGCAAAATTCATCGGACATTAAGCGATGTTATGCACATGCGAGTATCGTAGGAGCCGACCGTGTGGTCTTCCATATCAAAGGGAATTCATACCGGCTGGTTGTGGCGGTGAACTACCAACGAAGCACAGTATTCGTGAAATGGCTGGGAAGCCACCGGGACTACGATTCCATCGATGTGAGGACGATTCAGTATGCACCTGAAACCGATAAAGACTGAAGCCGATCACGAGGCTGCATTGCGCGCCATCGAGCGCTTGTGGGACGCGGAAGAAGGCACACCCGAGGCAGACTCTCTGGAGATTCTCACAACCCTGGTGGAAGCATACGAAGAAGATCGCTTCCCCATGGATATGCCCGATCCGATTGAGGCCATTAAGTTTCGGCTTGAGCAGCAAGGGGAAGACCAGAAAACCCTGATTGGCATTATCGGCAATCGTACTCGAGTCTACGAAGTTCTCCGGCGGGACCGTGCCCTGTCCCTGACCATGATTCGGCGATTAAATCGCCATCTCAAAATTCCAGCTGAAGTCCTTATCCGACCAATTCGGATCAGAAAGAAGAAGCAGGCTGCCTGACGCTACCTCCTGGGCAGCCCTCCTACACGCTTTCCTGATGATCCCTTTATATCCGGCATGTTAGAAACAATAGAACAGGACGATGGCGGAGCCTACTCCAGAGAACGAGTAAGATGGATTATTCCCAGTTCTTTGCGTGCATTTCGTCACAGGATCGCTGAATTTTGGCAAGAAAGCTTTGATTGAACCCATGAGTGCCGGCCATCAGGTGGAACTGCAATCGCTTTTCGGAGACTATGTGCTTGACCGGGCCTTCGACGAGATGCGCGAAGGCAACGGAGACGTGCGCGCCCACTACCGCGCGCTCGCCGAGACGCTGGCCGGATTGCAGCCCGAAGAGCTGCAACGGCGCAAGCAGTCCGCGGACCTGTCTTTCCTCAACCAGGGCATTACCTTCACCGTTTACGGCCGCGATGAAGGGACGGAACGCATTTTTCCCTACGATCTGCTGCCGCGGCTGATCACCTCGGCCGAGTGGGACCGCATTGAGCGCGGGCTTACGCAGCGCATTACGGCACTCAACCTTTTTTTGCGCGATGTCTACTCGGACGCAAAGATACTGAACGACAAGATCATTCCCCGCGATCTGGTATACAGTTGCAAGCATTATCGCCGCCAGATGCGCGGGCTTCAGGTGCCGCGCAACGTATACATAGCCGTCGTCGGCTCCGACCTGCTGCGGCTCGATTCCGGCGAGTTCGTCGTGCTTGAAGACAATCTGCGCGTTCCCTCCGGGGTGAGCTACATGCTCACCAACCGCAGGGTCATGAAGCGCACCTTTCCGCAGATGTTCTCGAGCTACGGCGTGCGGCCCATCGAGCATTATCCGCAACTGCTGCTGGCCACGCTGCGTTCACTGGCGCCCGAGGGCCGGCCGGAGCCGAATATCGTCCTGCTCACGCCGGGGGTGTTCAACTCGGCTTACTTTGAGCATACGTATCTCGCTCGCCAGATGGGCATTGACCTCGTGGAAGGCCGCGATCTGGTGACCCACGACAACGTCGTCTATATGCGCACCACAGACGGCCTGAAGCGCGTGGATGTGATCTACCGCCGCGTGGATGACGACTTCAGCGACCCGCTCGTGTTTCGCGCCGACTCATCCCTAGGCTGTCCGGGACTGTTCAATGCCTATCGCGCCGGCAACGTTACCGTGTCCAACGCGTTTGGAACCGGTCTGGCCGATGACAAGGCAGTCTATGCCTATGTTCCGCGCATGATCAAGTATTACCTCGACGAAGATCCGATTCTGCCCAATGTCGAAACCTACCTGCTGAGCGAGGAGAAGGATCGCAAGCATGCGCTCGCCAATCTGGACAAGCTGGTGGTGAAGGCCGTCGGCGAGAGCGGCGGATACGGGATGCTGATCGGCCCGCAATCCACCGCACACCAACGCGAAGAGTTTGCCCGGCAGATTGAAGCCAATCCGCGCAACTATATTGCCCAGCCGACGCTGGCATTTTCCCGCGCGCCTTGCCTCATCGGGGATCAGCTTGAACCGCGCCATGTGGATTTGCGCCCCTATGTTCTGTTCGGCGACAAGATCAACATCGTGCCCGGAGGCTTGACGCGCGTCGCGCTTGAAAAAGGATCGCTGGTCGTCAACTCATCGCAGGGCGGCGGCAGCAAAGATACATGGGTGCTGGAATAGCGGGAAACCGGACGGGGAAAAATTAGGAGACGAAGGGAGAAACAACGATGCTATCGCGCGTGGCGGACAGCCTCTACTGGATGAGCCGCTATCTTGAGCGGGCGGAGAACACCGTGCGCCAGCTTGATGTGACTATGACTCTGATGCTGGACTCCGGCGGCGTCAATGCCGAAGAGCGCTGGTCGCGTATGGTTGCCGCTCTCGGCAATCCCGAGGGCCTGGACTGGGACGGCGATCTGGACTCGATGGCGCGCAAGTTGATCTTCGATAGCCTGTGCACGTCCTCGGTGACCTACTGCATCAACGGCGCGCGAGAAAATGCGCGCCAGGTCCGCGAAGAAATTTCAACCGAGCAGTGGCAGCGGCTCAACCGGCTTTACCATCAAATCCATTCGCCGATGGCGCAAACCCAGTTCAGCTCCAGCATCAGCGATGTGCTCTTGACGACCCTTGACGGCATCCATCTGTTCCAGGGTGTGGGAGATACAACCATGATTCACGGCCAGGGATGGCAGTTCATTCGCTTGGGCCGGCATCTGGAGCGCGCCTACGCAACTGCGACGATGCTTGAGGTGTATCAGCCGGAACTTTTTCATTCCCCGGGGGGCGAGGCCACGGGCCACCAGTACCTGGAGTTGGTGGGCTTGCTGCGCTGTTGCACGGCCTTTGAAGCCTATTGCCAGGTCTACACGGCTGACGTTGCCGCAGACCGCATTCTTGAGTTTGTCCTGCTCAATCGCGACTTCCCTCATGCTATCCGCTACTGTGTCGACAGCATCCGCACGGCTATCCAAGATATTGAACATACTGGCGGGCGGCGCTCGCCGGTTGAGTTGAACGCGAGCGTCGGCAGGCTTCATGCCATGCTGGGATTCACGACCATTCGTGAGGTTCTGGATGGAGACCCGGCCGCATTTCTGCACCGGATTCGCCAGCAATGCCTGGCCATTCACGAACTGATTTACCGCTATTACGTGCAGTATTCCATTCAGTCGGCGCTGGCGGCTTAAAAACAGCTTTCAGCTTTCAGCCATCAGCACTCAGCTTGTTAGTACTTGACTTACTTGAAGCGCAATGCGACTGACTCAATACAGTTGAAAATAGCCAATACCCACTAGCTGAAAGCTGAGAGCCGAGAGCTGAAAGCTCTGGAAGGCAAGTATGAACTTTTATTCGATCCGGCATCTAACTCGCTTCCGCTACTCCCGGCCCGTGAGCGAGAGCATCATGGAGACGCGCATGCACCCGCGCTCCGACGCCAGCCAGCATTGCCTCGCCTTCTCGCTCTCCGTGAGCCCGCGATGCCGCGTCTTCAGCTATCGCGATCATCTGGGAAACAACGTGCAGCACTTCGACATTCCCGGAGAGCACAATCAACTGGTCATCGTCGCCGAGTCCGTTGTAGAGCAGCTCGGCATGAGCGACGTGCCAAGCTTTCTCTCGCCCGATGCCTGGGGCGCGCTCGACGAACTGATCGATACCGGCGACTACTGGGAGATGCTTTTGCCCAGCACGTTCGCCATAGAAACTCCAGCCGTAACGTTGTTGGCCAAGCAGATGGAATTTTCCCGGCGCGACGATCCGCTGATGCTGGCCTATGAGTTGAATCAGCGTCTCTTCAATTATTTTGAATACGTGCCGCAGCACACTCGCGCCGACTCACCCATCGACGAGGCAATCGTCAGCGGCAAAGGCGTCTGCCAGGACTTCGCCCACACCATGATTGCGCTGCTGCGCCATGTGCGCATTCCCGCGCGTTATGTCTCCGGCTATCTATACCGCAGCCGGGAAGATCACGACCGCTCCACGCCGGACGCGACCCATGCCTGGGTCGAGGCTCTACTGCCGCATCTGGGCTGGGTGGGCTTCGATCCGACGAACAATCTCGTCGCTCATCACCGGCATATTCGCACCGCCGTGGGGCGCGATTACGCGGATGTTCCCCCGACGCACGGCATCTTCCGCGGCAAGACGGGCAGCGAACTCTACGTTGCCGTTCAGGTGACTGGTAGCGATCACGCGCCGGACCTCGATCGCAACCTGCCGATACCCGAGGACTGGAGTGTGCTGGTCGAACGGGCCCAGCAACCGCCCGATCTCCCGACGCCTCTTATCGATATTCAGCAGATGCAGCAGCAGCAATAAAGCAGAGATGAGAATAGACGGCTGACATACCAACACCACTCGCCTTGCTGCCGCGGCAGCATCAAGTTGCAAATGAAAACCGCATAAGAAATCCCACTTAGCAATTGCGTAGTTATTGGGCGGCGGCTTTTCATCGAACAAAGGTACTGATGGCGACTATTCAGCCCGGTGTTAGACTGTAGCCACCGGAGAGGCAAAATAGAGATCACAGTTCAGGAGCCTTGCTCTGGGCAATTCCGGGCGATTGCAGAGGTCTCTGATGTCAGAATCAAAAGCCGAGAATCCTTACATAACTGCCCGCCATGACGAACCGGAGATGGCCGCACAAGAGCGGAACCGCGCCTGGTGGCAAGCGCTTCCCATGACCTACGAAGGTTGGGACAAGTCCGACAGGACAACGACGCGCGAAGTGGCGACAAAGAAATTCCTCGAGGGCAATCCCTGGCTCGATCGGCAGTTCTTTACGCGCTTTGCCGGCAAGAGAGTGTTGGAAATCGGATGCGGCTCCGGTGCCGCATCCTGTCTTTTTGCGGAGGGTGGAGCCAAAGTAACTTCGATCGACCTGACCCCGGCTGCCGTGGAGATGACCCGGCAAAATTCCGCCGGCCTGGATGTGGAAGTTTTTGAAATGGACGCAGAGGCCCAGCAGTTTCCGGATGCTACCTTCGATTACGTATTCTCGTGGGGCGTGCTGCACCACTCATCCAATGCGGATAAAGCCTTTGCAGAGGTGCGCCGCGTTTTGAAGCCCGGCGGCAGCGGTCTGCTCATGGTCTACAACCGTCTGAGCCTGCGTTATTACCTGAAGGGTCTTAAGTGGCTCGTGCTGCGAGGACGCATGTTTCGCGGCGATTCTTTTGCCAGCGTACAGCGTTTCTTCACTGACGGATACTACCATCGCCATTTCACTCCGCGCGAATTCCAGCTTGCGCTTCGCGGATTGAATGTTACGCGCATCAGCATCTCCCATATGGCGCATAGGATGATTCCCGGCACGCCCGCGTGGCTGGATCGATTCCTCAAGCGGAAATATGGCTGGCTGCTGATCGCTGAGTTCACACGCCCGTAGTTTGCTTTACTTCCCCTTTTTCCCGGGGAGGATTGCAGTTATTTTGTCGAAGAATCCAGCCTTTGCCGGTGCTGGCGTCTGCGCCGACGCTGCGGGCTTTGCTGCGGCGGCTGGCGGCGACGTTACCGGCGGCGCAGGCGCTGCCTCCGGTGGAGGCGCAGCCGCGGCAGGCTTTTCTGCCGGTGCCGGCGCGGCCTTTTCCGCGGGCGCAGTCGGCTCCGCAGTCGGCTTGGCAGTTGAACCGCCGACTACTTGCGCGTTCTTGATTGTCGGGGGCGGTCCGCCACTCAGCCCATTCTGCACCAAGATCGAGATGCGGCGATTGGATGGGTCGTAAGGGTTGTCCTTCATGCGCAGCATTTGGTCGGCGTAACCGCGCACCTGAGCAACCTGGT
>Ga0302320_10009895_pt1 | contig 20432 bp, 12 predicted proteins | sample Bog_T0_3_FD_202130 | JGI IMG/M metagenome (GOLD analysis project Ga0302320, IMG submission 202130) | Peat permafrost microbial communities from Stordalen Mire near Abisko, Sweden - Bog_T0_3 | ecosystem: Environmental > Terrestrial > Soil > Wetlands > Peat | place: Sweden: Abisko, Stordalen Mire...
ACGACTTGTCCCGGACGCCCGGGGCATCCGTATTGAAGAAATCTATGCTGTCGGCGGAGATAGTGCCGCTGCTAACGAGACCGTCACGAATGTAGTTGTCGGCTCCATTCTGGTGCGAACCGCTCAAGGCCGCATTGGATGCTGCGACAAAGATAAAATTCTCACCGTATGTGCTGCTGGCGTTGGGAAAGAAATCGTAGGTCTGTCCCGCGCCCAGAGCGATATTGACGGTAAAATCAATCTGCTGGATCGGAATGTAATTGTTGTTGGGCAATTGATAGGTGCTGCCGTCCGCATAGGTCGCGTTAAAATCCACGCTGGCGGATCCGATTGAAACGACGTTCAGATCGGTCCCGGCGAGACCGCCGAAAAGCGTCGGATCCGTTAGGGAATGGCCGGTCGTCCACACGCGAATGTCAGTGATATTATAAGTTAAAGAACTTGTGTTCGTGAAATCATCACCAACCAACCAATACGTGCCGTCTCCGCCCCCGTCCGACCAGGACACATTGCTGCGATCGCTTCCCGCAGCATTGTTGAGATTTATTGTCGGCAGTCCCCGATCGATGAGAAGGGTTGCCGAAGCGCGTTGTGCGGTCACGCACATGGCGCAAGCGCCTAACGCGAATGCAGCGATCAAATGTTTCGAATTCATATAAGCGAATTGTGATTTAGGGTTGTTACTTAAAGTCTTGCCGCATTAACACGCGAAGGGGAAATCCTTGGTTTTCGGTTCACTGCGTCGGATGGAACAAACTCCCCATAAGGATTATGGGCAGGTTGCTCACTTACTTGCCTAGTGCAGCATAGGCCAAACCAAGGGCGGAAAACGGGCGTAAGCTTTCTTCGGAAATCCAGCTTAGGCTATTAGGCAACGTGTTGCAGAAGTCTTTTCGCAATTAAAATTGCTTATCGTACTCATAAGCAATCTGCTTCACGGAAAAGACGTAAGAAATCCCGACACACGCTGAACCCATTTGTTAGATATTACCTATTAATGGCAAGATGGTTGTGTCAGTTCCTGAGAAGTGTAAAGCAATTCGACATTAAGACCCCATCCATATCTCATACAGCCATCGTCTGACCAAGGCGCTGTAGACCGACCGGGCGCTCAACAGGCGCCCCGCCGTGACGGCGAGCGGACTGAGGATCGAGGAGGACGGCCTTCTCATTCCGCGCCGGAAGATACTGGCCTCGCCGCGAGTGGGGATTGATTTCTCCGGGCCGGTCTGGGCGGCCAAACCCTGGCGATTCAGGATCGAGGCGGCGGAACTGCGGCGGCTGTCGGGGGATGATACTCGACCAGGGTCGCCACGCCGGTGCCCACCTTGAATTCAACGCGGAATTGCACGGGCAGGCGCCGCGAATCCTGCGAGATCCACACCTTGACCTTCGAGCCCCGCCTGAACATCCCCTTTGGCGGCGTTTTTTCCATCCGCGGCTCGAGGACGAGCGCCGTGAAGGTGCCGAGCGGCGTCGGCACGACATCATAGTCTGTCGCGTGAACGGTCAGTTCGTAGAACTGGTCCTCGAACAGCACCAGGGCGTCATGGGTCTGGCCCGGGCGGAGGCCCCACGTGCGCGCCTGGACGAGGCAGGTGATCAGGTCGGTTGGGAGCCCGGCGGGCATCTGGAGGACCCGCTGCTCCCCCGGGTGGGCGCTGTCCGAGTAGGTCGCCGTTCCCTCGGCGTAGGAGAACTTCACCGTGTGGAAGTCGACGCGGGTCCGCAGGGAGCTGGACTCCTCCAGGGAGAGGAGCCGCCCCGTCGGTGGGTCGAACAGCGATTCGGCCTTCGCCTTGAAAGGAAGTATCAGGCGGGCAAGGCCGCGTGTCTCCGTGCGGGTGACGACACTCAGGAGCGGAGCGCCGCCCGGGCCGCTCGTGGCGTGGGCGTTCACGGTGATTTCGCCAACGCCGGGAAGAATGGCCCAGGTGACCTTGTAGGTGAACGATTCATTGTTGCCCAGGGCGGCCGGCGCAGCGGCCCGGGCAACGGCGCCCGCCGAAAGGCCCGCAAGAAAAACGGAGCGGGTCAGGCGCCTGAATCTCATCGGCAAGATATGGGCTGTTTCAATTCGCAAGGCGGCAGGCCAACCGAAAAAGGCGTGATCCACGACAAAAATCGCAGGCCGGCGCCGGGCGGGGAGCAAATGGCCGTTGGCAAATTACCGACAGGCTGTCAGCGTGCGTGTTCCAATCATGCAGGCGGCAACCCACATCCACATCAAGGGGGCGCGAGAGCACAACCTGAAGAACCTCGATGTGCGGCTGCCCCGGGGAAAGTTCGTCGTGATCACGGGACCGAGCGGGTCGGGCAAGTCGTCGCTGGTCTTCGACACCCTTTATGCGGAGGGCCACCGCAAGTACATGGAGAGCCTTTCAACCCAGGCCCGGCAGGTGCTCGACCAGCTCAAGCGCCCCGACGTCGACTTCATCCACGGCCTGTCGCCGGTCGTGGCGATCGAGCAGCGGACCGGCGGAGGTTCGCCGCGCAGCACGATCGCGACCGCGACCGAGATCGCGGACTACGCTCGGCTGCTTTGGGCGCTGGCGGGCCAGGCGCGCTGCCCGAAAGACGGGGGCCGGGTCGTCCAGCGTTCCCTGGACGACAACGTCATGCGGGTGATGAGCGCATGCGCGGGCGAGCGAATCATGCTTCTCGCCCCGGCGCTGAGGGCAAAGCCGAGCGTCCTGCGCGACGAGCTTCCGAGGCTTCAACAGCGCGGCTTCCAGCGCGTGCGGATCAACGGGGAGATTCGGGGCCTGGACGAGCCGCACCTGGTTCCGGCGGGCACCGCCCTGCTGGAGGTCGATCTGGTCGTGGACCGGCTGGTGGCGGCGGCCGACCAGCGCGCCAGGCTGGCCGATTCGCTTGAACTCGCCTTCCGCGAGGGCCGGGACCGCGCGATTGTGCTGGCCCAGCCGGCGAGCGGCACCGCGGGCGGGACGGCCGCTGGGTGGCGGGAGATCCGCCTGAGCCAGTCGCTGGCCTGCGAGGTGTGCGGCGATGTCTTTGACCGGCTGACACCGCGCCATTTCTCGTTCAACAACAGCGAAGGAGCCTGCCCGACCTGCGGCGGCCTCGGGCGGAAACTGCGGTTTGCGCCCGAGCTCGTCGTCCCGGATCCGATGAAGTCCGTGCGTGAGGGGGCGATCAAGCCGTGGCGGATCGGAGGAAAGAACCTCATCATAAAGCACAATGCGCTGCTGAAGCAGCTCGCCGCGCAGCTTCCCTTCGATGCCGATGTTCCCTGGCAGGAGCTTCCCGAGCAGACCCGCGCCAACATCCTGGACGGGGCAGGGGAGCGGTTGTTTGCATTCAAGCTCCGCAGGATGAGGGAGCCGAAGGCCCAGGTGTTTCCGGGTGTCATTGCGGACCTGGACGAGAGTTTCCACAAGACCGAGAGCGAGGGTTTTCGCGCCCGCCTGACCACCTTCATGGTCAGCGGCGAATGCCCTGAATGTCACGGCAGCCGCCTGAACTCGCGCAGCAGCGCCGTGACGGTTGTGGCAAGGGAGGGCGAGGCGCTTTCGTTCCCCCAGTTTCTCTCGCTCGATGTCGGCTCGGCCCATGAGATCGCGCACGCCCTGGTCGCCTCGCGGGGCGAGAGCGACCCTCTCCACGACGTGGTCTACGGGATCGAACAGCGGCTGCATTTCCTGCTCGAAACCGGGCTCGGCTACCTGACGCTCGACCGCGACTACACGACGCTTTCCGGTGGCGAGGCGCAGCGCGTGCGCCTGGCGACGCAGCTCGGCATGGGCCTGATCGGAGTGATCTACGTGCTCGACGAGCCGAGCATAGGGTTGCACCCGCACGACAACGAGAGGCTGCTCTCGCAGCTGCGGGAGCTGCGCGACCGGGGAAACACGGTCGTCGTGGTCGAGCACGACGAGGAGACACTTCGGGCCGCCGACGAGATTCTGGAGCTGGGCCCCGGGGCGGGAGTGGAGGGCGGATACCTCCTCTTCCAGGGTTCTCCGGGGCAATGCGCGGCGCAGGCGGCAAAGGACTCGCGGACGGGGGCCTACCTTTCGCGAAAGATGGAAGTGACAAAGGACGCCGCCGTGAAGTCGCCCGATGGCGCATGGCTCACCGTCAGGGAGGCGAGGGAGCACAACCTGCGCGGCATCGACGTCCGGTTTCCAGTTGGACTCCTCACGTGCGTCACGGGCGTCTCCGGCTCGGGCAAGAGCAGCCTCGTCAACGACGTTCTGGCCGCCGCCGCCGCCCGGCGCCTGAACGGGGCAAAGGTCGTGCCCGGCCGTCACAGGCATATCGAGAACCTCGAGTTCTTCGAGAAGCTCGTCCGGGTCGACCAGGAGCCGATCGGGCGCAGCCCCCGCTCGAATCCCGCCACATTTGTGGGCCTGCTCGACATCCTGCGCGACCTGTTTGCGCAGGTGCCGCTGGCGAAGGTGCGCGGCTACAAGGCGAGCCGCTTCTCATTCAATGTCCGGGGCGGCCGGTGCGAAAGGTGCCAGGGCGACGGCGTCATCAAGCTCGACATGCAGTTCATGGCCGATGCCTATGCCCCCTGCACGAGCTGCGGTGGGCGGCGCTTCAACCGCGAGACCCTGGAGATTCTGTTCCACGGGCGCTCGATCGCGGATGTCCTGGACATGACCGTCCGCGAGGCGATCGGCCTGTTCCGGAACATTCCGAGGGTCATCGACAAGCTTTCGACGCTCGAGGCGGTGGGTCTGGGATACCTAACCCTCGGGCAGTCGGCGACGACCCTGTCCGGCGGCGAGGCGCAGCGTCTGAAGCTCTCGCTGGAGCTTAGCCGCAGGCAGCAGGGGGCCAACCTGTACATACTCGACGAGCCGACCACCGGGCTACATTGGGTTGATATCCAGCGCCTAATGGACCTTCTCTTTCGGCTGAGGGACGCCGGAAACACGCTCATCGTCGTCGAGCACAACCTCGACGTGATACGGCTGGCGGACTGGATCATCGATCTCGGACCGGGGGGCGGCAAGGATGGCGGGGGGCTCGTTTTCGCAGGGCCGCTGGCCGAGCTGGAGAAGGCCGGCAATTCGTTCACAGCGCAGGCGTACCGCCGGTGGAAGGAAGCTCCGTTCGCCTTGTGACGAACGCGTTACAAAAGGCCGCCGGTTTCGGTGCAGGGAAGCGCGGCGTGCGCCGGAAAAAACAGGAGAGGTCTTGCGGTCTGGCCCCGCAATTGCTTTAATTCGGGCGTTCACCGGGGAAAAAGTCCACCCGACAACCATAGTTCGACATGAAAAAAACAAAAAAGACCGCACTGTCGCCCGCCCCAGCGACACCGTCTGCCACGACCATCAAACCGGCTTTCAAGGCCGCCGCAGCCGATCCCAGGGCGATTGGCGCCACGCCTCTAACAAGAGCGGCCGTGCAAACCAAGCCGCTGGCTCCTCCGCCCAGCCGGGTTCCGGCTCCCACAGCTCCCGCCCCCGCGGTGGTTGCGCCGCCTCCCGCGCCAAAACCGGCCGCCGCGTCCTCCGCGACAATCATCACCGCAAAGATCGACGTCGGCTTCGGCAATGCGCTTTACCTGCGCGGCGAGGGGCCGGGCCTCAGCTGGAACGCGGGCCTGCTGCTCCACAATGCCGGCAGCGATCTGTGGTCGATCTCGATTTCCGGCGCGAAACAGCCGGTGATCTTCAAGTTCCTGCTGAACGACTTGACGTGGAGCGCGGGCGAGGACTACAAGGCCGAGCCCGGCGCGAAGGTCACGATCACGCCGGAATTCTAGGGGCAGCCCGCGCGGCCAAGCCAAAGACCTGAGGTCTGCCATCAATCTGGGTTAATTTCTCGGAGGCGGATGGCGATCCGCTCCGGGGAATCGGGCCGGGCCGCGGCGTCGGGCGACACTTCCTCGCAGCGCACCCGGATTCTTGAGAAGGGCCGGGGGACATAGAAGCGATCCCAGCTGCGCAGCCGCCAGGCCGCGGAAAACTGTGCGCCGACGATCAGGATCGGCGTCTCGGTCCTGCGCGTCACGACCAATGCGCCGGGCTTCAGCCTGTAGCAGGGGCCGCGCGGACCGTCCGGGGTGATGCCCACATCATGGCCGGCGCGAAGCACCTCCACCATCCCCTCCGCGGCTTCGCGGCCGAGGCGGCTGCTCGAGCCCCGGACGGCCCGCATTCCAACCGTCGAGAAAAGCGCCGCGAGCCAGGCGCCGTCAGGGCTTGCGCTGACAAGGCCGTAAATGGGGCGTCCTATCCGGTAGCGCCGGTAGAATTCCGGCGTGAGGAAAAGTCGGTTGTGCCAGAGGACGAAGGCGACGGGCCTGTCCTTTCTTTCGAAGACCGCCCGTTCCCGTTCGGAAATGTCGAAGCGAAGCGTGCTGCCCCAGGCCCGCAGCAGCAGCCCCAGCGGCCAGACAAGCAGCCTCCTCCAGCCTGAGATCGTGTAGACAAGGGGCTCCGGATCGGACATTGGAAAGGATGAGGCGCCCGCCCGAGAAGGAAAGGGAGTCCGGCGGCGCTGTGGACGGGATTAGGCCTCGGGAGAGCCGACTATGCAATTCTTCTGATTATCCGGAACCATGCGGTTCATCAGGTGGATCTTGCCAATCCCAACCCGCGAGCCGCGAAGTCCCGGATTCTGCGGCAGGCCAGGCGAAGATCCGGCGCGGGAGGAAAGGTTGAAATCGCTTGCCCCCGAGGGCAGGCAAGGAAATTGTACGCCAATCCGCGTCAAGGCGGAAGAACACACCAAGCAAAATATCGCAGGCCGGCGCCTGCTTTCAGCAATTCATGGACGACAATCCTCCCAAGGAGAACCCTCCCCCGGGGTTCAACAAGATCGATCTGAGCCAGCTTCAGGGGTTCAGTTTCGGCACGCAATGGACCCAGGACAAGGGCGGCGCGCAGGACAAGCGCGACAGGACGGATGTGCCGCAGCGGCGCGACGACCGCAGGGATCGGCGCGCGTTTCGCAGGCCCGACGGCGGCCCCGACGCGCCCCGGGATGATACGCGAGGGTCCGGGCCGGGGACGGAGGCCGGGGCGCCCCAGCGCCGCGAGTATTCCGGCGATCGCAGGGAGCGTCCGGATATGCGGGGCGGGCCCCGCGCCGGCGGGGAACGGGGCGGATATGGACCGGGCCGCGGAGCCATGCACGACAGGGCTCCCTATGACAGCCCGTATTATTCGGTGACTTTCTACCCGGAGGACACGAGCTTCAATGCCCTGGTGAAGACGATCCGGGCCTCCTGCCGGACCATCGAGCTTTTCGAGATCGCCCGTACGGTTCTGGGCAAGCCCGAGCGCTTCACGGTGCTCCTGGCTCCGAAGGATCCTTCCGCACCGGCGGTTCCGGGCCGCCAGGGACAGCCACCCAGGACCGCGCCGCGCCCCGCCGGGCCGCCTGCGGGAGATTCTGCGCCAACGCCGGTCGCGCCCGCCCCAGACGAAGCCGCTGCGGCCGCGCCGCCGCAAGGCGAACCCGCCGCCGCGGGCGCCGTCGCGACGGCTCCGGAGACCCAGCCGGCGCCCGAGCCTCCGCCCAGGCCCGCGTTCCATATCTCGGCGCCTGACGGCCTGCCGTTCGAATCGGCCGATGCTGCGATCGCCCACGTGCTTTCGCACCACCTGAAGCTCTATTTCGACATGCAGGAGGTTGAGGTGGATCCCCCGAAGGGGAGTTTCCAGGTTGTCAACCGGTGCGGCGTGACCGGTGAACTGCTTGGGCCGCCCAATTACCACCGTTATAACCAGATCGTGCAGCAGCACTATGCCTCGAAGGGTCTGCGGATGCCGTTCGAGGCGTTCCGGAGCCGGATCGAAACGGTGCGCGAACCCGAACTCATCAACCAGTGGCTGGAGAAGATGAAACGGGTCACACGCTACACGTGGAAGAATCCGCCCCATGCCCGGCGCCCGGGCGCGCCGGCCGCACCCGCCGTGGCCGCAGAGACCGAGGCGCCGCGGCAGGCCGAGTCCGAGGCTGCGGCCCCGGCAGCCGCCGACGCTCCTGCGGCGCCTCCGCAGGATCCGCCGCCGCCGGCATTCGATTCGCTGGACGAGGCGCGGATGTACCTTCTTACGCATGCGCGGGACCGGGTGGTTCGCACGGCGGCCCACGCCCGATTTCACGGGCGCGAGGCCGATGCCCTCCCTCAGGGCGAGGTGCGGCGCGCCATTGAGGGAACGCTCGAGCGGCAGCGCCGGTTTCCCCTGGACACGGCCAACGCCCTTCGCGGGCGGCTCCGCAGGGAGCATTTCACGATCTTCAAGAAGGGCGCAAAAGGGATTTCGTACGTCTGCGCCGTAAAACGCAAATTCCGCGTTCCAGGCCAGACCTTTGCCGAGAGCATCGGCAACCTGATCGCCTACATCGAGGCCCATCCGATGGTTCGCGCCGGCGAGCTTGTGAAAAAATACCTCGGCGTGCAGGAGGCTTCGGCCGACCCCGCCGTGAAGGTGGCCGATGGGGCAGCCGCCTCGGCTTCGCTCGGCGCAGCCGCTCCCGCGCGGCCGGAATCCGAGCCGGTCCTCTCCAACGTCCTGTCCGTCGAGCAGCGGGAGAAGATAGGCCGCATGCAGGGCGATCTGCTCTGGCTTGTGAGGGAGGGATACGTCACCGAATTCATCGATGGAAGCCTCTACGCGCCGCCCCCGATGGTTGAGGCGCGCAAGAAGGAGGTTGAGAGCGAGGAGCACGATCCGGAGAACTTCCCCGACCCCACTCCAGAGAGTCCGTCTGCCGAGGAAGCCTCCCCGGCGGAGGAGATTCCTTCCGCGCCGGACGCCCCTTCCGTTCCCGAGGCGGATCAAGCGCCTGCGGTGCCGGCCGCGGAGGAATTGCAGGCGGCCCCCGAGCCGGCCAATCTTCCCGCGGAGGGAATCCCGCCTGAAGCGGCTCCGCCGAGCAAAGTTGAAGCGGCTCCACTGAGCGGAGTCGAAGCGGCTCTCGCGCCGGCCGAACCCGATGCAGCTGCTCCGCCGAGCGGAGTCGAAGCGGCTGCCGCCGAGCCGCCCTTGCAGAATGCGCCGGGCGAGCCGCCCGCCGGCCCGATCACCTCAACCTGATCGAGTGCCGCTCGCCGGCGATCCGCAGCTCGAGATGCCAGGCGTCGCCCGGCAGCCATGCGGCGATCCTCTCGGGCCATTCGACGGCCAGGCAGTAGGGCGAAACGAGAAAATCGTCGAGGAGCAGGGCGTCGACCTGCTCGGAGGACTCGAGGCGGTAGGCGTCGAGGTGCATCAGAAGGATGCCGCCTTGCAGCGGCGCCGCCGTGCCGGTGCCGGAACCTCGCGCGGTTGGGTTGCCCCTGTGAAGCGAGTAGATGGTGAAGGTAGGGCTGGCGACGGGCCCGGCGACTCCCAGGCCGCGGGCAAGCCCCTGCACAAACGTCGTCTTGCCCGCCCCCAGCTCCCCGTGGAGGGCCAGCGTCGCATCGACCGGCAGCAGGGAGGCAAAGGCGGCGGCCAGCGCGCGTGTTTCCGCCGCCGTCTCCGTCGAGACGCCCCGCCGCAGCCGTTCAATGACGCTCATCGCCGCAGGTGTTCGTATCCCCGGTATTTGTCCAGGCGGATCGTCCCTGGCGCCGCCCTGCCGCGGGGAACAAACCGGCCGATGCAGGTGAGCCGGATCCCAGGGAAGGACCTGTGCCAGGCCCCGAAAAGGGCGGTGAGATCCGCCCCCTCCGCAACCGACAGCAGCAGCTCGTAGTCCTCGCCGTCGCAGATCGCGGCCTCCAATCCGGCGCCGCGGCGGCGGGGAATGGCTAAGGGAAAAAGGGCCGCCTCCGCGTTCGGAGGCGTGAGGGCCGGCAGGTCCTTGGCGAGCCCGTCGCTCAAGTCCATCATCGAGCGGACTTCGGGCCTGCGGGCGAGCCAGGCGCCCTCGCCAAGACGCGGCTCGAATCGAAAGTGGTGCCCTGTCCCCAGGCTCGCCCCGAGCAGCCCGCTCACGCAGATCCAGTCGCCCGGCCGCGCTCCCTTGCGTGTGAGAACCCGCGGACCGCAGGCCTGCCCCAGAAGGGTCAGGCTGGCCGCAAAGCCGCCGGACTGCGCGACGTCGCCTCCGACAATGGGAACCCCGTAACGGCGGGCGGCCGCAGCCATGCCGCGGTAGAATCCCTCAAGCCAGTCCAGCCTGACTTCCGGGGCAAGCGTCAGCGCCACCACCGCCGCCGTCGGCTTCGCGCCCATCGCCGCCAAGTCGCTCAGGTTGCGCTTGAGCAGCTTTGCCCCGGCGTCCCGCGCGCGGACGCGGGCGTCGAAATGCCGGCCATGGACGATGGAATCGACCGTGAGCAGCTGGACCATTCGGGATGGCCGCAGGACCGCGCAGTCGTCGCCGATGCCGCGCGGCGACGGCGGGCTGGCCTGCCCGAGCCACCGGCGAATGGCCCCGATCAGGCGCGCCTCGCCTAGCGAGGCGACCGAGCGGGCGGCCTGTCGGGTGAACGGATTCATGGCGGCGAGCCCCGAAAGGCTCACGATGTCAGCCCCGCGAATACAAGCGCGATCGTGTTCAAATTGAAAAGTCCATGTGCCACGACCGTGGTTCCAATCACGCCGGTGCGCTCGTACGCGAGCGAAAAAACGATTCCGAGGACGAGCAGGGGCGCGAAGAAGGAGAGGCTCCCGTGAGCGGCGCCAAAAAGGGCGGCGGGCAGGAGCAGGGCAAGCGCGCGGGCCATCCGCGGGCCAAACCAGCGCCGTCCCTCCGGCGATTCCTCCGCCCGTTTCGCGGCCAGGCGCGGGAGGTACGTCTGCAGGAAGCGGAAGATCCCGGCCCGAAATATCACCTCCTCGGTCAGGGGGGCGACGGCCACGGCGAGGAGGATGAGGACGCTTCTGGTCAGGGGCGAATGGGTGTTGAGGAGGACATCCACCATGTCCTGCTTGAGGAACGGCACGCCGCAGGCGTCCAGGAGGCCCTGCCAGACGGCGCTGACCGCATTCACGATGGGCAGCGCGACAAGAAAGGTTGCGGCCCCTCCGGATAGGATGCGGCCAGAATTTCCGCGCAGGGCGAGTCTCCATCTGCGCACGATGAGCAGGAAGGAGGCCGCACCCGCCAAGACACCCGCGTCCATGGCCGCCCCTCCGAAGACAAGCCTGGTGTCCGCATCGAGCGGGAAGCGCCGGATCGCGAGGCTGAGCAACACCTGGGCGGCGAAGCCGGTCCCGAGCGCCAAAGCGAGAAAAAGCAGGAAATCGACGGCGGGCAGGTCCCACTCGGAAAGGGATGACGGGGCCCGGCGCTTCCTGACGAACCGCTCAAAGGCGAGCCTGCACAGAATGCCCGCCCCGGCCAGATTGAGAGCGACCTCTGCGACTATGGCTGGCCTGGTTGGGTCCAAGAGTGCGGATGCGGCGGGTTAGACGCGGATGCGTCCTGAATCGTAGACAATCCGCCCGTCGACGATCGTGGTCTTGACCCGTCCCGTGAGGGTCCGGCCGTCCCAGGGCGAATTGCGTGATTTGCTGAAGCCCGCCCCGGCATCATAGAGCCACTGCTCATCCGGATCGAAAATGCAGATGTCGGCCGCCGAGCCGGGGTCCAGCGCACCTGCGGGCAGTCCGAGAATCCCGGCCGGCCGGCGGGTCATCAGGTCGACGACGCGCGCGAGCTTGAAGCGGCTCCTCCGGACAAGCACTTCGAGGGAAACGGCCAGCGCCGTCTCGAGGCCTGTAATCCCGTTGGGCGCAAAATCGAACTCCCGGTCCTTCTCGTAATCGGTGTGCGGGGCGTGGTCGGTGGCGATGCAGTCGAGCGTGCCGTCGCGCAGGCCCGCGACGACCGCCCGGCGGTCCTCCTCGGTTCGCAGCGGGGGATTCATCTTGAAATCCGTGTCATAGCCGCAGAGCGCCTCGTCCGTCAGCGCGAAATGATGCGGAGTGGCCTCGGCCGTGATCCTCAGGCCGTCCGCCTTCGCGAGGCGTATCATCTCGATCGCGTGCCTCGAGGTGATGTGCTGAAGGTGGATGTGCGCGCCCGTATACCTGGAAATGACGATGTTCCGGGCGACGATCAGGTCCTCGGCGGCATTCGGCCAGCCGGCAAGCCCGAGGCGGGTGGACATGACCCCTTCGTTCATAACCGCCCCGCGGGTCATCGACTGGTCCTGGCAGTGGTCCATGATCGGAAGCCCGAACATGGCCGCATATTCGGCGGCCCGGCGCATGAGCTCATTCGACTGCACGCAGTCGCCATCGTCGGTGATGGCGACGATGCCCGCGCGCTTGAGCGAGCCAAAGGGGGCCAGGGCCTGGCCCTTCTGTCCGACCGTGATGCAGCCGGTCGGCAGCACCTTGACCGCGGCGTCGCGAGCCACAACGTCCTTGATGAACTGGATCGTCCCGGCGTTGTCGGCGGGCGGCGAGGTGTTCGGCATGCAGACGACCGTAGTGAACCCGCCGGCCGCAGCCGCCCGCGATCCGGTTGCGACCGTCTCCTTGTGGGTCTGGCCGGGTTCGCGGAAGTGGACGTGGATGTCGACGAGGCCCGGGCAGGCGACGCGCCCCCGGGCGTCGATCTTCCGGGCCCGCTTGCGCACGGCTGCGGGCAGGGCGGGCACGATCCGCCCGTCCCTGACGAAAACGCTTCCGACTTCATCCCGCCGGGAGGCGGGGTCGATCACGCGGGCATTGGCAATCCAGAGGGCTGGCATGGGGAGAGGCTATTCGGCGCCCGCGACAGCCTGTTCGAGGCGGCCGCCGGAGCAGAGGTAAAGGACGGCCATGCGGACGGCGATGCCGTTGGTGACCTGCTCGAGAATGACGCTGCGCGCGCCGTCGGCCAGCTCGCTGTCGATCTCGACGCCTCGGTTGATGGGCCCGGGGTGCATGATGATGGCCTTGGGATTGAGCCAGGCGGCGCGGGCCTTGTTGAGGCCGAACATGCTCGTGTATTCCCCGAGGGAGGGAAAGTGGCTGCTCGCCTGGCGCTCGTGCTGGATCCGCAGCAGCATGACGACCTCTGCGTCCGCAAGGGCCGACTTGAGGTCGTGGGATACGGTGACCCCCAGGGCCGTGAACCAGTGCGGCACGAGGGTCGACGGCCCGACGAGCGTCACGGCCGCCCCCATCTTTGTCAGCGCGTGAATGTTCGAGCGGGCGACCCGGCTGAAAAGAATGTCGCCCAGGATGACGACCTTGCGGCCCTTCAGGCCTCCCAGGTGCTCCTTCATCGTGAAAGTGTCCAGAAGGCCCTGGGTCGGATGCTCGTGGGCGCCGTCTCCGGCGTTGATCACGGGAATGTCCAGAATCCGCGACAGGTACAGGGGGGATCCGGCCGCGGCGTGCCGTATCACGATCATGTCCGCCCGAAGGGCCTGGATGTTCTGGGCGGTGTCGCGAAGCGTCTCGCCCTTGGTCGTCGATGAGGTGGCTGCGTCGAACGAGATGACGTCGGCGCTCAGCCGCTTGGCCGCCATGTCAAAGGCCATGCGCGTGCGGGTGCTCGGCTCGAGAAAGAGGTTAACTATCGTCTTTCCGCGCAGGGCGGGCACCTTTTTCACGCTGCGGCCGAGGATCTTCTTAAACGCCGCGGCAGTGGTGTGTATCTGATCGATCTCCTCGAGGCTGACTTCCTCGAGCGTCAGGAGATGCTTTCGATTCCAGGGCATAGGGGTGTTCAGCCGTTCCGGATCACGATGCGGTCGCGCGCCGGATCCTCGCCGAGTTCGACGATCACCGTCTCCTTCTCGCCCGCCTCGAGCTTCATTCCGACAAAGTCGGCCGCTATCGGCATGCGGCGGCCCCCGCGATCGACAAGAACGGCAAGCTCGACGCGGGCCGGCCGGCCGTGGTCGAAAAGCTCGTCCAGGGAGGCCTTGACGGTCCTTCCGGTGAAAAGGACGTCGTCGACCAAGATCACGGAAGCCCCGGTCACGTCGCCCGGGAGCGCCGTGGGCGTGAACTCCTTGGGGATCGGATGCCGGCCCAGGTCGTCGCGGTGGAAGGATATGTCAAGCACGCCGGCCATGGCCCTCCTGTTGGACGAGGGAATCGCGTTTATGGCCTTCGCCAGCCGGTAGGCGACGGGGATGCCGCCATTGGCGATTCCAAGAAGCCACAGGGGCGCCGTTCCGGGATGGCCATCGCCAATTGCGGCGGCGAGTCGCTCGATGGCGGCATGCACCTCCTTGGCGGCGATCTGCCTGGATGGTCCCACGCCTTGAGAAAACAGAGTGTTGGGGAAATTAGAAAGAAAAAAAACATAAGACCTCAGGCCTCCAGTATTGAATTTCATTCAATACTGGAGGCCTGAGGTCTTACGCACGCGTTATGCACGCGTGAGGTCTTACGCACGCGTTATGCACGCGTGAGGTTTTATGCACGCGAGAGCCAAAACATGCTCCGTCCACTATGGCAGGTTGTAGACCTCGACCAGGGCGAGGCCTGATGTCGAGTTGGCGTTGGTCACCTTGGCGGTGTAGCCGGCGACGCCGCTCGAGCCGGTCGGAAGGGTCACCACCATGGCGCAGTCGCCGGATCCCGCGGCGATTGTGCCGGCGTAGACGCTGTTCATGATCGCGGTTGTCGCCGCCTGTACGCCGGCCGCCACGGTCGAATTGCCGCGGACCGGGGCATTGCCCCAGCCGGCATTGGTTGCAATGGCGTTTCCGGAGGAGTCATACAGGGTCAGCACGGGCTGGGCCAGGTTCTGGCCGGGAAACGTCCCGGCCAACCCCGGGCCGACCGCACGGACGAGCAGCGTCTGGGCGGTGTTGCCGATGATATAGAATCCGGCATTCAGCAGTTGATTGGCGCCCGTCCCGACATAGCCGCGCGTCGAGATGTTGATCAGGCGGGAGGCGGGAGTGCCGACGTAGGAGTCATAGTCGTAAACCTCAATCTGCGCCACCCCGGTTCCGCCGCCCAAGGGATCTATCTCTGCCGTGTAGCCTATTCCTTGGCCGGCCGGAACGTTCGTGAATATCGCCGCGTCCTTGGAACTGGCCGGGAAGACAGGTGCGAAAACGGTGTTGAACGCGTTGGTCAGGATCTGAGTGCCGCCCCAGGCCGAGTTGGTGGCGAGAGCGCCGCCTGAGCCATTGAGGGTCAACTGCGGGTTGGCGAGGGCGAGACCGGAATACAGGGAAGGGGCCTCGAGCGCCAAGTAAGGGCCGATTCCCCGGACCACGATGTTCTTGTTGCCCGATCCTGTTGTGTAGAATCCCGCGTCGAGATTCTGGTTGGGGCCCGAGCCCACGTAACCCAGGGTCGAAATGTTGTACAGGTATGAGTTGACGGCCACTGCCACGCTCGCCACCGACGAAGTCACCGAACCGTAGGGGTTCGAGACGACGACCGTGTAACTGCCCCGCTGGGTCGTGCCGATGTTGGGAAGCGCCAGTATGGCGGTCGTCGCACCTGGAATATCAGCCCCGTTCAGCTGCCACTGGTAGCTTGTGCCGCCCGAGGCGGCTACGCTGAGGGTGACGCTCGAACCGGCATTGACGGATTGGGAGAGCGGCTGGGTCGCGATCGACGGGGGAATGCCCTGGGCGCGGCCCTGGCGCTGGGGGTTGCGGAGCAGCATGGGCCACGCCGAGGCGGATGCGGAAGCCCCGATGTTGAATGCGTAGAGCTTGTGGTCGTAGCTGCCGAAATAGAGGGTGTTCCCGGAAATGGCCGGCGATGAGCGCACCCAGCCGCCCGTCGCGAATGTGCGGTTGAGCGAGCCGTCGGGGTTGATCGCATAGACGTTGTTGTCGTAGCACCCGACATAGACGACACCGCTGGCATCGACCGCAGGAGAACTCGCGCGCACTTCGCTGCCGAGCGTGTAGCTCCATTGGAGGGCCCCGGTCGCCGAATTGATCGCGTAAAGGTGGTGGTCGTAGCTGCCGAAATACACCAGGCCGTTCGTCCCCAATGCCGGCGATGAGCTGATGCCGTTGTTGGCGCTGAATTTCCAACGCAGGTTCCCGGATTTCCCCAGGGAATAGAAAATCCCTCCCAAGGTTCCAAAATAGAGATTGCCGCCCGCATCCACGGCGGCGGATGTGTAGATTGCGCTGTCGGCGGTGAAGCTCCATGCCAGGGTTCCGTTGGGGCTGACCGCATAGAAAATGCTGTTGTCGGCGCCGATGTAGACCGTGCCATCCGAACCGACCGCGGGCGCGGCATAGGAGAGCCCGGGGACGGCAAGGCTCCATTTCACGGCGCCATTGCCCGTGGCGATGGAATAGAGATTTCCATCCTCGGCCTTGACGTAGAGGGTGTCATCGGCGGCCGAGACGGTTCCCAGGGCGGCCGGACCGTTGACGACCGCGCTCCCGGGGAGGGTGGCGCTCCACTTGGGCGTTGGAGGACTCGTCGTCCCCGCGGAGAAGGCATAGATCGGACCTCCGAGGGATGAGGCGGCATAGACGGTTCCGTCGCCTCCGATTGCGGCGGCGGTGGTGTCGAAAGGTGCGCCCGCGAAAAAGCTCCACCGGGTCGATCCGTCCGGATTGAACGCGTAAAAGCCGTCGTCATCGCTCCCGACATAGATCGTGCCATCCGGCCCCACCGCAGGGGCGCACGTGATGCTGTCCTGGGTGACCGCCTGCCAGAGCGAATCATCGATCGAAAGCGTAAACTGGCCGGCATCCAGCGTCGTGTTGGAATCGGTGTTTCCGTCGACCGTGATCATGTAGGTGGCGCCCGCCGTTGCCTGGATTGTGCAAAGGCAGATGCTCGCCGGAATATTGGTACTCGAATCGATCGGACCGCCCACAACCTGCGCTCCGGGCACAGGGGTCAATGCGCCCACGCTCGATCCGGTATAAACAGCGAGAAGCGGATCGAAATCGTAGCTGAAGACGGCGATCTGGAATTGGCCCGTCTTGGGCGCAGTCCACGAGTACCATACCGAGTGGCCGCCGCCGTATTGGGGCAGAATCAGCGGCTCCAGGTTCTCGCGCGTGGCGTACCGGGTCGTTGAAGTGATTCCGACGCTCGTTCCCGATAGCGTTGTTGCGAGGGCGAATGTGTCGTTGTTGTAGTTCAGCAGGAACACCGTCAGGCCGCTGGCGCCGTTTTTCCCGTCAACCGCCAGCTCATAGGTTGTCCCGGCCTGCGCAACGAAGGTGACGCTGGAGGCTCCCGCTCCCGCGGTGGCGTTGGCTGCGACCTGGACGAGCGAGCCGAGGGAGGTGCCGGCGTAGACGCCGACAAGCGTCGCATAGCTGCTTCCGGTCGTCGCCAGGGTAACCGATCCGCTTGCGGGCGCGGTCCACTGCCACCAGAGGGAGGCCCCGCCGGGATTGTTCGCGATCACAGGCTCCCCCGTCTCCCGCGTGGCACCGACATTGGATGTGCTGACGGAAACGGACGATCCGGACAACTGGGCCCGGGAGGCGAACGCGTCGTTGAAGGGCGTATTGTCGCCGGCGGCCGAGGCCAGGGCGGCTGCGAGGTTCAGACGCCCGCCTGTCTGAACCCGGCCGTTGAAGTTGAAATCCGGATCGGCATGGCGCAGGAGCCGGTTGATGAGCTGGCGCGGGGTGTCGGCTGGAAACTGGGTTTTCAGAAGCGCAAGCGACCCGCTCACAAAGGGCGTCGCCATCGAGGTGCCGGACAGGATCGCGGTCGCGGTGTCGCTCGTATTGTAGGTCGAAAGAATCTCGTTTCCCGGGGCGGCGAGATCGACGTTGCCCGAGCCATAGCTGCTGAAAAAGACCACGTCGTCCCTGTTGTCCGAGGCGGCCACGACGACGCTGTTGTTCAGGGCATAGCTCGCCGGGTAGGAGGGCGTAAGGCTGTTGTCCTCGGCCTGGTTTCCGGCGGCGAACACGCAGATGATTCCCGCTGCGTCCACCGCCTGCAGGGCCGAGTATTCACTGGGGTCGTAAGCGTTGCTGCCGAAACTCCCATTCAGGATCTGGGCGCCGTGGGCGAGCGCGAAATCGAGACAGGTGACCTCGCTCACGGTCGTGCCTTCCCCGTTCGAATCCAGAAACTTGAGGGGCATGAGCTGCACGGACCATGCGACGCCGCTGCCATCCACCCCGTTGTTTCCGATGGCGCCGATTATGCCCGCGACGTGCGTGCCGTGGCCGTTGTCGTCGGACGGGGACCCGCTGGTTGCGCTGCCGGACCGCACGGTCGCATTGATTCCGTGGATGGCGTTCACGTACTGGAAGGTGAACGGGAATCCGTCATAAGTCCCGGTGGTAGCTCCGCTCGGCGAGGGGTTCGTCCAGAGATTGCCGGCGAGGTCCTGGTGCGTCAGCCGGATCCCTGTATCGAGGGTTGCGACGACGACGCCGGGGGCGTCGTAGCGCGTGTTCATCCAGGCCGGCACGGCGTGGATATCGGCACCCGGGACACCCGGCCCGTCGATTCCGGGATTGGAGCCGGTGTTGTTCAGCCCCCACTGGCTCGTGAAGCTGGGGTCGTTGGGCGCACTGGCGGCCGTCGCGTACGCGTGCTTGATATAGTCGCGGTCGACAAATTCATAGCGCCCGGTTGCACGGAGGCGGGTGATCGCCGCATCAGGGGACTCGCCCGGCCTCACGGTGACCACCCGAAGGCCCCCGAAACGCTGAAACTTGCGCCCGACGGCCCAGCCCTCTGCCGCCTCGGCCGAATCGACCGTGCCTAGGCGATCCTGACGCGGCTTGGCAAGTACGACCCCGTCCCGAAACCCCTGGACAATCTCCCTGGCCGTGAACGGCGCCCCGTCGTCTCCCTGGGCGCGTGCGCCGTGGGCCGCAACGGCGGCGGCGGCGAGGAGGATCAGCAGGTGTCGGAGCATGAATCGGGTAGCGTGTAAACTGGCGGCGGCGGAGGGCAAGAAGGGAAAGATGCCTTGGATGACCTGCCCGGGGCCGGTCCAGTTCCGCCTTTCGCACAGGGTTTGAGGGCATTCGGCTGATCGGCGAGGGCCGTCCTTTCAGGGCGCCGCGAGCCACTCCTGCAGATCCGCGTCGGATTCCAGCAGGCGTCCGCCCCGGTAGTCGGCGGCGAGGAGAGCGGCATAGGCCGGCTCCGCAAAACGCCGGCAGTGCAGAAGGACCTTGGCATGCTGCCCGGGCGCGCGAACCAACCTGCCGAGAGCCTGGTTGACCTTAAGCATGCCGGGGATCCGATACACCCGTTCCACGGCCGCCTCGCGGCCGAGCCCGGCAAACGCCTGCAGCCGGGCGCGCTGAACGGGATTCACCTCCGGAAGGGAGGGGCCCACGACCATCGCATGGGTGACCCTCCCGCCGAGCAGATCGATGCTTTCGGCAAACCCGGACCCGAGGACGAGGAAGAGGGCGTCCGAGCCGACGAGCGAAGCTTCGACCCATGCGGCCTGGGCGGAGAGCGATGCCTGCCTCGGCTGGATGGCGATGCGCAGCAACGGAGCGACGCTCCCCATTTCCCTCCCGACCTCCTCGGCGTAGGCATAGCTCGGAAAGAACACCGCCACGGCGGTTGACGCGCTCCTGCAAAGCGAGGCCACCGTTTCGGCCGTGACGCCGAAATAGCGGGCCCGGTGCTGAAAGGTCGTGTCGACCCGGCTGTCGCTGGCTACATCATAGGCGCCGACCCGCCAGGGCGTGGCGGCGCGAAGTCCGGAAAGGGGCGTGCCGCAGGCGGCGCCAAAGGCCTCCCAGGGGCCCGGAGTCGCGGTCGCAAGGATGACCCCGCCAAACTCCCTGAGGCTCTTTCCAATTGCCTCAGCGGCATCGAGGCAGGTCAGCAGCAGCCGGCCGCGCCGCTGGCTCCACCAAAGAAGGGGCAGATTGCCCTGGTCCAGTTGCTGGGCGACCTGGGGGAACTCCCAGAGGCGCTCGGCCGGTCCGGGACCCAGGGCTGCATAGTCGAGCGGCTGGACGGCGACCGCGTCGGCCAGGCGATGCAGAAGGTCCCGCGCCCGCTCCTCGAGCTCCGGCTCAAGCGCCGCGCTCGCCGCGAGTTCCCCGAGGAAGCCGGCCCAATCTGCGGCTGCGGCCAGAAGGGCCGGGGGGGCTCCGACCGAGTGCAGGGCGTCGCCGAGGAGCAGGGCGCCTTCAGCCGTGAATTCGTGCGAATACACTCCAGCGACACGGCTTGGGAGATTGTGAGCCTCGTCGATCAGCAGGAGGGTGCGCTCCGGCTGGAATCCGGGCTGGTCATAGAACAGGCCGCGGCTGGACGGGGAAAAGACGTAATTGTAGTCTCCGATCCAAACATCCTGGAAGGCAAGGGCCGTGCGCGTGATCTCATAGGGGCAGATTCGCGCCGCCTGGCCCGCAAGCCGGAGCGATTCGATGTCCCGCGCCTGGTCCTCGAAGAGATGAAAGCGAGCCAGTCCGCTTTCCGGCCAGCGCGCGGCCGCGCCGGCGAGGAAGGGGCAGGCATCGCGGACGCAATGAAACACGGAGTTCACGCAGTGCTCGGCCTTGTTTCGCACATGCCAGGTCGCCACCGGCGTCGAGCCCGCGGGTCCGTCCTGCGCGGACCCCCTCCCGGTCATCAAATCGAGGGTGCGGGCGACCTGCAGCTGCCCCGTGGATT
>Ga0302320_10009898_pt1 | contig 20427 bp, 6 predicted proteins | sample Bog_T0_3_FD_202130 | JGI IMG/M metagenome (GOLD analysis project Ga0302320, IMG submission 202130) | Peat permafrost microbial communities from Stordalen Mire near Abisko, Sweden - Bog_T0_3 | ecosystem: Environmental > Terrestrial > Soil > Wetlands > Peat | place: Sweden: Abisko, Stordalen Mire...
CACTTCACAATCCCTTATGTCAAGTGGGGGCTGAAAGACCCGAGCATTTTTATCCTCAAGGTTGCCAAGGATGTTGATATCGACCTTACGCTTGTGGGTCGCCTATCTTCTTCAAATTGATTCGGACGAACTTCATACGAATTGGGGGCGTTGAATTGAGCTCGCCGGATCACGCAACATACTGATTGCCGTTCGACCTGCTTGAAGCACTACACTTGATGCGCATCAACAGCGAAGGCATCTGGTTGAGAGGGCTGAGAAGGCTGAGGAGAACGCCGCTCAGCCGATATAGCCGGCGCGGGAATCACGTCAATTACCGTGCAAACCCCAACACTTGGCAGAGGCACTTCCAATACATTGCGGTTCACCGTAGAGAATGCCACGACCGTGGGTACCCACGTAGACGCGGCCAAATTGCCGTGGATCCCCGGTAATTTGGAGGATGAGTCCCCATTGGTGCCGGTCGTCGTTGACTCTGACCCATGTTCGCGCCTCATCGGTTGAACGGAAGACACCGGGCTGGCCGCGCACGGTTCCGGCGAGATAGAGAGCCGGATAGGGCTGTTGAGGAGCGGCCTTGCCGAAGCCAAAGGCCTGGATCTCCTCGACTCCGGGGAGACGGGCGAAGGAAACAGTGCCTCCAGCCGCCTGCGGCATAGGCGGAGTAACGTGATAGAGGCCATCGAAGGCAGCCAGCCAAAGATCCCCGGCACGGCCCGGCGCGGCGTAGATGTGGTCCTGGCCTCCGCGGCTGTCGCCGCGCGCAGACGAGCCGGAGATGTACGGGGCATCCGCCAGCGTGAAACTCTGAGCGGTGAAGGCGGCTCCGCCATCACTGCTGTGATAAAGCGTAAGACTGCTGAGCGCGATGGCGTAGAACGACCGCGAATCCACTGGGTCCGCGATGACCGGTAGGCCTGCGGGAAGTCCGTGCGCAGCGGTCCAGGTGGCGCCGAGGTCATGGGTGATGTAAGTAGGCTGGTGTTCCGGAGTCCAGGCCCACACGCCGCCATCGGCTGAGACGGCGATGGATCCGGCACGGCTTTCTGCTGTGGGCGCGGCAGCGGTTGGCTTCCAGGTGCGGCCGCCATCCAGCGAATAGCCTATGTTCTCGCCGGGTTTGTGTTCGTCGTTGATGCCGACCCGGACGATGACTCGGGGGCGGTGCGTGGCGGAAGCGACGCCCGTGGTGTTGGCCAAGCGCGGCGGCGCGGAGGATCCAGCGCGCATCGGGTGGTCCAGACTCCAATGAACGAAACCGCCGTAGTCGCCGATGGCGCTGATAAGATGAGCGCCACGGGTGGGACTGTCGAGCCCGAGCGCCACGCTCTCCTCGATGCCTTGCGCGAGGATTCTCCAGTGGGTGGGCTTGCCGCGATCGACTGCGGTCAAGTCAAAGGTCTCCCAGCCGCCGTAGCCGGTGGTGAAGACGGCGTGATCGGAATCAGCCGGATCGATCTCAATGTCGAAGAGCCAGTGGATAGGGGTGCTCTTCACGTAGGGCGCAAAACGGTAATCGAAGACGCCGGCGCTCGTCTCCCCGCCGCCAAAGATTGGCTTCCACGTCGCGCCTCCGTCGGTGGAGCGGAAGATTTCATCGCCGACAACTGAGTGCTGCCGGACGAAGGTGCTCACTATCAGCGTGCGCGGATGTTCAGCATCGACGGAGACGGCGGCGTAACCGAATTCCCGGCTGCTGGCAATGGGACGGACGGGAGTAATGTCGGTCCATGCGCCTGTGCCTATGTTGAGTTTCCACACCGCTCCATCGGTCATATGCGATGGGCCAGGCGCAGTTCCATAAGTGACATAGAGAAATCCGTCGCTGGAGAGCGCAGCGCGGGTCGGCCGGAATTGGGTTGGCTCGCCGGCGATTGCGCGCCAGGATGCGCCCTCATCGTTTGAAACGAAGATGTTGGGTCGGTTAATGAGGGAGACGCCGGCATAGATCGTCCGGGTGGCGGTAGATGGACCATGCGGCGCGGCAGATGGGCTGAATTTGACGAAGACGATGCCGCTGCCGCGCACAGGCATGCGCCGCCAGTACTGCTCGGGCTTCTCGCCGGGAATAGGGCTCGGCGCCGGTGGCACCACTTCGGTAACGTCTGGAAAGCTGTTGACTCGCGTCCAGGTTGCGCCGCGGTCTTGAGAGCGCCACAGTCCGTCGTGGCGCGTTCCCAGATAGAGTATGCGACCGTCGCCGGGATCGACGGCCAGACGCTCGCCATTGCCGCGTCCATCTTCGTTTCCCCCTAGCTTGAAAGGCAGGCCGGTTCGTTGAAAGCTCTGGCCGCGGTCATCGGAGCGGAGGATGAAGCCATTGGGAGTCTGTGAGTTTGTGTAGGTGCCGCACGCCAGGTACACGCGATTGGGATCTGCTGGATCGACGGCGATGGACTCAACTCCCATCAAGTTGAGGTCCTTGTACGACACCCAATCCAGAATCGGCTGCCAGTGATCGGCGGCCGCGTCCCAGCGGTAAGCGCCGCCCATGTCGGTGCGCGCGTAGCGAATGCCCCGCGCCGTGGGGTGAAAGATGACTCCGTCGATAAAGCCGGCGCCGGCAATTTGGACGCTCTTCCAGGAATAAGCTGCCTGCTGTGGAGTCTGCGCAGAGGCTGACGCCGCGCACAATAGAAACAATAGAGCCGGCATTCGGAGTCGCTCGGTCACTGACTTCCTTTCCTCGCATGAAACCAAGAAGTTACGCAACCAATGGGCTTATTGCAGCTTCAATTGGATAGCTGCACCTGTATATTCCACGCTCTTGAACCGAGCAGGCGTGAACGGGAAACCTTCCGGGTGCGCCTTTGACACCAGAACTACCTGGAAGCTGCGGCTGCTCAACATGCCGTCAAAGGCGCCGCTGCGCTCTCCGATGGTGAGCGTGCTTGTCTTGTCGTTCCACCGGATGGGAATCTGCGAGAAGGCGCCTTTTTCGTAACCGAAGGTCGTACCCTGATCCTCATAGAGCGTGAACTCGCCGTCGGCGCCTGCATAGACATAGAGCGTGATCGGGTCGCTGGGATTTTCCGCGACATACTGCATCGCGGGCCCGTAAGGAACGATCGATCCAGCGCGGACGAAGATAGGTATCTGGCTGTAAGGCGCTGGGGCGGAGAGAATGCCTGAGCGGGCAGTCTTACCGGTCCAGTAGTCATACCAGGCGGCAGCGGGCGGCAGGTAGAGGGTTCGCGCGCGCTGTTTGTACTGGGTGATCGGAGCAACCAACAGCGCTGGACCGAACATATATTCGTCGTTCAATTCGCGAGCTGTGCGGTCCTGGGGAAAGTCCATCACCAGTGGGCGAAGCATGGTGTAATCGCGCTGCGTAGTCCAGCCGGCCAGGGAGTAGATGTAAGGGAACAATGCGTAACGCAGGCTATCGAATTTCAGCTCGGCGTTGTATGCAGGTGACCCCTCGCCGAGGGTCCACATCTCGCGCGCCCGCAGTTCGCCGTGCACCCGCAGTATGGGCGTGAATGTCGAGAACTCGAACCACCGCGCATTCAGCTCCCGCCACTCATCTTCATCGGTCGCAATCATGGGCTCATGGGCAAAGCGGTACTGCATCGTATATCCGCCGGTGTCCATCGCCCAGTAGGGCAGGCCGGAGATGCTGGCGCCCAACCCCGCCGGAATCTGTTTGGCCATCGTGGTCCAGGTGGAAGTCATGTCTCCCGACCAGATGGCAGAGGAGTAGCGCTGTATGCCTGCAAATCCGGCGCGCGTCAGAATGAAGACACGCTGGTCGGGAGCGGCCTCGCGCTGCCCGGTATAGACACCCTCGCTATTCACCAGCGCGTAGCCATTCAACATGCGCGAGCCCGTGCCCAGGTAAGTCGGAGTCATGTGCGTCCGCTGGTCTTCCAGCGTGAGCGGCGACGGCGTCATGTCGGGTTCGGTCGCATCCATCCACCAGGCGTCGATACCCTTCGCAAACAGGCGCGTGTCGATCTGCGACCAGAACAGCTTGCGCGCTTCGGGATTGAAAGCGTCGTAGAAGGTACAGGGCTGACCGAGCCAGTCCGTGACGTGCTCCTTTAGATTCGGTTGATACAGATAGCCCTTCGTCAACATCGCCTTGGCATTCGACGTATTCGGATTGAATTTGCCCCACACGGAGATCATCAGATGCGCGTGCAGAGCATGAAGCGCGTTGATCCAGGCTGCGGGATCCGGGAAGCGCGTGGAATCGAACTCGTGCGAACCCCACGCATCGACCGGCCAGTACTGCCAGTCCTGCACGATGTTGTCGAAGGGAATCTTCCGCCGCCGGAACTCCCTGACCACATCCAGCGACTGCCCGGCGGTTTCATAGCGCTGCCGCGATTGCCACAGGCCAAAGGTCCAGTTTGGCAGCATCGTTGCCTTGCCGGTGAGCAGACGATAACCGGCAATCACCTGGTCGGTCGCCGGGCCATACACGAAGTAATAATCAATGCCATCGCCCACCTGCGACCATAGCGAGGTATTGGCGTCAGGCGCGGGTGTCTTCCACCGGAATTCGAGGGTGTCCTGCTGCTCGGGGTCGTTTTCAATCCGGATTGAATACTTGCGGCCGGCTTCAAGAGGTACTCGGATCTGATCGTTGGAAGGAAGCCATTTTTGCCGCCAGTGGTTCATCACCAGCTTGCCATCGAGCCAGACTTTGATGCCGCCGTTCGAGTAGGCCTGAAACTGGTAGTAGCCGGTGGTAGGGGCGAGAATTGAGCCCGCCCAGGACTGCCGTTTCCCGCTCTTGGGATCGGCGATGGCCTCGGGATGGGCGATTTCAGCACTACTCGAGCTAAGATGGATGGAAATCTCCGCGGTTTGGCCGGGCGGCTTCGATCCGTCGGCCGGAGCTACTGTGAGACCGCCTTGCTTGCCGTCCGCGTCGGATAAGTTGCCGGCTGGGATGGACGTGAAGGGGCGCAAATTTCCAAATCGCGTAAACGAAGTATTGTCCCAGAGAATGCCATAGCCCTTGGAAGAAACCAGAAAAGGCACGACCACGTTGGTGTTGTGCTGCCACAGATCCAGGTCATAGCCCTTGATGTCCACGATCCCAAGCTGCATTTGCCCTAAGCCGTACAGGGATTCGTCTTCCTGCGCCTTCCATTCTTGTTGAATGTGGAAGGTCTTCTCTCCCTGCACGGTGGCCGGCTCAAGCATTCTGCTTCCCGGCGCTTCAGAGAGCAGCGGATGCCCGGCACTGTCGGTAAACGAGACGGCTCCGGTCGCCCGATCGACGATCACGTGCAGTTTTGCCGTGGCGAGGGTGAAGCCGGCGCTCGATTCACTGGTGCTAAAGCGCGTCGCTGCCGGCAACAGAGGAACCCTGTCGATCGAGGTGCGGTTGAAAAAGTCTGGAGCGGCGGAATACTCTACGCGAACAATAGAGTCCGAGAGCACCTGGATTCGGAGTTCGCCGGAGGTCAGGTGAAGAGCCATGCCTTCGGGTGTTCGCTCCATTGTTGCCGCGGCCTCGGAAAATAAAAATGCCGGAATGCCGAGACAAATTGCGATGGCCGCAACGCGGATGTACTGGATGATAGGAAAAAGCCGCAAAGAATCCCTGCTGTTTGCACCCTGCGCTGACATTGCTTTCTGGTGTCTCCCTGACTGCAAGCTGGCCGTACGAAAAGGGCCAACTGTGCGTGGAATGTTGTTGATGCGCCTTCACAATGAATGTCTTGCTGGGGGCAGGCAATCCGAGATCGTATTCACTTTTGCGCAATTCAATATCGAGAAGTCAAGCATGGGGTGGACGATTGTCCACCCCATGCCGCTATAGGTTAAGCTTCTCGGCGATAAACCTAGAAGTTGTACTTGACTGAAAGCTCGCCGATGCGCTGGCCCGTCTTGCTATCCGGCGATCCTTGCGTGTTGCCCGTCGGGACGTTGGAGAGCAGCGTCGAGGTGAATTTCACATTGTCGGTGGTGGTGAAAGTTGGGGTGATCTGCGCGGTGCTGTTGAATGACCACAGCGGATGGTTGAGCCAGTTGAACAGCGAGGCCCGGAACTCCACCTTCTGCTTGCGGATCACGTTGAAATTCTTGTAGATGGTCAAGTTAGAGTTGATGAAAGCCGGACTACTGATGTAGCCTCCGATCGCGCGTTCGCCGTAGCTGCCAACTGTTGGCGGCACAAGGCAAAGTGCGTTTATGACCTGATGCCCCGACAAGCCAGACTTGGGGTTGCAGGAAGTCGTGGGCAGAATCGTTCCCAGGTTGGTTCCGTAGTAGGTCAGGGAGGAAAGGCTTTTGCCGGTTGTTGTGTTCTGGATGGACATACCAAAGTTCATACCCTCGGCGTTTTGCAGGCTGCCACCGGCTTGCCACGTGGTGGTGCCGGAGATGTTCCAGCCATTGGCTGCGCCGCTCAGGATCTTGTTGTTGGTGCTCAAGATCCTTCCCGCCGCGTACGAATACGAGGTATTGATCACGTGCGGACGATCAATGTTCAGAGCAGCATAGTTGCCATGAACTTTGAAAGCATCGATGGCAACGTTGACGATACCCAGAGCCTTGGACCAGGTGTAGTTCAGATTGAAGCTGAGCTTGCCGGCCTGCTTTTGCCAAGCAATCTGGAAGCTGTTGTAGTTGGAGTAACCATCGTGTTTATTCACTTGGATGGCGTTCTGGCCGTATCCCTGGTAGTACGGGAAATAATCCGTGAAGTTGTACGAACCGGTATCTTCAGGATTCGTAGGAGCAGCAGCACCGGTGACCGGGTTTTTCTTGAACACGCCGCCCAGGGGAATCTTGTTCTGGTTGGTATAGCCGTTGGAGCCGCCAATTTGTGCCTCGCCACTCTCGCCGCCCATCAACAGGTGCTTGCTGGAGCTGCCAACGTAGGCGACTTCAAGCAAACTGTGCCAGGGCAACTGCTGCGAGACGGTGAAGTTGAAAGCGGTGGTGCCGCCACTCTCGAAGTCGTTGGGATCTGCGGCGTTCACACTGCCCGAGCCGGTCGGTAATGTTGTACCACTCAACGCGCCGATTTGCTTCATGGTAACGTTGCCGGAGGGAGCTGTGTACGTTTGCACATTCGCCGCCGTGTCGACCGGCGAGGTGGTGGGCTGGTCGCCCCAGCGATAGATGCCCCAGCCGCCACGAAGAACGGTCTTGCCAGTGCCGAACAGGTCGTAGGCCAGACCCAAGCGAGGCTCGGTGAAAGCAAAGCGCTGTCCGTAACCGGAGTTGGGAATTCCGGGGTCAACGCCATGCCAACGCACGCCGGGGTAGGGCCAACCGGTGTTGCTCGTTACATCCGAGGCATAAAGGCCAGGGAGCCAGACGGCCAAGCCATTGCCGGTGCGGTCATACCACCGGCCAACGTGGTCGAAGCGCCAGCCGAGGTTGACCGTCAGGCGTGAAAAGACCTTCCAGTCGTCCTTCACGTAGGCTGCCGTGGTCCGGAAGGCCACATTGTCTGGCGGTTCTGCGGTGGTCTGGTCGAAGTGGCCGGTGATCCCCATCACCATATTTGCGGTGGGATTGTTGCCTCCGATATAGATATTGCCGTTCAACGGATCCTGAGCCTTCGAGTATGCGGGCTGAAAGACGCCGTTGAGGTCGTTCTGGTTGCCCTGGTCGTTATTCACCAATTCGGTAAAAACACCGAACTTGATGGTGTGGGTCTTGTATACCTTCGTAACATTGTCGGCCAGCGTGAAGTTGGCCTTGTCCAACTTGTAACTGGTGCCGGTTCCACCACCCCAGGCATCTGTCATGTAATCGTTGGGAGCAACGTCCGCAGACCAGATGTTGTTGAAAACCGGAACCGCCAGGGAGGCGCTGTAAGGCGTTCCGTAGGTATAGCCAACGGTCGTTCTGTAGCTGGCGGAAACGTTACCCGCCGTGAATGGCGCATTCAGATACGCCCAGGATCCGACAAACTCATTGGTCAGCGTCGGCTTGATGATCGTGAGCAGGTTGAACGTAGCCACACGCGACAGGTGAGTTTGAGTCATGCCGCCGGGATAGGGAGGCATTCCGTTGGCGCTCCACCAGATATTCATGGGATGATTCAGAGAATCGTGCCCTTGCTGGAATGCAACGAATAACTTGTTGTTTTCGTTCAGGTTGTAGTCCACGCGGAAACGGTAGAGGTAGACGTTCTGCTGGGAACCGACCGCCTGCCAGTAGTTGTATCCGTTTTCCGTCGTTGGGTCGATGTTGGCTGTTGGGTAAAGCGACATCAGAGCGATGGATTGGGAGTCAACAGGGACCGCACTCGGATTGGTGATCAGGGCACCTGTCGAGTCGTAAGAGTTGGGGACGCCATTTGCATCCAGCAGGCTGTTGCACCAGTTGTTATACGTCGAGGCAAAACCTTTGGGGCAAAGCTTGGCGTTGGAGTCAAAGGCGGAGGTGTCGTTAGTGTTGTTCAGGGAGAAATTGCCCTTCTTCATATCCGCGCCGGGAACGTAGGTCTCGATAACAGTCGAGGAACCGGGGTTCTGCCACTCGTACTCATAGCCGGCCCAGAAGAACAGCTTTTTGTTCTTGTTGAAGTCGGAATGCGGAATGCGCACAGGACCGCCGAAGTTGCCGCCTGGATAGTAGTACTGATCCGAGGTACGCGCCGTGCCGGCGTGATTGTTCTGCCACGTGTTGCTGTTCAGCACGCCGTTGCGGGCATAGTAGTAGGCCTGGCCGTGATACTGTGCGCCACCGGATTTGCTGGTGACGTTAACGATCACCGGGCCATCTTCGGAGTCGGCGCCGAAGTTCGAGGTCTGAACCTTCACTTCAGCGACCATGTCAGGATTGACGGCGGCAATTCCGTCAGCATTCGCACCCGGATCGATGATGTTGGCGCCGTCCAGAATGTAGGCCGTGCCTCCACGGAAGGGTGCGCCGTTGGGACTCAAATCGTTGCCAATTTCGCTGCCGGTTGCGCCCATGAGGATCTCGGAGAAGTTGCCTGATATACCGTTGCTTGCGCCGTTGGGCACAGAGGTCATGCCAGGAAGTATCTTGAGCAATTCAGTAACTTGGCGGCTTTCAAGCGAGAGCCGCTCGATGTCCTGCGTGGAGAGCAGTGCGGAGTGTTCGCCGTTGCTGGTGGGGACGAGTTGCTGCGCTGCCGACTCCACCACCACGCTCTCGCTGGCAGAGCCGACCGTCAACTTAATGCCGGCGATCGTGCGCTCGTCGCCGACGTTGATAGCCAGGTCGGCCTGTTTCCATGTCTTGAAGCCCTTGGCCTCGACCGCGACCGAGTACGTGCCGGGGATGACACCGGCAATAGTGAAGTAGCCACTGTCGTTGCTGACCGTTTTACGGGTGTCGGCCGTGTTCTGGTTTAGCAGGGTGACCGTAGCGCCATGAACCACGGCGCCGGTTGAATCCTGTACCGTGCCGGAAAAACTGCCTGTCAGCAGTTGTGCCTGCAGGCTCATGGAGCCTAGCAGTAAAGCGATCGCGAACACGGTCAAAGCCCAAAGGCCGTTAGGCCACGGGATACACCGTGTATGTGTCTTAGCTTGTAACGTCATAAATCCTCCAAAGTGTGTTCGTGATTGTGTTTCGTACCGCTTGTCAGTAAGTAATTCGCTGTGTCGGCGGCAGCGGGTTGATTCACAAAAGCAGAAATGCCACCTTCAATACCGGGTTCCATCTCCGCACTTGAACATTCTCCCTGTTTTCAGGTTTGCGCTCCAGCACAGTCACATGGAAGCGTTCTCCCGGTTCTTGTGAAAGCGTTCCGTTGTTTGAATTGCGTTTTCGCTCGCAATCCCCGAAATCACCCGCTCGGCCAAAACGTTTTACCGAAACGATTTAGCAGTGCCACCGCACTCAACCCCTGAGGCAACACCGTTTTCGTGCTTTTTCAGGCGGTCTTTGTCTATTGGCTGAGTGACCGTCAAAATTTACGGAAGGCCGCAATGAAAAGGAAAGGTTAATATTGTACTGTAATGTACAACATCTCTGTAGCATAGGTACATCATTGTGAGCATTGATGATACCGCGCGTCGTGTACGTGTTGTAACGCCGTTGCATTCGTCCGTTACGGGATGTATCATCCACACGTGCTGAGGAAGTCTCTGCAACAGGGAGCATCGTCATGCAGGAGCATTCCGAGCCGCCAACCAGGGCGGAAGAGATTGCCGAGCTCAAAACGGTGGCCGACGCGCTGGGCCATACTTCCCGGCTGGCTACTCTTCTACGCTATATAGGAGAGAAGTATTTCCATGGCGAGAGCCACCAGCTCAACGAATACAACATTGCGACCGAAGTGTTTGGGCGCTCCAAGACGGTCTTCGACGCCGGAGAAGACGCCATCGCGCGCGTTGAGGCTCATCGGCTGAGAAAGCGGCTCAAGGAATTCTACGAGGGCCAGGGAAAAGACCATCCCATCCAATTGACGATTCCCCTCGGAACCTACATTCCATGCTTTACGCACCGGGCGACAGATCATTCGCCGTCCCTCTCCGGCGCGCCCGGAATCTCCGCAAATGGAGTTGGGAAACTACCCGCTCCGGACGCCGCGTACGCCCGGTATCCTGGGTGGGTGCGAAGCCCGCTGAGCGCTCTCCTGCGGCATAACGGACCCCGCAATCGCCTCTTCGCTCTTTTAGCGGTTGGATTCATCGCTGCCACGTCAGTTATTCTCTACGCAGTTGCCCGTTCCCACGCCGGCGCAGCCGTTGCCACCGCATCCCGTACCCCTCTGCCCGCCGAGCCGGCGCGGCCGCCTGGAGCTCCTCCGCCTGCATCAGTCCCGCTTCGCATCCTGGCGGGTTATAGTGGAGGGCCTCAAACCAATAGCTCCGGCGAGGTGTGGGAAACGGATCGCTACTTCCATGGAGGCGGCTCATGGCGCCGTCTTCCCGCGCCTATTGCCAGAACCAGCGATCTCCTGCTTTACCAGCAATGGCGGACCGGCGATTTCACCTACGATATTCCTCTCCAGCCCGGCGTTTACGAACTACACCTCTACTTCGTCACTTCCGAGCTTTCCAGCGAAAACCTTTCCACCTTCAGCGTCAAAATCAACGGCAACCTGGTCCTGGGAGGGTTCGATATCAATTCCGACGCCCTGGGGGAAAACATCGCCGATGAGCGTATCTTCCGCGACGTATCCCCGGCCAGCGACGGAGTGCTCCACCTCGCGATCACAAGCGAGCGCGGGGCTCCCCAGCTCAATGCCCTTGAACTGCTGCCGGGTATACCTCACAAACAACTCCCCATCCGGCTGGTCATGCAACGGACTTCGTTTACCGATCACAATGGCCAGTTGTGGCATCAAGACGACTACTTCATAAACGGCCGGCTCGGCGATCAAAGGTTGCAGGTTGCGGGATCGCCCGATCCGGATCTGTTTGCCACCGAGCGGTACGGGCATTTCAACTACGCCATCCCCGTCGATCCCCGCGACCGGTATACGCTGGTGCTCCACTTTGCTGAGTTCTACTTCGGGGTGGGAGTTCCGGGCGGCGGGGTGGGCAGCCGCGTATTTCGGGTGATATGCAACGGAGAAACCTTGCTCGACAATTTTGATATTTACAAAGAGGCCGGTAGCCTGCATGCGCTGACCAAAACCTTCTACCACATAAAGCCATCGGCGCAGGGGAAGCTGAACATCACCTTTGAGCCCATCCTGAATAACGCCACGGTTTCGGGCATTGAGGTTTTGGATGAATCTCAGTAAGCTGAGAAAGGTTTTTCGGCTGGTCCAGGTTTCTGCCAGATCGTAATTTGCCAAATTTGCCCCGTCTGTGAACCCCTTCGTTGAGACAGTTTTCAGTTGCTACACCTGCAGCGTTTTCGATTCTGAACCCTTCAGGTGATACAGTTCGGGGTTCATACAGGTTGAGACACGGTTCGGGCGTGGAGGTCATGTCGTTGATTCTCCAAGCCGGGTACGCATCACTTTGACTGCCTATCGACAATACTTAATAGTTTCTTACATTTCCGCCAGTCGCGCTAGATAAGACCTGCCAGGTAATGATTCTGAAGTTGCCTCTTCGCTCCACGCGAAATTACTTCTGCGCACTCTTGGGTTATCTAATTACGAAAAGGGCTTAAGAAGAAAAGGCCATCAGAGCGGGTTCTCTCTGAGGATTGATAGTAGCACTTTGTAGAGGTTGTTTTTTCTCTGATTGAAGCGGAATTTTGTTTCTTTTAAATGCATGTGAAAGGTGCTTTTCTTCATGCCATGGAACTTGGCAAGGCTGTGTTTTGCGTAGCTCCAAAAGCTCTCGATTCCGTTAATGTGGTTTGGTCCGAGTGCGAACTCGTTGTCGCCATGATTGACTCTTAGATGCTTGTCGAAGCCCAGATCGACTAGCCCGTCATACCCTCGCCATCGATCAGTGTGCAGCACAGCTTCTAAGCTCGCCTTGCCGCGAATGATGGCTTTTAGCGTGACTTTTGACGCATTAGGACCAATTCGGTATAAACCTGGTCGCCGCGTTGTAACAGTCCGAAGACGATAGTCTTCCCGCCAGCGCCGCGTCCTCGACGCCCCCGCACCCGGCGTGGACCTAAGTAAGATTCGTCGGCTTCGAGCTCGCCGGCAAAGGGAGATTTGATTTCACATTCTTTGGCAAGTTTTTCTCTCAGCCGAAGATAAATATGATTCACGCTGCGCAGAGAAATTCCTGACATTCGGGCCGTCTGGGTGGCCGTCATATCGAGCGCAAAACAGCGCAACAAGGAACGAAATTTGGCTTCGGAAATCTTCGAAAAACGATAATACCGGTTTACTCCAGTCATTGCAGCATCTTAGCCCATCCGGCAATGGCCTTTTCTTCCTAAGCCACTTACGATATTTTGCATGGAATGACCCTTGTGGTCAGTCCAGATGTATTGACAGGCATATTACGCCACAAGGATAATGTTCGAGCAGGTAAATTGTGGTCTGACCACGTGCTGAAGAATATTCTTCCTTCTCCTAGCCGCGAAGACGGGTACATTTATTGACTGCTATTCGAAGAATACGACACAGGAACAAGCCCCCCGGCTTGAGTGAGACCAGACCGATGACGATGCAAATGATGCCTTTGACCCAGTTAGTGCAGACTTTTTGTGCGGTTTTAAATCGTTTTCGTACATTCTGCAAGCCTGCACTGTTCAAAACCTCCGTTGTGGCCCTCTTGGCCGTTTGCTTCTTCACCGTGTCCGGGACTGCCCAGATTGCCCTTGACGCAAACAGCCAGCAGCAATTCGCTACGGTGAATGCTGGTACTGCGTCCACCATGTCCTTTACTCACGTGCTGGGCAGTGGATCGAACCGCCTGGTGGTGTGTGGCGTCCAGTACGCTGTCGCGACAGCCGCAGCGCCCGTCGCGCCTACAGTGACGTTTGGCGCATTTACTATGAAGCCGATTACAGCCTCGCTGGCCCCGATTCATTCGGAGACGAGCACAAGCAAAATTGTGTCGGAGATGTTTTACCTGGACGACACAACTTTGGGAACGACAACTGGCTCTGTTACGGTCAACGTCTCATTGACGACGGCCACAGCCGGCGGTATGGCGGCAAGTTGCTCGTCGTTCTTTGGGATGGCCCAGGGCGGGCCGGAGGTAGAAGGGACGTCATACAGCGGCTCCGGTTCGGTGGCGGCATCTGCCACCTTGACCACTTTGACGGCTGGCGACCTGGTAATCGATTCGTTCGCCGGCGGTTTTACGGCATCCGGTAGCCCGACGAAGACAGCATTGCAGAACTCAGGTCAGACGCAACTCTTTGATGGGCAACTTTCTACTCTCGGTATCCTCGGGGGGAGCAGCTATGAAATTGCTGGAGCCGCAGGCTCCGTAACCGTTGGTTGGACGGACACGGTATCGAGAAATACATACTCCGCAGTTGCTTTTCCGCCGACTACGGTCGCCAATTACACTGTGACGACCTCTGTGAGTCCGGTTGGCGGAGGAACGATAGCGCTCTCGCCAATAGCGTTGAACAACAGCTATGCAAGCGGAAGTGCCGTTCAGGTCAGCGCAACGCCCGCGCCGTACTACTCGTTTACAAATTTCACAGATGGCAGCGGCAATGTACTCAGCCTCACAAACGGCGGGTCGGTGACTGTCACTGCGAACACGACCATCGTTGCAAACTTCGCGCAGAATATGTGTACGCTGACGATTGCAACCTCAGGCGCCGGCACAGGAACCACAACCGGCTCGACGCCCTCGGGCACTTATGCCTGCGGAAGCACGGTCAATTTGTCCGCAACGCCTAACACCGGCTCCGACTTCGGCGGATGGAGCGGAGGCGGATATACCGGAGCTAATGCCACTGCCAGTTTTACGCTCACCACCAACACAACCGAGACTGCAAACTTTATTCAGGGTACGGTCTGCACGCTGAGTACAAACGTGACCGGTTCCGGCTCTATCTCACTGAATCCCACAGGCGGTTCATACTCCTGCGGCACTCAAGTTCAAGTGACAGCCGTGCCGAACAGCGGCGACTGGTCGTTCACCGGATTCTCTGGCGCTCTGACCGGCACAGCGAACCCGCAAACGCTGACGCTGAACGCGAGCACAACGGTCTCCGCGGCATTCACGCAGGTGAACTTCCCGGTGAATGTCACGATTGTTGGGCCGGGCACTGTTGCGGCTGATCCCAGCAACTCCAGCTACCCAACGAATACGCCGGTCCAGTTGACCGCGACACCCAGCGCCGGAGCGTACTTCGCCGGCTTCACGGGGGACCTCACTTCGACCACCAACCCCTCGACCGTGACGGTCGGCTCCGTTCCCATCAACATCACGGCTACCTTCGCCTACCCCACCATTACCCAGGACGCGGTAAGCAAGGCCTCCAGTACCGGTGCGTCCTCGATCCTCAGCTGGTCGCACACTCTGGGCGCGGGCCCATCTCGCGCGGTGATCATTGCGGTTGGCACGGCAGATTCGACGGCTCCGAGCATCGATGCTAACGCGGCGGCTACCAGCGTTCTCTTTAACGGCGTCTACGCGACGCCGGTTCCGGGGTCGCTCTATTATGGCGGCTCAACTGGCATGGAACAGATGCAACTCTTCTATCTCACCAATGCTGAGTTGCCCGCAGTCGCCGGAACTTATCCCGTGCAGGTGAATCTCGTGGGTTCCGTAGGCGGTATCTCCGCCGGCGCGGTCTCGTTGTTCGGTGTCAATCAAGGACCACCTGAGGCGGTCGTGACCAACAGGGTCACCAGCGGCTGCGATCCCTGCACGCTCACCACCAATATCACCACGCTAACCAACAATGCCTGGCTCGTTGACGGTGTTGAGATCAGCAAACTGGTTACACCCACAGTCGGCAACAGCCAAACCCTGCAGTGGACCACAGAGGCAGGGGTCGGTGTGGCCGGAAGCAGCACCGAACCAGTGCCCACGGCAGGAGCGACCTCGGTGACATGGACGGCTACTGTAAATCGCATTATCGAATCCGTAGCGTCCTTCCCGCCAGCTTCGACGGTTGTGCCGCCTACCTATGTGTTGACGACGTCATCATCAAGCTCGGATGGAAACCCCAACGCCGGACAAGTCACCACTAATCCCGGGATATCGAACTATCCGACACAGACCGCCGTCCTGCTTACAGCCACACCGTCTACTGGATACTCGTTCAGTGGATGGAGCGGCGACTTTACCTCTACCGTCAACCCACTGCCGATCGTGATGGACTCGAATCATGTCGTGACCGCTAACTTCACCACAGCCTCTGTCTGCTCCGTGAATTTCACCATTGTGGGTTCAGGCACGGTGACTCCAGCGACGGGAAGTAGCTACAATTGCGGCACTACGATCACTCTAACGGCGACTCCGAGTGCCGGTTACGCTCTCGCTTCGTGGAGCGGCGACTTCTCTAGCACCGACAATCCCGCATCTTTTACATTGAACGCGAATTCGAACATTACGGTCACCTTCGCTCCCATTCCAACCTTCACATTGACGATGTCAACCGCAGGTACAGGCTCTGTGACGCCGACTACCGGAAGCTACGCGGTCGGTTCGACTGTCACCCTGAGAGCGATCCAGACAGATCCGGGATGGCCTTTCGCTGGCTGGACCGGAGACATATCAAGCACGGTCAATCCGGTGACTATAACGCTCAACGGCAACATGAATATCACGGGAAACTTTGTGCAGGGTTTGCAGTGCACCTTGACGACGAGCGTCTCAAATGGCACGGGCACCATTACGCCCGCTTCGGGATCATCTTATCTCTGTGGTACGCAGATATCCATCAGCGCTGTCCCCGGTGATAACTATCTGTTCAGCGGTTGGGGCGGCGCCCTGAGCGGCAGCACCAACCCCACCACGCTCACTCTCAACAGCAATATGACCGTGACTGCTGCATTCGCAGTTAACACTTCTGGCGTCACCGGCGACACGCGCACGGTGACCGAGCCTGCTTATCCTCCAGTTTGCTCGGTGCTAACCGCGTCGCAACCGGTATCCAGCCCGACAGAAGTAGCCGATACGACTACTGTGCAGGCAGCTCTGAATGCCTGCCCCTCAGGCCATGCGGTAGAGTTCTCCGCCAGCACAGACGGCGTGGACAATGCGTTTGTCATTGCACCGATTACGCTTCCGGCTGGAGTGACAATACTTGTCGATCCCGAGGTCACCATCCTCGGTTCAATCAAATACTCCGACTACAATTGCAACACGTCGGCAAATTGGTGCGATCCGCTCATCGCCGTTGCGCCAAATGCCTATCCAAATCCTGGATCAGGCATTATGGGCTTGGGTGTCATCAATGGTCGTGGCGGCACCACCCTGACCGACAAAGGAGAATCCTGGTGGGCTACTGGCCAAGATGCGCGGCCTCGCCTGATCTATCTCAGCAGCCACACAACCGGAGCCCCTTCTGATAACTTTACAGCCTACAAAATTACACTAAAGAATTCGCCGAAGTTCCACTTCTCCGGCATTGGCAATGACCTGACGGTATGGGGCATTAAAATCTATTCTCCGCCAGACTCGCCCAACACTGACGGCATCGATCCATCCGGATCGAGTAACATCACCATCACCAAGAGCTACATCTCCGATGGAGACGACTGGATTTCTCCAAAGGCTGGCGTTGGTCATGTCTCCAATGTGACCATCAACAACAATTACACATATAGCGGACATGGTATCTCAGTGGGCAGCGAGACCAACGCTGGACTGAACAATATGTTTGTCCACGATATCGTGATCGACAACGGCTTCGGCGGTACTTCCTACGACTCGCTGCGCATCAAGTCCGACTCGAGCCGGGGCGGCGAAGTGCATGACGTCCTCTATAAGAATATCTGTATCGAAAACGGAGGCGACACAATAGTCATTGACCCCTACTATTCGTCGGGAACTGGATCGCTATATCCCAACTTCCATGACATCACCTTCAGCAATGTCCACAAGCTGATCCACAGCTCATCGTACAAATCCACGATTTGGGGTTATGGCGCGGGTACGGCCAACGACTATCCCACGACTGTGACCTTCGACAACGTCGTCGATGAGGGTGTGGAAACAGCCAACGACTATAAGGCGGGCAGCGCCGCCAACTTCTACAATGCGAACTTCACCTTTGGTCCAGGGCCGGTCAGCATGGCCACGTTCCTTCAGACCGATGCGGCAACTCCTGCGAATCTGATCACAATCACGAATGACATCACCAACACCAGCGAAGCGCCCTATGATTGCACTGGCGTATTTGTCTATCTAGCAGGAGATCTGACGGCACAGGCCGCCTCGACCACGGGCACGACCGCTTCAATTACAGCGGGCAATCCCATCACGTTGACCGCGGTATTGCAGAATGTTGTTTCACCGTTGATGGCTGGGACCGCAAACTATTACCAGAACAATATGCCGACCGGCACAATCGAGATTCTGGAAGGTTCGACCTTCGTTGGCTCCGGGACGATCACAAGCGGAAACCGTCTGACATACATTACGATCCCCGCCGCCATGATCACAGCGGGAACACACACATACACCGCGTACTACGAAGGAGATTCGCACTACGCGGCGCTGAGCTTTGGCAGCTTCACTCTCACGGCGTCAACAGTGGTTATTTCCGCGCCAACTGCCAACAATCAGTCGATAACCGTCGCCTACAACTCCTCAAATAATCCGGTCACGCTTACCGCGTCAGGAACCGGAACATTGACCTACACGGTCCTTTCCAGTCCAGCGAACGGAACGCTGACTGGAGTAGCGCCAAACCTCACCTATACGCCGACCTCAGGCTACTATGGTCCCGACAGCTTTACCTTCAAAGCCAACAACGGGACCGACAGCAACACCGCGACGGTCAGCATCACCGTAACGCCTGCTGCTCCGAGCGCCAAAAATCAGTCGGTAACCGTTGCCTACAACTCCACCAATAATCCGGTCACACTTACCGCAACAGGAACCGGACCATTGACTTACTCGGTCATTACAAACCCAACCCACGGAATGTTGAGCGGAACAGCTCCAAACTTCACCTATACGCCAACCGCTGGCTACTACGGTTCAGACAGCTTCACGTTTACAGCGAGCAATGGAACAGTCAGCAATGTTGCGACGGTCAGCATCACCGTAATGCCTGCTGCGCCAGTCGCCAGCAATCAATCGGCAACGGTCGCTTACAATACCGCAGCGCCGATTACGCTTTCCGCAACGGGCACGGGCACGCTGACTTACTCGGTCGTAGCCAATCCAACGCACGGAACGCTGAGTGGAACGGCCCCAAGCCTCACTTACACGCCGACATCCGGCTATAGCGGCTCGGACAGCTTCACCTTTACAGCAAGCAATGGGACCGTTAGCAACACTGCTACGGTCACCATCACCGTGCAAGCTGCTGCGCCGGTCGCCAACAGCCAGTCGGTGACGGTCGCCTACAATACAGCAACAGCGATCACGCTCACCTCAACAGGCACCGGCAACCTGACATACACCGTCGTCAGCAGCCCAGCGCACGGAACACTGAGCGGAACAGTCCCGAACCTCACCTACACGCCTACCTCCGGCTATAGCGGTTCGGACAGCTTCACCTTTACAGCAAGCAATGGGACCGTTAGCAACACTGCTACGGTCACCATCACCGTAACGCCTGCCGCGCCGGTCGCCAACAACCAGTCGGTGTCGGTCGCCTACAACTCGGCAACCCCGATCACGCTCGCCGCAACAGGTACGGGCACGCTGACTTACTCGGTCGTAGCCAATCCAACGCACGGCACGTTGAGCGGAACGGCACCGAACCTCACTTACACGCCTACCTCCGGCTATAGCGGCTCGGACAGCTTCGCCTTTGATGCCAGCAACGGAACGGTCAGTAACACGGCCACCGTCACCATCTCCGTCCAAGCCGCAGCGTTTGTTTGGTCTCCATCATCTGGCGGCTCCTTGAACGCGACAGTAACTTCAGGAGGGGCCGCAACTTACAACCTGCAAATTGCCGGCTGGGCTGGGGCAACCGGTACTGTCAACTTGACTTGTTCAGTGGCTTCGATCTCTAACGCATCCTGCACAGTGACTCCTACCACGGCAACGCTGAACGGCACGACCCCAATACCAGTTGTTGTCACAGTTACGACTCAAACGGTACTCGCCAAAATGAACAGCACGCCTGCTCCGGGAACCAAGCCAGGCACAAGAGGTCCATTAACTCTCGTGGCCGGCTTTGCGGTATGTTTATTCGGACTTCGTAAGAAGTTCAAAGGTCTGCTCCTCTGGAATACTCTGGTAATCTGCCTGGCGCTCGCGACGGCCTGCTTTGTAACGGGTTGCGGGTCGGGTGCCAGTTCGACAACCCATCACGATTCCGCTCCTGGAAGCTATTCTCCGACTGTTACCGCATCTAGCGGTGGAATCACAACGAGTCAAGCATTGACGCTCACCGTCAACCAATGAGATATAGAAGGCGCATCCCGCTCTCGTGGGGTGCGCCTTTAAGTTTATTGAAGTTTGGAAAAAATACTGCGTTGTATTTCGCTAAAACTCCATCCAGGAGCAATACGCACCGATTTCTGAACTCAGTGATAATGATGTAAGGGATTTTCGTTTGAGGGAAGAGGCTTTGGCGCATTCCAAAGCCATGTCGTACTGTAAGCCATTCAATCAAGATCACTCTGCTCTTAAATCAGATACAGGGCGATGAAACTGATGGAGTCGTTCTTCAGTTCAGCCGCCCGGCATCGTTGAATAATCTCCTCGGCCGGCATATCGGGCGGGACCACATGGTGGGGAAGTTTACCGGTCCTCTCAGGCATCGCGATCTGTCGCCGGGCGTCATCGACAATCTGGGCTCCGTAGCCTCCCTGCAAATTCTCGTCTGCCAGCCAGCCACAAATCGTCTTGGATCTCCGGTGATTGCGCAACGGAAGTGGGCGCGCGAGGGGTTTTGTGTCAGGCAGGACGAAAACACCTGGTTATTCCTGCATGGCGCCACGGCGGCGGCGATCTACTTCCTGGGCCACCTCGCTGCGGGACATGTCATTATGCCCGCCCAATA
>Ga0302320_10009899_pt1 | contig 20426 bp, 25 predicted proteins | sample Bog_T0_3_FD_202130 | JGI IMG/M metagenome (GOLD analysis project Ga0302320, IMG submission 202130) | Peat permafrost microbial communities from Stordalen Mire near Abisko, Sweden - Bog_T0_3 | ecosystem: Environmental > Terrestrial > Soil > Wetlands > Peat | place: Sweden: Abisko, Stordalen Mire...
AGTTATAGGAAGAGCCTTTTGGTTTTAATTAAGACGGATCAAGCTTTAAAAGGTTTTTCAAAGAAATGAGTTTTTGGAAGGGGGTTTATCATTGCACGTTCAAGAAAACAGGGTTTAAGAAGAATTTGGTTGTTTGGAGATAAGCTTTTATGAATAAATGAAAGGGTGGTAAAAAAAAGCAAATTCTGGAGATTTTTTAAAAAAAGAAATTTTAGAAAATTTTTCAAATGTTTTAAAGAAATTTTCATAAATTTTTTGTTATTTTTTCAAAGAAAATTTAATGAATTTTAAATTTTTTATAATTTTTTAATCCATGTTATATTGGGGAAAAGAAAATGTCGTTTTTTTTTAGCTTTTGTATTATTTTTAAATGTAGCTAAAGTTTAAACCCAAAAAAAAATATGAAATTTTAATTTTTTGGATAAAAGGAGCTCCTCTTCAATGTTTTTTTTTTAAAATCAAAGTAAAAAAAATATAAACTCGAAAAAAATTTGAAATTTGAATTTAAATCATACATAAAGTTTTATTTTTTGAAATTTATTATTCGGTGAAATTTCAAGGACCATCACATGTTATTTTTGTTCCTCCTTAAGTTTTGCAATATTCTATACATTTCTTTCTACAAAAAAACAAAAATTTTATCAAAAATTCAAAAATAATTACTGTTCCGTCTGAAATTTCTGAAATATTATTATTATTGTTCTTTTTCTTTGTTTCAGTGTTTTTTTTGGCATTCTTGTAAAACTCAATGTTGTTTTTTTTGGGTAACAGCACATATTTCAATTCTTTTTTCTGTGAATTCAATATATCAATTTCATTCTAAGAAAAAGATAGATTTAATTCACCAAAAAACAATAACACTCACATTTTTTCGCTTTTCCAGGCTTTGACTTTTGTCTTTTTCACTTGATTCTTCATTCTAAAAAATAATAATTTTTTATTTTATATATGTTTAATATTTTTTACATCATCATCTTCGATATTATATCTCCCATAATTTATATGGTTATCAGTTAATAGTCTCGTCCATTTGTCAATGATTGTTTTTGCCAATCTTCTTATTTCAGGCGTTTCAGCTGAAAATTTTAATGAAAAACCATTAAAAAATAAAAAATTAAAACTTTGAGAAAGGCAAATTTTGTTCACAACCTTGCCGATGTCATTTTTTGTGAATTGATCTTTATCTAAAGGAAATAAGTTCAAAGTTTCCAAGATTTTCTTTTTCAAGTATAAAGAGGGCTGAGTTCCATCGGGTTGAGGTTTTAACCATTTCTCAAAAATATCCAGGCCATCTTTGCTGACAAAATCGGATTGAATTATGTACTGAGAAATTTCCAGAATTAAAAATATTGAAAAAAATAATAAATAAACACATTTCTCAACGATTGTTCAATCTCTGTGAAAATTTTTATCTTTTTTAAAGCAGGTTGTTTCTTTTGGATGCTTTTCAAATCCTCTTCATATGCCTTGTTCATTTCATCAATAATGTAATTCGAGGCACTCTATTATTTATAAAGATAATATTAGAAAATTTTGGTTTTCGTTACATCAGCCACTACCATATTGAGATCTTTGATTTTCTTCCCAACAGGCTTCTTCACCTCCTTGATGAACTCAGATTTCCTGCGTTTTTCCTCCTAATATTAATTGCAAAAATTATGATAAATATGCTTATATTATTATAAATGTGTACATTTTCAATGTTATCATCTTTTTCTGGCATTTGCTCATTTTGGTCATTTAAATCCGGATCATTTTCCACATTATCAGCTTCCTGATCCTCGTTATTTGGTTCTTCCTCTGGATTTTGTGCTTCTTCCTCTGCTGGATGTGGATCCTCTTGCTCATTTACGTTTTCTTCCTTTTGCTCTTCGTTTTCTGCTTCATTCTCCTTTTCAATTTGAAAGTGTTCCTCATTTTCAATTTGAAGATTTTTTTTTTCCTCGGGTTCAATGTGAACTTTTTTAATTGGAGAATCTGATAACAAATTCTCACTTGATCTTTTTCGCTTTAAAACCAGATCTTTTTCTAGCTCCGGTGGGATTTCTTGAGGTTCGGTGGTTTCATTAGGAGGATTTTGCACTGCTGGATCCAATGCATTGTTGATTTCAGCCATGGATTTTGCTTTTGTTTATTTTTAATTTTTTGGTTTTTTAAATTTGGTTTCTGCTTTTTATTTTTTCCTTATTTAGAAATCTTATGCTTTAATTTTTCGTTTTTGGGTGAATATTTTGAATTTATAAAAAAGAGTTTATTATTTTTTTATTGGCACATTCTGCTTCTCCTTGTCCTTGCACCTGGTGCAAATATAAGGGTTCAAACTCTTAATTTCTTTGAACTTTCCCTTGCTGATTTTTTCGCATTCTGAATGGCACCCTAAATTTTTAAATAACATCTCTCTTTATTCAAAACTTTCTTACATAAGCCACAACTGTCACAATAAATAAAACTTCCGCCACTATCTTCAGGGATCACTTGCCAACATATTGGACATACTTGCTTCTAAATACATTATTTAATTTATTTGAAAAAAGATATCATTTTTTTTTTGGTTTTGGGTAGTCCACTAAAAAAATAATTAAAGATATTTTTTACATTTTTGACAAAAGCAAAACAACTTTCGCAAAACAATATCTCCTTAAATTTCTCATCTCTTCGCTTTGATGCTTTATCCATTTCTTCTGCATTTTCCAATGTTTCAAAATTTTTTTGTTTGCAACATGCACAAAAGTGGCAATCCGAACAATACCATTTCCCTTCAGGTATTTCAGTTCTCTTGGGAACCAAACAGCCTAAATGAAAGGCTCGATCGCAACAATCACAAATCAAAAGTTCATCTTCTTCCGTTGTTCTTTGACATATTGTGCAAAGCTTGCATTCGTTGCAAAACCAAGGAAATCGATCAACCTTTGAAAAATTAAAATTTTTATCAAAATGAACAAGTCAATTTACAAGGGATTTAAAAAGAGGAGGGTCACTACAGGAAGCATGGAAAGATCGGTCGCATTTTTTGCAGATTATGAAATCTTCTGAGTTTGTACTTTAAAAAAAATCAGTTTTTTTTTATGAGAAAATAATCATATTTTTTTCAAAACAAAAAAAATCATTTTTTAAAAATTGTACGATTTGTTGCAATTGTTCCAACAGCAAATCCTTTTGGTGGAAGGCAGTACATTCAGTTTTTTCTCTTTCAAATGACTATAACTGTGTTTATTCTGCCACACTGTCTAAATATTCAGGCAAACTATTTAAAATAAACAAAGTAACAAATTTTACGCTTATCGGTTTCCTCTTCCCAAGCATCGTTTTGTGAATATGAGGATTGCTGTTTTTTAATTTGCTTTTATGTGATGAAACAGGTCTTTTATAATTTCAAAATAACAAAAATTCAAACAAAAAATCGACACTTTATTGGTTTCATGGGCATTGTGGCTGTTGTCAGCTTCATATTGCATTCAGAACATACACATATTGGTGCATTTGTATTATCAGATCTGACATAAAAAAACTCTGGTGAAATTTTGGTTTTACAATAAAAGCATTCCTCCGGAATCCCATCTTTATTAATTGATAGTATTATTTAATTCTTCGTGAAAATTTGGACATTTATTCAATGTGTCTTCCTTTTTTTCAAAGGGAATTTCATTTTTTTGGGTGCATAACTCATGATATTTCGGCATGTAATACAAAACATCCTCGATTTCTTGGCAATATTTGATTTTTTCCTCGACGAAAAATTTCTAAATTCCAACGAATAGTTAAAATACCCTCTAATAAACTGACCTTTCGAATCAAAGCTTTGTAATCTTGATCCTTGATCCCGGTGAAATAATTGTTCAAATAATGTGCCAGGACCTGGAAATTTTTTTTCTCCTAATTTCTTTTGATTTCAAAAATCAAAAATATTATTTTTTCCTACCTTTTCCGGCATGAGGTTACCTTCAAAATATGGACAATAACAAATTCTTTTTTTAGTGATTCGACAATCTGGATTTCAAATAGAAAAAAATGATAATAAAAGATAATACCTATATGAAAAGGAGCGGGCAGCTTTTTCTTCTCATTGAGTTCCCTCATAATGAATTTTTTGAAAATCAGGTCGTTTTGATCACCTTCCATTGTGGTTTTCAAGACATTCTGGAACACACTCATTTTTTATCTTTTTTTTTTTTTTAATAAAATTGGCGAATTAAAAAAATCAAAAATATGCCCTCCACTTTCAAAATTCAGCGAAGTAAAATATTATAAATTTAAAAATGCCTGAAATATTATACTGCTAGATCCTTCATTAATTTATTCAAGAATATTCCTTTAAAATTCAAATAAAAATTTTACTAAAGTAAAAAAAAAAATAAAATAGAAAAAACAACAAAGTAATATACAGAGACACAAATTATGACCACCAAAGAAAGCAAAATCGAATCGAAACGTGTGCCATCCTATTTATCCCAAAAAATCTGTTGGATCTGTCATCAAACTGACCGAATCGAACCAGTGTTGGAAGAATCTGAAAACTTCCTCGCTTTTTCATTGCCCAATCTTGATTCATTTAATTTATCACGGAAAAAAATTGAAAAAGAAGGATTCAAGCCGTGTTTATGCAAAGGCTCATTGGAAAATGTTCATAAGGAATGTCTAAACACATGGGCGTTGAAAAAATATCAGAACTATTTAAAAAACTTTTCAGAAAAAGAAGAAGAAATGTTGTTGAATTTGGGGAATTTGAGCCGAAAGGAGTTTAAGATAAAGTGTCCGAATTGTAAATACCCTTTGAAATACAACATCGTAGAAAAACGCGTGTTGAGAAGTTCCCATTTTTTTACTCTGGACACAAAGGAAAAGTTCACGCTGTTTCTTTTAATAATGCTTCAGGTGATGTTCTTGTTCTTTGATTTGAGGTCTCTGTATAGAGAAAGTTTGATTGGAAATGAAAGGTGGAGCTTTACTGAGAACACTTTACATATATTATATTTAGGCACAGTGTTGATAATTTTGAGCGCGGGGACGATTAATTTATTGGATTTGATAGGGAAGGAGATAACTTTAGAAGTGTTGAATAAGGATTGAAATTTTTCTGAAAAGTTTGGAAGTTACCTTGAATTCATCGAATATAGGATTTAATATATATAACTTTTTTTAATTTCTGTTTTTGGCTAAAAATTTGATTAAAAATCCAAAAAAAACTTTTTTTTTTTGGAATTAGAGCATTTCTTAAGTGTCTGCTTTTTATTAATTTGTTTTTTTAAAATTTAAATGATTTTGAAATAAATATATTTAATTTAAGTTCTTTTATAATAAAAAAAACTTGTCAAATCAAAAAAAGAAGAAAAAAAATTGTAATTTTTCCAAAATGAAAAAAAAATAATTAAAAAAACAAATTATAATTAAATTTCTTAGAAATATAAAAAAATTTATTCATAGTGTATTAAAAATTTTGAGTAATTTTTCGAATTTTTTTTTGTTTTCCTGATTAAAAATATCCAGTTAATTTCCTTTTTTATTCCTTTTTATAATCATGTAAGATTTCTCCGTGGCTCAAATTCATTTGTGCCTTAATTGTGAATCCTTCAAGATTTTCCCTAACTTTTAAATCTGCCATTGGTGCATTCACATGTTCTTTCATTTCAATTTTAGTTTCTCCGCAAAAAGCAGAATCCACAACAATATCTTCATGCTGGACTACTATTAATTGAGCAATGTCAACTTTCCCTTGTTCAGCGCTTGGGATTAATTTCAAATGTACTATTGGAACTTTGAGAATTTTTTCCGCTTCTTTTTTGTCCATTATTTTCTGATGATAAGTCATGGTTCCCATCATTATTTCTTCTTCATTATATTTCAATGTCGATACTATTGTATCTTTTCTGGTTTCTATTTTCGGATATCCAAATTTAGCAGGAACTCCATAAACCTCTCTCCCAACAGTCCTGGTTGCACTGCAATCTACATATCCTTGAACCCCAAAAAACATATATTTCCCGTTAAAATAAACAGGAACAAACATCTCACATTTATTATATTCACTTAAACCTGTGGCCTCAGTTTTGGTGAATATAATAAAAACTTCATTATTTTCATTAGGAATCAAAGGCTCCGGGATTGATCTTGCAATAGATTCCGGATCTGATTTATAACGGAATATCATTTGTTCTAGCTTTTTGTATTGGAAACTGACCGCCCCATAGCTTGGAGCCAAAATTGGCATGCATCGAGATTTCAATAGATCTGGGATTCGTGAAAAATCTAACTTGGAAGGATGTTGCTTGTCACTCCAATCCAAATTCTTATATTCTTCAGGATGCTTTAAGTAATCATAAAAGATTTTCCCATAAGGCAATGTCATATCTGCAATGATATGCTTGCCACCAAGAACTCTTTTGATTGGAAGTCTGAAAGTTGGGGCATTCACATGAGCACGAAAATTCAATCTCGCAGGACCCTCCCAAGCCTCTTTAATTATTATGTCTTCCATATTATAACTCACAAGTTGAGCTATATCAGGCTTTTTGCCATCAGGACCAGGAATTAATTTAAAATTACATTGTTTCTTTGCCATTGACTTTTTAGCCTCGACTTCAGAAATCTTCTTGAATTTGTAATTCATGGTTCCCATCGCAATTTCCTCGCCAGAATAAGTCAATTTCCCAATTAAAGTGTCTGTTTTCGTGAAAAGCTTGGGTTTGCCAAACTTTTTGGGGAAACCCCAAATTTCTCTGCCCGCAGCGATTGGAGGCTCATTATCCAGAAACATTTGAAGCACGAAATTTATGCTTTCCCCGTTATATTCGCAAGGGATGACAGCTCCTGATTCACTATATGAGCCAAATCCATAACTGTCAGGCATATTTATCCATTCATAATTAACTATGTTTTCTTTGCTGGGCTTCAAAGGTGAAGGAACAACTTTACGAAGGGCTTCGGGATCAGTTTCATAGGAAATTATCAGGAATTCTCGGTTAATAAAACGATAAGGGCCAAATGGATAGGAAGGCGAAATGATTGGGGTCGAGGAAGAATGCAAGATTTTGGAAGGGGTTATTCGATGGGAAAGATAAGCTTGGTTTCCTGAGAAAAAGAAATGGGGAAGGGAGAACAATGAGAGACAGGATCGCTTGGACATTTTAGTTATATGGACATCCGTTAATTTGAATTTTTTTATTTAAATTTTTTCTTTTCTTTTTATATTTTTGTTTAGCTTAAAAAATGATATTCAAAATATGAATTTTTTATTTTTTGGCTACACCATTTGTAAATCAAAATTTTAGGTGTTTCAAAAACTTTGAATTATTTTTTTCTTTTTTTCAACAATTATTTCGGTTTTTAAATGTTCAAAATCTTAATTTAACATTAAATTCTCAAATAAAAATAAAACCCATCCCAAAATATGATTAAAAAAAGGCGAGTCACTGAAAGAAAAGAGGCTGTGGGGGTTTCTGCACCGAATTAGCAATGATCATTGCATTCGGAATTTTGACAAACAACGAGGAATACTACTTACCATGTTCCCAGAGCAGTTCCACCTATCAATGGTCTGTCATCACATTTTATTCGTATATAGCGGTTTTTGTGATTCATCCAATTTTGACATGCATTGAAAAAAAAACTTCTGGAAAAATATTTTTGTGTTTCGCGTTTGTGGCAAGACTAGCTGCTCTTGTAATAATCCTCGTATGTTATGGAGGCTTAATTTATGCCTATGAGTATGAAGATTGTGGTTCTTTGACTACACTTGCCTTAGTTTATATCATTCTTATCAGTATTGGTGCTAGTGGATTAGGTCTTGTGGTCTGTGGGTTGTTATGTGCTTGCATTATTGGATCAGGAGCAGTTATAGCTCTCAAAGCTTCTGAAAATTCCAGTCAAACGCATCAAAACGCCGCTGCAAATTCCAATCAAACGAATCAAAACGCTGGAGGATATAATGCCTTTGAAGAAGAAAAAGTCTAAGCTATTGTATATTTTTTTAATTGTTTTTTTTCAAAATTCATTTTGGAAAAAATATATCAAAAATTCAAACAATTATTTGTGTTGAAAACAAACAAAAAATGGAATTTAATTAGAATTTATTTTAATAAAAAAAAAAATTTATTGAAATAATTAATTTTAGTAAAAAACCTTAATTTTGGATAAATTCAAACATTTTTTTAAGCGTCTTTCTTTAAAACTTATATGGAAATATTTTCCTAAGATTATAGATCTTCTTTTGTTGTTGAGGAGTCCAACCTTTCCTATTATTGATTTATTTTTTTTTTTTAATTAGAAAAATATCAATTTTTTGCTAACTTGATCATGTATTATTTCATCATTTTGAGGTTCCTCTGGTTGTTTATGTGAATTTGGTTCATTGCTTTCTGACTTTCCTTGTTGAGGCTCATCATCCAGATTGACTTCCTCATCAGAATCAAATTTTGGTCTATTATATAATATAGCACGTTTTTTAAAAAACCATAAAGTTATTTAAAAGAACCTGTCATTTGTCTCATCAGCCTTCGGATGCGGTTTATGAGTGTCGTTTCCTGTGAAATTGAAATTCATTTTCTTGAGTAAATCCTTTTTGAAATTATTTATTATCATTATTATTAACTAAAATTATACCTCATAATAATGTTTTGGGGGTTTCCTGCTTTTTAAATTTGTCACATTTTGTCCCAACATTTCCAACATATCATTCAATTCATAAACTTTGATCACAGGGTTATCATATAAAGTCAGATTATCTTGAGCTTCGATAGTTTTTTCCAGCCAATTTTGTGCCTGTTTAACCATAGACATAGTAACATATTTCTCTTTTATTGGAATCCAAGGATGTGTGGTGTTCAAATTCAAAAGAGTTTTCTCCCATTCCTTGAGATAATTTCTTGTATCGTTGATTGCCTGGGGTCTGAGTTTATATTCCTCCATTCTCCAGGTGATGAATTGTGTCAAATTCTTGATTTGTTGATATCTATGGGTGTATTCACTATAGTTGGCAGCAAAACCTTCATCTGATTCCAACCATAGGCCATTCTAATAAATATAAAATAGAAATTTCTATATGAAAATTTACTTCTTCGGCTAATTTATTGATCGGTTCTCTTTGTGAATCATTGGAAACTAAAAGATAGAACTCATTTGAGTTATAATCATTGATTTTGTAAATGAATGACTCAAGATCGTTTTTGGATTTGGCTGTTTTTTTTCTTAATTCCTCATCTTCGTTTAAAAATTCGATCTTTCTTCTGGATAGAACCATTTCTTCCTCATTTAAAGACCAAGGCTCCATTGTCCAAATTGTATAATTTAATTTTTTCTCGCTTCTTTTGAAAACTTCTCTCAACTGAAAAAATCGAAATTATTAAAAGTCAGAAACATTTATAAATAGAAAATTACTTCTCTTTTGATTTTTGGCTTCAAATTTTTCGGTTTCTCATTTATGCTTGCGTTATCAGTGGAATTAGTAGACTTCTCATCATTAAAAGTAGGTTCTTCCGTGGTTTTTGCTTTCTCAGAATCATTGGTTTCTGTTGAATTGCTCACATTGGCTTCTTCCTCTTCTTCCATTACAACTTCTTCAAATTCTTTCATTTTTGAAGTGTGATACACCGCAGTGCCCTAGAAGAAATTATTAATTTTTATCAATTATATCAATAAAGAGGCTCTTACAATCACATCGACACCTTTAATTGAGCATAAGGTGAAATTGAAATTCAAATAAAAGTCTGTGATATTCAAATGTTCCAAACCCTAATAAAGAATTAACTTTTTAGTCATTTAAAATTGTTTCAACCTGATAAAGAGACTCAATATTGACGAAATTATAAACCCGAATAGCTTCATAATTTTCACCGTTTTTCCTAGAGAAGGCAAATTCTAAATTCCTCGGCTCTGCAAATGTCCAATCTTTTCTCAATCCGAAATAATCTCCCTCCTCAAATAAATCCTCTTCTCTGATAATTTCCCCATTATCCACAGCTTTCACAGTCAATCTAATCCCATAATCAAATCCATCATATAACCAAATCTTTCTGACTCTATAAATTCCACTATAATTCGCCGCCTGAAATACTGCACCATAAGCCATAGCTTCATCTCCATTTAAATGGGCACCTAATTCTTTTCCTTTGAAAATTTCTGACAGTTTATTTTGAACCATGGGAATTCTGACTCCACCCCCAATCATCTCAATTGAATCAATGTCCTCAACATTTTTTTGTGCTTTTTTAAGAACTTTTTCAATAGGTGAAACGATTCTCTCTAGTAAATTCAAGGATTTGCTCTCGAAAACTGATCTCTCCACATGCACTCTGAAATCAATATCAGCCAAGAGACTTTCCACATAGAAGAAAGCCTCCTTATTAGCACTTAAAACCTCTTTGAATTTGGAGGCCTCATTGAGAAGTCTTCTGAAATTCGGTCTATAATCATAGATGCTGGGTTTTCCTTTAATAAGAATTAATTTTGTTTTTGTAAATGTTATAAACAAAAAAATTACCTTTTCTTTCAGGAAGGGCATCAAAAGCTTCAGCTAAATGTTTAGTTAAAACCATATCAAAATGTCTAGTAGAGACCTCTTCATCAGTTTCATCTGCCAAAACCCTCACATTTTCAATCGTTTTATTCGAAACATTAACAGCAGTATATTCCACTAATGAAACCTTTGCACTAGAAGACCCCAAATTATAAAACAAAGCCAAATGAGAAGTTTCTAGGTCCTGTCTTTCAAAGCCATAAGCCAAAGCAGCTGCTGTGTTTTCTTTAATGAACGAAAGCACTGTGAGATTAGCAAGTTGGGCACTGGTATAGAGGGCATGACGTTTTGGGAGATCCCAATTAGATGGTATCGTGAAGACACATTCTCGGATGCCAGATTCTATTTGCTTTTCAGCCAATTGCTTTCCATGGATCAAAATCATCGCCAAGATTTCTTCCACACTTAAGATGAAATCCCCGTTCTCGTTATGAGTGAATTCGTTCTGCAGGTGGAAATGTGGAATTTTGAAGTTGAATGTAGTTTTATTCTATTTTAATTAAATGTCATCCTTCTAAATATAAGTAGATCTTACCACATCAATTTCAAGCAAATAATCTTCATAAAATGCCTTAGAAATCTCAACAACTTTTTCATCTTTTTCCATTGCGGAAAGGAACTTTTGCATGAAATGGAACGTGCTTTCAGGATATTTAACCTTTTTCAAAATCGCTGCAGATTCATAAATTCGTTCCTCATTTGTGAAAGAGATCTATTTTTGTAATATTTTAGAAATTCATCATCATTAAATAGACTTACAGCTGTGTGTGTTTTTCGATGAGTCATGGTATTTTCGAGAATTACGAAAGATTTGCCAGGAGCGATCATACTGATTTTATAATATTCGGAACCGAAATCCACTCCCATGACAGCCGATTGGACCTGAGGAAAGAAAGCGCAAAAAGAGAAAAGCAGAAAAAGAGGGATGAAAATTTGTTTTCTCATTGGAATTTTTTTGGATTTTTTTTTTTTTTTTTTAATTCGAACTAGATTTTTCCTACCTTTTATTGATTAGAGGAAACGTGTTGAAAAAATATAAAACCAGATGAAATTTATTATTTTATTTCTATTTTTAGATGAATGCAAATTTTTTTTTTTTTAATCAAAATGTTATTGATATTATTTGTTCCAATGTTTTAATTCTTCATCGGATTCCTCCTCATCTTGTTCTTTCTGCTTTTGATATTTCAACATGATATCAGTTTTCAACTGAATGTAATTTTGGTTTTCTTGTTCTTCCTCCAGTTTTTTATTAACCCAAGATTCTGGCATTTGCCAAACCTTTTTTCGTGATCAATTAGTAAAAAAAAAAATTCTAACTTTTATGCAATTTTCTTTCGATGCACACATTAACATTCTATCTTTTTCCAAGAATTTTAATTTCGTAATTGGAACGTCGGAATTTTTGATAACATCTAATTATTTAATAAAAACCATACAAATTTTTAATGATATTTTACATATTGGCATTTGTTTCTTCAGATCCCAAATTGTTATCGTGCCATCTTCATGTCCAGAATAAACTTCCTTTCTTGAAGCTGACCAAGCCAAACATCTCACTTGAGTTTTTGATTTCATTGTGATGGTAGCTTGGGCGGTGGTATCCTTTCCAATGAGATCAATATTGAACACACAGATCTCTCCGTTGTCAATGCTCCCAGTAAATAATAGATTATAGATGGGATCGAAACATAAGCCTCGGATTCCAGTTTTATTGGTGGTTTCAAATCTTTGCTTAATATCAGGTTCCGGTTTTTGTAAATCATAGACTAAAACCACCCCACACATGTCAGAAGCTAAGAATCTTTTCGTTTTGACGTCGTAATATGAGTTGGATAATCCCGTTTCTGCATAACTTACTGGGCAATCTAACATTACATATTTTATAATTGATTTTTTTGCTTTGAGTTACTAAAAACAGTTTTTTGGGTTGAAATATTTGTAACTTTGAGTCGTTGGTCTTTTGAAATGGTTATCAGGGTGTCATTTATAGAATCTATGGCTAAACCCATCACTCTTGAGTCGTGCAGTTTTTCGTAAAAAATCTAAAAAAAAGCTATTTTTAGATAAAAATAAACAAAAAAATTGAAAAAACATCTGCAACGTATAAAAGTTCGGATGAAACTTTGCCAATATAAGCGCTGCCATCATCAAACCTTAATAATTATTCCTTTTTTTATAAATAAAAAATAATATTATTACCCAACAGCTATTTGATTTGACAAAGGATCCAAAAACATAGCTATTGCCTAAAATTCTTTCAAAAAAAAATAATTCTTTGATAAAAAAGATCAACTTGTGAACCGAAAGATTTCGACCATAATCGATTAAAGGTAAATTTATCTTCTTTCTTAGAAATATAACATTCCAAAAGTCCCACTGATGAAGTTATCACATTAGCATCCTGCCATGGTTTTTTCAAATTTGATATATATGAGTCAACTCTTGAAGCTATATTCATATCACTGCTCAATGTGAATAAAACTCCTTTCAATGTCTTTCAGAATAATTATGGTGCAACAAAATAAAAACCTTCTTCATATGAGAAAATAAAATCCCTAATTCCAAAAGAAAAATTGGGGATCTTTGTATATAAAAGTGGTGGAGTGACGGATAGTTCAGGCACGAGTTTTTCAATCTAAATAAGATTTTTTTTTGGGTGAATAAATTTTTTATGAATTACGCAAAGGAAATTCTTCAAAGGCTCTGAACTTAAAATTTCTTGTCTTTCAATGATTTCCTTTTACAATAACAAAAATAAAAATACAATAAAGAAAATGAATATACACTTAAATATTTGTCGAGCACATCTCTTCGTTTCATTAACTCTTCAGGATTTTTGGATATGTTGAAAAGGGTTTTCGAAGGGAAATTGGGAAGGTTTTCGAAGACTTTCTTTAAGTCTTTGTGTAAACGGTTAAATTCAGAATATCTTTTATCCAAGATGAATTTTTCTTGTTTTTTTGTTATTTCAACTTCATAAAAAATGACATCTTTATCAATTTCGCTTAGTTTGTATTTCTTGATTCTGACCTGAGTTTGAATTTATGAGAAAAAATGGAAATGACATGAAAAAAAACTGTACGCCAAAGTTTTTTTTGTATTCAGAAAAACTATCTTCCATTTATTTTTAAAGATGTTCTTAAGACTTTTATAATTTTATTATTATTATCGAGAATTAATTTTATTAATTTTCTATAAAGTACAATAAATAATAATTGTTTTGGGCTAATTTTTCGTCTTAAGATGGAACATTTTTTTTCCCACATAAATCAAATATTTTTAAGTCAGAAAATTAAATTTTCCGCAATTGTCTAATTTTAAAACCCGAAATTAAATAAAAAATGTTATGAATTCAAATAGCAACATTGCTGCAAGTTATCTTAAAAAAGGTCAGCCTGAGGACATCTTGTTAGAATTGGATGAAAAGGCTCAAAAATTACACTTTTTTCAGAAATTTTTGGATTTCGTCATGGAAGAAAAATTCCTTCTTCGTTTCAGTCCAATGGAAAACAAAAACCTCATCAATTTTTATTTATCAACATCAAAAAACAAACGAAAGAATAAAGTTGCTCTTCTCCATAGTTTTAGCCAAAACGATATGTCTCCTAAAAGCAAATCAAAGAGCGGAAAACAAAGTGAAAAGGTCAACAAGGGATTAGAATCAATTCTTTATAAATATGTTCAACCAAGTCAAGATAAAATGAAACCCATTCCATTGGAAGAATCGAAATGTGAGATGGAAATCAAATTAGAAACCACACAAAAAGTCATCACACAAAAAGAACTAGCAGAAAATTTCGTCCTGAAAATGACATTGTTGGTGGTTGATCCGGAAATCTTTTCCGATTTTTATGAGAAAGACTTAGAAAAAATCGGAGATGACCTTCAAAAATTATGTCATTTGGGAAAAAATCTGAAAAATTTCTTACTTTTACAGGGAATGGAGAACTTTTTTACTTCGAATAATTTCAAACGCAAAATGAAAAAGAACCTCACCAATTCTGCAAACAAAAATGAAGAAAATTCAGATTTATCTGATTCACATTTCAATGAATGGTTATCAGATGTGGTCATTATCCATAATTTCGAATACCAGCTCACAGATACTATAAACGATAGTGTAGAATATTTGAAACATGTGATTTCCTCTATAATATTGACAAAATACAAAGATTTGGTGCCAAATTTGTTAGGCAAAGAAAACACACATACTGAAAAATCGAAAATTTCAGGGTTTGATAGCCAGTTTTCTTTGATTTGGATAGATATTTTGATGGCAATACCTGGGGTTTCAGAAGATAAAGCAATAGCTATAGTAAAAAATTATCCCTCTATGAGAAGTTTGATGAAGATGCTGGATGAATCAACTGATGAAGAAGCTGAAAATCAATTGAAAAATCTGCAAATATATTATAATTACAACCAAACGAAGTCGAAGAACCTGGGGGTCGCCTTGGCTTCAAAAATAGTGAAGATTTTTAAGGAAAAAGATCCGAATAAAAGCACCAAAGAATAAAAAAAATAGAAATTGTGATTTATTTTTCAAATTTTAAGTTTGAAATTAAAAAAAATAACATTTATGAATATTTTTTTTAATTTCAACGTGTGTTGTTAATTTGAACCAAAATTTCTTAGCGTAAAATTTATTATTCATCACTACATTCATGTTTTGAGTATTTCTTCTTCTAAAATAAGTTCCCAATTTTTAATGTTATCTTCGATATTCTTCATGATAAAATCAAGTTGGTTTTCGAAAAACCCATTAAGTAAACTCCAAATAGGTTTCTGAATAAATTTAATGAAACCCATCTCCGCCTTCGCCAATACAATAGGCTTGTCTAAATCTCTCATATAAGGAGTTACAGGCAAGCCTAATTTTTCTTCGTCATCAATTTGGCAGGTAAATTCTTGATTTATTTTCATGGACCATTCTTTGGCCACTGCGAATTTTTTGGTGGAAGAATATAAATCACATCCATGGATCACTAGGCCTGAAAAAAGTAATTTATTCGTTGGATTCTTTTTAAAATTCTCAGTAGGATTCCCCTTGATATCATTTGCTTGGAATTCGAAGTCTTTAATCATTGAGAAATGTCTTTTCATGTCGGTGTGCAGAATATTTGAGATTATGGTCTTTCGCATGGAAATAAAAGTGGCTTCAGTTACATTTTCGAGAATGTTGTAATTCCTTTCACATAAAATTTTAAAAGTTATTGCAGCGTGATTGTTTTCTAGAACCTACAAAATCTATTATTAAAAAAATTATTTAATTAAAACGCACAGATTCATCATTGTATTTGATTGCCAGCCTTGAATGACTAACAATTTCAAAGACATTGGTTCTACCAGTATGGTCAACATCATGACATAAGCCAGATAATAGCAATGAAAAAAGTTCCATCTGGTCCAGATAATTCGTGAGCAGTTTCTTATAAATAATGATATATATCGCATGACAAACTATATTATATAAATCCTGAAAAACATATAAAAAAAAGACTATTATACCTGTAAACCCATGGTTGAAATTATGAAACGGATTATTCCGATAATCATATTTTTCCTGAATGAAGCTTAAAAACCTGCCGAAGACATTGTTATTTATTTCGAATTTCTCAAGAAACCCCAAACTATGGAACATTGTCCAGATCAAATTAAATTTCTTGCTTGAATCGTTTATGGGTAAAATAGAGTACTCCCAATCATTCAAACTTTCCAACAATTCTATATTGTAGATGAAAGAATCAAAAGAATGAGATGAATCTATGGATTTCATCTTGGAGTAAGTATTCATTTTGAAACTCTGAAGTTTGGTTAGTTTCATTGAAATCTCCTCTTTAGCTTTTTTTTCACTTTGAGTGATAAGAATCTCATCTAATTGCCCTTTGGTTGAATATTCCATCCCTATTTTTGATCGAGGTGAATTGTCAAATTTTAGGCTATTGTTCATGTCCAATTGTTGACTATTGCCCATATCCACTTCCTGCGAAATCTGCTCAATAAGAGTAGGCATTTCAAATAATTTCTCTTTCGGTTGACCGGTCATTGAATTGAAAAGGGCCATAGAAAGCTTAGACATTGGTAAATTCCCTGAATTCGAATTTCTTATAAAGTTAATTTTCCTCACTCCTATCTTAATTTTTTTATTGGGAATTACTTTTTTTTTTTTTTTGGTGAAATCAGCTGACTCCAAACATTTGCCCCTTGAGCAACATATTCTCGCAAGAAAATCAAGTCTTCCTTTTTAGTGTTCCTGTTTTCATCCAAAACTTGCTAAAATACCATAAATGTTCTATTTTTTGTATTTTTAAATTTATTTTTATTTAACTTGGATTGGATTGCAAGTCTCTTGTTCATATTTCTTCAAGATTTTGCCTAGATCTTCAACCGATATCTCGTTTTGCACTTGAAAATATCCAGAAAGAGTAGACCAATATTTATCAATTTTATTTTTCTTGGAAAGAGAGGTCACTGAACTAGTCAACGAATCATATTCCTTGGTTTCCAGTCTAAAATATAATTTAAAATAAAAAAAATATTAATAATTACACAAGATCCTTTTCATTATGGATTATCAAGAATGTTTCTATGTGGTTTTTAATGTTGCGGTTTAATATCAGATAAAAATTTGGTTTGAATCGATAATTTCCGAAATATCTCGCTTCAGATTTTAAAGTTTTTATTTCGGAGCTCACTTTTTGGAAAAATTTGGTATTTTCAATGAAAATATTGAAAAAATTCTCATGCTGATGTTTTTCTGCTAATGTTTTGCTGTCATATTTGAAAATATACCTTTTTTAAATTAACATTTATATAGATATATATTTTATCTGGTTTTACTTTAAATTATTTGGAATTTCCTTGCTTTGGAAAAAGAGGTCGTTTTCTTTGTTGAATGTTAAAATTAAATGAGGACAATTCTCAGACAAAATTTGGAAATAAATATTTTGTTGTTTGATGTGGGTGATTTTGTGGTAAAAATTTAAAAACAATTCTTGCATCTACAGAAAGAATTACAAATAAATAAAATTACAAAAAATAATAAAAAAAATTACAAAAAATACAAAAATACAAAAAAACACAAAAAATACAAATTCAAAAAAATACACAAAAATAAAAAATAAACAAAAATAAACAAAAATAAACAAAAATAAACAAAAATACAAAAATACAAAAAAATTCAACCTTCATTTTAAACCAAAAAACATCAATTTCAGGATTCTTCAATTTGAAAAATAATCTAATCTCCTGAAAGTCCTTAATTGGGAAAATGATTTCATTATTTTTCATTGAAAATTCGTTTTCTGATTTCCAAGAGTTTTTATATTCTAAAAATAGAGGGTTGTCTTCTTGAATGATATTTCTTTATATTTTTTTTAATTTAAACACCTTTGGAAAAAAAATTAAATATTTTACATATCAAGTTGAAACTTTTGTTTGAGACTCTCTACAATCAATAAGTTGCACGATTGTTCTCCTATAAAATGGAGAAAATATTTGAATTTTTCAATTATTTCATAAATGTGGTTTTTGCTAAAAATTAATTAAATGAAAAAAAACAAAATTTGTATAATTTTCACGATAGAGTCTCTAATTTGTGCAAAGTTATGATGGCTCTGAAAATCCGCTCTAAAATCATCAGACGAAAATTTTTCATTTCGGAGTCATAAGCGAAAAATTTTTCACTTTTTGCAGCAAAATTGCAATAAATCAAAATTTTTATTAAAATTACAAAAAATTCTTTGAATCATCTGCAAAAAATCCTATCAAATTGCTATTATCCAAAGGGCAAGCGAAGATATAATAATTTTGAAAAGGTGAATGTCCTATGACTTCTTCAATTTCAGTTTTGACGTTGTTAGGAGCTGATTTTTCTTTTTCAATAGAATCAATGATTTTTTTTGTGTTAATTGGTTCCTTAATCTTATTTTTCTCAAAATAGGAAATTAAGAAATCGAAGGTGTCTTTGGAAATTTTATCCTTAGAATTTATGAGTATAAAACTATTTGAAAAAGTGTTACTTTATAATCAGGTGAAGAAGAAAATGAATAAAATCCTTCTTTTTCATCGCGAAAAAATAGCGAAAATTTCATTAGTTTTAAACAAATTTTGGCACACTGTTGGAAAAAACTATTGATGATTTCCTTATTAATTTCAAGGTTCGTAATTTTAAGTCGAAATTCGTCCAAAATTTGAAATCGTTCCTAAAGAAAAGAAAATAACATTTTTTCTCTGCCTTTATTTAAATAAAAAACCATCATGTCAGTGAAAATAGTTTCGATCTCACGAAGAATGATCTGCGGTTTTAGAATATGTTTTGCTAATGGAGTGCTTGATCTACTATAAAAATATCACATTTCTTTGTAAAAGATAACAGCTTTGGTTTCATTTTTACCTGCTTCGAAAACTTTTAATGCTCAAATCCTCATATATCTCATCCAAAAATTTAATCTCTGAAAATAATGTTTTGATTTTCTTCATTTTCTTGAGTTCAACAAAACTGATGTTATAGGGGTCTTTTTGGGCTAAGATGCTGGAAAAGGCAGCTTCAAAATCATTTAACAGTAATGGGAAATTTTGGGCCATTTCAAAAAGAAGAAAAATAATCAATAAATGTAATTATAAAAAAAACTGACGTAAAAAAAAATTTAATTAATTTTTCAAATCATTAGTTTTTTCAAATATTATTTTTTTAATTCCGAATCGTCATGGTTTAAACAATTTCAATCCCCAATAATCGAGTCACTTTTATCAAGCTATCGCTGCCTCCGGTGATAACCTTTCCAGATTCATCAAAGGTCCCTACATTAACACCACTTTTATGGAGATCTAAGAAATTATCAGCATTTGGATAATCATTAAAAATCTTACTTTTAGCCTCAACAACTCTCTCGAAGGTCTCAGTGCTCCAAATGTAATATCCATTATCCATGGATGTTGTCAACATAAATCTATTGGAAGGACTGAATGTAATGGAGGTAATGGAAGCTGTGTGATATACCATTTTATCAGTCAAAGACTAATTATTTTTTAAAATGTATATGTTTATAAAAAGAAATAGTTACTTCTTTTTTTTCCATGTCCCATAATTTCAACTTGTAGCCTGTATCACCAACAGCTAATAATTTATCATCAGAAGAAAATTTCACACAGGTGACTTTGCTGCTGAAATTCTGCAATTTACCCAAAGATTCTCCATTTGCAGCATTCAACAAATGAACAAATCCATCCTTTAGAAAATTTTAGATATGCTATAATAGAGAAAAAAAAATATACAATATCTCCAATTGCAAAAACAGTGCTTTTGCTGTTTATGTCTCCAGAGGAAGGAGTAAAAGCAACATTTATTTCCTGTTTTAACTCTAAATCTTCAAATTTATCAATCTCATTGTCTTCAAAGACTACATAACAAACCAATGGTGAAATCTTATCTGCTATAAGATCAACAGGTGCCTTCTTTTTCATTTCGACTTCTTTTCTATTATGTTTTAACAATTTTAGTAAAAAATTCAAGAAATAAAAATTTATCAAGCTTACACAAATTTCATCTCGTTGATATCAAGCACCTTAAGGAAACCGTCTTGAGAAATTGAATAAACAAACTTTTTATCACAAGATTCTGCAAGTTTGAGGATATTTTTGGTGTGTTGCTTTCCGAAAGGCAGGTGGGGAATTTGATTTTTCCACAATACTAAATAAAGAAAAATAATTAAAAAAAATTCTTAAATAATTTTTAAAAAATAATAAAATTACAAATTCTTCCAACTCCATCTCCACTAATAAGTATGTGATTCAGAGAATTGTAGACCAATTGTTTTATGTTGCTCTAAAATAAATTATATTTCATTATATTTTACAAAAAAAAAATATACTTGATGGCCATTTTGAGAAACAAAAGGGAGCTCCCCATCGTCCA
>Ga0302320_10009900_pt1 | contig 20425 bp, 14 predicted proteins | sample Bog_T0_3_FD_202130 | JGI IMG/M metagenome (GOLD analysis project Ga0302320, IMG submission 202130) | Peat permafrost microbial communities from Stordalen Mire near Abisko, Sweden - Bog_T0_3 | ecosystem: Environmental > Terrestrial > Soil > Wetlands > Peat | place: Sweden: Abisko, Stordalen Mire...
CCACGGCATAGCTGGCGAACACATAAAACGCCCCCGATCCGACGACCGTCACTATCAACGCCACTGGCACCGTGCGGCGCGGGTTGATGGTTTCCTCGCTGAGCGTAGTCGCGCCCTCGAATCCGGCCAGGCTCTGAATGGCGTAAACCACCCCGTAGCCCAGCGCCGGCAGGCCGCGCGAGGTGCCGCGCAGGCTGAACGGAAGTGCGCTCCACTGATGCAATTTGCCGACGTGGAAAAGGATCACGACAGCGAGGAGCATGATGGCGGCGACGGAAGCAAGCTCAAGGCCCAGCATCAACCGGCTCGCGAAGCGGGTGTCGCGCCAAGCCAGCCAGGCGCAGAGGAGCATGGATCCAGCGGCGATCGGCATTTCGGCGCCGCTGAGATGCACGCCGATCTCCGCCAGGGCGGCGATCACGAAATCCGCCACCAACGCAGACATGGCGCTGGTGAAGCCGAGATAGGTCAGCAGCATCGTCCAGCCCGCCAGCACGCCCCATCGGGAGCCGAACGCGTGCGCGACATACGCGTAAGCGGAACCGGCATGCGGCAGGCGTCGGCTGAACGCCACGAAAGACAGCGCCACGATCAGCATCCCCGCCGTGCCCAGCAGGAACGCGAGCGGCGCCGCGGCGCCTGCCTCCTGCACGCACAGCACAACGTTGAACGCCATTCCTATAGACGGGCAAACGACCGCAACCGACACGCCGATGGTTTCGGCAAGCCCCAGCCGCCTGGCCAGGCCCGTCAACGGATCACGTCCCAAATGGGGGACACAAGTCTGGAGTGCACCCCTGGAATGAGACGGGGTAAATGGGGGACAGTTCTCTAGGAGCTGAGAACGATGTCCGAGGACCACCGAAGTTTCAGTTTGGAGTTCAAGCGTAGGGCGCTGGTGCGGCTGGCGGCCGGGGAGCTGGTTTCGAAGCTCGCCGCCGAGTTCGGCGTGCATCGGCAGCTGATCTACAAGTGGCGCGATGCGGATCGAGCGGGTCGTTTGGGCCGGCGGCGCGGGCCGCCGACGAAGGCGGAGAGGCTGGCGCGCGAGGCGAGCCTAGCCGAGGCCAATGAACTGGAGCTGGCCCGCCGGAAGATCGCCGAGCTGGAGCGCAAGATCGGCCAGCAGGCGATTGACCTGGATTTTTTTCGAGGAGCCTTGCGGCGTATCGAGGCGTCACGGCCGGCCAGCGAAGGGCTTGGCGTGACAAGGTCTTCACCGAGATTCAGGCGATGACCGGTCCGCAAGGCGAAGTACGGATCGAGCGGTTGTGCGCCTTGGCGCAGGTCAGCCGGGCAAGCTTCTACCGTAGCTGGTCGCAATCGGAGCCTGACCGGGAAGAGATGGCGCTGCGTGACGCCATCCAACGCCTGGCCTTGGCCCACCGGCACTATGGCTACCGGCGCATCGCGGCGCTGCTGAGACGCGAGGGGTGGACGGCCAACGCAAAGCGCGTGCTGCGGATCATGCGGGACGACAATCTGTTGTGCCTGCGCAAGAAGGCCTACGCGCCGGCGACCACGGACTCCAACCATGGCTGGCGGGTCTATCCCAACTTGGCCCGGCGCATGGTTCCGATGGCGCCTGACCGTTTGTGGGTGGCCGACATCACCTACATCCGGCTGGAGCGGGCCTTCGTCTATCTGGCGGTGGTGCTGGACGCCTTCAGCCGCAAGGTGGTCGGTTGGGCGCTGGCCGATCACCTGGCCGCCAGCCTGGCGCTGGAGGCTCTGCGAATGGCCCTGGCAAACCGCCGGCCGCCGCCGGGGGAACTGGTGCACCACTCCGACCGGGGCGTGCAGTATGCCTGCGCGGACTACACCCAAGCCCTGGAAGACGCCACCGTCATCCCCAGCATGAGCCGCGGCGGCTGCCCCTACGACAACGCCAAGGCTGAGAGCTTCATGAAGACTCTCAAGACCGAGGAAGTGGACGGATCGGCCTATCGCGATCTTCCCGACGCCAGGGCCTGTGTGGGAGCCTTCATCGAGCAGGTCTACAACACCACCCGGCTGCACTCGCGCTGGACTATCTATCACCCGTGGAGTTCGAAGAAGCCCGGCTGTGGACGGCGATCCCGCCGCCCACAGCCGCTACAACAACCTCTGTCCCCTAATTATGCTGTCTCACCAAGGGGGTGCAGCCCAAGTCTTTTGCTCCATTTTCTCAATAATGAATCAGGGCAAGAGCAGTTACTTTTTGAAAAAGTGAGCAAAATATTTCTCTTCGCTAGCACCTGGGCGTCCTCCGTCCTGGTGATCGAGCGGCTGAGCCGCCGCAGGCGTGACGCGTTGCAACGGGCGGGCCCGGAACGAGCATCGCAAGCAGGCGATGCGGCTTGCTTGGGCCAGCAGACCAAGCGTTTCCACGTTTCGGTCCAGGGCCGCGCTGGCCAAACGCCTGCGCGACACAGCGCCCGCAAGACTCGAGGCTTATCAATCGTTCGCCAAGGTCTTGCGGGGGGCTGCTAAGCATTAGGCTGTATGTGAACTGACGAGTGAATCCACCGGATCAATAACGATAGGCAATTTCTATACCGGCCGTGAGCGGCTGATTAGTCGACGCCCGGTAATACGACGTTGTGTTGAACTGGAAGCTCGTATTGTTCGACGAAATAATCGCGTGATCGTTGGTTAGGTTGTTGCCAAATAATGTCGCTGTCCACCGGTCCTTCGCCAACGACATGCGTAAATTCACCAGGTCGTAACAAGGCTACCGTCTCGAAGCCGCGGAGGCGGATTTGCAGGAGGATGCCTTCGAGATAAACCTCATCGAACACGACAAGATTATTGAAGCCATCGCCAGGAAAGACCGGGTCACGCTCACGGCGCTCCTACCGGAACACGCCAGGACGACTCAATCCCGCTTTATTCGCATCTTCGAGCGCAAAAGAATCGAGCCGTTCACCTTGAATATCGAGACGCCCCCGCTGGACTGGCCGGGGCGCGAGGGCTTGACCGGCGCCCCCTCCAGCGGTGAACAGATTGGCGACGAATACGCCAAGCGGCCAACCCCCAAACGGCGCGATCGATCGCGCCAGTCGTAAAGCCTCATCCATTGAGGGGCGCGCGCACGCGCGACCGTCAGGCCGGCGCGCCGCCCTTGCGCAGCATCCACAAGGCGATGACCAGCACGATGAAGTGCAGGACGCCTTCCATCACCAGGGGCGAGGAGAAGCCCACTTTGTCAAACAGATAGCCGCCGGTCAGGCTGATCGCCATCAGGCTGCCCGTGCCCAGGAAGGAGTACACGCCCATGGAGGATCCGCGCAGATGCGCCGGCGCTTCCTGGGCCAGCAGGGTCTGCGAGGCGATGGCCTCGGCGCTTTCGGCGATGCCCAACAGGAAAGCGCCCACCATCATCATCACGCCCAGAGCGTTGGTGATCAGGCCAAAGAACCAGAAGGCGCCGGTCATCAGCCCCAGGGAGACCAGCATCAGGGTCGTGCGGCTGACCTTGTCGTTGATGATTCCGAACAGGGGGGCGCAAACCACCTTGGTGACGAAGCGGATGGCCGCGATCACCCCGGCCGTTTTGATGGCGACGACGGCCTCGACCCCGCCGACCCGGCCGGCGTTGACGACCCATAGGCCCAGGAAGGATCCGATGATCAGGGTGTCCGTCCGCGCCACCGTGCCGATGAACAGGCTGACGCCGTAGGTGCGGTTGACGCGGGCGTAGGCGAGCACCTCCTTGATCTTGGCGAAGATCTGCCCGGCGTGGCCCAACACGCTCAGGCTCGCCTTGGGGGCCTGCGGCGCGGACTTGACGTTGAGGAACGCCAAGGTGGTGAAAATCCCAATCAAGGGCAGCAAGGCGGCTAAGCCGAACGTGCAGACCAGGGCCGCGTGCGGGCCGTATCCCAGGGACTTGAACCAGGCCGGCCAGCGCGACGAGACCAGCACGAAGCCCGACGCCGCGAGCCATGGCGTCAGAAGCACGATGGCGTTGAATTTGCCCCTGGAGCGTTCCTGCGGGATGTCGATGGCGATGGCCGGGGCGCTGGCGTAGCCGGAGAAGGCGACGCCCCAGAGGAAGCGCAGCACGAAAAGCAAAAGGATCGAGGACACGAACGGGTAGGCCAGGATGCAGAAGAATAGACCCAGCAGCATCCAGATCAGGGTCATCCGCCGGCCGACCGTATCGGCGAGGGCGCCGCCCGCCATGATGAAAATCATGGTGCCGATTTGCTGCACCGCGCCGAGCGAACCGGCCAGCAGGCCCTGCTTGGTCGGCGCCAGATGCAGCTGTTGCCCCAGGATCAGGGGCGTCATGACATTGGCGAACTCCATCAGGCTGACGCTGACGCAGGTCACGAACAGGAACGAAATGACCTGTTTGGGTCCGTAACCCGGATTCAGCAGAATGGGGCCGATGCGCCCGGCGCGGGGCGCGGGCGCGGTCAGGTTCACGTGTTCGCCCTCTCAATGGTCCACGGTCTTTTGTCCGGCCGCCTTCTTCTGGGCGTCCGCCAGCGCGGTCTCGAACAGGGCGTGCTGGGAATCGACCAAGGCTTCGTAGCCGGCGCGGTCCAGGAAGGGATTGGGCCCGGGATCGCCCAGCTTCAACCGCTTGGCCGCCGGGGTGTAGAATTCCGTGTGCGGCGCGAGGAACAGGTCGCCCGGCAGCGACTTGGCGGTGGCGAAGGTGTGCCGGTATGCGGCGATGATGCCGGGATATTGTTCCGGAACCAGGCTGTTGGTGCTGACCGTCGCGCCGCAGAAGTCCAGCGCGATGTGCTGTGAGCCATCCAGGGGGTCGGTGACGGGCCAGGACCAGCTTGTGCAGCCGCGCGTGTGCCCCGCGGTCACGTGAGCGGTGAAGGTCAAGCCGCCCAGTTCGAAGGTGTCGCCGTCCTTGATGGCCCGGTCCACCTTCACGGGTGGAAATTGAAGGCGTTGGACGTTTTCCGAGCCGAGGACCTTGCCGCTTTCAAGAGCGCCTCTGTCGCCCTCGCTGGCGATCAAGATGGCGCCGGTGTCGGCCTTGAGCTGGGCCAGGCCGCCCGCGTGGTCCCTATGGGCGTGGTTGTTCAGCAGAATCTTGATGTCGCTGAGCTTGAACCCGAGCGCCCGGATGTTCTTCTCGATCATCGGCGCGTCTGTCGCATAGCCGACGTCGATCAGCACATCCCCCTTGTCGGTGGTGATCAGATAGACGCTGACGAGGGGCGAGCCGACCGAGTAGGTGTTGCCCATGATCCGGAACGGCGGCTCATAGGGGGGCGGCGCGGCGGCAGGGGCGGGGGTCTGCGCCGAGGCGGACAGGCCGATCAGACCCAGGGCAGCGCCCATGAGAAGGGCTCTCAGCCGAAGGCCTTCCCGACGTCGTGAACGGGCCATCGGCGTCAATGGCCCGGAACGCGCGGCGGGGCGGTGGGATCGGCGACGCCCATGCCGATGATCTGGCCGCTGGCCAGGACGTGACCGCTGATGGCGGCCTTCAGGTCGGTCCAGCTCAAATTGGGATCGACGGAAATCGGCGTATCCAGGGCCAGGACCTGAAAGTGATAGCGGTGGCGGGGCCCCGCGGGGGTGCGCGGACCCTCGTAGATGTGGTGCGGGCCCAGGACGTTGGGGCCGTAGGCGGCGCCGGGCGGCGGCGGGTTGGCCAGGTTCGGATCGAGCGAGGTCGTCCGGTCGGAGATGTTATAGATGGTCCAGTGCAGGATCGCGTCGCCCCCGCGATTGCCGTCGCCGTCCTGCATGATGATCGCATAGGACTGGGTGGCCGCCGGTCCCTTGCTCCAGCTGAGCCCCGGGAAGTGGTTGCCGCGGTAAAGGGTGTTCTCGAAGGGAATGTCGCCGCCGTCCTTGAAGGCCGGGGTGGCCACCTTCAGCTTGGCCCCGCCCTTGGCCGGGAACAGATTGATCGCCAGCTTGTCGGCTGAGACTTCCTTGGCGGGCGGCGGCAACGCCTGGGCTCGCGCGATGGGCGCGGCGGCCAGTCCCGCGCCGGCCACGAGAACGGCGATAAGCGCGTGGGCTTTCATGGTTCTTCCTCCCTATGCCTGGCGGTCGTTCCCCTGTCGCCCCTTGAGGGGCGCGGGTTGGTGATCCTGCCTTTAGGACTTAAGGCTGTAGTTCATGGCCCCGTTCGGTCAAGTCTAATCGGCCCGCGTCGCCCGGCGCGTATTGACAAGTTTGTTCTCCAACCGAAGCATGAACCGTTCAACCGGCTGATCAGCGGGAACGGCGCCCACGCCGTCCGCGACGCCCAAGCGTACGAGAGAGACATAATCATGGGGGGAATTTCGCGTCGGCTGGCTCTGGCCGCGCCTCTGCTGGGATGGCTCGTGGCCAAGACGCGCGCCTTCGCTCAGCCCCTGGGCGCGCCCGCCAAGCCGAGGCTGCCCGATACCGACTGGCTGCACTATGCGGGCGATCTGGCCAGCACGCGCTACTCGCCGATCGACCAGATCGGGCCGGACAATTTCAAGTCGCTCGAGGTCGCCTGGCGGTTCGAGACCAGCCCCTACGGGCCGCGCCCGGAATATCTCCTGCAGGTCACGCCCCTGGTGGCCAAGGGCAGGATGTATTTCACGGCCGGCTCGCGCCGCAGCGTGGTGTGCATCGACGCCGCCACGGGCGAGGTGATCTGGAGCCACCGCGAGGTCGAGGGCGAGCGCGCGGCCAAGTCGCCGCGCCAAGGCTCAGGCCGCGGCCTGGCCTATTGGAGCGACGGCAAGGAGGAGCGCATCCTCTATGTGACCATCGGTTACAGGTTGGTGGCGCTGGACGCCAAGACCGGAGATCTCGTGCCTGGCTTCGGCGACGGTGGGATCGTCGATCTGCGGCTGGACGACGATCAGGAGATGGACCTGATCAACGCCGACATTGGCTACAACGCCGCCCCGGCCGTTGGCAACGACGTGGTGGTCATCGGCGCGGCCATGAGCGCGGGCAGCGCCCCGCCCACACGCAAGAACGTCAAGGGCTATGTGCGAGGTTTCGACGTGCGCACGGGCAAGCGGCTGTGGATCTTCCACACCATCCCCCGCAAGGGCGAGTACGGCTATGAGACCTGGCTCGACGGCACCGACGAGATCGGCAACACCGGCGACTGGGCCCAGATCTCCATCGATGAGGAGCTGAACCTCGCTTACCTCGGCGTGGAAATGCCCACCGGCGATTTCGAGGGTCAATATCGCCGGGGCAATTCCCTGTTCGACGAGTCCATCGTCGCGGTGGACCTGAAAACCGGCGTGCGCAAATGGGACTACCAACTGGTCCATCACGGGCTGTGGGACTACGACCCGCCGTGCGCGGCGATCCTTTGCGACATCCCGATCAAGGGCAAGATCGTCAAGGCCCTGGCCCAGCCCACCAAGCAGGCCTTCCTGTATGTGCTGAACCGCGAAACGGGTGAGCCGATTTGGCCCATCGTCGAGCGCAAGGTTCCCAAGGGCGACGTACCCGGCGAATGGTATTCGCCGACCCAGCCGATCCCGACCAAGCCGCCAGCCTACGACCGCCAGGGCGCAACCCCCGACAATCTGATCGATTTCACTCCGGAGTTGCACGCCGAGGCGCTGCGGCTGGTCAAGAACTATGTGACCGGCCCGGTCTACACCCCGCCGTCGATCTACAAGCGCGATGGCACCTGGGGCACCATCGCCGCGCCCAAGGGCGAGGGCGGCACCAACTGGCCGGGCGGGTCCTACGATCCGGAGACCCACACCGCCTACATCTACTCCCAGACCGAGGCGACGCTGTGGGCCTTCGCCCACAACACCGACAAGTCCGTGTCCGATTTCGACTGGATCATCATGCGTCGCCTGCCCAAGGAGGATGAAACCCTCGTTCGCGACGGGTTCAAGCCCCGGGTGATTTCCGTGCAGGGCCTGCCGCTGATGAAGCCGCCCTATGGCCGGATCACGGCGATTGATCTGTCCAAGGGCGATTTCGTCTGGCAGGTCGCGCACGGCGACACGCCGGACCTGATCCGCAATCACCCCGCCCTGAAAGGCCTGAACATCCCCAAGACCGGTCAGGCCGGAAAGCTCGCGCCCCTGGTGACCAAGACCCTCGTCATCTGCGGCGACGCCCAGCTCTACACCACCGCCTCGGGTCAACGCGGATCAATGCTGCGCGCTTATGACAAGGCCAGCGGCGAGGAGAAGGGCGCGGTCTACATGCCGGCGCCCCAGGTCGGTTCGCCCATGACCTATGTGCTGGGAGGGGCGCAGTACGTCGTGCTGGCGATCGGCGGCGGCAATATCAAGGCCGAGCTCATCGCCTTCAGGCTGCCGCAAAAGGACGGCCACGCCGAGCGCGCGCCCCGCGCGGCGGAGGATTAGCGCGACGTCGCCGTCGACGGGCCAAGCGGCCTAAGCCTTCGGAGCGCGACGTACAGGCCCGAACGGCGTCCGTTCGGCTCGTGTCTCCGGCGTCCCCGCGGCCCCCGCGACGCCGCGCCATAGGCGTGTTTCCTTGACCGATGCGGTCCATTGCGGCGTGCTAACCTTGGCAATTGCTGAGGGCCGGGTGGATTTTTCCGATGTCATTGATGAAGCCCTCGGCGGGCTGACGGACACCGGCCTTTGGGAGAAGGTCGCCGCCGACTATTGGCGGGGCGTGCACGGCCTGTTGATCGTGGTCGCCGTGGCGATTTTCGTCTCTTCGCTGGACGACCTGATCATCGATTTGGGCTGGTGGGTCTACGCCCTCATCGAACGCGCACGCTCGTTGTGGCGCCCGCCGCCGACGCTGGAGCGACTGCTTAAGCGACCACAGGCGCGCATGGCCATCATGGTGCCGGCGTGGCGCGAGGCCGACGTCATCGCCGAGATGGTGGTCAACACCATCAACACCTTCGACTACGACCGCTTCGAAATCTTCGTCGGCGTCTACGCCAACGATCCGGAGACCGAGGCCGAGGTCGAGCGGGTGCGCGAACGGTTCGCCAATGTGCACAGAGCGCCGGTGCCGCACGACGGCCCGACGGTGAAGGCGGATTGCTTGAACTGGATCGTGCAGAACATCTTCCTGCACGAAGAGCGCACGGGCGAGACCTTCGACGTATTCGTCATGCACGACGCCGAGGACGTGGTTCACCCCTACGGCCTGCGGGTGATGAACCGCTACATCGAAAAGGCCGGCATGGTGCAGCTGCCCGTGCTGTCGATGAACCGGCCGTGGAACCGGCTGATCGCCTGCCACTACATGGACGAGTTCGCCGAGACCCACGCCAAGGACCTGCCCCTGCGTTCGGCGGTGACCGGCGCCACGCCTTCGGCGGGGGTGGCCACCGCCTTTCGCCGCGACGCCATGCAGGCGCTGTGCGCGGTGCGCGGCAATCAGCCGTTCAATTCCGACAGTCTGACCGAGGACTACGACGTCGCCTATCGGCTCAAGGCCCTGGGCTTCGTCTCACGCTTCGTGCGCTATTTCGCCAAAACGCCGGGTTGGCGACAGGCTGTCCTGCGCAAGGGCCAAGTGCGCACCTCACGGCGCGAGCTGGTCGCCACCAAGGAATTCTTCCCCGACAGGTGGGGTCCCAGCGTGCGCCAGAAGGCGCGCTGGATGCTGGGCATCAGCTATGTCGGCTGGCGACAGCTGGGCTGGTTCGGCAGCCTGGCGAACCGCTACTTCCTGTTCCGCGACCGCAAGTCCCTGGCGACCGCGCCGATCGGGGCCCTGGCTTATTTCGTGGCGCTCAACTGCCTGGGCTACGCCATCCTGGCCAACGCCGATCTGGACACCATCATCGACCTGCCCAAGCCCTTCGCCACCTCCGGCTGGCTATGGACTTTGATGCAGGTGAACCTGGCCTTGCTGTGCGTGCGCCTGTTTCACCGGGCGCTGTTCACCGGCCAGCACCACGGCTTGCACCACATCTGGCTGACGCCGGTCCGCGCGGTGGTGTCCAATGTGATCAGCTTCGCGGCCTTCGTCCGCTCCATGCGCCTGTTCCTGATCCATCTGGCCACGGGACGCTCGTTCACCTGGGACAAGACCCAGCACACCTATCCATCCCTGGCCGAACTGAAGCACCGCAGCGGGCGTCTGGGCGACGTCCTGCAGTTCTGGAACCACGTGACGTTCGCCGAGCTGCACGACGCCTTGCGGGCGCAAAAGCGCCGCTACCGACCGCTGGGCCTGCTGCTGTTGGACCGCGGCGCTGTGCGCGACGAGGACCTGGCCGAGGCCTTCGCCGAACAGGCGGGGCTGTTGGCGAGCAGCTTCGATCCGCTCGCCGTCGACCCCCAGGCGCAGGCGATGCTCAGCGCGCGTCAGTCGGGACGGTTCCTGGCCGTGCCCATCGCCCGCGGGGAGGGGATGCTCGATCTGGCGCTGGCCGAGCCCCTCGGCCGCAGCGAGCGGCAGGCCTTGGAAGCGCTGCTGCAGCCCGCCGCGACCCAGCTTCGCTATGTGTTCGCGCCGCGCAGCGACATTGCCTTCGCCCTTCGCCACGCCCACGCCCACGGGCGCGAGCCCCTGGCCCGCCAGCGCCGGACGATCGACACCCTGCGCCTGCTGGGCCTGATGGACGAAGCGGGCCTGTCGCGCCTGCTGCGCGAGGCGCGCCGGCCCTATGTCCTGCTCGGCGATGTGTTGGTGCGCTCAGGCGCCCTGGAGCACCGGCAACTGGCGGCGGCGCTCGAACGCTTCTGGCCGGGCGAGGGTCGGCTGGGCGAATTCCTCATCGCCGAGAACCTGATCGACGCCGACGCCTTGGGGCGCGCCCTGGCGGCGCAAGCTGATCCTCCGCTGGATCTGCTCGGATTGGCGGTGCGGCGCGGACTGCTGGGAGAGCGCGAAGCAGCGCGCGCGCGGGAGCTGGTTTAGGGGTTCGTCAGGACGTCCTGGGCGGAGACGAACACATATCCCTGCGCCTTGAGCCCCTGAACCGTCTGCTTGAGCAGGCCGATGTCGAGGAAGGGGTGGTGATAGAAGCTGGCGTAGGACTGGTGCATCACCAGATTGCGCTTCGCGGCGGCCAGGATGTCGGCGGGGGTGCGCGGCGGATTATGGTTCTGGCCGACCGGCTCGTGATTGCCGAGATTCTCGGGGATCACCCTCTGGCCGTACACGTCGGTGACGGGATAGGGGAAGAACTGTCCGCCCCAGGTCTTGTCGTCCACGGCCTTGCTGCTGAGCACGCCCGCGAAATAGATCGCCCGGTCGTAGCGCGCGGCGAACAGCTTGCTCACGGCGCGGTAGTCGGCGGCAGAGCCGGCGTAGTGCGGAAACTCGAAGATGGTCGGCCGCTCCAGGCCCGCCGCCGCCCAGCCAGCCAGACCGCTCTGCAGCCTCCGCGCGGCCCAGGCTTCGGAATCGCCGGCGACGGGGCCGTCGTAGATGACATAGCCGTCCTTGTTCACATGGCTGAAGAAGAACTCGAAATCGTCGGCGCTGACGCCGGAGTAAGGGTTCAGCTTGGCCGCGAACTGATGGGTGTGGCCATGGATGATCAGGGCGCCACCGCGCGCCTGCATATAGCGCAGCGCCTCCAGCAGCTTCGGAGCCTTCGCAAGATCGATGCGATGGCCCTGCCCCTGATGGCCCAAGGGATCGCGGTATGAATCGTAAAGGCTGACCGTGAACGGCGCGTGCTCACTGGCGAGGTAGTCGGCCACGGCGCGCAGTTGGGCCGGATCGGACTCCGGACCGACGTCCTCGATGCGCACCAGGGCCCGGCGCAACGGCGGGGCGCGGGGATCCAGAAGATCGAACATCAGGTCCGCGAAGACCAGGTAGCGGTCTCCCTCGCCCATGAACGGGAACGGGTTCTCGGCCAGATAGAACAGGTTGCCTGACCGCACCGCCCAAGGCGCGGTCTTGCCGTCGGCCTTCACCGCGGTGGCGAGCACCTGAACGCGATCGGGGCTCGAAACGCTCACGGCGACCAGCCCGCCGTTGTCCTTGGTGCGTCGGCTGAACCGCTCGCCCTTGTAGTCCACGCCGATCACGGGGTCGGCCACATCCTCGGCGCCAGCGCTGAAGCCGTAACGAGCGCCGCCCGGACCCGTCAAAGCCTCGACCCCATAGCCGATCCACATCAAGGGGTGCTGATCCGCCCTCGCGTCGCGCACGAAGGCCTCGGGCAGGGGTTCGCCATAGCTGGAGCCGACATAAACCGTGGCGGCGTGGTCATCGATCTGGCCCGCGCGATAGGCGGCCACGGGCTCGGCGTCAAAGCCGCCGAAATGGCCGGAAAGATTGGCCACGAAGGTGGCGTAGATCTCGCCCCAGCGACCCCATGGGCCAGACGTGGCGTAAAGCACCAGGGTTCGCGGCGCGCTGGGCGCCGACGCCGAAGGGGCGGCGAACGCGAAGGTGCAGCCGAGGCTCAGGACAAGGAAGGCGGCGGCCAGACGGCGGCGCGAACGGTTCGGGGTCATGCGCGCTCCCCCGGTTCGGCCGTCCCGCCCTGGATGGGCGTGAGGATCGGCCGCGCGGCGGGGGCCGTGATCGGCAATCCAAGGGCTCGGGCCTCCAAAACGTCGGCGATGCGTTCGCTCGCGCGGCCGTCGCCATAGGGGCTGCCGGCCCGGGTCATGGCGGCGTAGGCCGCCGAATCGTCCAGCAGCCGTGAGGCCTCTCGCACGATCGACCCACAGTGTGCGCCGACCAGCCGCGCGCATCCGGCCTCAACGCCCTCGGGCCGTTCAGTGGCCTCGCGCAGCACCAGCACGGGCTTGCCCAGGGCCGGCGCCTCTTCCTGCACGCCGCCGGAATCGGTCAGGACCATATGGCAGGCCGACAGCAGATGAACGAAGGGCAGATAGTCCAGCGGTTCGGTCAGGCGAAAGTTGTGCAGATCTTCCAGACAGGCGAAGGCCGGGCGCACCGCTGGATTGGGGTGAACTGGCAAGACGATGTACACGTCCTGGCGTCGGGCCAGCACGCTCAGGGCCTCGGCGACTCCGGCCAGTCCGGCGCCGAAACTTTCCCGTCGGTGGCAGGTGACCAGCACGATCCTGCGCCCTTGGGCCTGCGCGATCAGGGCGCGTGAAACCGCGGGATAGCGGTCCGTTTCCTTCAATCGTCGCGCCGTGTTCAGCAGCGCGTCGATGACCGTGTTGCCCGTGATGTGGACCCGCCCCGGATCGATCCCTTCGGCGATCAGGTTGTCCGCGGCCAGTCGCGTGGGCGCGAAATGCAGATCTGCCGCCTGGGTGACGACCTTGCGGTTGACCTCCTCGGGCCAAGGCTGATCTGGATCGCCCGACCGCAGGCCGGCCTCCACATGGGCCACCGGCACGCGGTGATAGTGGGCGCACAGGGCGGCCATGGCCGCCGTGGTGGTATCGCCTTGAACAATCACGCGGTCCGGTTTGGCGGCCGCGAGCGCGGGTCCCATGCCCGCCATCAGTCGCGCGGCCAGTTCGTCCAGGCCCTGGTCGCGCTGCATGAGGTCCAGATCGATGTCCGGCGCGATGCCGGCGACCTCCAGCGCCTGATCCAGCAGGCCCCGATGCTGGGCGGTCGCGCAGACGGTCACGCGCAGCGCGCCGCGTCGGCGCAAGACCTGCACCACCGGCGCAAGCTTGATGACTTCCGGGCGGGTGCCGAGGACAACAAACAGGTGATCGGTCATGCCCAAAGCCGCCCCGTTGCCCCGACACTACCGGTAACGAAAAGAAGGCGTTGGGCAATCCCTCCGGAGGCGAAGTCTTGCGCGCTTAAATGTCGCGGTTCTCGCCAAAATGGAGTCATGAGCGACGCAGCGGGAGAATTGTTCACCCAAAAAGACAGCCAGGTTCTCGCTCATGGCAGGCCTTGCCAATTCATGCGCAATCGCTCGCCAAAGCGTAGCTTCGGCCTTTCAGGTCAATGACCGCTCGGTTCTATCTGGAGTTATGCAGTCTGAAACTTTCGCGCCCGGATCGCGACCGCGAGGCGGCGCTGAACGCGTGGATGGCGCGGATGCCGGTCTGTGTTTATCAAGCCCTGGCCGGCCCGATCAGCGTGCCTCAAGGATCTGACCGGCGAAATTGAGCAGCAATTTGGAATGTCCCCTTATGCGTCCCCTTTGCGTCAGGAACAGTTCGGACCTGGCTATTCCCCCCTCGGGTCGAGCTGACCGGTGAGGCCGGACTCAAGCGAGCTTTCCGCCCCCGCGACGGCGCCCGCCGAGGATACAGGCCGGCAGCCGGGCTTTCGAACGATCGCCCTCATCATCGCCTGCGCCCTATTCATGGAGCAGATGGACGCCACGGTGCTGACCACCGCCCTGCCCACCATGGCGCGCGATTTCGGCGTGCCGGTGACCAATCTGAGTTCAGCGCTGACGTCCTACCTGCTGGCGCAGGCGATCTTCATTCCAGCCAGCGGCCGACTGGCCGACCGTTTTGGGGCCAAGACCATCTTCCGGCTCGCGATCGTGGTGTTCCTGTGCGGATCGCTGGTCTCGGCCATCGCGCCTCTGCTGCCGGTTCTTATCGTCGCCCGGTTCGTTCAGGGCATTGGCGGGGCGATGATGCTGCCCATCGGCCGTCTGGTGTTGCTGCGCTCCGTGGCCAAGACCGACATGGTCCAGGCCCTGTCCTGGCTGATCATGCCGGCGATGGTCGGGCCCGTGGTCGGGCCGCCCCTCGGCGGGTTTGTCGTCACCTATCTCAACTGGCGCTGGATCTTCTATCTGAACATTCCCATTGGCCTGATCGGTATTGTGCTGGCCACCCGATTCATTCGGGAGATCAAAGGCGACAAGCCGGCGCCGACGGATTTCGTCGGATTCGTGCTTTCGGGCGTCGCGCTCAGCTGCCTGCTGTTCGGCTTTGAGATGCTCAGTCGGTCGGGCGAGGGGAGGTTGTCCGCCGTGCTTCTGGCGATCGGCGTCGTGGTCGGCGCCCTATACATTCGCCATGCGCGTCGACGGGAGCATCCGATCCTCGACCTGTCGCTGCTGAAAACGCCGACCTTCAGGCTGTCCTTCATCGCCGGCTCCCTGACCCGCATCGGCCAAGGCGCGCAGCCTTTCCTCTTGCCGCTGATGCTGCAGGTCGGATTCGGCATGAGCGCGGCGGCGAGCGGGTCCATCACGCTGGCGAACGCGGCGGGGGCCGTCGTGATGAAGGGACTGGCGCCGAAACTCCTGCGCCGTTTCGGGTTCCGCAACAGCCTGATTTTCAACGGACTGGTCTCCTGCGCCGCCTATGCGTCCTGCGCGCTGTTTCGCCCTGGCTGGCCAGCTTGGGCGATCTTCGCCGTGCTGATGGCCGGGGGATTTTTCATGTCGTTCCAGTTCACCGGCTACAACACCATCGCCTATGACGAGATCACGGCTGACAGAATGAGCTCCGCCACGAGTTTCTACGCCACTTTCCAGCAGCTGTTTCTGTCCATGGGCGTGTGCGCGGGCGCCGGCGCGCTGCATCTGAGCATGCTGTTTTCGCATAGCCTCCAGCCGGGCATGGCCGAGTTCACCACCGCCTTTTTGCTGGTCAACGCCATCGCGGTCCTGTCGACCTTCTGGAACATGAGATTCGCGGCCGACGCGGGGGATGGGCTCACCGGTCGCTCGGCCGGCGGGTCGTCCTCCACACCGGTTTCAGCCTGACGAAGTCCGCACGCGCCTAGTTTCCGCCGGGCGACTGCGCATTCCTGAGGTCCTCTTCCGTATTCAGATTGGTGAAGGCCGCGCCCAAGTCCACCGACAGCTGAACGGCCCCGATGTCCGCGAGAAATCGGTGGACGGCCGGATGGCGGCCATCAACCAGCGCCGTCTCCAATTGGGGCAAAACGGCCGGGGTCCAGACCGAGCAGAGCGGTTGCGGGCCCTCCAGGGTCACGCAAAAGGCGGCCGGCGCATCGACCGCGATGAGCGCCGCCAACAGCTGGTCGTGAATTTCGTAGGGCAATAAGGGCGTGTCGATGGCCCGCACCGCCAGGGAGCGGGCGCCGATGGTTCGCGACCAATCCATCCCAGCCCTGACGCCTGACAACGGTCCCGCTGGATCGCCCAACCTGTCCGGCAGGACTGGAAGGCCCAGCTCCGCCGCCAGATCAGCGGCGCTGGATCCTATCGCGGCGCTGACGGCGACCGGACGCCCGCCCGCTTTCAACGCGCGGGCCGCGATGTCCAGGAAGGTCAGGCCGTTGAGCTTCGCCCCGGCCTTGTCGGAGCCAAAGCGGCTCGAGCGCCCGCCCGCCAGGACAAGCCCCGCGCTGGCCGGACCGTGTGCGTAGGGTGCCATGCGGGTATTGTCCCCGAGATTTCAGGTCCGACCAATCCCCTGCCGGACGGAACTGGCGTGCAATTAGCTAAAACAGCGTGGCATTTCGAAAAGCGGACACTCCAATTTGGCCGCCTCCAGCTTTATGTAACTCAGTCCACGTCTGGCGCGCTAATACGGTGGGACGTCGCGATGTGGAATGAATGCCTGGAAAGGGACTGAGCGAGATGGACCGGGTCGCCTGGGACGTCCAGAAGGCGGTGGGCATTGTGACGGAGCGGGCCGACCAGGACGGGGCCCTGCTGCCGATCTTGCACGCCCTGACCGAGGCCTTCGGCCACATTCCGGACGAAGCCGTTCCCATGATCTCCGGGGCGCTCAATCTGTCGCGGGCCGAGGTGCATGGCGTGATCACCTTCTACCATGACTTCAAGCGCGTCCCGCAGCCGCCCGTTTCGCTCAAGCTGTGCCGCGCCGAGGCCTGCCAGGCGCGGGGCGGCGACGCGCTGGCCCAGCATGCCCAGGCCGCCTACGCCGCCCATTCGGATCTGGCCATCGACCCGGTCTATTGCCTGGGCCTGTGCGCCAGCGGACCGGCGGCGCTGCTCAATGGCCAACCCCACGCCCGCCTGAATGCGGAGCGGCTCGATCGATTGGTGAAGGCGGCGCGGTCATGAACGCGCGCCTCTTTGTCCCCGGAGACGCCGCCGCCGTCGCGGTGGGCGCCGATCAGGTAGCGTCCGCCCTGGCCGTGCAAGCGGCAACGCTGGGCCTCGAGGTCGACATCGTTCGCAACGGCTCGCGCGGCCTGTTCGAGTTGGAGACCCTGGTGGAGGTGCAGACCGCCCAGGGTCGCATCGGCTATGGACCGATCGAGGCCGAGGAAGTTCCCGGCCTGCTGGCGGGGGGCTTGTTGCAGGGCGCGCCGCACCCCAAGCGCATCGGCCGTCCCGAGGAAGTTCCCTTCCTCAAACGCCAGACCCGCCTGACCTTCGCCCGCTGCGGGATCACAGACCCGCAGTCGCTCGACGACTATCGCGCGCACGGCGGCATGGACGGATTGGAGCGGGCGCTCGGTCTTGGGCCGGCCGCCGTGGTCGAAGAGGTCGTCCGCTCGGGCCTGCGCGGTCGGGGCGGGGCCGGCTTTCCCACTGGGATCAAGTGGCGAACGGTCGCCGAGGCGCCGGGCGAGCGCAAATACATTGTCTGCAACGCGGACGAGGGCGACAGCGGCACCTTCGCCGATCGGATGATCATGGAGGGCGATCCTTTCGTCCTGATCGAGGGCATGGCCATCGCCGGTTTCGCCGTCGGCGCGGCCAAGGGCTACATCTACGTCCGCTCGGAATATCCCCACGCCATCGCCGCCCTGGAGCGCGCCTTGGTCACCGCGCGCGGCGCTGGGCTGTTGGGGCCGTCGGTCGGCGGTCGCTTCGCCTTCGACCTCGAGGTGCGCGTCGGCGCCGGCGCCTATGTGTGCGGGGAGGAAACGGCGCTGTTGGAAAGCCTGGAAGGGCGGCGTGGCCTGGTGCGGGCCAAGCCGCCCTTGCCCGCGCACAAGGGACTATTCGGCCAACCGACGGCGATCAACAACGTGCTGTCGCTGGCGGCTATTCCCTTCATCCTGGCGCAGGGCGCGGACGCCTATCGCGACCACGGCATGGGCCGTTCGCGCGGCACCATGCCGATTCAACTGGCGGGCAATATCCGCAACGGAGGCCTGTTCGAGACAGGCTTCGGCGTAACCCTGGGCGAGCTGGTCGAGGACATCGGCGGGGGGACATTGTCCGGCCGTCCGGTGCGCGCGGCGCAGGTGGGAGGGCCTCTGGGCGCCTATTTTCCGCCTGCCTTGTTTGATACGCCGTTCGACTATGAGGCCTTTGCCGCGCGCGACGGGTTGATCGGCCACGGCGGCGTGGTGGTTTTCGATGACACGGTGGACATGGCGCGGCAGGCGCGCTTCGCTTTCGAGTTCTGCGCTCATGAGAGTTGCGGGAAGTGCACGCCTTGCCGCATCGGTGCGGTGCGAGGGGTCGAGATGATGGACGAGGTGATCGCCGGGCGCGACGCCGAGGCTCGTCTGGCGGTGATCGAGGACCTTTGCCACACCCTGAAATTCGGCTCACTGTGCGCGCTTGGCGGGTTCACGCCCTATCCGGTCATGAGCGCCCTGACGCATTTCCCGAATGATTTCCAGGGGCGTAAATTGCAGGCGGCGGAGTAAGGCCCCATGGCGCGCGTACTGACTCTCGATTACGGGACCCCCGCTTCCAAGGCCCTGACTCTCGTGAGCCTGACCATCGACGGACGGGCGGTCAGCGTTCCGGAAGGGACCTCGATCATGCGCGCCGCGCAGATCGCCGGCGCCTCCATTCCCAAGCTGTGCGCCACCGACATGCTGAATGCGTTCGGTTCGTGCCGGCTGTGCCTGGTGGAGATCGACGGGCGCGCCGGAACGCCCGCCTCCTGCACCACCCCCGTGGCCGAGGGCATGGCGGTCCACACCCAGAGCGACAATCTCAAACGCCTGCGCAATGGGGTGATGGAGCTCTACATCTCCGACCATCCCCTGGACTGCCTGACCTGCTCGGCCAATGGCGACTGCGAACTGCAGGACATGGCCGGCGCGGTGGGCCTGCGCGAGGTGCGCTATGGCTACGAAGGCGAGAGCCACACGCGCGAGGCCAAGGACGAATCCAATCCCTATTTCACCTACGATCCGTCCAAGTGCATCGTCTGTTCGCGCTGCGTGCGGGCGTGCGACGAGGTGCAGGGCACCTTCGCCCTGACCATTTCGGGGCGCGGGTTCGAAAGCCGCGTTTCGCCCAGTCAGTCCGAGCCCTTCCTGCAGTCCGAATGCGTGTCCTGCGGCGCCTGCGTGCAGGCCTGCCCAACCGCGACCCTCAACGAAAAGAGCGTGGTCGAGATCGGCCTGCCCGAACGCTCGGTGGTGACCACCTGCGCCTATTGCGGCGTGGGATGCAGCTTCGAGGCGCAGATGCGCGGCGAGGAGCTGGTGCGCATGGTCCCCTACAAGGACGGCAAGGCCAACCACGGCCACTCCTGCGTCAAGGGCCGCTTCGCCTGGGGCTACGCCAGCCATCGCGAGCGCATCCTCAATCCGATGATCCGGTCCAGCATCGCCGAGCCTTGGCGCGAGGTGAGCTGGGACGAGGCGATCGCTCACACCGCCTCTGAATTTCGCCGCATACAGGCCCAGTATGGACAGCGCTCGGTGGGCGCGATCACGTCCTCGCGCTGCACCAACGAGGAAACCTTCCTGGTGCAAAAGCTGGTGAGGACCGGTTTCGGCAACAACAACGTCGACACCTGCGCGCGGGTCTGCCACTCGCCCACGGGCTACGGGCTGAAGACCACCTACGGGACCTCCGCGGGCACCCAGGACTTCGATTCCATCGAACACACCGACGTCATCATCGTCATCGGCGCCAATCCGACGGACGGCCATCCGGTGTTCGCCTCGCATATGAAGCAGCGTCTGCGGCAGGGCGCCAAGCTGATCGTGATCGATCCACGGCGCATTGATCTGGTGCGTTCGCCCCATGTGAAGGCCGACTATCACCTGGCCCTGCGCCCCGGCACGAACGTCGCCATTTTCACGGCCCTGGCCCATGTGGTCGTCACCGAAGGCCTGGTCGACCAGGCCTTCGTGCGTGAGCGTTGCGAGCCGGACGCCTTTGCCGACTGGGCCGAATTCGTCAGCCGGCCCGAGCATAGTCCCGAAGCGGTCGAGGCCGTTTGCGGCGTGCCGGCCGCGGACATCCGCGGCGCGGCGCGCCTTTACGCCACCGGCGGCAATGGCGCGATCTACTACGGCCTGGGCGTCACCGAGCACAGCCAGGGGTCGACCACGGTGATGGCCATCGCCAACCTGGCCATGGCCACGGGTAACATTGGACGGCCCGGCGTGGGGGTGAATCCCCTGCGCGGGCAGAACAACGTCCAGGGCGCCTGCGACATGGGCTCGTTCCCGCACGAGCTGTCGGGCTATCGGCACATCTCCGATACCGCGACGCGGGATACGTTTTCCAAATTGTGGGGCGTGGCGCTGGACGACGAGCCGGGCCTGCGCATTCCCAACATGCTGGACGCCGCCGTCGATGGCGTGTTCAAGGCCATCTACATCCAGGGCGAGGACATTCTGCAGTCCGACCCCAACACCCGCCACGTCGCGGCGGGCCTGGCGGCGATGGAATGCGTGGTGGTGCAGGACCTGTTCCTCAATGAGACGGCGAACTACGCGCACGTCTTCCTGCCCGGATCGACCTTCCTGGAGA
>Ga0302320_10009901_pt1 | contig 20425 bp, 9 predicted proteins | sample Bog_T0_3_FD_202130 | JGI IMG/M metagenome (GOLD analysis project Ga0302320, IMG submission 202130) | Peat permafrost microbial communities from Stordalen Mire near Abisko, Sweden - Bog_T0_3 | ecosystem: Environmental > Terrestrial > Soil > Wetlands > Peat | place: Sweden: Abisko, Stordalen Mire...
CGGCACCGTTACCGACCAGAGTGGCGCCTCGGTCCCCGGAGCGGCCATCGTGGTCGAGAATCTTGATACCCATCTCCAGTCGAAGGTACTGACGAATTCGGCAGGATTTTATCGTGTCGCCGGCTTGAATCCCGGCACCTATCGCGAAACTGTCACGAAGCAGGGCTTCAAGGCGACCGTTCAGAATGGCATTGAGCTTCATGGCCAGGATCAAGCGGAGATCAATTTTAACCTCACAGTCGGCGCCGTGTCAGAAAGTGTGACCGTGTCCTCGTCAGAGCCGCTACTGCAGTCGGACTCGTCGACGGTCAGCACGGTCATCGAGGAACAAACAATTGCGGATGCCCCTCTGAACGGTCGCAACGTGATGGGCCTGGCGGCGTTGACGCCGGGAGTGGTCCCCCAGGGCGCGACGAGCGGAAACCCCCTGAACAATCAGTCCTCCATTGGCAACTATACGAACCCTGCCGGCTGGAACAACTTCCAGATTGGCGGCGGAGTTGCCGGCGATAACCTTGTCTATGTCGATGGCGGCCCGCTCAACCTGCCCACTAATAACTGGATGGGTTACATTCCCGGCCAGGACTCGGTGCAGGAATTCCGTGTTGAGACCAACAGCATTAGTTCCGAGTTTGGCGGCTATTATGGCGGCGTGCTCCTCTTTTCAACCAAGTCCGGAACCAACGAACTCCACGGTTCTGCCTACGAGTATTTTCGGAATACCTTGCTTGACGCCAACAACTTTTTTAACAATCGAACCAATGTGAAACGGCCTCCCGTTGCGCAGAATCAGTACGGGGTCTCCCTAGGCGGCCCGCTCAAGAAGAACAAACTCTTTCTGTTCGGTAATTGGGAAGGGTTCGCTAACAGAACCGGCGTGCCGTATACGACGGTGGTACCCTCTGTGGCAGAAACAACTGGCGACTTTACCGCCGATCCGGCAATCACGTATGCGATCAACTATACTCCCCCCGGTGGTACTCTGATTCCGGCTGGAACTCAGATCTCCTGCAACGGAGTCATGAACAAGGTATGCCCCGATCCGACGGCCTTGTATATGGCTAGCGTGTACAAGTACTGGGCAGCGCCCAATATCCCGAACGTCGCTCATGGCCTTACGAACTACTCAACCAACGCAGGCTCTGGTGGTAACAGCAACCAGTACATGTTCCGCGGCGACTATAGCCTGAGTCCCCGCCAGCAGCTCTTTGCCCGCTATACGCTGTGGAAGACGAATACATTGGGCACCAACTACTATCACAACAACATGCCGCAGCCCCAGGTACTCAGCACCACAGATCAGGGTGTACTTGGAGACACAATCAGCCTCAATTCCACGACGGTTTTGGACGTGAGAGTCTCCTACCTGAGGTTCCTGTTTACATCGCAGCCGCCGTTTATGGGTCACATCAACGAAGCGAGCTTCGGTCCAGCTTTTGCCGCAATTGCGAGCACGGAAACCTGGGACAGCGTTCCCATCCCTCTGTTGTCCGGTTACGGAAATCAGTACCCGCTTTCGATCATCAACGTGATTCAGTACTACAACTACGACAAGTACGACCTGACCGGAAACCTCACCAAGACACTTGGAAAGCATGCACTCAAGTTTGGCGGTGATTATCAGCCTAACCAGGCCTATCTGGCCGGCGGCAGCGGTGGGCCGGACGGGAATTTCACCTTCCAGCAGGGTCAGCCGACCGGGGATATCTTCGCGAACTTCATGCTCGGCCTGGAAGTTACGACTTCAAGCAGCATCACAACTTCGCGCAACACTTCTTCGTACAACCTCACCCAGGGCTACTATGTGAATGACACGTATCAGGCAAGCCGCCGGCTCACGATAACCGGTGGATTGAGGTGGGATCTGCCTGGCGCCATTCTCGAGAAGCACGATGTGAACACAGTGCTGCAGCTGAACGCACCCAGCCCTCTGGGTACGATCACAAACCCGGTAACAGGAATCCCCCAGACACTGCTGGGCAATCTCGCCCTGGTCAACTCGGCAGCCTATCCGAGCCGCTGGGACGACAAGATTCACTATGCCTTGTTTTCGCCGAACCTGGGCTTCTCCTACAGGCTCTTTCCCCGCACGGTGGTCCGCGGCGGCTTCGGAATGACCCACATTTCCTACGATTATTTTGGAACCGTTCCCACGCCGTTTAGCTCACCCATTACGCTGTACACTTCTCCATCTACGAGTACGGTAAGCGGCCAGCTTCTGGGCCAGTTAAGCAACCCTTTCCCGCTGCTCAATGGATCCCTGCCCCAACCGCTTTCGCGCAACCCGGCCTTCTCTGGTCTGGTCCAGGGAATCAATATCTCCGGCGTTGTTGCCGGGGCGCACTATCCCTATGCCGAGCAATATAACCTGAACATTCAGCAGGAGATTACTCCTAACTCGGCCTTCCAGATCGGCTATCAGGGATCGAAGGGCACGCATCTGCACGTAAGCAGAAATCTTAATCAAGTGCCGGACAACTATATCGCCGCGGCTGCCACGCAGTATCAAAATCTGATCGCTGGGGGAATGACTGCCTCGCAGGCCGACGCAGCGACCTTCCTCAATGTGACGAAGCCGAATCCGCTGGCCGGGATGCTGGCACCAGCTAGCGCCTATAATGGCGCAACTATGACCGAGGGGCAGTTGCTGAAGCCTTATCCACAATTTGCCACCAGTGTGTCGAATGTGTCGCAGAACGATGGCGACTCCATCTACAACTCCCTGCAAGGCAGCTACAAAGTACGCTTTCACTCCGCGGGGTCGTTTATGGCGGCGTATACCTGGGCAAAACTCATCGGAACCGTCGACTCGTCAACGACATTCCTTGAAGCAAGCGGAGCCGGAAGTGTTCAGGACAACACGAACTATGTGACGAGTGCCCGATCGCTAGAGAGCTTCGATGTTCCTCAGCGCCTGGTGTTGAACTACTCCTATATGTTGCCTTTTGGCAAAGGTCAGCCTTTGCTGTCGAATGCTGGAGAAGCTCTGAACAAAGTGATTGGCGGCTGGAGAGCAAGCGGCATTACTGCATTCACGCACGGGTATCCGCTGGCCATCACTGCGCAGGCCGAGGATATTTCAAACAAATTCGGCACCGGCGGGATTCGCGCGAACCGTGTAGCAGGGTGCAACCCCAAGCTCACCGGCTCCGCTGTCTCCCGGCTAAACGGTTGGTACAACACAGCCTGCTTCGTCCAGCCGGCTACGCCCTTCAGCTTTGGCAACGAAGGCCGTACGGACCCAAGATTGTACGCCCAAGGTATCGACAACTGGGATATGTCAGTTGCGAAGGAGACACATATCACCGAGCGTGTCCACTTCAACTTTGAGGCAGAGTTTCTGAATGCATTTAACCGCGTGCAGTTTGCACCGCCTACGAGTAATCAGGTGGCCAATGCAAACTGGGCTAAGGTAGTTTCAACTGTGAACCAGCCGAGATTGATACAATTCGCCGGGAGATTTACCTTCTGAGACTGTTCTGTTAACCAATGCGCTCTGTAGCGCATGAACAGAGCATGCCGCTCGCAATATCTGAGGAGCGGCATGTTCTGTGTCTGAACTCTGCGGCGACCTTTCGGATAGCTTGCAGATGAGAATGAAATCGAGCCGCGGTCCTTGTGCGATAACAACCTGTTCACCAACGAAACAATGAGGCGCATGATGTCTATTCGTAATAGCGTATCCGTCCTGTTGATTGGCGCATGTGCTTGCTGCCTGATTCATCCCTCCGTAATTGCCGCCCAGCAGAGCCAAACATCTCCCACGCCGAAGATTGTCATCGAAGCTGATGGCACAGTCGAAGCGCCGGCTCGGTCGGTTCCCGACTCTTCCTTCCTCAGCCCGGAAGGGAAGGCTTACGTCACGGATCACTTAATGGATATGGAGAATCCGGGCAGAAAGAAGGGCCTTCCCGGCGTTCCCGGGTTCATGGTGTCGATGCTTGACTACGATAATGCGACTTACGCCCTGGACCGTAAAGACGGAAGCATTGCCGGTGTTCACACCTACGTTTACACGCCCAAGGCCGGAGTTTCGCCGAAAAACAGCAAGCGGGTTCTTATCAATCTGCATGGCGGTGGATTCTCCGGATGCTGGCCGGGTTGCGCGGAGCTAGAATCCATTCCGATCTCAGCATTGATGCAGATCAAAGTGGTCAGCGTCGACTACCGGGAAGGCCCCAATTACAAATTCCCTGCGGCCAGCGAGGACGTGGCCAAGGTCTATCAGGAACTGCTGAAGACTTACAAGCCTAAAAACATTGGCATCTATGGATGCTCCGCTGGTGGGATGTTGACGGCAATGTCTCTTGCCTGGTTTCAGGCGCATCACTTACCGACTCCAGGGGCAGCAGGTATTTACTGTGCCTCTGCCGGCGCATTCGGAGGTGATGCATCCTACATAGCCTATCCATTGGGCGAAGCGCGAATACCCGCTGCAAATCCGTCCAATCCAACGCCGTTGGGATACCTGAGTGCTACCGATCCGAAAGATCCTCTTGTCGCGCCGCTCAACTCGCCGGACATCCTTGCAAAGTTTCCTCCCACGCTGCTGATCACTGCGACTCGCGACTTTGCCATGAGCGGCGCGTTGAATACGAACATTGCATTGACAAAAGCCGGTGTGGATTCGGAACTGTATGTATGGGATGGCCTGTTCCATGGCTTCTTCTATAACGCTGATGTTCCAGAGTCCAAAGATGCCTTTAATATCATGATCAAATTCTTTGATCGGCACCTGGGGAAGGATTAGTCCGCGGGAACTGCCTGCGGCCTTTGTTGAATTCAACGTTGTCACTTTTGTCGAAGTTTGGCGCATCCTCGAATGTCGGCTACCAGTGCGAGGTACTCGGAGATTAAACATGAGAATAGGAATATCGAGGGCAGTGGCTCTCTTTGTTGTAACGAACCTTGTGACTCTCGCGGCTATTGCTCAGAGCGCGAGTGTCCCGGGGCATTGGGTCAGTGCGTGGAGCACCGCAGTTCAAGCTCCGCGTTCAGGTCCGATAACGCCTTCGTCACTTACCTTCGAGAATCAGACCGTACGCATGGTGATTCGCCCGACAATCGGGGGGGCGCGGCTACGCATTCGATTGTCGAACGAATTCGGAACAACACGTCTTGCAATCGGAAGCGCGCACGTTGCGCTCGTGAAGGAGAATGGGACTATAGTTCCCGGATCTGATCTTCCTCTGAAATTCAGCGGTGAGGCCTCGGTGATTATCCCCGCAGGCGCACCGATGCTGAGTGATGCGGTCGAAATGAAGGTCTCGCCATTCACAGAGATTGCTGTAAGCATCTTCCTGGCAAATAAGACAGTTCCTTCGACTTTCCACCTGTTAGGTCAGCACGACACTTATATCTCAGGTCCAGGTGATTTTACTGGAGCCGCGGAGATTACCGACGCCAAGGTCACAAAAGCATGGTACTGGTTAGCAGGTATGGAGGTCTGGGCTAGCGACCGATCTTCTGCGATTGTTGCATTTGGTGATTCCATTACGGATGGATTCGGAGGAAAGGCTCAATACGCGGATTGGCCAAATCAACTGGCGGATCGGCTTGCTGAGGAGAAGAGTCCGTCAACCCTGGCTGTCGATAATGAGGGTATTGGCGGAAACCGCATACTTTGGGACGGATTGGGTGTGAGCGCGCTTGCCCGTTTCGATCGTGACGTTCTTTCACAGCCTGGCGTAGCCGATCTGATCATTCTGGAGGGCATCAATGACATCGGATGGCCGGATTACAAAGCGAGACCCGATAAGGATGGAATCATACCCAAAGAAGGTCCGTATGCAGCGCAGAGGATCACCGCGAAAGATCTGATCCAAGGTCTGCAACAGCTGATAAACAGAGCGCACGAGCACGGCATCAAGGTCTTTGGAGCAACCATGACGCCATACGGTGGGTCGGGCGCCTTCACCGACGACAGCGAAGCCATCCGGGCGGCGGTGAATCAATGGATTCGAACTGGTGGAGCGTTTGACGGCGTTTTCGATTTCGATGCCGCAGTCCGCGATCCGGATCATCCGACCAGATTCAAGGAAGATATGCAGTCTGGGGATCATCTGCATCCGAATGCTGTTGGATATAAAGCTATGGCGGCTGCGATCGATCTTTCAAAGCTTCGAGGCAAGTGATAGGCAGGCGTTAAGATGCACCAGAAGGTCATGTCATTCAGGACCATGTTCATTGGTTGGCTATTGCAATTCCTGATGTGTAATTGCGGGGGTATAGGTCGATGAGCGCAACTGCTGTTTCTCCTTCAGCACTACAGTTCTCCCAGGCAGAAAGATGGGAGATCGCGGACCAGCTCAGATGTTTGCTCCAAAGTCCGTGGTTCCGAACCTCCTCCCGATGCTCTAAGTTGTTGGCCCATGTTGTCGAAGCAGCGATTCATGGACAGGCTGACCAACTCAAAGAACGCCAGATAGCGATCGATGCGTTTTATCGCAAGCCGACTTACGACAACAACATCGACCCAGTTGTTCGCGTGGTTGCCGGCGAAGTGCGCAAACGCCTTGCGCAGTATTATGGAAATCCCGATGCCTCCGGTCAAGTGCGGATTGAACTTCCCATCGGCCATTACGTGCCGATATTTCATTTTGCCCGGCAGTCGGAACCGATTTCAGGGCCAGTACCAACTGATTTGCACATCGATAAGCACCCCCTGAGCTTTGAAGGGAAAGTCCGCGTTGAACCCAAGGAGCCGCGGCGGCATGTGCTTCTACCGAGTTACCTCTCACGGTATCGAGTGTGGTTGGCTATTTCAGGCGCGGTCATTCTGCTCACGGCCTCAGTCGGTATCTGGCGGACTGTCCAACCAATCCCAAGGATGTCGGGATTTGATTCCTTCTGGGCTCCTATACTCTCCCAGGGAAATACACCCCTCATCTCGGTTGGAGTGCTCAGCGCCAAAGAGCTTACATTCATCCCCGATACTCAACGCAACCCTCTATCTGAAACATTCTCGATAAAGGCAAGTGAGGACAACCCCTCGAACGGCATCCAGGTAGAGCGCATTGCATACCTCCAGGCGGCAGCCAAGGTGGCAAGTGTTTTCGGCGCGAAGAGCAAGGCATTTGACCTGCGCGATCAGTCCGAGACCACCTTTGCGGATTTCGGAGGACGACCAACTATTCTTTTGGGCTCGTTCGACAACGACTGGACCATCGGCGTCACTCAGCAAAGACGGTTTCAATTCAAAGCCGATAGCGAACGAAAGCTGAGGTGGATCGCGGACCAGAACAAACCTGGAGAAGAGATTGGTACTCTATCGTCTTCTTCGCCAGAGCCGACGACCTATGATTGTTTCGCCATCGTGATGCGGTTGACCGGGATGCTCAGCGGACAGCCTCGAATGGTTCTTGCTGGAGTGGGTGACCTGGGCACGATAGCTGCTGCGGAGTTTGTCTCCAATCCAAAGTACTTAAATGACTTTGTAAAGCGCGCGCCAAAGGACTGGGCCAACAGGAATATTGAATTTTTGATTCGAACCCGTGTCATCGAAAACGTCGTTGGAGTGCCTACCATCGTGGATTACAGCGTCTGGTAATCTCTCGGCTGCGACGAGATCCGGCGGAAACATATCCGGCTACGTAGATAGTCGGTCTGCCGATCTTGTATATCATTTCGATCTTCAAGGTATCGAAGGTTTGGAATGTCTGTTGACTCCGCACAAAGTCCACAGCTAGCCGCCTACCGAAGACACCTCTGGATCCCCGACGATACACGTATCATACGTGCGCATTCAGGGAATAATTTGCAATTTATGCGTCTGCCGTAAGTTTAATATCAGCAATGACTTGAGGTCATTTTCCTGCAAAGAATCATACGGCGGAATTTTCCTACATGTACGGAACGTTGCAATCCCTCCATGCTATCTCTCATAAAGGATGACGGTAAGCAGTCTCCCACTGCTCCGATTCAAGGATTCATTTGAGGCATTTTTAAGGTCCAAGGAGGCAACATGCGAACGATGGAAAACTGGAAAAAAAGAGTCACGGTGTTTGGGTTACTCGTTACCGTCTTTGGAGTTCTTTGTCAGCGCCCAATGGGCGCACAAGGAGTATACGGCTCCATGTACGGCACCGTTCTTGACAAATCAGGTGCAGTGGTTGCGAGGGCAACCGTCACGATCAAAAGCCAGCAGAAAGACACAACTTTCACAGCTCAGACAAATTCCATCGGAGAGTACCGGGTCGACCATTTGGTCCCGGATACTTACAGTGTCACGATTACAGCCTCTGGATTCAAGACCTTTGTTGTGAATAATCTGCAAGTGAATGTCGGCGAGGCGCCGAAGGTCGATGCGAATCTGGAAGTTGGTACCGTCAGCCAGTCCGTCGAAGTCTCCGCGAGTTCTGAAGAGTTGCTGAAAACCGAGCAGCAGGACGTTACGCAGTCCATCCCCGAAGAGACGGTTCAAGACCTCCCGATCGTCGGCCAGTTCGCGAGCAACATGCTTCTTTTGGCCCCAGGTGCGTTCGCCGCGCTCGGACAGAGTGGTGTTCAGGCATTAAACCCCGCAGGGGGAAGCACATATACGGTCAACGGCCAGCCGGTTGGCGGGGTGAACTTTACTTTGGATGGAACCGATAACACGGGTCCAACCCTTGGATACATCCTCATCAACCCCGCGCCTGACACGATCCAGGAAGTCAAAATCATTACGTCGAGTTTCGACGCTGAGACTGGCAGGTCCACTTCAGCAGTGCAAGCCATACAAACGAAATCCGGTAGCGATTCCTTCCATGGCCAGATCTCGGACACCCGGAGAAGCGCAGCGAACCTGGCGCGTAACCCGTTCATTGCGGCTCAAAGCGCTCCTGGCGTTTTGGCGCCCGCACTCATGAATCAGCCCGAAGTCAACGTCGGTGGCCCGATCTTCAAGAAACGTCTCTTTTTCTTCTTCGATGACTTCGACCAGTGGCAGCGTGTGGGAGGTTCGGTTACAACGACCCTGCCTACCGCTCATCTCCTTCACACTTGCCTCGGGACTGAGGCGACCAGTACAGGAGCTCCAGGCTGCGACTTTGGGGAATACATTACGCTGGCCGGAGCATTAGGCACGATTTATCAGTCCGCCGGCAATCCCTATCCCAACAACATCATTCCTGCCGCACAGCTCTCTCAACAGGCGTTGAACGTGCTCAAGATGCTTCCTGTGCCTACTATCCCCAATAGCGTGTTCAACAACTTCAGCGCGAATACTCAGGGAACTGTCAATACCAGCGAATACACGACCAGAGTCGACTATCAAATCACTTCCAGGATGCACTCATTTGGGAGGTATACATACTACAAAGATGAGCTTTTTGGCCACCCGGTGTTTGGAGCTATTGGAGGCCCCACAGGCGTCAGCGAGGCAGGCCACGGCACGGGTAGCACCCATAGCGTTTCGCTGGGTGTTGACGACGCCATCTCCGATCGCCTGCTGATGGACGCCCGGCTTGGCTACTACGAGGACCACCTATCAGACGATATGAATAACCCGAATATCGATCTGGCCACTCAGCTTGGAATACCCGGCATCAACAATACCGGATATCTGCTTACGGATGGTATGCCGGGCTTTAGCATAAGTTCCGGCGCAGGCGGTGCGGTAGGCGCCCTGGCTCTGGGAGCCAGCGGAAGCACTCCAATCAGGCAAAGGGAAGACCAGTTCATGATTACCAACAACTGGACCCGGATCATGGGCACGCACACATTGAAATTTGGTGCCGATATTCGCTATGGCCGGGAAAATCGAACGGAAAGCTTCAGCCCCCGAACAGGTACGTTGACCTCCGGCGCCGGACCAACTTCGAACAACGGAGTTGGAGGACTGGGCCTGGCCACATTCATGCTCGGCGACGTAACCGCTTTTGTCCGTGTCGCGGCCAGGGCTGCTCCGCATGAAGGCATGTGGCGTAACTTCTATTACGGTCAGGACACCTGGCGCGCTACCAGTAAGCTCACCTTCAATCTAGGTTTACGCTGGGATATCTATTTTCCGGAAACTGTCGACGGTGTAGGCCGTGGCGCATTGCTGAATCTTGCTACAGGAAGCCTGCAGGTCGCCGGAATGGGGGGAGCCGGATTGAACATGGGGCAGCAGGCAGACTTTACGAACTTTGGACCGCGCCTCGGCATGAGCTATCAGGCCGACGCAAAAACAGTCGTGCGCGTTGGATATGGGCGCAGCTACGCGCAGGCTAATTACGGATCCATCTTCACCCAGGTCCCGGTAGAAAATCTACCGAACTACGGATTTCAAAACGTAACAGCACCCACTTCAATTGCGTCGATTTTCACCTTGGCTCAGGGCCCGCCGGCATTTGTTTTCCCGGCGACTCCCTCGAACGGTTTGATACCGCTTCCGAACCTGATTACCTCGGTTGCCCGGGCGTATCCAAAGCTTAGGATTCCAGTCCTCGATTCCTGGAATGCGAGCATTCAACGAGCGATTACCTCGACGCTAACGGTAACTGCCTCCTATGTGGGCAATAAGGGCACTCACACTTATGTTGGCAACTGGATGTACGCGTTCCCGAACGCACAACAGCCGATCTTGCCTGGATCGGAGTCGGTTACTGGCCAAACTGTGTACTATGACCCGTCAGCCACAGTTGCTGCCATTGCGGCGGCCGGAGATCCATTCCCGGGCTATAACAACATCGATAAAAACGGGCACACTGCCAACCTTCCCTACTTGGAGCCATACTTCGCAAGATACGGATGGACGCAACCGATCGACTACGACTGCATGTGCGGGGATACACACTACAACGCACTGCAGATCACCGCGGAAAAGCGGATATCGCATGGGCTGTCTATCACCGGAAACTATGCGTACCAGATTGCAAACAATTACGACTCCGGCTACCATCTGGTCGATAAGAGGGTGACTTACGGCCCGTCCGATTTGAACTTCAACCAAGTGGTGACAGCCTACGGGTACTACCGGTTACCGTTTGGGCGCAAAGGGGACTTTTTCACCAATGTTCCCAAGTGGGTGGATGCCCTGATTGGCGGATATCAAGTCAGCCCGAACATCAACATCTCCAGCGGGCAGCATTACTCGGTGGTTTATACCAACTGCAACGCCTTGAACCTTCCGCTTAGCGCGGCACAAAATGCGGCAAATGCAGAAGCTCCTTGTTATCCGAATCAGATTGCGCCGCTCCCTACAGGCTTGACTGCGTTCAGTCCTGCGACTCACAGCAGGAATTTCTTCACAGCGGTTTCAACACTTACGGTAGCAAATCCTACCGCCGGGCCATGGTCCATTCCGGGATTGGATCAAATCGGCCACTTCAAGCGCAACAGTCTGGTGGGACCTCACCTCTGGAACGTCGATCTTGCGGCCACAAAGAACATCGTCATCCATGAAAGCATCACTGCTCAATTCCGTGTAAATGCGTTCAATGTATTCAACCATATCAATCCGAGCACTCCTGCCGGCAACCCTCAGTTTGCGGGCTTTGCCACTATTGACTCGGCCACCGCGGGCAGAATCACCGCCATAGGGAATGGTACGGGCCCACGTCAACTCGAAATTGCAGCCAAGATCCAATTCTGATCGAACGAATCTGCCGGGCCGCTTTTCCGATCGTGGAGAACTGGCCCGGCAGAGTTCATCAGCAGGTTCTGCGCACCAAATAGCGAAATTTCGTCGGATGACGCGCATGCAAATGCCGACACCAAGAGTGAGCTAAGGAATTCAAGCGGCGGCGCCTACGCAAAGCACATTGCGGCCCGATCACTCATACAAACAGGAGCGAATGAAATGAAACGCACGAAGTGGCTGATTGTATGCATAGCAGCTATCTTGTCGATGTCTGGTTGGGGATGGCTGGCAATAGGGCAGCAAGCCGCTATTGACCTACCCGTCGACCAGTCGACCAGCTACAAAGGGGAAGAATTTCTACTGGTAGGAAATGCAAATCGCGGTGGCGGGGAGCCGGTGATCGCCATCAGTCCGAAGGATTCCAATACCATCATCGTCGGCGTAATGGCTAATCTCAACTATGTGGACGGAGAGCCTCTGGGCGTCGGCCAGGAACGGGTCAGTGTTGCCGCGCGAGTCAAGTATCGCAACACTCCCGGCACCTCGATTACCACGTATGCGATCAGCTACGACCGTGGCAGGACTTGGCGATTCTTCGACGATCCGTTCCGTGATTATTTCAAGATGAACGGTACCGCGGATGCTTTTGTTGGAACGGGATCGGATGGAACGCTATTCATTGGAGCGATGAACTTCTTCCCCCAAAACGCTTCGCCCTTGATGCTTGAACTCGAGAAGGAGCCTGATCCGGGGCTTCTTTATGGCGCCATTGATATCGCCTCGTCCAGTGACAAAGGAAAAACCTGGACAGCTCCGTCGCATGTGATGGGCCAGGCAACACCACTGGAGGAGTATGGACCAGATGTGAAACCGCATTTTCGGGGCAAAACACCCTATGACCGACCGTTTCTGATCACCGACCTGTCCACGGGTACAATCTATATCCCCGGAAACGGCACTGGCGGCGACCCGGTACACCGAGAGACATTTATTCGTGCTTCAAAGGATAATGGGAAGACTTGGGGGCTTGTCTACAGTTACGATTCGCCGGACTATCCCCAGGGGGGCTCTGCAACCAAGCCTGCCGCCGCGAATGGCGTGCTTGGGCTGGCGTATGTGGCCTCGAGTGTCCCAGCCGCCACCGGCAAGTGTCCGTGCGTTGTGTTCGAAACGAGCCGCGATGAAGGCAAAACCTTTGAACGGCATGTCGCACAGTACGATTTTCCGGTGCCACGAGGCTTCGGTGGGATGGGCAACCCAATGTTGGCGGCCGATCCTAGCCATCCGGGCCGTTACGCCCTTGCGATGCTCACCGATGGCGGCGCTGAAATGCAGGTGAACGTCACTGACGATTACGGCAAGACCTGGAAGGGACCCGTTCCCGCGGGAGGTACTCCGGGGACAACTATTTCCAAACCCGACATGGCCTATTCTCCGAAAGGCGAATTGGCGGTGATGTGGCTCGCTTTGAGCCCGGACCAGACCTACAGCGCCTGGTCAGCGGTTTCCCACGATGGGGGGAGCGTGTTCAGCGCGCCGATACATGTTAGCCATGCGCCATCGCCATGGCGAGGCAGCATCAAGAACCGCGGCAACAACTGGGACGGGGACGATCTTTCTTCCATCGCCGTCGACAACGATTATGTGCATATCGTCTGGGCTGACGGTCGTGCCGGGTTCCTTGGCGCTTGGTATGCCAGAGTGCCGCTCACAAGTTATTAATGCTCTATCAATGGTTTCTTATCCTGACTTAGCGCCAGTCGACCAAGGTGCTGCGCAGGAAAAAGCTTGTATACGAGGAGTAGGCAAGGCAAATTCATCAATTGCGGAGGATGAATTGCCACAAATGTATATGCAACTTTCTGATGCCAGTCAGTGACTGAGGTTGAACGGAGAGTGCAAAATCATTCAGAGGTTATCAAATGAGATTTTACGATCAACTAATCAACGAATCGGCGCCCGGGGCTGTTCAGGCGGTACCAGCAACAACCACTGTACCTTCGTCGGAATATCCTCGCGTCTATGCCGATGGGCGTGCTACATTCCGGATCAATCTTCCTCTGGCTAAATCTGTTCGTCTGGAAGGTGGTCAAGGCCTCTGCCCGAAACCCATTCCCATGACTAAAGATGCCGATGGGAATTGGGCCGTTACGCTACCACCAACCGTAATGGGTTTCCATTATTACTGGTTCAACGTGGACGGTGTGCGAACGAATGACCCTGGCAGCGAAACGTTCTTTGGCTATAACAGGGAAACCAGCGGTATAGAACTACCGGATGCACAGCAGATTTCCTCAGACCTTGTCACCGCTCCAGTGGTTCCTTTCTATGCGCCTCACAAGGGCAGTCTCCAGGGTCAGCTTCACGAGCATTGGTATGAATCGGCTGTGACCGGCCAATGGCGCCACTACATCGTGTATACACCGCCCGGATACGATGATGCCGCCAACTCGGCCACTCGTTACCCGGTTTTATATCTGCAGCACGGCGCGGGCGAAGATGAAACCGGATGGAGCCGGCAGGGGGGCGTAAATTTCATCATCGACAATGCAATCCAGGGAATCTCCAGCAGTTTTTTTGCAGCCAGCGCAGCGAAAGCAAAGCAAATGATTGTGGTGATGGACAACGGCTATGCCACCTACAAAATGGGCGCCGGATCGGAGAGTCGTGATCCTTACGTGAACTACCTGCCTGCTTCCATGCGTGCGGGGATCGAAGCGTTCGGAGATGTCATGGTCAAGGAACTCATCCCGAGAATTGACCGTACATATCGAACGATAACCGACCGCGATCACCGCGCCATGGCGGGACTTTCCATGGGCGGCGCGCAGACACTGGCAGTCGCTCTGCCGCACCTCGATATGTTCTCTTATATCGGCACTTTCAGCGGTGCTCAGTTTGTGACGCCGCGAACATCATCAGGTGCGACCCCGCAGCCTTTTGACCCTAAAACGTCTTACGGCGGAGTCTTCTCCGATGCAGCTGACTTTAACAGCAAAGTTCGTTTGCTCTGGATGGGTGCAGGAACGGCCGAGATGGAGCTGAGTGAATCCTTGCGAGTGAATGCAGGTAAGCTTCGCGCCGCGAACATCAGGGTTGCCGAGTTCCACACTCCCGGCGTCGCCCATGAATGGCAGACGTGGCGGATATGCCTGAATAAGTTTGCGCCCCTGCTCTTTCAAGCATGATGTTGCAACGGAAAGAACTAACCAAGACGGACCACAAAGTTGATGAGGAGTTGGGTGTCATGAATCGGAAGCACACAGATGAATCAGGATTGAACAGGCGCGACTTTCTCAAGGGAGCTGCAGTTGGCTCCGCCGCGCTGGCAACTGGGATGCCGCAAGTTTTGGTGGCTGAAGCCACGTCCCCTACCGCCCGTCCCTATGCAGAGATGCGGACTCTGCCTTTAGGTGCCGTCAAGCCCGAAGGTTGGTTGAGGCTGCATCTGGAAGGGCAGGCGAAATTGGCGAGCGCACTGCCGGATATCTCCTACCCTTTCCTCAACGGAACTTTCTGGGAGGGTGAAGAAAACTCGGCCGCATGGTACACATGGGAACAGCGAGCCTACTGGATTGATGGAGCCGTCCGGCTGGCATTGATACTCGGGGATGACAAACTTCTCGCGAAATCAAAGGCTTCTCTCGACTACACGCTGAACCATGCATCGAGCAATGGATTCCTGGGTCCAAAGTTTCTGGAGTTTGGCGACGACAATGGCGGCCTGAACCGCTGGCCCAACAATGTTCTGAACCGCGGCTTCATGGCGCTCGCCGATGCTCAGCCAACTCCTGCCAATGTCGACCCTGCGAAGATCGCGGATGCAATCAGAACGCATTATCTGAACGATAAAGATGCGAACTATCTCGGCGGAAGTCGCAATATCACGAACCTCGAAGTGATTTTGTGGTGCTATGAGCGCACGGGCGACAAGCGACTGCTCGATCTGGCGCAGAGCACCTGGGACAAATACATCAGCGATGCTGAGGTGGAGTACAACCAGCCCGCGCCCGCAAATGGTGCGCGCAGGCGTTTCGGGCACACCGATCTGGCTCCGCAAAAGGTGTATGCCAATGCCCCGGTTCAGTCTCACGGAGTTTCCTACGCAGAGATCTCAAAGTTGCCTGCGATTCTCTACCTCTATACCGGGAAAGAGGAATACCGGAAATTCGTTGTAGCAGCCATGAAGCGCGTTTTCGACCATCACATGCTCATCGATGGCATTCCCTCCTCGTCGGAAGGGTATGCCGGCACTACGGCTCTCGATGAACACGAGACCTGCGACATCACCGATCATGCCTGGAATTGGTCCTACATTCTGCAGGCAACCGGAGATGGGCAGTACGGCGATGCAATCGAGAAAGCCTGCTTCAATGCTCATCCCGGAGCGACCAAACCCGATTGGACAGGAATCCAATACTTCGGCAGCCCGAATCAATTCCTGGCCAACCTGAATTGCGATCACGGGACAGAGAGGTGGTTTGGCAGCCGCCGTCTTTCGTATCAGCCCAACCCAGCGCAGATTATCGGGTGCTGTGGGGGAAATAAGCACCGTTTCCTGCCGAACTACGTGCTCAGCATGTGGATGCAGACAAAGGACAATGGCCTGGCTGCAACGCTCTATGGCCCGTCGACTGTCACTGCCAGGGTAGGATCGGCGAACCAGGAAGTTCAGATTACGCAGAAAACGAATTATCCGTTTGAGGAGGAGGTCCGGTTTGAGATCAAGACCGACCGGCCCGTATCGTTCCCTCTTTCTCTCAGAATTCCGGCTTGGTGCAATGCTCCCCAAATCAAGGTGAATGGCGCTTCAGCCGGGTCAGTGCGGCCGCAAAACGGTTTCGCGGTTGTGCGACGCAGCTTCAAGTCGGGCGATGTCGTTACTCTCACTCTCCCCATGCATGTAAAGGCTACTGAGTGGCCCAATAATGGAATCGGCTTCGAGCGTGGACCTCTCGTCTATGCGATGCCGATCGAGACCAAGTGGACCTCCGTTGCAGAGGCAGCCTACTCGAGTGAGGAGTTTCCCACTTGGGAGGCAAATCCCATCGGCGAGTGGAATTACGGTGTGGCGCTCGATCCCGCCAAGATCAGTACTCAGGTAGAGGTCAAGCACAAACCTTCCACGCCGAATCTCGAAACCTCCAGTTGGCCGTGGTCGGATGCGCCGATCACACTCACCGTGCCGGCGCGCAAGCTGGATGGTTGGAACTACGAGACGAATCCGAAAGAGCCGCACCAGAGATTCACTCCGAAGCTGCCCGACCCGGACAACCTCAAGCCGAACGGTCCGGTTGAGCGGGTGACGCTTGTGCCGTTCGGCGCGACACAGTTGCGGATGAGCATTTTTCCAAAGTTGAAAAGCTAGTCTCTCCGGGCGGAGGCTGGTGGAGGTGGATGCGTCGCAGAAAGTTCCACAGAACCTCTCTTCGCCTGGAAGCAAGCTGGCCTAAGTCGCTAACTGCGTTGTGTCTATGCAGAAGGAGATCCCACATAGGCGCGGGCCCTGGCAGGCCTGTGACGAGCAAGTATCAAAGACTCTTGCAGATAAAGGACATGAAAGGGAAGCGCCTTATGCGGCAATCAACTTCATCTGAATTTCCCAGAAATCTCTTTAGCCATTCTCTCCTGTTGATTGCGTGCGTTCTTTCATTAGCGGAAGTCCAATTGGCGATAGCGCAGTCGCAGCAGACCGCCTCGCAATTGAAGGAGCCAATCCAGGTGAGCGGCGGCTTGATTACTGGCACGCCAACGATCCAATGGACTCCCGGGGTGAAGCTCTATCGCGGCATTCCCTATGCAGCGCCGCCCGTTGGCGACCTCCGTTGGCGCCCGCCGCAGCCAGTTGTGCCATGGACGGGTGTGAAGGCCGCAGATCATTTCAGCCCGGCATGCATGCAGCCTCCAACTGCCACTGAAGGCAATGCCTGGAGAGAGGGCTTGGGGATCTTAAGTGAGGACTGCCTCTATCTCAATGTCTGGACCCCAGCCCAGTCTTCTGACGCGCACCTTCCGGTCGTGGTCTTCATCCACGGCGGCGGAAATGTCCGTGGTGCTGCTTCTGAAAATCAATACGATGGCGCTTACTTTGCTAAAAAAGGCGTCGTCTTTGTCAGCTTCAATTATCGGATGAACGTCTTTGGGTTCTTGGCGCATCCGGATCTAACAAGAGAGTCAGAGCACCATTCCTCCGGTAACTACGCGCTGCTCGATCAGATCGCGGCACTCCAATGGATTCAAAGCAATATTGCCAGCTTCGGTGGTGATCCGACTAACGTAATGGTCTTTGGCCATTCCGCAGGGTCTTCGAATCTTAGCTCTCTGCTTGCCAGCCCCCTCGCCCACGGGCTTTTCGAGCGCGCGCTGCTACAAAGCGGTGTAAACATTGCCAAAGGAATCCCGTTGACAGACGCGGAAAAAAACGGAGAGAACTACGCGGCATCTCTCGGAGCTCACTCCATCGCCGATCTGCGCAAGATTCCAGCCGAGCAATTACTTAAGTCCTTGCCGCGCCAGAACGGCCCGATTGTCGATGGCTGGGTTTTGCCGCAAGACGTTTACTCAACGTTTGCAGCCGGAAAGCAGAATGATGTTCCGTTGGTCGTGGGCTCGGTGGCAAATGACACGCCCAGTCCGCCCATCGCGCCCACGAACGCCGCGGCGGTTCCCGCTTACGCCAGGCAGACGTTTGGAGATTTAGCCGATGAATATCTCAAAGTTTATCCATCAAACGACGACCAGCAGGCCGTGAAAGCGGACCTCGACTTTCGCTCGAACCAGGCGATGGCAAATGCGCGAAGGTTGGCCAATTTGCAACTGAAGACTGGAAAATCGCCTGTGTATTGGTATTGGTTCACTCATACGTCACCATTTCCAGAAGGCGCGGTATGGGGAAACAAACCCGCGAAAGAATGGGGAGCCTATCACGGCGGCGAAATTGTTTATGTATTCGATGCGTTCCCCTTGCAGGATTGGGCGTGGAGGCCTGTGGATCTGCAATTGGGCGACCTTGTTTCATCCATGTGGATCAATTTTGCCAAGACCGACAATCCCAACGGGCCTGGTCTGCCTAAGTGGCCCGCATTCGACCCAAAAGCTGGCTTGTTGCTGAATATCAGCGATTATCCGCATGCGGAGAAGGCGCCGTTTGGGACTGCACTTGATTTTCAGGATAAGGTCGCGGATATGCGAAGAAGGTAGTCTTCAGTCGACATGGTCAGCGAGCGTGCAAGAAGGACCAGAGAGGTTCACAGTCTTGATTCCATTTACAGTACCCTGCTACGAAACTGCGAGTGTAACGCCGCTGCTAAAGACGAAGGCAGATAGGGGGGAATAACAACCGAAGGTGCGATTTGCGAAGCGCTCAACGCGACTAAGGCATGTTTCCTATAAATCATGAGCCAACCGATTGGGGAGAAGTAATGGAAAGACCAGGCATGACTTTGGCCGTACTCGTCTCAATATGGGTGCTCGGCCTGGGCACAATTCACGCACAGCTGACGCCGGCACCAAACCGTCCGCCGATAGATCCCAAGTTGATGGAGCGCGTGAGAAACGCTACACCTCCGCAACAGTTATCTATTCCCTTGTATGGAGACGGCGCAATTCCAAACTCAAAGCCGACTCCAAATGAAGAAGTGATTAGTCCTCGAGGACAGATGGTGAAGGTATCGCGCCCCACACTCGAGGTATTTCTCCCTGCCAAGATCAAGGCAAATGGCGCGGGTATCATCATCTTCCCAGGCGGAGGTTATGTTGGTCTCACATGGGCTACGGAAGGGCCCGCGATGGGAGAGTTCTTTCAGGACCATGGGATTGCCGCATTCGTCGTGAAATATCGCTTGCCCACTGATGCCACCATGGAAGACAAATCGATTGGCCCCATCCAAGATGCTCAGCAGGCGATGATTATTGTTCGTCAACGGGCGAAGGAGTGGAATCTTGATCCGAATCGGGTCGGCATCATCGGGTTCTCTGCCGGTGGGCACCTGGCTTCGACCCTGGGAACGCACTACACGAAGGCTTACGTTCCCAATCCTGATCAGATCAATCTGAGGCCGGATTTCATGATCCTGGTCTATCCGGTCATCAGCATGGACCCAAAGATCGCGCACATGGGCTCGCGCACGGCTTTGCTTGGGCAACAGCCCACCGACGAGCAGGTGCAGCTCTTTTCAAACGAGCTTCAGGTAACCAAAGACACTCCACCGACGCTCCTGTTACAGTCCGCCGACGATCATGTAGTTGACGTGGACAACAGTATTCGCTTCTTTGAGGCGTTACGCCATGCAGGGGTTCAAGTTGATATGACGATCTTCGACAAGGGCGAGCATGCATTCATCCTTATCCCGAAAGATCGCTGGGAATCGATGGTGGCACGTTGGATAGAGGCAAACGGTTGGATGAACAAGAAGACGGAATGATTAAGGACTGCTCGTTCACGAGGAGCTTTCGATGAAGACAGCATTTCGATTTACGCTTCTGGGTATCATTGTTCTTCTAGCGCCGTCTTATTTGGCGCCGGTGGCACAAGCACAACCCGCAGGCATTCGGCCTGCACCGAAGATATCGGAGCAGAGCGGTTTCCTCTACAAGCCAAGCAAAGGATCGTTCTGGGATCCGACTGTCATCTTCGCAAACGGGCAGTACTACATGTATACGATGTACGGCGGTGACAGTGTATGGCTTGCCACATCGGAAGATGGCGTCCATTGGAAAGACTATGGTGTGGTGCTGAAATCCGAGGGATTCAAGAATAACCGCGTGTGGAAGCAGTACGTATCCAAAGTCGGCGATCGTTACATCATGGACTACGGCGCATTTACGGATCAGGGCACAAATAACAATCTCCTCCGCTTTTACGAATCGACCGATCTGATC
>Ga0302320_10009902_pt1 | contig 20421 bp, 21 predicted proteins | sample Bog_T0_3_FD_202130 | JGI IMG/M metagenome (GOLD analysis project Ga0302320, IMG submission 202130) | Peat permafrost microbial communities from Stordalen Mire near Abisko, Sweden - Bog_T0_3 | ecosystem: Environmental > Terrestrial > Soil > Wetlands > Peat | place: Sweden: Abisko, Stordalen Mire...
TCCGCGATTCCGTTTGCCCCCAGAATGTCGCGCGCCATGCGGGCGCACTCCAGGGCCATCCATACGTTGTTGCGCTTTGCCATCGAAATCTGAAAGTGCTTGACCTGTGCTTTGTCCTTCAGCCGGCCCACCTGGAGGGCCAACAGTTGAGCTTTGCTGATCTCAGTGATCATCCAAACCAACTTTTCCTGTACGAGTTGATGGGATGCAATGGGCTGATCGTGGAACTGCTTGCGAAATTTCGAATATTGCAGAGCTGTGTCGTAGCACGCCATCGCCGCGCCAATCGCTCCCCAGGCGATGCCGAATCGAGCCTGGTTCAGGCACATCAGTGCCGATTTTAGCCCCGAAGTTTTCGCCAGCAGGTTTTCCCTTGGAATCCGCACGTCCTGTAGGGAAAGAGACGAGGTAACGGAGGCGCGCAATGACCATTTTCCATGCACGTCCTTGGCGACGAAGCCGGGACGGTCGGTCTCCACGAGGAATCCGCGAACCTGGCCGCCGTGCTCCTCGCTCTTCGCCCAGACCACGGCCACGTCGGCGATGGAGCCGGAGGTGATCCACATCTTTTCGCCGTTGAGCACGTAGCCGTCGCTGCTGGGCACGGCGCGGGTGCGCATGGCATCCGGATTGGAACCGGCATCAGGCTCGGTCAGCCCAAAGCACCCGAGCTTCTCTCCCTTGGCCATGGCCGGGAGCCAGCGCTGCTTCTGCTCCTCGCTGCCGAAGGTGTAAATCGGGTACATCACCAGGCCGCCCTGCACGCTTACAAACGAGCGCAAACCGCTGTCGCCGCGCTCCATCTCCTGCATGACGAGACCGTATTCCACGTTTCCCATTCCGGCACAGCCATAGCCCTCAATGGTGGCGCCGAAAAAGCCAAGTTCGCCCATCGGCGCAACCAGTTCACGGGGGAACCGGCCTTCTCGGCTGCATTCTTCAATGATTGGGATGACGTTGTCTTCCACGAATTGGCGCGCCGTATTGCGCACCATCAGTTCGTCTTCTGTCAGGAGGGAGTCGAATTCCAGAAAATCGACACCGCGGAATTTGAGTGCCATAGAGTGCCACCATCATGCGAGGCCCATATTTAGGTCCGCGCGAACGCCTGACAGTATCAAAGCGGGAATCCGCAGGTCAATAATACGCTACCGTGAGTCGTTGTTCAGTTGTGGATTGCCGACGAACTGCACAGAATCGCGTGCATGGCCAATGTGCATTGGCGGACGCGCTGCCTGGGCCGTTCGCAAACGTGCGCGGATGAGGACTTGGAACGCGCTTCGCGCGGCTTTAATAGGTTCCATCTTCACTTACCGAAAGAGGCAAGCGAAGATGGAACATCCGGTTATGCACCAGACACCGGTTTAGTTCATCCTTACCATTGGTTCCGCTTGCGCAACTCCGTGATGTGGGCGACGTGGTGCCTGCCGTGCCAGGCATAAACTCCGAGCATCAGGTCGAGAGACATCAGGCCCGCTTCCGGATGGGTCAGTTTCCGCTCCCAGTGTTCAGGCTTCAGGCTGCGCAGCAGCACGACCCAGCGGGCGTGCAGATTGTCCACCAGCGCCAGGCTGACGTCGATTGGGGTGACGCGGCTGTCGGCCAGTTCTGCCCAGGCAGCTTGGTTATAAGGCTTAATGGTTGGATTGTCTTCGGTAAGAGCCAGCTTGTATCGGATGTAGGAGTTCATGTGGCTGTCGGCGAGATGATGGGTCACCTGCCTCACCGTCCATCCACCCTCTCGATAGGGTGTATCGAGTTGCTTTCCATTCAGGCCGGTCACCGCCTGTTTCAAACGTTCCGGAACCTCGGCAATGGTGTCGATCAGTTTCTTGCGCTCTTCCGGCGTGTTCGGTCCCCGGGTCCGGTCGAACTTCCCGATCGGATAACGTAGGTCTTCCATCTTCGTTCCTCCGCCCAATGTCACTGCTTCCGCAGAATACAGCTTAGTGATATACAATCAAAAGGCTACCCGGTGGCCCGACAGACTTCTTGTGCGTCGGTGCTGAATTTTCAGGCACGTCCCGCCACCGTGGGTTCCGGTGCAAGCGAAAGCTTCCTGGGTGGTTCTAGGGCAGAAGCATGCGCAGGTTTTCCTGCGCGGTGTCCCATGCCCCGCCAGAGCAATTCCGCCGAGCCTAGCGCCGGCCCTGATAGGAGTTTACAGAAATGGCTAAGATTGCAAAAACAGGCGATCGCAAGAAGGTAATGGACACTTCGAAGAGCACCAACTGTCCGAAGTGCGGCAAGCCCACCCGGCTGGTAAAGCGAGTGAAGGATCGCGAGCGCAACGTCCCGGGCGGCGTATTTATTTCCTGCTCGGCCTGCGAGTTCTACGAAAAGCTGTAACTAAATTCCCGGCAACAGATTTTGAAACGCGCCTCAGCCCGAGGCGCGTTTTGCATTATTAGCCGGTCTTGCGGCGCGGGATTTCCGGTTCAACGGGGCCATGCTCGTCGAGCTCGCTGGAATCGAGAGGGACGATGGAACGGCTCTGCCCGGTAATGAGGCGGGCTCCTCGCGAGAAGGTGATATAGGCCCAGAACCACTCCCATAGCACCTGAACGCGGCTGCGGAAGCCGATCAGGAAGAGCACGTGGACCAAAAGCCAAGTGAGCCACGCGGTGAAGCCTGACATCTTGAAGCCCTTTACATCGGCAATGGCGGCAGAGCGGCCAATGGTCGCGAGACTCCCCTTGTCGTTGTAATGGAAGGCTTCGCGAGGCTTGCCGTGGAGGTCGCCGACGATGGTGGCGGCGGCGAACCGTCCCATCTGGACTGCGCTGGGCGCGACCCCCGGAACCGGTTTCCCGCTCTGCTGGAGAATGGAAGCCAGGTCGCCTACCACGAAGACCTCGGGATGGCCCGGCAGGGTCAGGTCAGGTTGCACTTGAACCCGGCCCGCTCGGTCGGTCGGAGTTCCCAGGGACTTGCCGAGCGGGGAGGCGGAGACTCCGGCGGCCCAGAGCACAACCGAGGCAGGGAGGGACTCGTTGCGGAAATGCACGCGTGCTTCGTCAATGCCGGTGACCGCCGTGCCAGTCATCACCTCAACCCCGAGTTTCTTCAATTGCCGAGCTGCAGAGACAGAGAGATCCTCCGGAAATGAGGGAAGAATTCTGGGGCCTGCCTCGATGAGAAAGACCCGGGTGCTTCGCGGGTCGATGGAGCGGAAGTCCGAGGCCAGAACCCGTTGAGCTATCTCGGAAAGCGCCCCCGCCAATTCAACTCCCGTCGGTCCTCCTCCCACCACCACGAAAGTGATTGGCTCGGGCTCATGATTGAGGCGGGCCCGGCGCTCGGCAAGCTCAAACGCCAGCAACATGCGGCGGCGGATTTCAGTGGCGTCCTCCACGGTCTTCAGTCCCGGAGCATAGATGGCCCATTCGGGATGCCCGAAGTAGGCATGCGTGGCCCCTGCGGCGACGATCAGGTAGTCGTAGGAAATCTCGTCGTTATCGAGCAGGACCTTTCGCTGCCTGAGGTCGAAGCCCGTCGCTTTGGCCAAGAGCACTGAGACATTTTCTTCGTCCTTGAAAATGTGGCGGATCGGGTAAGCAATCTCTCCGGGCGAAAGAGCGGCGGTGGCAACTTGGTAAAGGAGGGGCTGAAACGTATGGTGATTTCGGCTGTCGACAATCGTAATGCGGACGTCGGCTTTGGCTAGGGAAATCGCGGCGTATAGCCCTGCGAAACCTGCTCCTATGATGACGACGTGAGGCGTAGCTGGTGTGACATGCATGTTCAGACGTGACCCAAAGCAATTCGAATAGACAAGGTTTAGATGCGAAAGCGAGGCCGAATGAATCAGAGACCTTCATTAGAAAAATGTAAGAATTCTTACACGAATGAATCTGGTTCAGAGTTGCTGTTCCATGCTACTCTGAACGCATATTCAAGAAGTGTTCTACGCGGAATCTGGCGGAGCGGATCAGCTTAGCTGTTCGCCATGTGCCGCAGCTCTTGTTCGCGTTCCGTTGTGGGCGAATGCAATTACTCTGCCTGCCAGTAAACACGTTTGGCTGTGTGGTAAGAGTCTCCGTAGCTAAAATTCCGGGTTTCTGGAGATATTAGTGGGAAGCTTTGCAACTTCGCGAGATTTCCGGCAAAACTCGTCGCTCGGTAGTATTGAACGGTCGGGGATCTTCCGGTTTGAAAAGATTGCAAAACGCGGATTTGATATTTCCTTTTCCATGTTGGCCCTGGTGTTTATCTGCCCTGTCCTGTTGCTGATCGCAATTATCGTGAAGCTTGACTCCGAAGGCCCGGTGCTCTACGTTTCCGAACGGATCGGCAGGAATGGAAGACGATTTCGTTTCCTGAAGTTCAGGACAATGGTGAAAGACGCAGACTCACTGCGGGGTGCCTTGCTGCACCTGAATGAGCGACGGGGCAATCTCTTCAAGATGTCGAACGATCCCCGGGTGACGCGAATGGGGCGGATTCTGCGGCGCTATAGCCTGGACGAGTTACCGCAGTTCTTCAGCGTGCTTACCGGTCAGATGAGCGTTGTAGGGCCGCGTCCGTGCCTGACCAGCGAGTATGCCCGTTACACCAAAGAGCAGCGCCGCCGCGTGGAGGCCGTGCCGGGAATTACCGGACTCTGGCAGGTGATGGCGCGCAAGAATCCTTCGGCCGAAGCGTATTTCGCTTTGGATACCTACTATGTCGAGAATTGGAGTTTATGGCTCGACGTGAAGATTCTGCTGAAGACCATTGCCGTTGTGTTTTCCGGAACAGGACAGTAGGAATACGCCGGAGCAGGATCCAATAACGGGGCTTAGGCCTCGTTTTTTATTGGGTTTGAGGAGGAAACAATAGCGGCAGCGAACGTGCTACTTCTTGCGGGACACCACGAACTGCGGCAGCCACAGGAGCGCGCGTTTGAAATCGTTATCCGGGAAGCTCTGCATCTGCGCTACGGCGTGCTGGGCAAAGCCGGCTGCCTCCCGGTTCGCGGCGTTGATGGAATCATAGCGGTTCAGGATGGCGAGAATGTCCTGATGGGTGACGCCGTTGAAGGCTCGCTGTTCGAGGACAGCCTGAATCTGCGCGCGCTCGCCCGGAGTGCAGTGCTCAAGGGCGTGGATCACCGCGAGAGTGGCCTTGCCTTCTCGCAGATCGCTGGCTACGGGCTTGCCGAGAACCGTCTCGGAGGCCGTGAGGTCGAGTACGTCATCAGTGATCTGGAAAGCCATGCCGACCGAGCGTCCGTACTCCCGGAGGAGGAGTTGCTGTTCCTGGGGAGCTCCGCCCAGAACTCCGCCGAGTTGCATGCAAACCGCGAAGAGGCAGGCCGTCTTGCGGTCGATAAGGTCGAGGTGGCTATCGCGGGAGATCAGCGATCCGAGCTTTTCAATCTGGAGGAGTTCGCCCTCGACCATCTGCTTGGTGAGTTCCGTTAGCAGATCGAGGATGTGGAGGTTGCGCTCCTCAAGCGAGATCTGAAAAGCCTGCATGTAGAGCCAATCGCCGGCAAGCACGCACTTGGGATTGCCCCAGATGGTGTTGGGCGAAGGGCGTCCGCGACGAACCTCGGCGGCGTCGATGATGTCGTCATGAACGAGCGTTGCGGTGTGAATGATCTCGACGACAGTCCCGAGACGGACCGCTCCCGCTCCCTTGTAGTTGAGCATTTTAGCGGCGAGCAGCAGGAGTGCTGGCCGGAGGCGTTTTCCGCCGCCCTGGCGGAGATATTCGCCAATTTCAGTGATGGCCTGTACGTTCGACACGCTGTAGCCGCCGAACTCGCGTTCGATTGCATCCAGGTCCTCACGAAGTAGGTCGAATATCTGTTTGCCCGTAGCTAATGTCAAGCTGCTCAAGATTGAACCCTAACATAGTTCGATTGGAGTCGGCTGGAAGCAGTTGGTTTTGTGTAGGTCCCGGCTTCCATGGCCAGTCAACTAATTGTTGCGATAATTCGTAAACTGCATATCGATGCCAAAATCAGTCTGGCGGAGCAAGGCAATGATCTCCTGGAGGCTGTCGCGATCTTTTCCCGTGACGCGGACGATATCTCCATTGATCGAGGCCTGCACCTTCTTTTTGGAATCCTTGATGGTCTTGACGATCTCACGGGCTTTTTCGATGGCAATACCCTGCTGGAGCTTCACCTTCTGCCGTACGGTGGCACTGGCGGCGGGTTCGATCTTTCCGTAGTCCAGCGACTTGAGGGAGACTCCCCGCTTGACGAACTTGGACTGCAAAATGTCAGTGACAGCCTCGAGCTTGTATTCGTCGGCGGACGTGAGGACGATCTCGTCCTTGCCGTCAAACTGAATATCGGAATGCGATCCCTTCAGGTCGTAGCGCTGATGGATTTCCTTAAGGGCCTGCTGGATGGCATTGGAGACTTCCGGCAGGTCTACGTTGCTAACGATGTCGAACGAGTTTTCGGCGGCCATTGTTTTCTAGTGTATGACAAAGTGGTGGTTCCCGCATCCAATTCTGATGTTTCTCGAGGTTCCATGGCTTCAAATTCATGCGACGCTGCGGTGATTGGCTGCCGGGCGCAGACCAATAAAAAGACCCGGCTGGTAGGGCCGGGTCTAGGCGAGGTGTCAGCTAGTTCTTGGCGTAGGCTTGATGGCCGAACAGATAAGCCAAACCCACGCCGATGCGAATGTTCTTCTGCGTATCGGAGGAAAAATAGGTAGGGACGAAGTCAAAGGTAGTCCGCACTGCGACGTGGCGCGCAACTTTAATCTGCGCCCCGCCGCCAATCGACATGGCAAAACTGTTGTCAGAGTTGGATGTACTCATACCGGAACCATAAGCGGGTATAGCGGAAGAAGTCCAAGATTCCGTGAAATGGGCTCCGCCGACAAGGAAGTGGGCAAACGCATAGGGGCCCAGGTTCACTCTGGGGCCGAACAGGTAAGTGTAGACTTTTGCGTCTACGCCGACTCCGCCTTCATTGAACGCGTTGTTCTTGTAGCCTCCAGCCACAATACCCTCGGCCGCAAACAGCTTGTTCAGGTTGTAGGAGGCCCCTGCCTCCCAGCCGTTGAAATTCAAGCGACCAGTGGAACCGTTGGTATCAACGTTTGTGTAGGAGTATCCGGCGAACACGGTACCGGATTGAGCAGAAGCCGAAAAGCTGAACACCAGCAGAATCGCCAGAACAATTGCAATTTTGATTCGCATGGAAATTCTCCTTAAGAGCTGACCGGCTGAAATCATCTTCCGTAAATTCGTGGCTTCGCAAGAAAATAACCAGAGGTTTTCAAAATTAGGACCAATTCGGGAACGTTAAGCCAACATGGAGCCACATCTGCTAACTTCGGCAGAGCAAGTCCGGCAGCCTCAAGTTCCGGTGGAGGGTGCGATGCAACGCTAACGGCGCCGCTCAGCAAGAAGACGGCATGAATGGAACCCGCAACAATGCATGCCGCATTGTTAGTTGCAAAGCTGTTTTGTATAATGCAATCCGCTCGTTCACCGGGTAACTGATTGGGCGAATAAAAAGTAAAAGGCGAGGTGCCGAATGGCTAAGAAATTAGAAGCGACCGAAGAGCAGTTCCAAGAAGCGCTTGTATTTTATCGCAATGCCCAGAAGGCTCCAAAATCAAAGACTCTTGTAAGTCAGTGTGACAAGAACTGCGATTGCTATGTTGAAGTGGAGTTGGCAAAAGCTGCTGGCATCGCTGGTTACCGGTTGGGCAGCTAGGATATGTCGTGCGGCGAATGCCGTGGGCCGAGTAACGAGGAAGGGCGCAGATGTGCGCCTTTTCTCGTTTTCAGGACTGATCGTCACAGCTATGTTTACGATGGCGCGATCAACCAGATTTTTCGCGTGACTCCGGATGCCGCCCGCCTGGCGGACAGTTTTTATCGCGGAGAGCACGGACAGGAAGCCCTTGTTGAAGAGTTAGGAGCGCAGGCACATGGAGAAGCGGTAAGGCTGTTGTCCAGTCTTCGTGAGCGAACGGGCGTGCTCACATTTCGAGTTCCGGAGCGAGTTGTTGCGGATCAAGTTTCGGCAGAAGATGCACGCGACCGGCTGTACTCGCTGGTTCTCAACGTCACCGAATCCTGCAACTTGCGGTGCGGCTACTGCGTTTACGGGGGCGCTTATCCCAGCAAAAGGGCGCATGGCACCAGCCGAATGAGTTGGGAGACTGCGAAGGCCGCGATCGACTACGTTGCAGATCACAGCGCGAAATCGACTTTCGCGGAGAGGCTGCTGGGCTGGTATGGCGGCGAGCCGTTCTTGAATTTTGACGTGATCAAGCGTTCGTCCGCGTATTTCAGGGAGCGCTTCAAGGACTACCGCATCAAGTTCAGCATCACGAGCAATGCGGTTTGCTGGTCCGAAGAAATGATCGATTTCCTGGTGGCAAACGACGTTGAACTCACCGTGAGTCTGGACGGGGAGGCGGAGGACCACGATGCGCAACGCCGCAACGTAGGTGGCGGGGGCACACATGCAGAGGTATGTGAAAACCTGGTGCGCCTGCAAAGGAGAAGCGAGCGGTACTTCAGGTCGAAACTAAACATCAATGCAGTAATTTCGAAAGACACCGACCTCGCCAGGCTGAATCGCTACTTCAGGAGTTTTCCAGCCCGGGTGAGCATTTCGACGGTGGAACCACGGGATCTCTCCGAAGCGTCACTGCTTCCCGTTCGCCTTACGGGCTGGCAGGAAATGCGCGTTCTTTTTCAGGAAGGTTGCCAGAAACGGGCCTTCGATTCGCCGCAGTTTAAGGAAATGGGCTACAACTTCGTTTACTATCTCTTCATTCGCGAAATGGAGCGGATTCACCGGCGGCAACCGGCATCCGGATTCCCGGCTATACTTCCCGCGCTTGGCTGCTGCCAGCCGGGAATGGAGAGAATTTTTGTAACCTGCAACGGCGAAATTGAGACATGCGAAAAGACGGACGGCTCGCTGGGATTGCGATTAGGAAACCTTCAGCAGGGAGCCATTGACAACGAGCGGCGGACAGATATCTTCGATGCGCTCAACGGGATGGATTTTCCGGATTGCCGTCTGTGCTTCAACGTGCGCTTTTGCAGCATTTGCTTTGCCCATGCTCTGCACAACGGCGAATTGGTCCCTCGAAAGCGACGCTGGAATTGTGATAATTTGCGACGGAAGAGCGCCGAGATGCTCTCTTTTTACTGTGAGGTGCTGGAGAACGACCCCCATGCCTTTGACTTCATCGATGAGAAGCTCGGGACTTAGTCTCTGACGGGGACCACTCCATCAAAGTCTCCAAACCGATAGGGGAGCCTGAGACTTACATCCGCCAACTACGTAGTGGGTCTCTCCTTCTTTCCAGTGCGACCAGATAAGGACAAGCGAATGGATTTCACAACAGCCTCAAGGGGGCTGGCACGGGCACTTGTGCATTCTTGCAAGTCCAAGTCAGGAACGGGTGAGCAGGAGGACACCGCAGCAGACGAAGAGGGTGGCGATCCAACGGCGCTTGTCCACGTTTTCATGGAGGAAGAACTTAGCGCCAATCGCGTTGGTGACAAAGGTGAGAGCTGCGGAAGCCGGACCCATCAGGCTGAGGTCTGCCCAGGAGAGCCCAACGAGGTTGCTGAAGAAGGCCATGGCCATGAAGAAGATTCCAGCGAATAGCGCCCCGCTGGAAAGAACACGCGTCATCACCGCAAGAAAGCCATGCTTGCGGCGGAAGAGTCCAAGGTCGCCGATCCGGCGCATGGCGAGAGCGATGAAAACGTCCCCTGCGGCTGCTGAGCAGACCACGGAAAATATGCAGATCCAGGTATAGAGGTTTCTCATCCTCGCCCCTGGACGGCTTTAGTGCCCGAGACTGCGGCGGGTGGGTGTTCGGTGCGGGACGGCCCCCCGGCGACCAGTCCTACGCCTGCTGTGATGAGCGCAATCCCGGCCCAGCGTTGCAGGCTGATGTGCTCGTGCAGCCAGAAGCGCGAGAGCAATGCCATGAATACGTATCCCAACGCAGTGGCGGGAAGGACGTAGGTAAGATCGGCAAAAGAGAGCGCGGTCATGTAACTGGACATGAAGCCCAGCAGACAGAAGATTCCGAAGATGACCCAGGGATTGGAGAGAGCCGTGAAAACATGAGAGAGGTGGTGGACGTCGATGGCACCAACGTCTTTCATGCCGCGCGCCAGCATGGTGTCTCCGATGGATCCGAAGATTACGACCGAAAGTAAGACCAGGTACTTACGAAGCGTCAAAGTACGTTTCCTGAATGACAGTCGATAGCGAGAAACGAGCAACTCCAGGCGCAACCCCGTCGCAGCGGTGGAGGCTATTACATTCCCACATTAGCAAAAAGAAGGCTAATATCGGCCACCCGCGAGTGTTCATGCTCCATTCTCGATCGCCAGACATTTCTAATCGCTCCACGCTATGGAATCGTTTCGATTCCGAGAGCCCAGTGATTAAGTTCGCCGGTTTGACGGAGGAGCTGAATTTGGGCGCGGAGGTACTCGAACTGGCTCTTTAACAGGGCGGCCTGCTTACTTGTGATATCGGCGCGGGCCAATTCCTGATCGTGGGCGTTAGCTTTGCCCGTTTGTATCTGAAGCTGTACGGCGTCGATATTGGCCTGGGCGACTTCATACTCCAGGCGGGCGACCTTGATGGAGGCTTGCAACTGCTGAATGGTGTGCTGGGCGCGGACGGCGTCGGCAGCTACCTTATCGCGCGCGATTTGGGCGTCGGCTTCCGCGTGCATGGCGTCAGCGTCAGCAGCGGCGGCGCGGGCGTTCTGGCTGAAGTTCATGATGGGTATGCGGACGTTGAGGCCGAAACTGTAGTTATGCCGCGAAAAACTCTTGTAGTACTGCTGATAGTTGTTGAAGGTAGATAACTCCGCAAACTGTCCGGCAAAGTCGACAGAGGGATAGTTAACCCTGTGCTCGGCGCGGGCCCGTAGTTTCGCGGCGCGGACGTGCTCGTCGGCAATGCGAACGCTGGCGGAATTGGCAAGCGCGGTTGAGGCTAGATCGTCTTCCGCAGGCAACGGCGGAGCGGATGGAATGGATGCGCTTACGGTTGCAAGATCTGAGGGAGAGCGGCCAATGGCGCGGCCAAGGCGTTCACGAAGAACGTCCACGGAGGTTTCAAGTTCAAGGATGCCGAGATCCACGCGGGCAGCATCGAGCTCGGCACGTTTGCTGTCGAGCAGGCTGGCGATGCCCTCCTGCTGACGCTGCTGGGCGATGTAGAGGGCGCGGTCGACGGTCTGCTTCTGCTGACGGGCAACGGCGAGTCGTTGCTCGGAGTTATCGAGCTCGATGTAGAGCAGGGAAGTGTCGAGTATGACCTGCCCGGTTTGGTCCGCGTAGCTCATATCGGCGGCAATGGAGTCGCTGTGGGCAGCCCTGATGGTATCGTGGACGGCGAAGTTGAGCAGGGTCTGCGTGTGGGTGACATTGAACAACGAAGGAGCTTGTCCGGCGATCGCTACGGGCTGTCCAAAGCTATAACCGAGGCCGGAGCCGAAGACTACGGTTGGAATATAGGCGTAGCGTTCGGCGCGATAACGTTGGGCGGCGCGGGCGCGGTCGGCGGAGGCTGCGAGCATGACGCCACTGCGCTTCAGAGCGAGTTCAATGGCCTGGTGGAACTCGATGGGCTCAGCGCGAAGAGGCAGCTCTGCAAGTTGCAGGAAGGCGAAAAGCAGCAAGGCGATAAGAGGAGTCCGTGATTTGATAAAACTTGTTTTCGTCATTAGGTCGTTCTCCTCCGCAAAAAGGCGCGAGGCGCGGGCTTAGCGATGGCCTAGGCGGCGGAGGGCATCCGCCGCGGGGCGATAGGAGCTGGCCAGGGCAAGTGAAGCCCGGTATTCAGCGGCAGCCTGAGCGGTGTCTCCACTCTTGAACAGAATTTCACCGAGAATGAAGTGGGCACGGAACAGAGGGGCTGCCTCCTGGGTATGGCCGCTCTGGATGTAGGCGCGCATTTGCTGCGCGGCCAGGGGAAGATTGCGATCAGTCTTTAGAAGCACTTCGGCAGCATCGTACCGGTCCATTGGTTGGATACGAGAGGACTGTACGGCGTGCTCCACAGCCTCCTGGAAGCGATCCCAAGCTTTGCGTCCCCTGAGGTAGCGGGCAAGTTCGAGATAGGTCGCGGCAGAGTTGTGGTCGATGCGGATGGATTCGCTGTACTCACGCTCAGCGCCTTGGTAATCGCCGGAATGGGATGCGGTCATGGCGCGGATCCATGCGGCATCGGACGGATGAGCGGTGGCAATCTCGGCGGCCAGCGCCAGGGCCTTGTCGCTGCCGCCGCCAACGATGGAGGGCGCAGTGGCGTAGTACTCTGCAAGGTCACGCGCAATCGGCAGGTTCTTGCGGTCGAGCGCGTGCGCGGCTTCAAAAGCAGCCACCGTCTTACGCGCCAGCGAGTAGGCGGAGAGGGCTGCTGCGGAGTTGGCTTTTTCACCGTAGCTGCGGCCAAGCCAGAGCTGAAATTCAGCATTCGCCGGATCGAGTTGGGTGGCGTGCTCGCAGAAGCGCACTGCATTATCCCAGTCTGCCAGGGCGTAGTAAGCGCGGCCAAGGTAGTTGAATGCCGCAGCATTGTTGCCGTTTGCCTGCTGGGTTAGCAACCTTAGCGCCTCATCGATGCGCCCGCCATCGAGCAACTCACGGGGAGAGGCGTCCGCAGCCCACGCGACTGAGGGTAAGAGCAATACGCAGCCGACCAGCAGGAGCTGCATCATTCGCAGACCAGCCGAAGGAAGCGGGCAGGCGTGGATGCGGTTCTCTCTCATCACTGGTCGTTTGTTCATTACGAGGGATTCTCTACGATTTTTGCTTCGACGCCATCTGACATGGGCAACGGACTATAGGACTGCACTCCAATGACGTCGCTTGCAGAGATCCCGCTAAGGATCTCGACGCGGGTCAAGTTGGAGATGCCGAGTTTTACTTCACGGCGGTGCAAATGATTGTCCTGGAGAACATAGACGTATTTGAGGCCATTCTCGTCGCGCACCGCCTCACGTGGCACGGTGAGAGCGTTTTCCTTGCTGTTGGCGATGATCGTGGCACCCACGTTGATGTTGGGCAGCAGCAGGCGTTCGGAGTTGTCAACCGTACAGAGAATCTCGCCGACGACGCGGGAGCCCCGGCTGACGACCGTGGAAGGAAGGGTTGAGACGGTTCCCTGCCAGGTGCGTCCAGGAAGGGCGTCCCAGGCTATGCGGACGGTTTGGCCAATGGCGAGGCGGCCGATCTCGGGCTCATCCACAAAGGCGCGAACCCTTAGCTGCGAGAGATCCGCTTCCTGCAGGAGCAAGTCTCCGACGTTTACGAAAGCGCCGAGGCGTGCGGGCAGGAAAAACACGGTTCCATCAAAGGGGGCATGGACGTGGCAGTTGTGCAAGTCCTCTTGGGCGAGTTCGACGGCAGCTTTGGACTCGGTGATTTCCGCCTGCACGCGACTCAGCTCGGAAGGCGAGTAACGGACCTGCGACTGAGACTGGCCGAGGTCTGCCTGCGCGGTTGCCAGACGATCGCGGGCGGCCGCTACTTCGTCTGGGCTGGCTGCTCCGCGTTGCTGAAGGTTTTCAAGCGCGGAAAGCTGTCTCTGAGCGCCATCGCGCGCGGTGGTGGCCTTGTGCAGCTCGGCCTGACGAAGAATCAACTCCTGAGAGGTGCCTCCCGCTATGAGGGTGGAATATGCAGCCTGCGCCGTCTTGAGACGCGTTTCGGCGGTGGCAATCTGGCTGCGGGCTAGCGTGTCGTCCAGTTCGAGGAGCAACTGGCCAGCCTTCACCTGCGCGCCTTCACTAACCAGGATCTTTCGCACGGTTACAGCCAGCGGGGAACGCGGTTCGAAGAGCCGGATAGGCTCGACCTTTCCATTAGTGGCGATGGAGTTGGAGACGTTCTGCAGCATGGGCTTGACCACTGAAATGCGGATACGGCGGGGCCGGAGCTCAAAGTAGGCCCCTGCGGCGAGAAAAATAACAAGGAAAATGACCGCGATAGTGGTCCACGTCCGGCGAGTTTCGGCGGGAGCGCCGTTTGAATTTCCGTTAGCCATGGCTTAGAACTTCCAGTATATCCGAGTAGAGCGTTTTCAATATACGCAGTGCATTCTCAGTAATATATGGCTTCAGACTAGGAGGTTCGTTGCGGGTTTGGCAAGTCGCTTGGCTGATTTACGAAGACAGAGTGTCTCGAATGACGAGAATGATGTGCCGCAAAGGACGAAAGAGTCATCTAAAGTAATATAGTAGCTCCCGGCATTAAAGGGGTATGGCTATGCGCAAGGCCCAGTGGGTGAGCGTGCTCAAGAATGCGGTGGTGGACGCCGAACGGAATCACACGATGGCCTTCGCCGCGGGGCTCTCCTACTACTTTCTGCTGAGCCTGTTCCCGGCGCTGATCGCTTTATCGGCAGTGGTGGGCTTTCTGCCGGTTCCAGACCTGGTCAGCCAATTTCTGGCCTCGGTGGCGCAGTTTGTGCCAGCCGACAGCATGGGAGTTGTGCGGCATGTTGCGCAGGACGTAATTTCACCGCATCGCGGGGCGCTGCTGTCGTTTGGGCTGATCGGTACGTTGTGGAGCGCCTCCAGCGGTTTTGCGGGGATGATTGAGGCGCTGAATGTGGCCTATCACGTGCCCGAGACGCGTCCCTTCTGGAAGACGCGCGGTCTGGCCCTGTTACTGACGTTTCTGGCTGGAGGGCTGCTGCTGGCTGCGTCGGGAATAGTGCTGCTTGGTCCGAAATTCGGCGAGTGGATGGCAGAAGCGCTGGGTGTGAGCTACCTCTGGGCGCTACTATGGCCGCTACTGCGTTGGACGCTTTCGGCGGCGTTCCTTGTGATGGCGGTGGAGAGCATCTACTTCCTGGCTCCGAATGTGAAACAGCGTTTCGGCCACACGCTGGGCGGCGCGATCTTCGCAGTTGCTACCTGGCTGGCTCTGTCTTCCGCGTTGGGAATCTACTTCCAGAGATTTGCAAATCTCAATCGCACATATGGAGCGCTGGGAGGCGGCATCGCTTTGATGACCTGGCTCTACTGGAGCTCCTTCGTCATTCTGCTGGGAGCGGAGATCAACGGCGCATTGCTGCAATCGAGCGGAGACCCAGCACTACCCCTGAAACAGGCTCCGCCGCAGGAGGCAGCGCCGAAGCCTTCGACCGAGAGCAACGTCGCGGCGTGAGCGAACGCCCGCGGCTTCATCGGCATTCGTTGTCGCGTACCAGCCGGTTTCGCGCCCAGTCGGCTAAAATAGCCGGATGGCTATCAAGAAGAAGACCGAAGTCCAAGGCACAACTCGTACTGGCTACACTCCAGACCATGCTGCAAGCGGGCTGGATCACAACTTTCCCTCGATTGAATGCTGGCCCAATCAGTTCCCCGGCTACGAAATTGAAATCGACATTCCTGAATTTACCTCGGTGTGCCCAAAAACGGGACTGCCGGACTTTGGCACAATCTGGATTCGCTACGTGCCCAACAAACTCTGCCTGGAGTTGAAGTCGCTGAAGGAATACATCAACGACTACCGCAATCTGGGCATCTTCCAGGAAAATGTCGTGAACCAGATTCTGGAGGATGTGGTGAAAGCCACGAAGCCAGTCTGGTGTGAGGTGCGGGGAGAGTTTCGTCCGCGCGGAGGACTGGGGACGCTGGTGGAAGCGCGCTGGCCGCGAAAAAAATAGGGGAATCTAGCTCTATCCCCACATCCCACCTACGGCGGACGTGGGGCACCTGTGCAAGTATTGGGCATCAGTTCACGGACGAGGCAAACCGCTTGGGCGACGAGCAGGGACGGGTGAGGCGTTGGGCGACCACGGCGCTGGTGATTCTGACGGCGCTGAACTTTGTGAACTACATCGACCGCTCGGTTCTGTTTGCCGTGCAGCCGCTGGTGCAGCGCGAATTTCCGGGATCGGACGCGAAATTCGGGCTGCTGACCACGGCATTTTTCTTCTGCTACATGGTGACCGCGCCATTCGTGGGTTGGCTGGCTGACCGCTACCCGCGCAAGTTGATTATGTGTGTCGGAGCGCTGATCTGGTCGGCCGCAACTCTGTTGACGGCGGTAACCCATAACTTCACTGAATTGATGATCCGGCACACACTGGTAGGCGTAGGCGAGGCGACGTTTGTCGCCATTGCGCCGTCATTTCTCGCGGACCTGCATCCGGAGAATCGGCGAGGGCGGGTGCTCTCGGTTTTCTACCTGGCAATACCGGTGGGGACGGCGCTGGGATACCTGCTTGGCGGAGCCGTAGGGGCACGCTGGGGTTGGCGCGCACCGTTCCTGGTGGGTGCGGTGCCAGGAGTGGCGCTGGGACTGCTTCTGCTGCTGGTCCCGGAGCCGAAGCGTGGGGCGCAGGACCAGTTGGCAGTCACGGTGGAGCGCGGGACATTCCTGGGACTGTGGCGGAATCCTGCGTTCTGGACCGCAACGCTGGGCATGGCGATGATGACCTTCGCGATTGGCGGCATGCAGGTGTGGATGCCGACCTTTCTGTCGCGCATGCGCGGAGTGCCGCTGGCGGAGGCGAATCTGCGCTTCGGTTTGATGACCTTGGCGGCGGGGATTCTGGCGACGATGCTGGGCGGATGGCTCGGCGACCGGATGGAGGCCCGGAAGCGCGGCGGGCACTGCCTGATCTCGGCGATTGGGATGTCACTGGCGCTGCCATCGGTGCTGCTCGCGGTGTTCCAGACGGGGACGTGGATGTATCCGGCGATTTTCATGGGCGAGTTCTTCTTGCTGCTGAACACAGCTCCGCTGAACGCGGCGATTTTGAACTCGGTTTCGGCTCCGATTCGCTCGACGGCCTTTGCGGTAAACATCTTCACGATTCACTTGTTGGGCGATGCGTTTTCGCCGGGATTGATGGGATACATCTCAGACCGTAGCAACATGCAGATGGCGTTTGTGGCGGCTTCGGCGGCGATTGCGCTTTCGGCTGGAGTGCTGTTTCTGGGCGTGCGCTACGCTCCGCAACTGCCGCAGGGGGATAAAGCTTGAGCCTGTGGCAGACGCTGAATTGGTTGTCAGGCATGGGACTGGCAGCGACGTGGGTGTATCACACGGTGGCCGCAAGGCGAGGCGTTTCGCAGATTGCCGATTTGACCCAGCCTGAATATGCGGTCGGCGAGGCGACGAAGCTGCCGCGTGTGAGCATCATCGTTCCGGCGCGCAATGAGGCCGCGATGATCGAAAATGCGATGCATTCGCTGCTTACCATCGACTACCCGGATTATGAAGTGATCGCCGTGGATGACCGCTCGGAGGATGCGACGGGTGCGATTCTTGACCGGCTGAAAGCGGAGTGCGGCTCGCGGCTTGTGGTGGTGCATGTGCGCGAGTTGCCGCCAGGGTGGCTGGGCAAGACTCATGCGATGTGGAGTGCGGCGCGAGCAGCGACGGGCGAGTGGATTCTATTCAGCGATGCCGACGTGGTACACGCGCCGGAAGCACTGCGGAGGGCGGTGCATTACGCCGTGCAGGAGCAGGCCGACCACATGGTGCTGCTGCCGACCATGCTGATGGAGTCGGCGGGCGAGCGAATGATGATTCCGTTCTTTCAGACGATGTTCATTTTTGCGTTCCGTCCGTGGAAGGTGCGCGACCCGAAAGCGCGGGATTCGATAGGCGTCGGAGCGTTCAATCTCATCCGGCGGGCAGCCTACGAAAAGATTGGCACATATGAATCCATGCGGTTGAGCGTGGTGGACGACATGCGCCTGGGAGAAAAAGTGAAGCAAGCAGGGCTGGCCTCGCGCGTGGCGTTTGGCGAAGGCATGGTCACCGTGCGATGGGCGGTGGGAGCGCGTGGCGTGGTGCAGAACCTGACGAAAAATTTCTTTGCGCAGGTGCGCTACAACGTAGCGTTTGCGATTGCTGCGTCATGCGGATTGCTCTGGCTGCATCTTGGTCCGTGGCTTGGAACGGCTTTTGCTCCGGGATGGTCGCGCGTGGGATATGCGGTGGCGCTGGGCTCTGTGGTGGCGGTGTATGCGGGGATGGGCCGGCGGTTGAAAATCGGCAAGGGTTACGTGTTGCTGCATCCGGTGGCGAGCGTGGTTATGGTGTTTACGCTGTTGCGGTCAGCGGCGGTGACGCTGGCGCGCGGCGGCGTGGAGTGGCGCGGGACGTTCTATTCGCTGCAGGAATTGAAGAGGAATAGCTGAAAAACGGAATTCGGCGGTAGAACCCAATTCGGTATTGCAGCGAATTGCATTCAGGAGGACGCTTTGGCTATGAGAATCGCAATTATTGGGACAATACTGCTGGCCGCACTTGCGTTATCTGCACAGAACTTGGAGTCGAGATCAGACGTTCGGGTGGCAGATGCGGCGACTGCTATACGCATCGCCGAACCAGCGTTGGCGAAGATTTACGGGAAGCGTCAAATCGACAATGAAAAACCATTTACGGCAGTGCTGGAGAACGGCATATGGCATGTATATGGAACGTTGTGCTGCCCCAATCGTAATGGTGGGAGCAACTGCGACGTCGGTCAATGTAGGGGTGGTGTAGCTGAGATGAAGATTCGCCAGACCGATGGAAAAATCCTTTCAATTACGCACGGAAGGTAATTCGTCCGAACAAGTGCAAGGGCAGAGGCAACACCGTCTCATAGGTGGAGGGCGCTGCAATCCCACATTAGCCAAAAGAAGGCTGATATTGGCCACCCGGCGATTTCTTATGTTTCAACTATTCCAACCTTTGGAACACGAGATTGCAATCATGAAACACGCTACCAGGCGCGGTCGCGTTTGTTGCCGGGCGTGGACTTGCTATTGGGTTTGGATTGAGCCGCGTCGAATTCTGGGGGCGGATTACCTGCGGTGACGTGAATTTGTTCGCGGCTGTGGACAATGAGCTGGGGATGGTTGCGATACTCGACCACGTCTCCTACGAAAGCAACGAACTTGCCTTGGAGACGGTAGAGGTCGCCGACAGTTTCGCGGTCATGTTCGGACACCGCGGTGTGAAACGAGCATTGCTTCTTGGGCGGACAGAGCGAGAGGTGGACGGCGCCGCTCTTCAGTGTAGAAATCCGGAAAACCTTGCCTGCCACGCATCCGTGTTTACCTATCAATTCGGAGCCGCGAGAGGCGGGGAGGCATTCGACCTTCATGTCGGTAATGGGCGCCGCGGGGCTTGCGCCTTGTTGCGCAATAAGCGGCGTGGCGAGCAGCAGAGCGACGCAGAAAAGCCCAGGCGATATCACTTCGTGGGTTCCATTTTGAGCGAGTTGTTGAAGCGGTTGAAGTAATTGAACAGGCCGATGGCGGCGGCGAGTTCGATGATTTCGCCTTCGTCGAAATGCTGGCGCAGGCGTGCCCAGAATTCGTCGTCAATCCCAGTGGAATCGAGAGTCTCGCGCTCGGCGAGTTCGAGGGCTGCCTTTTCGCGCTCGTTGAAATCCGTGCGGTTGCGGAAGTTGGCGAGGTCGGTGATCTGCGCCTCGCTCCAGCCATGCTGTTGGGCAAGCTGGGTGTGGGAGTTGAGGCAGTATTCGCACTGGTTGAGCTGCGAGGTTCGCACGATCACCAGTTCCTTGAGTTTGACGCCGACGGTTCCGGTCTCCATGACGGCGCGGAAGTGGGCGATCATGGTGCGGAGAATTTCCGGGCGATGGGCGACGGTGCGGAACATGTTGGGTACGTTGCCGCGCTCTTGCTTGTAGTGATCGAAAATCTCGCGGGCGGCGGGATCGGCTTTTTCGTAGTCGATGGTGGGTATGCGGGGAGTAGTGATCGGCGGCATGGCAACTATTGTGCGGCGGCTTGGCTGCTATGTCCAGTACCGGACAAAGTAAAAGGGCGGCCAGTGAGCCGCCCAATGTTGGAAAACGTTTCCGGATCAGCGATTGAAGGCGGCGATGGCCGAAGCCTCGTCGTCTTGAATATCAAATACGGTATAGAGCTTGGTGATCTGCAGTAGATCGTGAACCTTCTTGGTGAGGTTGAGGAGCTTTAGTTCGCCGCTCTGATTACGCACGCTGGTGAAAGCGCTGACAAGTTCTCCAATCCCCGAGCTGTCAATGTAAGTTACGTTGCCCAGGTTGAGGAGAATCTTCTTGTGTCCTTGAGCGGAAAGGTCCTTCACCGTATCACGCAGAACGACGCTGCCTTCGCCGAGTGTGATACGCCCACTAAGATCGACGATGGTTACACCGTCCACCTGACGCGAGCTTGCTTTCATCGTCACTGGTTAGCCTCCTTGTTGCCGTCGCGGACAGGACCGCGTACGAATTTTACCATCGTGATTTCATTGCCGGGAGACAAGTTGCGAAAACGAATTTCGTCCATGAACGCCCGGATAAGGAAAATCCCGCGTCCCGATTGCCTAAGCAGGTTTTCGGGGGCGAGAGGATCGGGAAGAGCGGCTGGATCAAGACCAGTACCTTCGTCGCGTACCGCAACCGTCAAAGTCTCGGGAGTACACTCAAAGGCGATGGTCACGCGCTTGGACGGG
>Ga0302320_10009903_pt1 | contig 20421 bp, 25 predicted proteins | sample Bog_T0_3_FD_202130 | JGI IMG/M metagenome (GOLD analysis project Ga0302320, IMG submission 202130) | Peat permafrost microbial communities from Stordalen Mire near Abisko, Sweden - Bog_T0_3 | ecosystem: Environmental > Terrestrial > Soil > Wetlands > Peat | place: Sweden: Abisko, Stordalen Mire...
GCCTGAGCCTAACCGCAAAGAACCAGACCGACCGGTAAGCAGACAAAAGCAACACCGCAACCGGAAAAACTCAACTCGAATACCGCCAAGCAACGGGGCAAACGGCGTTCTCACGCAAACACTTTAGGCCCGGGTCTTTGCTGGTTTGCCAAGAATTCAGCGAAATACAACTGTAGTACTAGAAGGGGTTGGCAATGAATGGTCAGGTGTTGACTCGGCGTGAAGTTCTGACGGGGATCGCTGCGAGCGCGTTGGCTGCACGATCGGGCGCCGGCTTTGCGCAGACATCTGTGTACAAGCGAGCCGATGCAAGCTGGTTCGCTGCCTGCAGCTTTGGCGTTTCCACGCATTGGACAGCACAGTCGAAGACCGTGGATGAAGATGGCTGGCTGCCCTTCGAAGACGCAGTAGAGCGCTTCAGCCCGGCCGATTACGTAGACAAGATTGCCACGGCAGGCGCGCAGTATGTGATCTTCACCGGGGCGCATGCATTGCAGATGCTGCCTGCGCCCTGCGATGCCATCGATCGCATTGCTCCGCGAAGAACCACCAGGCGCGATCTTATCGGGGAGTTAGCCGGCGCGTGCCAAACGCGTGGCCTGCATTTAATCCTCTACTACAATCACTCCTGCAATCACGGTGACGATCCGGATTGGGAATACGCAGTGGGTTATCACGCGCCAGACAAGGCAAGGATGGCGGCCAATCTCTTCGCAATCATCTGCGAGATAGGGGCGCGCTATGGATCGCGGCTTTCCGGCTGGTGGTTCGCCAGTTGTTATTCGCTCGATCCGCGCGGAGTCTCCGATTCGACCACGACCAATATGCATGATTTCCAGTTTCCCTGGGACGAATGGGTCGAAACTGCCAGAACCGGCTTCGCGGGAAGGCTGGTAACTCTCAACAGCGGAATGTTGTCCCACTACCTCTACTCCACCCACCAGGACTATGAGGCTGGGGAAGTCAACGATCTCGTTGCCGTTCCATCGGCGCAGTTCACAGCCGATCGTTTGCAGGACCATCGCTGGGTGTGCCTCGACAATCCTGAGTGGGTACACGCACGCGTGAAGACACCGCTGGCCGCTCCCCGCTTTGGCCTGGCAGCCGTGGTGGATTACGTGCGCACCGCAAACAGGATGAACGTTCCCGTAACCTTCAACGTGGATATCGACCGTTCCGGAACCATGAGCCCGGAATCCCTGGCGCTGCTTCGCAAGGTGAAGGAGAATCTGGCCTGACCGGAAGGCAGTCATTCCCTAAGTAATGGCGCCCGACTCAGGCTTCAGTTGCGACAATGGCGTCGGCGATGCGCGCCGCCTCAACCGCGGGCCGCACTGCGTGAACCCTGACGATCGAAGCGCCGTTCAAAATCGCAACGGTCATCGCGGCCAGGCTGGCTGTCTCGCGGGCAGTAACGGGCGCGGGACTTCCCTCAAAAAGCGGCGCGAGCGTGTGCCCGAGAAAAGATTTGCGGCTTACCCCCGCCAGAAGCGGCCGGCCCAGCGAGAGCAGTTCGCGTTGGCGGGCCAGCAGCGCATAATTCTCCTCGAAACGCTTGCCAAATCCGTAGCCGGGGTCGAGAACGATTGCATCCAGCGGGATTCCGGCTTGCTGTGCGGCTCGAAGGATGGTCGAGAGGCCATCGTCAACCGTGGCCAGCAGCTCGTCTGAACAAAGCTGCGGCTGCGTGCTCCACTCCTCAGGCCGGCCGCGTGTGTGCATCAGCACCACGCCCGCGCCCAACTCGGCGCATACGGGTGCCAGCGCGGAATCCCACGTAAGTCCGCTCACGTCGTTCACAATTTCAGCTCCCAAACCCAGAGCCGCGCGCGCCGTTGCGGCTTTGTAGGTGTCAACCGAAACAATCGCATCGGGACGGGAGCGGAGAATCCCTTCCAGAACCGGCAGCAGGCGAGCCTGTTCTTCATCCGCGCTCACCGCTGGCGCATCGCCGCCGGCGCGCGAACCGGGACGAGTGCTCTCCGCGCCCAGATCCAGCAGGTCTGCTCCCTCATCCATGAGTTTCAAGCCGTGAGCCACTGCTGCTTCAGGATCAGAAAAAGCACCACCGTCGCTGAACGAATCGGGCGTGATGTTCACCACGCCCATCACCAGCGTCCTCGAGTCCAGCTCAAGCGTGCGGGTGCGGAGTCGCCATGTTGTCGTGACTCTCATAAGTCTTCATCCTCGATGGTACGCTGCCCCTGCCGCCCTCCTGCTAAACTCCCTGCATGATCTTCCTTCGACCGATTTCAGGGTTTGCGTTGGCGGGGATTCTGAGTCTTGCGCCGGGAGGCGGCGCTCAACCCAGTCATGCGCGCGCGGCTGCGCACCCTGCGCCCGTTACGGGTCCGCTGGCAGACCGCATCCAGGCCATCCTGGCCGATCCGGCGCTCAGTCACGCGCAGTTTGGCATCAGCGTCACCACCCTCGATGGCCAGCCGCTCTTCGGGCTGAATGAGGCACGGCTGTTTACCCCCGCATCGAATGTTAAGTTGACCACCACTGCGGCGGCGTTCGCGCTGCTGCCGGTGGAAACGCTCACCTGGACCACGTTTGTGGTGGCCGATGGCGATGTGGACGCCGGTGGCACGCTGCACGGAAATCTGATTCTGCTCGGCGTGGGCGACCCCACCCTGAGCGCGAGGCATTATCCGTATCAGGAGCCCGTAGCTACCCCGCCACCTTCATCCGAAACTCAACCCGCCGCAGCCTCCGCGCCCACGACCTCAACCGAAGCGCCGCCCAACGCCGTTGCAAATCCAATGACTGCGCTGAACCTGCTTGCTGAGCAGATTGAGCAGTCGGGCGTGCGCACCGTGACCGGCGACGTGGTCGGCGACGACAGCTTCTTTCTCGATCAGCCATTCGGACAGGCGTGGGGCTGGGACGATCTGCAATGGGCCTACGGAGCGCCGGTGTCGGCTCTCACATTCAACGAGAACGCGATTGCGCTGTACATCGCGCCCGACCCGTCCTCGCCTCGCGCGACGGTGGCGCAATGGACGCCGGACGTGGACTACTACACCCTCGACAACACCATGACTCCTGCACCCGCGGGCGAGGCCGCGCATCCGGGCCTGGAGCGGCCGCCGGGAACCCTGACCGTGCGGGCCTGGGGTACCGCGCCCGCCACCGGAGTGCATGGGTCGCTGGCGCTGGACGATCCGGCGCAGTTTACAGCGGCGGCCTTCAAACAGGCCCTGCTCATTAGAGGCGTAAACGTAACCGGCGCACCGGAGTCGCGGCACAAATACTCCATCGACACGGGCGACTTTTCCGCCGAGCGGGAGCAGCCGTTAAAACTGGCGTCCTCCGCGCTCACCACCGTCTCGGCGCCGGTAGAGGGCCGCAGAGTGCTCGCCGCGCATATCTCCGTGCCGCTGGCCGAGGACATAACCATCATCAACAAAACCAGCCAGAACCTGCATGCGGAACTCCTGCTGCGGCTGCTCGGCAAGCTGGACGCGGCCGACGGCAGCTTTGCGCAGGGAGCGCGCGTGGTGCGGCAGTTCATGACCGGCGCCGGCGTCGACGATGGCGACTTCTTTCTCTACGACGGTTCGGGAATGAGTCCTGATGACCGGGTCGCGCCGCGAGCGTTTACAAAGTTGCTGGCTTACGCATCGCAACAGCCGTGGGGCGCAGCGTGGCGCGATACATTTCCCGTGGCGGGCGTTGACGGGACCCTTGAACAGCGATTCAAAAACACGCCCCTTGCGGGCCATTTGTGGGCCAAGACCGGAACCTTGAATGAAGTCAATGCGCTCTCCGGCTATCTCACCGCGGCCAGCGGAAAGACGCTGGCGTTTTCCATCCTGGTCAACGGCCGCCGGCCCCAGAGCGATGTGGCTGCGCAGGCCATCGACCGGATTGCGGAGACCATCGCTGCGGCGGAGTGAAGCGTATCATAGGATGCAAATGCGCACTCCAACTTATCTTTCTTTTTGCGCCTTGCCGATTTGCGCGGCGGCCCTCGCCATTGCCCTGGCCGGATGCCGTTCGCTGCCCTCCTCGAAGCCGTCCTCGGATTGGACCCCGCAGGAGGCGCGCGGAGCCGCAATCTACCAGCAGAAATGCGCCCGCTGCCACTACCCCACCACCACCAGCCCGCTGCATGGCCCGGGCCTGCAGGCGCTCACCAAACTCAAAGCAATGCCCTCCGGCGCGCCGCCCACTGATGAGCGCCTCACCGCTGTCATTCTGCACGGGAGACAGATGATGCCAGGCACTCCGATTGACGACGACCAGATGCAGGACCTGCTTGCATACCTGCGCACCCTATGACCGGCGAGACAAAGAAAGACGAGACTGCAGCGCATGAGATTGCGGCCGCTGGCGGCGCGGGGACCCCCGGCAAATCGGCGTCACTTGGACGCGATCTTCTGCCGCTGCCGGCTTTGGTCGCCATCGCTCTTTACCTGCTCCTGCTCTCCGGGGTCATCATTCTCGGCGTCGTGTCTGGGCGTCACTATCCGCCGCTCTTTCTCGTCTTTTCCGCGCTCTTCATGGCCGCCAGCGCGGGCCTTCTCATGCTCTTTCGCTGGGCGTGGGCCATGGCCCTGGCCACGGTGCTCCTGCTAGCGATCTATAACCTCTGGATCTTCACCAGCCTGCATCAACTGCCCATGCTCATTCAGGGACTGCTCAACCTCGTGTTCTTCCTCTACCTGATCCGGCCCGAAGTGCGCTGCAAGTTAAAATAAACAATGCGTCTCGAAGCCATCCCGCGCCGCAGGCCTGTCAGGCTTCGCCGCAGGCAGCCCGCTTATTTTCTGGCACAAACCTCACCGGAAGCGCCAAAGCGTCTCCTCACAGCCGCGACAGCCGCACGCCTGCCCCCACGTGGAGCCTGTTAATCGCGCGTCTTTGCCGGCGGCCTTGACCAGAAGTGCTTGCGCTCCGTAACCACCGGAACCTCCGTATACGGAGTTCCGTCCGCTGTGGTTGCCACCGGGTACCGTTCCACCACCCGCTCCACTCGTTCCCTGGTCACTTGTGGACCGCTGAACAGCGTGAGGATCGCGGCCAGAATGGCCCAGATTAGCAGCACGGCTCCGATTGCGCTCAGCGCAACGCCGCCGATCACCGCCGGACCGATCGTGGTGAAGTCCACGTGAAGTGTGGAACCGGAAAACGGATAAGCCGCACTGAATCCAGTCGTTCCTGTGCAATAGCCAAAAATCAGGCCCAATCCAATGCCCAGGAAAATGACGGCGCCTATCAAGGGGCGGTCAGCTCTCATGTTGATCTCCTTACCGTGCGTCGCGTCTGATCTCAATCAAGTCCCTGACTCGGTGGGCTGCGGTCAAAAAAAGCTTCCGCCGCCGGACGCGCCTATTGCCACAGATGCTTCCAGCGCCCGAATGGTTTGGACCGGAATGGTGGAATCGGCGGAGCGTTGAACTTAGCCTTCGCCTGATCAAAACCAGTTCCCGCGACTGTGCGGTTTGGAGCATCCTGCCACCGGAGTCTCTTGTTATAAGCCCCGTACGGGCTTTGCCTGCCGGTAGAATGGAATCGTGATGGATCTGGTCCAGATTGAGCCGGCGCGCCGCGTTCCCGCGCCCAAGCCGGAGTGGCTGAAGGCCCGCGCCCCCATGGGCGAAAACTACCACGGCCTCAAAACTCTGGCCCGCAGCCTGGGACTGCACACGGTGTGCGAGAGCGCCCACTGCCCCAACATCGGCGAGTGCTGGCATCACAAAACCGCCACCTTCATGATGCTGGGCAACCTCTGCACACGTCGCTGCGGCTTCTGCGCCGTGCCCAAGGGCCGGCCTGAGCCCATCGATTTTGACGAGCCCCGGAGGGTCGCGGAGGCAGTGGCTAAGTTAGGGCTGCTCCACGCAGTGGTCACCAGCGTCAACCGCGACGACGATCTAGTGGGCGGGGCACGAGCATTCGCCCTGGTCATCGACGAAATCCGCCGCCAGGCGCCCGGCTGCCGCGTCGAGGTGCTGATCCCAGACTTTCAAGGCAACCGCGAGGCCATCAGCACCGTTGTCGAGGCCCGCCCCGAGGTGCTCAACCACAATACCGAATCGGTTCCGCGGCTCTATCGCGTGGTCCGCTCAGGCGCACGTTACGAGCGGACTCTCGAATTGTTGCGCTACGCCAAAGAGCTGCGGCCCGCGGGGCTGACGAAGTCGGGCGTCATGGTAGGCCTGGGCGAGGAGACCGCCGAGCTGCTTGAAGTCTTTCGCGATCTGGCGGCGGCAGGTTGCGACATTCTCACCATCGGCCAGTATCTGCGCCCCTCGCGCGATCATCTGCCGATGGCCCGGCTTTACACGCCGCGCGAATTTGCCGAGATGAAGACCGAAGCCCTGAAGATGGGATTCCGCCACGTCGAATCAGGCCCGCTGGTCCGCTCCAGCTATCACGCGCACGAGCAGGCCGCTTCGACCGGGATGGCAGTGCTGGTATAGCGGCTATGAATTCTCGACAAGGTAATTCGTCTGAGTCAGGATGCGGACTCCCCTTTTTCTTTCTTGTTCGGCTCCCCTTTACCTGTAGCAATCAAGTTCCGCAAACTGCCGGTAATATAAAACCCCCATGCGTTTGAGCAGTCATTGAAGCACTCCGATGCTGGAACCAGGCCCCGGTGAGTGAAGCAGACTTCTATTTTATCAGCCTTTCTCGATATGTCAAATACAACTTCTGTGCCATTCCACTCGGTCTTGTCTTCAACAAAACTCAAGTAGCTGTCTAAAACAAGCCAGACGACTTTCTTGCCCGGAATCAATTCTGTTATCTTTTGTTTGGAATAATGGATGTCTTTGTAACGATAAGTAAATTAATCACCGAGTTTTTCGGTGCTGCCTTCAATCTCTCCTGACCACCAACCACGAACATCATTGATGGCAGCGAAGGCTTCATCCGGAGTTTGGTCTACCAAAATGGCAGCGGTGAGATTTTGATCATTCATCGTCTCTCTCCTTTAGCGAAATGGCAGCGTCCTTGGGCGGCAAGAGCTTGGCCACCCTCCTGTATGACAATGTAATGGTTTGCAATGCTCTCTGCAATCCTCGATGTAAGGCCGCTCTGCCGGTGGTTCGTTCAGCCGAATTGCTTCTCAGTCTCCGGAGTTCGATACTATAGTGTTTTGGATGTACGAGGACGAACCCAATGGCAGCTTCGATCATGGCCGGTATTCCGGCGCTCAAAGAACTCAACGCCGACCTCCGCCGCCGCATGGACGGGGCCGTGGCCACCTTCCAGGCCAGCCTGGCCTCCACGCGCACCGGCCGCGCCAGCGTGCACATGCTCGACCAGGTCAAGGTGGACTACTACGGCACCCACACGCCCATCAGCCAGTTGGCCCAGGTCTCCGCGCCCGAGGCGCAACTCATCGTCATCTCACCCTGGGACCCGACCGTGCTCAAGGAGATCGAGAAAGCCGTGCGCACCGCCGATCTCGGCTTCAATCCCATGTCCGACGGCAAGGTAATCCGCGTCCCCGTTCCGCCGATGACCGAGGAGCGCCGCCGCGATGTCTGCAAGCACCTCAACAAGGTGCTCGAAGAGCACCGTACGGCGGTGAGAAACGTCCGTCGCGACGGCAACGACGCCCTCAAGAAACTCGCCAAAGAAAAGAAAATCAGCGAAGACGAAGAGAAGCGCGCCTTGGACGAAGTCCAAAAAATGACCGACGAAGAAATCCGCCGCATGGAAGAGCTCTCCCGCAAAAAAGAAGCCGAAGTGATGCAGGTGTGAGCGGAGTTTCGTCCTCTGCCGACTCCCTCCGTATGATTCCCTACATAGTGGGTGCCCCACTTTGAGAAATGGGTGCCCCACCTGGGCGCCCTCTGGGCACCGCGTCTTTGTTTTTGCGGTGGGAGACCCTACCACTTGGGCCTCAGGCGCAGCGCTTTTTCGTGTCGACGTAGGCGCGCAGGACGGCATTCATGCGGGTCAGATGTCCTTTGCCGTGCGATTTGAACCACTCGACCACATCGCTGTCCAACCGCAGATGAACCGAGGTCTTTCCGGGCGGCAACACCACGCGTGCCGACTTCCAGAACTCCTCGCCGAGAGACTCAGCAATGGGGGCATCGGAGCGGGTTTTGTCCAAGCCGCGCTCGCGCATCGACTGGATCTCGCTAAGAGAACGTCTCACGGTAGTAGATCTCCTCTTCATCTTTACTCGCTTTCTGTGCGGTCACGACGCGAATGAGATTCTCGCTGCGCCAGGTGAAGACAACGCGGTAGACCTCGATGCCAACCCGGCCCAGCGCAATCCAGCGAAGCTCGCCGTAATCCTCGCGGTCGTCGATGCGCTCCAAACGCTCATTCGAAAAAATCGCGGCCGCGGTAAGGAACGAGACGCCGTGCTTCTCCAGGTTGCCTTTGGCCTTGGTCTCATCCCACTCGAACTCAAGCTCAATTTCTTTCATCAAGCAACGCCTATTATGTACACAATTGTGTACATAGATCAATAGATTTCATGGTTTCGGCATCAGATGCCCCAATCTGTCCGCAATCTCATCGCGGTAAGGAGGAGGATCGCGCTATTTCTTCGCCCGCCTATAAAACGGTACCGGCACTTGCCTGGCCCGCACCCGGTTCCCCCTCACATCCACCAGCACATCTTCGCCACCAGCAGCCACTGCCGCCGGCACCAGCGCCATCGCAATATTGGTCTTCAAAAACGGCGCTGGCGACCCCGACGTAACCCGGCCAATCTCTTCTCCAGAAAGTGAAAGTACTTGGTACCCATCGCGCCCAATTCCGCGTTCCACCATCTCCAGACCCACGATCTTACGCTTCGGCCCACCCGCCGCCTGCACCGCCAGCAACGCATCCCGGCCAATGAATTCGCCCTTATCCAGCTTGAGCCAGCGCTCCAAACCGCCTTCGAACACGTTGATCTCCTCTGAAATCTCGTGTCCATACAAGCTCATCCCTGCCTCCAGCCGCAGCGTGTTTCGCGCGCCCAGCCCGCAAGGCCGTATGCCGAACTCCGCGCCCGCCTCCATCAGCGCGTTCCACATTTTCACCGTGGTCGGCTCATCTGCCGGGATATAAACCTCGAATCCATCCTCGCCGGAGTAGCCGGTGCGCGCGATCATCACATTGGGAATCCCGGCTACCGTACCCCACGTGAACCAGTAGTTCCTGATCGCCCCCAGGTCCACCTTAGTCAACTTTTGCAGCGTCTCCAGCGCCCGCGGCCCTTGCAGCGCAAGTTGCGAATAGTAGCTGGAGTAATCGGAAATATGAACAGACGGGAAGCCGCCCGCCTGTTTGCGAATCCACGCGTAGTCCTTGTCCTTCGTCCCGGCATTGACCACCAGCATGTAGTCGTTCTCGCTCAGCCGGTGCACCAGGATGTCGTCGACAAACGCGCCCTCAGGCGTGAGCAGCGCCGAATAGTGCGCCTGCCCGTCCTTCAGCCGCGAAGCGTCGTTCATGGTAATGTGCTGCACGGCAGCCAGCGCGCCCGGACCGCGAAACTGAATCTCACCCATGTGGCTCACGTCGAACAGGCCCACGCCGGTACGCACCGCCATGTGCTCGGCAATAAGGCCGCCTCCTGGACATGGGTATTCAACCGGCATGTCCCACCCCCCAAAGTCGACCATCCTGGCCTTGAGGGCGCGGTGCGTGGCGTTGAGAGCGGTTCTCTTCAGCGTGGCGGCAGGCCGTTCGGTTTGAGACATGGCAGTTCCTTTCCACCTCTACCCTTCTCACGATAGGGAGTGGGTGCCGCCGGGGTCAATCCAGGTCGGCAGGATTACGATGAATGAAACTGTCAAATCGGAAGAAGCACAACTGGAGGGATGCGCGCGTGAATCGTATTCGAGGAATGATGATGCTGGTGGCAGCGGTCGTCGCCTTCTGGATTGGGTGGAGAAATCACCATCTACACTCGCCGCTGCTGGTCTTCGGTCTGGGTACAGCGGCCCTCGCGCTGGCAGCCTGGCATTTGACCCGCAAGTCCCCGCCGCCGCCGGCGTGAAGCAGAACGCGTTCGCAAGCAACCGGCTGAGTCCGGCGCCATCGTCCTGGTGCAGCTCAACTACGCCATCGCCCCGCGCGCGTGGTGGCGAAGCAAATAAATCCAATCCAGTCACTGCGCAAGCCGCAGGCGAGTTGTACGATTGCGGCCATGGAATTCAGCTACCGAATCAGCGAGGCAAAATACCCTGGGAACATCGTCGCGCAGTGGTTGGAACATCTTTGAGCGCTGGCGCGAGAAAAAGGGCATGATCGTTCTCATTCGCCGCTCCGGAGCTTTCTTAATCCTCAACCTCGCGGGCCTCTCCGAACCGGAGAGGAATCAGCTGCACACAATCCTTTCCGCCGCGCTGCCGAAGAAGTAGGCCGCACACCCCTTTTACTAACCCGAGGCAACTTGGCCGGCGAATCTCTGTCTCTACCGTTGTGAGGGTCGGGCTGTGCGCCCAGGCTCCGGAAGGAATCGATCTTGACCACTGGTTTAAATGCATTGGCAATGGTGCGGTTTGGCGGGTTCCGAATGGGTCACGCCGGTGGAGGCGGTTTTGGCTTGCTGCTCGCCGGGCTCGTAACTCTCGGTGTGGTGGCGTGGGCCGTCTCTCGGCCGCAACGCAGCGAATCGGCCAAAAGCTAGGGTCTGTTCACACTTCTGGGGTGGATGGCGTTGCGGGCGAAAATCGGGCCAGACGAAGCCGAGTCCGAAGGCTGTGGCGGACCCACCGTCGAGGGCGAGAATGAAGTATGGCCCGATTTGCGCCGCAACCCTGCGGGCCGGGGTCAGTTTTCCCGATTTCCGCGTCGCTCGTCGCTAGCAGACACCCGGTATGCGTCACTCCTCGCTCCTTGAACTCGAAAAAACTGGCTCCCGGCGCCACCACCCCAGAAGTGTGAACAGACCCTAGACATGCTCGCGGGCTGACCGGCGATTCGCGCGCCAGAAGGAACTCACGCCCAGGTAGAGAAATACCAGCACCACGATCACCGCGGCCACAAATGTGCGGTGGTCGGGCCCGTGTGCCCAGCTCAACCGGGTGCGCCAAACCGCTGGCGCGAAAACAATTACCGGCAACAGAAAGAAGACTCCGGTGACTTCCAGCCACAGAATTCCACCCACGCGGCGAAAGGGGCGCAAAAATCCGCCCACGCCTTGGGCCACGCCGCGGCCGGTCCGGGCTGATACTTGGCCCGAAATTTGCCCGGCGGTCCGCGCGGCGTTCGGCTGAGTCACCGCGTTGCCTGCAACCGGCTGAGCCGTCGAGGCTTGTGCGGGGCCCATAATTCGCTGGCCGGCCATGCGGCCAGCCACGCGCAAGCCGATGCCCAGGGCCCGGCCGATGGTCTGAGGTTTCATCCCGTTTATGATGGTAGCAGCGATCCTCTCCGGGCTGTCGCATGGGGTTTGCCGGATTTCCGGTTGCTCGTGAACTGCGTTGGAAGTAAGGTAGAGAGATCGCTGGCTGCAAACCGCGCAATTGCCGCGCGGACCGCCGCTCCTGGAGGTACCCTTTGACATCCCGTCTGCGCGAGTTGATTCAGCAATTGGGTGAGGCCATCCACGAGTCGGTTATCGAGAGCGAGCAGATCGCCGGTGTGGTCCAGGACATCCGCAAGCACGGCTTTGACGTGCTGCTGATGCTTGAAGCCACCATCGGGCTGAACGAAGTAGCCGCGGTCACCAAGGGCGTCGAAAACAAAGAATCCAGCGCCGAAGCCGGTGGCGAATCGGGCGGCGAATCAGGCCCCTTCACGCAAAACGACCTGCATTTTCTGCGCTCCCTGCGCATCGCCGTCGAAGGCGACAACGACGCAGATGCGGACGTGGACTAGCCCGATAATCCACCCGACAATACCGACAAGCGCGGTGACCGGCAATCTCTTCGCGTGCCGTTAGGAAAGATCGATAACCTCAAAAACCGCTAGCTCTTCGACACCACCCGAATGTGCAGTTCCTTCAACTGCTGCTCGGTCACCGTCGTCGGCGCTTCCGCCATCAGGTCGATCGCCTTCGCCGTCTTCGGGAACGCAATTACCTCGCGCAGGTTGGCCGCGCCCGCCAGCAGCATCACGATGCGGTCCAAACCCAGCGCAATGCCGCCATGCGGCGGTGTCCCATACTCCAGCGCGTCCAGGAAAAATCCAAACCGCTTCCGCGCCTCTTCGTCGCTGATCCCGAGCGATTGGAAAATCTGCTGCTGCACATCCTTGCGGTGAATGCGGATCGATCCCGAGCCAAGCTCCAGCCCGTTCATCGCCAGGTCGTAGCAGTCAGCGCGTACAGAGGCCGGATCGCTGACCAGGTTGGCCATGTCCGCCTCGTACGGCGCCGTGAAGGGATGGTGCGCGGGCGTCCACTTGGCCGTGGCCAGATCGTACTCGAACATCGGAAAGTCGACGATCCAGATGGGATGGAAGCCTGCGCTGCCGCTGATGGCGTCGGCAGCCGTGTGCGCATGCGCCTCTTCCACCGTCAGCTCTGTCACGCGAAATGCTCCATGCCGCTCAGCGTACTTCTTCGCCAGCTCGGTGCGGAAGTTGCCCGCAGCCGCGTACACGTTGATCTCGCGCTCTGAAAGCCGTCCCCCGAACTTCGTGTCGCTGGCCTTCACCGGGTGCGTGGGATCGCCGGCGACAATGATCACAAAGTCAGCCTCGGCCGCGCCCGCTAGCTCGCGCACCTTCGCCGCCGTCTCCGGCAGGCTCTTCGCCAGCCGCTTGAAGTCGTCGATGAACTTCGCGCCCTTCTTCTGGTCAAACAGCGGATGATTGTCCTCCCGCTCCTTGCGGCTCAGCTCGCCCACCCCCGGAATGCGCAGCGCCACCACCGGCAGCGCCGGATCCATCTGCAGCGTAGCCAGGTTCGCGTCGGTAAACGCCGGTCGCACATCGGTCAGCCCCGGAAGCCGCAGGTCCGGCTTGTCCGTGCCGAACCGGCGCATCGAATCGTCATACGTGATACGCGGAAAGGGCGTAGGCAGCGTCACGCCCGCCGCGGCAAATCCCGCCGCTACAAACTGCTCCACCACCGCGAACACCGACTCGCGCCGCGGAAAACTCATCTCCAGATCCACCTGCGTGAACTCAAGCTGGCGATCGGCGCGCAAATCCTCGTCGCGGAAGCAGCGCGCAATCTGGAAATAGCGGTCGAAGCCGGAGATCATCAAAATCTGCTTGAAAATCTGCGGCGACTGCGGCAGCGCGTAAAACTCGCCCGGATGCACGCGGCTCGGCACCAGAAAATCGCGCGCGCCCTCCGGTGTTGACTTGGTCAAAATCGGCGTTTCAATCTCCAGAAATCCCTGCGCGCTCAGGCTCTCCCGGATCGCCAGCGTAATGTCGTGCCGCAGCTTGAAGTTGCGCTGCATCTCCGGGCGGCGCAAATCTACGTAACGGTATTTCAGCCGGGTTTCCTCGTTCTGAATCGCCTCTTCCGACGGCGAAAACGGCGCCAGCCGCGCGTCGTTCAGCACCCGCAGCTCGGTGGCCTCAATCTCGATCTCGCCGGTGGGCATTTTAGGGTTGATCGCGTCCTTGTCGCGCAGCCGCACCCGGCCCACGGCCGCTACCACGTACTCCGGCCGCACCTGCTCGCCCTTCGCGTGGCCGTCCGGCACCAGCTCCTTGTCAAGCACAATCTGCGCAATGCCGGAGCGGTCGCGCAGATCGAGGAAGATCAGGTTGCCGTGATCGCGCCGCCGGTTCACCCAGCCCATCAACACCACTTGCTGGCCCGCGTCGGCCGCGCGCAGCGTGCCGCAATGATGCGTTCGTTCGAGATTTCCCAAAAAATCTAGCACTAACTTAGTTCCTCACGATGTAGGGGTATGATCCAGATTTACAGTTGAAAATCTTTTGGTTTGAATTTTTGTGGTCCAAACCCGACTGCTCTACTTCGCTCAACAAATTTGCTGAATAGACGCCAAAAAGGTCCATTGCGATCCTCTTCATCTTCATTCCAAAAAGGATCCGAATCCCAACAGGCGATTGCGTAATAACCAAACATATAGTGGGCAACTTTCGTGCGAATCAGGCCACTTTCAACCATCATTGCCAGTTCTTCATAGAAACCAAGAAACTGGAGTTTCTTTTCAAACGAAAGGTCGCGCAGCCTGTCGCAGTCTACCTGTGTACCTTGATGATCGAGCAAGTCCAACAGGTAGAAGAATTTGGTATACCTCTCACGCATCTGAAGAAACAGTTCTGCTCGCTTCACCGCACCTTGTTTGACGTACTCCAATGTGCCTTTGATCAGCGTGCCTAGAGCGACGACCGTTCCGATCAGCGCAGCACTGTTCTTCCAGTCAAAACCGGCGAAGAAATTCGAGAGAATCATCGGTTACGCCTTTCTCAGGTGCTCTGCCAAATCTGCGCGAGGCACCTTCACTTGATCTCCGGTGGAGAAGTTCTTCACTGTCAGGATACCGGATTGAAGCTCGTCCTCGCCCAGGATCACGATGCGCCGCGCCGTCTTCTCGGCGGCCTCAAACGACTTCTTCAGCCTGAAGCCACCGTCGCCCAACTCGATCCACAACCCCTTGTGCCGCAACTCGCGCGCCAGCGCCAGCGCGGCAGAGTTCAGCCCCTCGCCCAGCGGTGCAATATACGCAACCGCCGCCACCTGCGGCGGGGCAGACTTTTGGTCGAGCTCCGTGGCTTGCAATGTCAGCACCAGCCGGTCCAGCCCCATCGCAAACCCGATTCCCGGAGCCTTCGGCCCGCCAATCATCTCGCTCAGCCCGTCGTACCGTCCGCCGCCCAGCAGCGCATTCTGCGCGCCCAACCCTCCGTGGGTGAACTCGAAGGTCGTCCGCGTGTAGTAGTCCAACCCCCGCACCAGCCGGGGATTCAGCGTATACGGCACGTTCGCGGCATCCAGCGCCCCGGTCACCGCCGCAAAGTGCTTCTTTGACTCCTCGTCCAGCGAGTCGGCAATCACCGGCAGCGTAGCAATGATCGGCTGATCCTCGGGAACTTTGCAGTCCAGCACTCGCAGCGGATTCGTTACGGCGCGGCGCTGGCAATCCTGGCACATCCGGCCAACTACCGGAACCAGCGCCGCTCGCAGCGCATCGTTATAGCGCGCCCGGTCCGCCGCCGACCCCACCGAGTTCAGCTCCAGCGTCCAGCCCGTGATGCCCAACTCGTCCAGCAGCGTGGCCAGCATCTCTAAAACTTCTGCGTCTCTCAAAGGAGATTCGCTACCCGACGAGGGCGGACCGATCACCTCCGCGCCAATCTGGAAAAACTGCCGGTATCGCCCCTTCTGCGGCCGCTCCCGCCGGAACTGCGGCCCGATGTAATACAGCTTTTGCAACTGGCCCGATTCGCCCAGCTTGTGCTCGATGTAAGCGCGCACCACGCCCGCCGTGTTTTCTGGCCGCAGCGTCAGCGACTGCGCCTTTTCTGACTGTGCCCGCGCGCGATCCTCCCACGTGTACATCTCTTTCGAGACAATGTCCGTCTCCTCGCCCACCCCGCGCGCAAACAGCGCCGTATCTTCGAAGATCGGCGTCCGAATCTCGCCGAAGTTATAGCGGGCAAACACGGCGCGCGCGTTAGCCTCGATCCGGTTCCAAAGCGCCGTCTCCGGAGGCAAAAGATCTCGCGTCCCGCGCACAGCTTTCAGGGTGGCCATAGCTTCTCCAGTCTAAATGGCGAATGAGACGAAGGCAGCTTGGCCTTTGCTAGAGTTCCTCATCGAGGATGGTCTCAAGGTTACGAGCGCCGTGCAGTATTTGAACAATGAGGATTGCCCGCTCCTGCGGCAAATGCCGATAGAAAACCATATGTTTTGAAAAACCGGAAATGCATATCCACCGCAGGCCTGCAAGAGAGGGTGACCGAAAGCGGCATAGAGTCCCCCGCTCCGGCCAACTCAGCAAGGAATGCACAGCCCGCTCTGCCGCACTTTCCCATCGCTGAGCCAACGCTAGATCCGATGCCTGCCGGTAATAGTCCGCCTGTTCAACGATCGAAACAGCGGCAGCTTCGGAGACCCGCAATTCCATCACTGCCGGGCGAGCTTTTCTCGCAGAACCGAAACGAGACTGCGCCCATTCAGTTCCTCCGGCGAGATTACCAGTTCCCTTGTCTTCAAGGCGTCTAACAACTCGGTTTCAAGACGCGAACGCCACAGTTCCTTATCCTGGCGGATGAGGTTGCGGACAAACTCGCTGGGCGTGCCAAAGTCGCCGGAGGCGACGCGCTCTTCTACATAGGCCTTGAGCGGATCAGGAAGCGAAATGTTCAGGGAGGTCATCGGCATACCTTCATTTTATGACAGTTTATGTCATCTGAACAACATCCGCTACGCAGATTTCCCGGTGGCTGCTTTTCGCCTAAGCCGCGTCAAGCCCCCTGACCCTCCGCCATCCCCCTTTCCCCTTTATTTTCAATCGGTTCCACTCGCTCGCCCATTTGCAGGTTATTTCCCTCCAACAGCTACTATGGCAATAGGTCAAAGAACACCACCAAAGAACCGGTGGAATTGCCCTACGGTGCTCTGAATAAGACCTTTGTCTTCAGGATTTAAGCTTCCAAGGTCTTCAAAAATAAGATACTTGAAGGAGAACAATGCAGTTAACCCGCTCAAAACATGGGTTTTCCCACAAACATAGGGCAGCGAAAAGGACGGGGGCGGAGTAACAGATCAGTACATGGGAAGAAAGTAAAAGCGCTCTCCCTGCTACTTCGCCCGCTTGTAGAACGGCGCCGGTCTATCCCTATTGGCATCAGCGGTTCTTCGCGGAACGTAATCCGAAGCCCGTATCGAAAACACTGAAGGTGGTCAGCCCGTCGGCTCCTTTAGATAGATCTCCACGTAATCCAGGTAATTCTTTGCGTACTCGAGGATGAGCGCGCGGTCCTTCTCCGTCAGTTCGCGGCGCAGTTTGGCCGGTACGCCGGCCCACAGGGTGCGCGGCGGAACCACCGTATGTTCTGGAACCACCGAGCCGGCGGCGATGATCGAGCCCTCGCCGATACGCGAGTTGTTGAGAACGCGGGATCCCATTCCGATCACCACCGTGTCTTCGACGATGCAGCCGTGGACAGTGGCGTTGTGGCCGATCGTCACCCAGTCGCCCACGATCACCGGATATAGGTTGCGCTGGCCGTGAAGCACCGCGCAATCCTGCACGTTCGAGTAGGAACCAACGCGGATCGAGTTCACATCGCCGCGAATAACGGCATTCATCCACACCGAAGAACGCTCGCCGAGGATTACGTCGCCAAGAATCTGCGCCGAGGGGTCAATGTAGCAACTGGCGGGAATCTGGGGCAGTTTTCCCTGGTAGCTGCGGATCATGAGAACCTCTCAACAGAGTTTACCCGGAACAGTCAGCCCCGGTCGAATCTCATTTCCTCCCGTAGGGAGGCGTGGAGAATAGCCCAGGGTGAAGCGCAGCGCAACCCTGGGAATGCGTTCCGGCACGCATCTCCCGCTCCGTAGGGGCAGAGCGAATTCACTCCCGTTCATGCGATTGCTTTGAAGAATCCTCGGACCTATTGGCCTCCGGGACAGAACTCCAGTATGATATACAAAGCCTTTCAGGCAGGTTCGGAGGTGGAATTCTTTGGCTGAGGTTCGCGTTCAGGAAGGCGAACCGCTCGAGAATGCGCTGCGCCGGTTCAAGCGCAAAGTACAGCAGGAGGACATCATCAAGGAAGTCAAACGTCACTCCTACTATCTGAAACCCGGTGAGAAGCGTCGCGTCAAGGCAGCTTTGGCGCGCAAGCGGAATCGTAAAAAGGCTCGTAAAGAGCAGGACTAATTCACTCTCAACCCGTCGCGAAAAGCGCCGCACCTGGCGGTTTCCGTTGTAAGATGCGGAAGCCGCTACCAAAACCAGTTAAGACCGTGCGGCGTGTTGCAATGGTATGTTTTGGCTTGATCGCTGGGCTCGCGTCCGGCGATCGTTGCTCTTCATCCCCCGGTGGAGCCGGGAAAAACTTTGTGCGCCGCTGATTTTTTGATGCGGTCCGGGCCCTTTTTGTGCAATACGAACGGAAACAGGGAACCGCGACCGGCACGTCACTGGTAGCCATAGCCGATTTCGGTGCATGTCCCTGTTTCAGGGAAGCCGGACATGGAATTCACCGATCGAGTCTTGAAGTGCAGCGACTGCGGCGCCGAGTTTGTGTTTACTGCCGGCGAGCAGGTCTTCTTCCACGATAAACAATTCAAAAACGACCCCAAGCACTGCAAGCAGTGCAAGGCCAAGCGCACGCGCGGACAGCAGAGGGTGCGCCCCGAAACTCGCACCACGTGCTCCGAGTGCGGCGCCGAAACCACGGTTCCCTTCAAACCCACGCAAGGCAGGCCGGTCCTTTGCCGGTCCTGCTTCCAGAAGCCGGGAAAGCTTCAGCCTGCGCCCGTGCCTAGCGCAGCCCATGACTGAAGAGCAGATCGCCTTTGAACTTTGAGGGAAACCCTGCGGCGCGAACCAGCGTGGCCAGCTGCGCCCAGTGGCGCTGGCTGTGGAACAGGGCATGTGCCGTGACCTTTCGCCGCGATCCATTCCTCGCCTCCGGCGGCAGCCAATCGTAATCGAGCCTGAAGGTCTCGTCCCAGCTTTGCGCCGGGGCGGCCAGCAAGCCCCGGAACACCTCAACAGCCTGCAGGTGTAGACCAAACAGCGCATCCAAAGGTCCCGCGGGCGTCTCCTCCTTGGTCAGCACCGGCAAGCCCGCCAGGCGCTGTCCCCAGCGCAACTCCACTCCCCAGATATGCTTCACAAACTCCTGCACATCGGTGGTCCCGCCGATGTCGCAGGGCAACTGCAGAAGAGCCGGATTCTCGTCGAGATGCGCCTTCCAATAGTTCGAAGACTCCTGGTTCCACGCCAGCAGTTCTTCCAGTGTGATTCCAACCGTCATGACAACCTCCTCAAGGCGCGATGGCCGATGTCGCGCCGATAATACATCCCCTCAAATTCAATCTCAGCCAAGGCCTGATAGGCGCGCCCCAAGGCTTCCTCAAGAGAGTCGGCGGTAGCCGTAACCCCCAGCACACGGCCGCCGGCAGTCACAATCTGGCCGCCCACCTGTGCTGACCCGGCGTGAAATACCTGCACCCCTGGAACGTGGGCCGCAGCGCCCAGCCCGGTGATCGGCAAACCCGTTTTGTAGCTGCCTGGATAGCCGGCCGAGCTGGCCACCACGCAGGCCGATGCGCCCGCAGCCCAGCGCAGCTCAGTGTCGCCCAGGCGCCCGTCCACGCATGCTTCGAGAGCCTCAACCAGGTCGCTCTCCATGCGCACCAGGATGGCCTGGGTCTCAGGGTCCCCGAAGCGGGTGTTGAACTCCAGCACCTCCGGGCCGCGCGCAGTCATCATCAACCCCACATAAAGCACGCCCGTAAAGGGCGTATCCTCCTCGGCCATGCCGCGCACTGTCGGCTCGGCAATGTGGTGCAGTATCCATTCCGTCATCGCGGGATCGAGAAGCTTTTCGGTCGAATAGACGCCCATCCCGCCGGTATTGGGTCCGGTGTCGCCTTCGCCGATGCGCTTGTGATCCTGCGCCGGAACCAGCGGCTTCACGTGTTTGCCGTCGCTCAGGCAAAGAAAGCTGATCTCTTCGCCCTCCAGGAACTCCTCGATCACCACCTGCCGCTCGGCTTCACCCAGAAGCGCGCCGGTGAACAGCCCCTGGGCTGCTTCAATGGCCGTGGGTCGCGAATCGCAGATAATTACGCCCTTGCCGGCCGCCAGGCCGTCGGCCTTCACCACGATGGGCGGGTGAATGGCGTCAACCGCTTTTTCGAGCTCTTCGGCGGTGGTGCATACCGCGTATTTGCCGGTGGGAATGTTGTGGCGCTGCAAAAACCGCTTGGCGAAGCCCTTGCTGGTTTCGAGCATCGCCGCGGCCCGCGTCGGCCCGAAAACACGCATCCCGCGCTCCCTCAGAGCATCGACGATGCCCAGCGAAAGCGGCAGCTCCGGCCCCACGATCGTCAGGCCGGCCCACTCCGCCTCCGCCAGCCGCACCATGGCGCCCACGTCCTTCAGGTTCACTGGAACGCAGCGGGCAATCTGGGCGATGCCCCCGTTCCCCGGTGCGCAAACCACCTCCGTCACGCGCGCGCTGCGCAGCACTGCCCAGGCCAGCGCGTGCTCACGGCCCCCGGAACCAAGGATCAGGACTTTCATGTCGAACCCACCTTCTCGCTCAGGTCCAAACGGAGCCTGAAAGGTTATCGTCGGCAACCAGGGTGGGTGAAGTCAAACCCGGAATCGGAAACAATCGCCAACCCGTGTTCCCCTATACTGAGGCGTGATACGCGGTCGGTTACCAACGCGCGCCGATCCCTGAGAAACCGCCATGGTTGAAATCCGCATCAAGCCGCACTTCCAGCAAGCCGCCGAAGAAGAGCGGCGTGCGCAGCAGACGCGCGTTTACCGCCGCAACCAGGTTTTTGGACTGGTGCTGGTGGCCGCGGCCATCTGCGCCTGGTGGCTG
>Ga0302320_10009906_pt1 | contig 20417 bp, 26 predicted proteins | sample Bog_T0_3_FD_202130 | JGI IMG/M metagenome (GOLD analysis project Ga0302320, IMG submission 202130) | Peat permafrost microbial communities from Stordalen Mire near Abisko, Sweden - Bog_T0_3 | ecosystem: Environmental > Terrestrial > Soil > Wetlands > Peat | place: Sweden: Abisko, Stordalen Mire...
GGGCTGCAACCGGCGCGCTTTGCGGTCCGGTGGGCGGCGCGGCTTGCAATTGCGCCAGCGCAGGCGAGGCGGCGATGAGGAAAAGCAGAAGGGCGACCACGCGCTTGGCTGTCATGACAGGAACCTTAGTTGAGCGGCCGTCGTCAGCGCGCAGGATAGGCATGCAATATTGACCGAAGTAGGGCGCATGCCGTCAAGCCTCTGTTTTCTAAAGGAAAGGTGTCAACAAAGCGCGAATATTTTCGGGGATGCGGCGCGGCCTGCCCGTTAACGTGACGATGCAGGCTTCGATCCGCGCATCGGTCAGCAGGGTCATGGCGGCATAGATTCGCTGGGTCGCGGTCAGCCGCGCGCCGCTAATGCCGGTCAGGATGGTGTGGGCGGCCAAACAATCGTCAACCCGGGCGGGGCGGTGAAATTTGATGTCGGCATGGCGGATCGCCCAGGCGCTGGGCTCGGCACTTTCCAGATCGGCCATCTGGGTAATTCCCGCGAGGCGAAAAAATTCGGTGCGGCCGCGCTCCATATAGCGCAGGTAATTGGCATGATAGACCATGCCGGAAAGATCGGTGTCTTCGTAATAGAGGCGCAGCGGCAGGATATGTGTCTTGCCGTCGAAATGGCCGAGGCCGGTTGCAGTCGTCATTCGCCCTCGTCCGAAAACAGGCCGGTCTGAAGGGGGCCGGCGGGCGGGGCGGCGAGACCGAGATGGCCATAGGCGGCGCCGGTGAGGACCCGCCCGCGCGGGGTGCGTTGCACAAACACCTGCTGCATCAAATATGGCTCAACCACTTCCTCGATGGCGTCGCGCGCCTCGCCCAAAGCGGCGGCGATGGTCTCGATCCCCACCGGGCCGCCAGAGAAATTCTGCGCGATCAGGGAGAGGTAACGCCGGTCGAAGGCATCGAGGCCCCGCGCATCGACTTCCAGGCGGGTGAGCGCGGCGTCGGCGATTTTGGCGTCGACGGTCTTGTTGCCGCTCACGCTGGCAAAATCGCGCACCCGCTTGAGCAAACGTCCGGCGATGCGGGGCGTGCCCCGCGCCCGGCCCGCGATTTCACGGGCGCCGTCTTTGGTCAGGGCGAAATCCAGCACCCGGGCGCCGCGCTCGACAATCAGGCACAACTCGTCGGCGGTATAAAAATTGAGCCGCACGGGAATGCCGAAACGGTCGCGCAAGGGTGTGGTGATCAGGCCGGAGCGGGTGGTGGCGCCGACCAAAGTGAATGGGGCGAGCTGGATTTTTACCGAACGGGCGCTGGGGCCCTCGCCGATCACCAGGTCGAGCTCGCAATCTTCCATCGCGGGATAGAGGATTTCCTCCACCGCCGGATTGAGGCGGTGAATCTCGTCGATGAACAGAACATCGCGCGGTTCGAGATTGGTGAGAATGGCGGCGAGGTCGCCGGCCTTGGCCAGCACCGGGCCGGAGGTGGAACGGAAATTGACGCCGAGTTCGCGGGCCACGATCTGCGCCAGCGTGGTTTTGCCCAGGCCAGGCGGACCGGAAAACAGCACATGGTCCAGCGCCTCGCCGCGCCCTTTGGCGGCGTCAATAAAGACTTTGAGATTTTCGCGCGCCTGTTGCTGGCCGACAAAGTCGGACAGCGTCTTCGGGCGCATGGATAATTCCAGTGTGTCGTCTGGGCTGCGTTCGGGGGTTACAAGGCGTTCGGATTGGCTCATCTTCCAATGCCCCGCAACGCTTCGCGCAGCAGCACGCCGGTTTCGGCGGCGTCGCCCCCATCTTTCATTCCTAAGTCATTGGCGGCGCGGGCTACCGCTTCCGCCGCCTGCCCTTCGGAATAACCCAGCTTGACCAGCGCCATCACCGCATCGGCGGCGGGGCCGCGCGGCGCGATGGCGGGTGTATGCATCTCGCCTTCAGCGCGCAGCATCATCGCCGGGGCCTTGTCTTTCAGTTCGGTGGTGATGCGCAGCGCCAGCTTGGGGCCAACGCCGGGGGCGCGGCCGATCATCGCCTTGTCGGATAGCGCCAACGCGCGTTGCAGGTCGCGCGACGACAAGGTGGACAGCACGGCAAGTGCCACCTTGGCGCCGACGCTCTGCACCGTCTGGAGCAGGCGAAACCATTCGCGCTCCTCGGCGGCAGCGAAACCGTAAAGCCGGATGGCGTCGTCGCTGACTTTCATTTCGATCAGCAGGCTGGCATGCGCGCCCACCGCAAGGCGTGACAAAGTCGAAGTCGGGCATTGCACCAGATAGCCGACGCCGCCAACATCCAGGATCACGGCATCGTCCTGGATGGAATCCACGGTGCCCGAGAGTTTTCCGATCATAGTGCTGCTACCAGAATCCGGGTGCGGGTGCCGGAGAGATGGGCATGGGCGATGGCGGCGGCGAGCGCGTCGGCGGCATCTGCTTGCGTCACGCCGCAAGCAGGCAGCAATCGTTTGACCATGAACTGGACCTGGTCCTTGCCGGCATGGCCCGCGCCCACCACGGATTTCTTGATGTGGTTGGGGGAATATTCGGCGATCTCCATCCCCGCCTGAGCCGCCGCCAGCAGTGCCACGGCGCGGGCATGGCCGATCTTCAGCGCGGCCGACGGGTCCTTGGCGACAAAGGCCTGCTCCACCGCGATGGTCTGGGGGCGGTGAAGAGCGATCACGGCGCAAAGCTCGGCGTGCAGGGCCATCAGCCGCGCCCCCAGTCCCAGGGCGGGGCGGGTGGTGATGACACCGTGCGCGATATGAATGAGGCGGGTGCCGTCCAGCACCAGGACGCCCCAGCCCATGCGGGCCAGACCGGGATCAAGGCCGAGAATGCGAATCGCGCCGGGCATCACCGCCTTTGTACCCGTTATGTTCGAGCTATTCCTAGGGGATTCGCCTTAGCCAAACCCGCTTGTCTTAAAGGAACGGACGGCTGACCCAGCTTGCGAATGCCAGCCAGGGCGGCGTCATCCAGATGGCGAGCGTCAGGACCGTCACCCCCAGGATGAGCAGGCTGCCCCAAAGGGTCGCCGGGTGGATTTTTCCCCGCGTCCTGAGATCGAAGATCGGCAGAGGCAATAGCAACAGCAGCGGCAAAAGGAGCGGCGTCGGGCCCGGCGCGCTCAGCATCGGCAGCAGCCGCCCCAGCGAGGGGCGCATCATGTCGATCATTGCCAGCAGCATCAGTCTTTTGTGCGCGGCGCTATCGCGCCGTTTGACCAGCGCCGTGATTATCAGCCCCCCGAAAACCGGCACGTCCAGGAAGGATATGGCCATCCATGACAGCGGGCTGATGCCCGGCGCCGCGGTGAGCGGCCGTCCCACGCCCAGCACGGACACTACCAAAGCCATCGGGATCATGGCCGAAACCAGCCACGCCCCAACCAGCCCAAGGCGGCGATGAAGATCGGTCCGGCCCCGGCTCACCAACAGGGTCTGAACCAGAAACAGGATCACCCAACTGCTGAACAGAAAGCCGTGGAAAAAAACATAAGGCCGCAACACTTCGAAGGGATGCGGCGCCGGCACCAGCCCGCGCAGATAATAGCTCGGGGCAAAGCCGAGAAAGGTGGAGAGCAGCACGATCAGCGCCATGGTGGAAAAGAAGCGGCGGTCCGCGCTGAATGAGCTGCGCTGCGGTATGACGTCAGACATGATGCCCCCTCATATTATCGCAGGGATCGCTTGGATCGCGATTCCGGCATCCCGGATAGAATGATACCGGAAGCTAAGAAATATGGCCAAAAGCTTTCCGCCGGTGGATCGGGCCGAGAAGGTGAATTGCGCCGGGCATGACCACTTTGTACGCTTTATGTTCGATCAGGGGTATAAAGGCCCATGCGGATATTCCTGGCGTTGCTGCTTCTTCTGGCGCCTGCCACCGCCTGGGCGCAGACGGCGCGGCAGCCCTATGCCGACAAGCTGTCTCCCAAGGATGGCAAAGCCGCCGGGAACGTCATTACCGGCGCAGCCATAGTGGGATCGGCGCTGCCGCCCCCCACGCCACCGAAACCCGAGCCAGTCCGCAAGAAGCTGCCCTAACCCGACAGCTTGGCCATCAGGGCGTCGGACAATTCGTAATTGCCATAGACATTCTGGACGTCATCGTGATCGTCCAGGACTTCGACCAGCTTGACCAGGCTTTCGCCGATCTCATCCTTCACGGCGATGGTGTTCTTGGGCCGCCAGGTGATGGCGGCGGACAGCGGCGGGCCCAGCTTGGCTTCCAGGGCTTCGCGGACGGTGAGAAAGTCATCGCGCCCGGCGAGGAATTCATGGCCCTCGGGCGTGCTGACGCATTCCTCAGCGCCCACCTCCAGCGCCAGTTCCAGCATGGCGTCCTCGCTGCCCTTGGCCAGCGGATAGGCGATCACCCCAACATGGTCGAACAGGAAGGCGACCGAATTGGTTTCGCCCATGGTGCCGCCATATTTGGAGAAGGTGGAGCGGACATCGGCGCTGGTGCGATTGCGGTTGTCGGTCATGGCCTCGACGATGATGGCGGTGCCGCCGGGGCCGTAGCCCTCATAGCGGATCTCGTCGTAATTCTCGGCGTCGCCGCCCTGGCCTTTTTTGATGGCGCGTTCGATGGCGTCCTTGGTCATGTTCTGGGCCCGGGCCTCGACAATGGCGCCGCGCAGCCGGGCATTGAGCTTGGGGTCGGGCAGGCCCGCTTTGGAGGCGACGGTGATTTCACGGCCCAGCTTGGAAAAGAGCTTGGAGCGCTCTTTGTCCTGCTTGCCCTTGCGGAACATGATGTTCTTGAACTGACTATGGCCGGCCATATGGGGCACCTGAAAAATACGGGCGCTGAGATAGCCGGGGGGGCCTGCGTCTTTCAAGTCGCCTGCAAGCCGCCCGCCCCGGCTTGGCTTGCAGCAAGGTCGAATCCATGTATACCTTGATTACCAAGGTATTATACCTTGAATTACAAGGTATATGGCAAATGGCGGAAGAAACCCTCGGAAATACTGCCTTCGGCGTCGGCGTGCCGGAGCTTTTGATCCTGAAGCTGCTGCAGGAGCGAGAGATGTATGGTTATGAAATCGTCCAGGAGATCGGGCGGGCAAGCCAAGGCGCCGTCACCCCCGGCGAGGGTGTGATCTATCCCCTGCTGCATGCCTTGGAGAAGGACGGCGCCCTCAAGGCGGAGGCCCGGCCGGCCGGCGGGCGGACCCGGATCTATTATTGCCTGACGGCCAAAGGGGTGCGGCGGCTGTTCGACCTCACCGACAATTGGACCCGGCTGACCCGGGCGGTGCAGCAGATGCTGCGGGGGCCCTCCCATGCCCTTTGAAGGCTTGTGCGAGACTTTGTTGCGGGGCGGGGTCGCGCCCCGGCATGTGCGGCGTTATCTGCGCGAACTGGACGACCATCTGGCCGATCTCACCGAAGCCCAGCGCATAGCCGGTTATGATCCGGCCAATGCCGCGATCCGGGCCCAGGCCCAGTTGGGCAGCGAGGCGGAACTGGTCGCGGCGATGTTAGCGCAGCCCAGCCTGCGCACGCTGGCGGCGCGGGCGCCCTGGCTGGTGTTCGGACTGTTGCCGCCTTTGGCCGCGCTGGCGGCGTTTTTCCTCGCCGCCCTGCCGCTGGCCATCATCGTCAAGACACAGGGCATGATCTTGGGCCATGCCATCGCCGCGCCGGTGGGCTTCCGGCTTTTTGCACATGGCGTGGAAATCGCCAGCGACCTTTTGCTAGGGCCACTGCTCGCCGCCCTGCTGGTGGCGGCGGCGCTACGTCAACGCATGACCGGGCTATGGCCCGGCATCGGCGTTGCGGTGATCGCGCTGCTGGGAATGCATATGCAGGTGTTGTTTCCGGAGGCGGGCCGGCATGGCGGCCATCTTGAGATCGCCCCCGCCCTGCTGATGATCCGGCACCTCGATCCGGGGCATTGGCCGCTCTTGGCGGCGCAGTTGTTTTTGACCCTGTTGCCGGCGGCGGGACTGGCCGGGTTTCGCGGACCGGGATGAATGCGCCAAGCGCGTCTCAGGGATCGGGCGGCGGCGGCAGGCACAGCGCTCGGCCTGCAGGTGATTTTTGCGGCGGGCTTTCTCCATACGGTAATGGTCGCGGCGCCCCCAGCGCGAAGGGCCGTCGAACTGACATTGCTGCTGCCGCACTTGGCGTCAGTCCCGGCGGCGGCGCCGCGAACGCGATTGCGGACGGGCAGCCCCGTCCCAACTGAGGCACGACGGCAGGACGCGCCGGCACCACAAACCATCACGCCTGAGGCGATGGCGGCCCTGCGGGCTTTCGGCCAGGCGCTGAATGATTGCGCGCCGGAAAAATACAACAGCCTGCCTCCGGATCGGCGCGCGCGCTGTCCCCGCCCTGATGACGGCGTTGCCGTCCAGGACGCGCCCAACCTGATGGGAGCGCCCTCACATGTGAAGGACGGAGCGCGATGGCAGGCCGAACTGGCACGGAAACAATCGCCATTCGCTCTGCCCTGTTTCGGCGGCACCGATCTGCTTTGTCTGATCGAGACTGTCAGCAACGGCTCCATTACCGATCCACATACCTGGCCGGTTTATGAAACCAAACGATATCCGCCAGAGGATCTCTACAAGCTGGAGCAAGCTTATGATGCGTGGCATCAGTCGCATCCGCAGTAACGTCACCTATTCGCCAAAGGCGTAGGCGTCCATCCGCAGCGACCCTAACGTGTGGCTGGTGTGCAGGCGTTCGGTCTTTGCCCCGCCCGCGCCATAGGCGACGAACAGCGGCATGAAATGTTCTTCGCTGGGCTGGGCCAGGGCGGCGTGCGGCGCCAACTGGCGGTAACCCGCCAGGGCGGCTTCATCCCGCGCCATCAGCTTTTCGTGCATCCAGCTTGAGAAGTCCCGGCTCCAGTCTGGCTCGGGCGCAGCAGGGGGCGCGAGGCGGCGCAGATTATGGACAAAGCCGCCGGAGCCGATCACCAGCACATTGTCCTGGCGCAAGGGCGCCAAGGCGCGGCCCAGGGCGAGGTGATGCGCCGCGCCCGCCCGGCCCTGCACCGACACTTGCACCACCGGAATATCGGCCTTTGGATACATCAAGCTGAGCGGCACCCAGGCGCCATGATCGAGGCCGCGCCCCGTGTCGGTCTGAATGGGCAGGCTTGCGGCCGCCAGCCGGGCGGAGACATTTGCCGCCAATTCGGCGTCGCCGGGCGCGGCATAATGCAGGTCGTACAGCGGCTGGGGAAAGCCTTGGAAATCATGGATGGTGGAGTTGACCCCCACGCTGTTGACCCTTGCCACATCCGTATCCCAATGCGCTGAGGCAACCAGGATGGCGCGGGGCTTGCCGAGCCTGGCGCCCAAATCGCGCAGAAAGTCCCGCGCCGGAACATCGTCGAACGGCAAAGTCGGGGCGCCATGGGAGACAAACAGCGAGGGCAGCATGGCGTTCCTGTCAGGGATGCCCGCCAGAGATCGGCGTCCGGAGCCAAGATTTCAAGCGGGCGTGTTCACACTCCCGCTAGCGGGCGTTCGGGCGCGACGATACGCCAGGGTTGGTAGCGACAGCGTACCGACGCGCGACGGGCGTATGAAAATACGGTCGAGCGCGGCGACGCCGCGGGCGTCCGCCCCAACGCTCGCTAGTCGCGTGGGATCAGGAAGAGGCCGTTCTTGTCCTGATGCTCCAGATAATAGTTGCGCAGGATGGCGGGCCAGAGCGGCGATGGCGAGGCGAAGAGCGAGCGGGGGGCAAGCTGGATCATGGAAAAGGCATGGGCGTCCAGAAGGCGCGTGAGATCGCTTTGGGGCCGGACGCCACGCTGGAACGCCTGGCTGATGCCGAAGGCATCGACCTGTGGCACCCGGCCCGCCCAGTAACAAAGCGCCAGCGTCTCGCACAGCACCGGATCCTTGTGGCGGGCGATTATAGCGGTGTCGTAGCCGGTGGCATAGCGCGTGCCCATCAGGTCCGGCAGCGAGGGCCGCAGCGCCCAGATTCCCAGAAACGCCAGCACCAGCATCACGGCCTGAAAGCCCGCGACAAAACCGAAGGCGGGGAGAGGCCAACGAGCGGCTTGGTTGTGGTGCAGCCAGAGGGCCGCGCCCAAAGTTGTGGCCATGCTGACATCCATCATCTGGCTGGCGCTGACGCCGTCGCCGCCGGAGAAAATCACCGCCAGGGCGAAGGCGAGCGCGGCATAGAGGGCGGCAAAAAAAGCGTAACCGTCGGTCTTGCGGCGGAACAGTGCCAGCGCGGCGGCGAAAGGCAGACCTTCCACCAGCAGCCATTGCCCCGGCTGGCCGGTCAATCTGGACCAGACAAAGACGCGCGGTGAAAATAGCTGGCTGAGGAGTTCGACATGCAGCGCCAGCGCCGTGACGCCATAGCCGATGACGGCAAAGAGAAGGCCGAAGCCGGCAAGCTTCCAGGCGCTGCGCCGCTCATAAACAAACAGCCAGGCCAGCAGCGCCAGCGGCATGGTCACGTAAAGCGGCTTGACGAATTCCGCCAAGGTGAGGAACAGCGCCGTCAGCAGGGTGGACAAGCTTGTGCGGGGCGCGCGCAGGATAATGACCAGCGCCACGGCATCGAGCAGATTGCCCAGCATCTGAGGATCGTCCATGGCGCTGAATTTCACAATCACCCAGGGCGCGGCCCAGAATAGCAAAGCAGCGACAGCCGCTTTGGCCGCCGAACATCCCATCTGGCGGGCAGCAAACCCCAGACACAGACCGATGCCCGGGGTGGAGACAAAGGCCACCAGACGGCCGGCAATGATGGCGTCCAGGCCCGTCAATTTTGACGCCGCGCCGACGATGAAAAACGACAGCGGCGGATAATTGTTGGTGAGCAGTGATTGCGGGCCGGGATACAATGTTCGGGGCGCCTGCATCGCGCTGGCGGCATGATAGGCGTTCCAGCCTTCATTGTAGTTTTTCAGGATCGGCGCGGTGAGGGTGAAAAGTTCGGCGCCCAGGCAAAGGAGGATCGCCAGCGCCAGCAGCGCCACGGACACCAGCACGAGAACGGTAGCGCCGCGCTGCATGGCCGCCCCGCGCAGGCTCACAAAAGCGGAAGCGTTGGCGTCAGCCGCCCGCCGGCCCGCACCGGATCAACCCGCAAGGCCAGGCCGCCGGGCCCGGTCTGGACAAACACGCCGCAGACCGTGGCAGGGCCGGTGGCGGGGGTGAAACGCGGCCCGGAAATCTTGCGCAGGAAGCGCTGCACCGGCTCGGCCTTGTCCATGCCGATCACGGAATCATAATCGGCGCAGGCCCCGGCATCGCTTTGATAGGCGGTGCCGCCGGGGAAAATCTGGGCGTCGGCGGTGGGGACATGGGTGTGGGTGCCGACGACAAGACTGGCGCGGCCGTCGCAGAAATGGCCCATCGCCATTTTCTCGGACGTGGTTTCGGCATGGATATCGACAATGATCGCGTCCGCCGCTTCACCCAGCGGGCAGGCTTCCAGCTCGGCGTCCACGGCGCGGAACGGATCATCGAGCGCATCCATGAAGACCCGGCCCATCACATTGATCACCAGCACGCTGCCGCCGCCGGGCGTCTTGTAGAGATTGCTGCCGCGCCCCGGTGTCGATTTGGGATAATTGACCGGGCGCAGGATGCGATCTTCCTTGTCGATGTAAGTGAGAATTTCCTTCTGGTCGGCCCAGTGATTGCCGGTGGAAATCACGTCTATCCCCATGGCGAAATATTCCTCGGCGATGGCGCGGGTGAGGCCGAAGCCGCCCGCCGCATTTTCGCCATTGGCGATGATCAGGTCGGGCTTGAGGGCGGTTTTCAGGGCCGGCAACTCATGCGCCACGGCATCGCGGCCCGGCTTGCCGATCACATCGCCCAGGAAAAGAATATTCATCGCGCCGCCCCGGAAAACAGCCTCAAGCCCTGTTCGGTGAGGATGCCGTCCAGCGCCATATCATGCGGCTCATGCGGAAGCGAGGCGGTCTCCTGCGCCGCATAGGCCACACCGATGGCGCGGATGGGCAAAGCGGCGCCATGGTTGAAGGCATAAAGCGTGCGGTCGTAGAATCCGCCGCCATAACCCAGCCGGTGCCCTGCGCCGTCGAAGGCCAGCAGCGGCACCAGCAGAAGATGCGGCGTCACCTGGGGCCAATCGGGTGCCGGCTCATGCACCCCTAAGGCGCCCGGCATTAAAACTTCGCCATCCGGGATGCGGTGAAATTCCAGTGGCAGGCCGTTGGCCACCATGCGGGGGAAGGCGATGTGGCAGCCCAGCTCCACCAGCGCTTTGAGCAGCAGCGCCGGATCGGCTTCACGCGGCAAAGCGTGGTAGCCGCCGACAATAGCGCCCGGAGGAATTTTCAGCGCCGCGGCCTGGGCGGCCAGCGCCGCGCCGATATCTTGACCGGCCAGCGTCTTGCGCTTTTCGCGGGCCTGTTTTCGCAAATCGGGTTTGGTGGCCGGTGCCATAGTCGGAATGTGGGTCATGGAGGGCCGCTCGCTCAAGCTCGCGGTGCCTCTTCCCTGTCGCATGCCCACCGGGCATGCTCCCGCGCTTTGCGCGCCGGGAAGAGGCGGACGGAACCGCATTCGGCGTTGGTATTGGATCTCATGGGCCTGCAAGTGCAGGTGGGCGCCGTGTGACCGAGACCAGGGTCTTGGCCAGGGACAGCTCCCGATGAGTACAATTAAGGCCCCTGGGCATCGCAACCTGACGACGCGAGGCAGTATCCGTCCGCCTCTAATCTAGGCTTCCACCAGGCGCGCCGCAATGTCTTCCACCTGTTTTGCGGCAAGTTCCAGCGCATTGGCGGCTTTGGCTTCGGCATCCAGCGCCTGGTTTTCCAGCGCCCCGCGGCTGCTGCTGAGATCGTTCGCCACCTTGGCGGTGCTTTCCAGCTTGGTTACCGCGGCATGATACTCATCGGCCATCAGCAGCGCTGCCATCAAAAGCAGCCTGGTGTCGCCCACCAGGCCGACGGAACTGAGGACCTCGCGGGCCTTGGCATCCACGGTGGCAGCAAGGGCGCGCAAATGATCTTCCTCACCATCGTCACAGGCTATGGTATAGGCGCGGCCATTGACCATAACATTGACGAGCGGCATTTCGCGCTCCTAGGACCGGGCCAGGGCGGCACGGATTTCGCCGATCGCCCCGTCCAGCCTTGTTTCGACTTCTTCGGTTATGCCGGAAAGAGAGGCCAGCTCATCCTCCAGCGCAGCGATGCGGGCCAGAAGCTGCTCCCGTTCGCTTTCCAGCGCCGCCAGCCGGGCCGAATTTTCGGGCGCGGCGGGACGGGCCCGCTCCGCCGAATCAGCCGCTTTTCCCAGGTTTTCCAAGGCTGCGGCGAGACGTTCCGCCGCCAGTTCCAGCCGGCTCATCGGCAGCTCTTTGTTCCGATTCTGCAAAGACCTTAGGCCCTGCCGGGAAAGAGGGTCAACGCTATTGCGTTAACGGCTTGGGAGCGCTGCCCTTGACGCCAGCCACCCCCCCTTTTATGGCCTCTCACCCACCCGGGAAATGACCCAATGCCAAGCCCTGCTGCTCCCCTCGAGCAAGCCAAAATTCGCAAATTGGCCAATGTGATCCGCGCCCTTTCGATGGATGCGGTCGAGACGGCGAAATCAGGCCATCCCGGCCTGCCGCTGGGCATGGCCGATGCCGCCACCGTGCTGTTCAGCCAGTTCCTGAAATTCGATGCCGGCGATCCCGCCTGGCCCGACCGCGACCGTTTTGTGCTGTCGGCGGGCCATGGCTCGATGCTGCTTTATTCCCTGTTATGGCTGACCGGCTATCCGGGCATCACGCTGGAGAACATCAAGAATTTCCGGAGAGTCGGCAGCCCCTGCGCCGGTCACCCCGAATATGGCCATATCCCCGGGATCGAGACCACCACCGGGCCGCTGGGCCAGGGCCTGGGCAATGCCGTGGGCATGGCCATTGCCGAGCGGCACCTGAAGGCGCGCTTTGGCGGCGACCTGGTGGACCACAAGACTTATGTCGTCGCCTCGGACGGTGATCTGGAAGAAGGCATTTCCCACGAGGCCGTTTCGCTGGCCGGGCATCTGAAGCCCAAGGGCCTGATCGTGTTGTGGGACCACAACAACATCACCATCGACGGCGCCACCTCGCTGTCCACCTCGACCGACGAAGTGGCGCGTTTTGCGGCGGCGGGCTGGATCACCGACAGTTGCGACGGCCAGGATGCCAATGATGTTGCCCGCGCCTTGGCGGCGGCGCAGGACGCGCCGGGACCGGTGCTGATCGCTTGCCGCACCCAGATCGGTTTCGGCCTGCCCAGCGCCGGTACCCAGAAGGCCCATTCGGACGCGCCGGGCGCAGACGCCATTGCGGCGGCGCGCAAAACCCTGGACTGGAACAGCCCGCCCTTTGTCATTCCGGATGATCTGCTGGCGCAGTGGCGCGCCATCGGCGCCCGCGGCAAACCGGCCCATGACGCCTGGAAGGCGCGGCTGGCGGCCAGCGCGAAGAAGAAGGAATTCGAAGACGCTATTTTCGATGTGCTGCCGGCCTCGCTCGGCCCGGCAATGATCGCGCTCAAACAGAAATTCAGCGATGAGAAGCCCGCAGCGGGCACCCGCAAATTTTCGGAAAAAGCCCTGGAAGTGATCAATGCCGAACTCAGCGTCACCATTGGCGGCTCGGCGGATTTGACGCCCTCCAACAACACCAAAACCAAGAACATCAGCGAGATCACGCCGGAAGATTTTTCCGGCCGCTATATCCATTACGGCATCCGCGAGCATGGCATGGCGGCGGCGATGAACGGCATGGCGCTGCATGGCGGCGTCATTCCCTATGGCGGCACGTTTTTTGTGTTCTCGGATTATTGCCGCCCGGCCATACGCCTTGCCGCCCTGATGGGTGTTCGCGTGGTTTTCGTCATGACCCATGATTCCATCGGCGTCGGCGAAGACGGCCCGACGCACCAGCCGGTGGAACAATTGGCCGCCATGCGCGCCATGCCCGGACTGTTGGTGATGCGCCCGGCAGACGGCGTGGAGACCGCGGAATGCTGGCAGCTGGCGCTGGAGAATGTCCGGCGTCCCAGCCTGATCGCTTTTTCGCGCCAGGACGTGCCGACGGTGCGGACCGCCCACACAGCGGACAATCTGTCGGCCCGGGGCGCCTATGAATTGATCGGCGATGCCAATGCCAGCGTGACGTTGCTGGCGACCGGTTCGGAAGTTTCCCTGGCCTTGGCGGCGCGCGATCTCCTGGCCAAGGACGGCATCGGCGCCCGCATTGTCTCCATGCCCTGCTGGGAGCTGTTCGAGGAACAGGACGAAGGCTGGCGCAATGCCCTGCTGGGTGCCCTGCCCCGCATCGCCGTCGAAGCCGCCGCCCCGTTCGGCTGGGACCGCTATATCGGCGCCGATGGCGCCTTTGTCGGGATGCACGGTTTCGGCGCCAGTGGGCCTTACAAAGACGTATACAAGCATTTCGCCATCACGCCGGAAGCGGTGGCAGTGGTGGCCAAGCAACTGGTGAAAAAATAGTCGGGTTGTCGAGGAGAATGGGGAATGGCGTTGCGTATAGCCATTAACGGTTTCGGCCGCATCGGGCGGCTGGTGCTGCGGGCGATCGTGGAATCGGGCCGGCGCGACATCGAGGTCGTGGCGGTCAACGATCTCGGGCCGGTCGAGACCAATGCCCATCTGCTGCGCTATGACAGCGTGCATGGCCGCTTTCCGGCATCGGTGACGGTGGACGGCGATATCATGGTCGCCGCCGGTCACCGCATCAAAGTCACCGCCATCAAGAATCCGGCGGAACTGCCCCACGCGACGCTGGATGTCGATATCGCCATGGAATGCACCGGGCTTTTCGCCAGCAAGGAAAAATCCTCGGCGCATCTGACCGCCGGCGCCAAACGGGTGCTGATTTCCGCCCCGGCCGACAATGCCGACATCACCGTGGTCTATGGCGTCAATCACGACAAGCTGACCAGGGATCACCGGATCGTTTCCAACGCCTCTTGCACCACCAACTGCCTGGTGCCGGTGGCCAAGGTGCTGCATGACGCAGTCGGCATCGAACGCGGCATGATGACCACCATCCATTCCTACACCAATGACCAGCCGGTGCTGGACCAGATCCACAAGGATCTATACCGCGCCCGCGCCGCCGCCTTGTCCATGATCCCGACTTCGACCGGCGCGGCCAAGGCGGTGGGCCTGGTGCTGCCGGAACTGAAAGGCAAGCTGGACGGAATTTCGGTGCGGGTGCCGACGCCCAATGTCTCGCTGATCGATCTGAAATTCGTCGCCAGGCGCGCCACCAGCGTGGAAGAGATCAACAATGTCATCAAGGGCGCGGCACTGGGGCCCCTCAAGGGCATTTTGGAAGTGGTGCATGACAAGCTGGTGTCGGTGGATTTCAACCACAACCCGGCATCCTCGTCCTTCGCGCTGGACCAGACCAAGGTGATGGATGGGAGTTTTGTCTCCGTCATGAGCTGGTATGACAATGAATGGGGCTTCTCCAACCGCATGGCGGACACCGCCGTGGCGATGGGGAAACTGATCTAGATGACCCGGCCTCAAGTGGCGAAGCGGTAGGCCAATAATGAACTTCCGGACGCTCGATGGGGTGGCGGTGGAGGGCAAGCGCGTCCTTGTGCGCGCCGACCTCAATGTCCCGATGACGGATGGCGTGGTGACCGACCGAATGCGGATCGAGCGTCAGGCGCCCACCATCCGCGAACTGACGGACAAGGGCGCCAAGGTTATCATCCTCAGCCATTTCGACCGACCCAAGGGCAAAGTGGTGCCGTCCATGTCGCTGAAGCCGGTGGCCGCCGCCCTGGCCGAGGAGATCGGCCGGCCGGTTGCCTTTGCGGCAGATTGCGTCGGTCCAATCGCGCAGGCCGCCATTGCCAGACTGAAAAACGGCGATGTGCTGCTCTTGGAAAACACCCGCTTTCACCCGGGTGAGGAAAAGAATGATCCGGCTTTTGTCCGGCAGCTGGCGGCGCTGGGCGACATATTCGTCAATGACGCCTTTTCCGCGGCGCACCGGGCCCATGCTTCAACCGCGGGGATCGCAAGACTTTTGCCCTCGGTGGCAGGACGGGCCATGGAAGAAGAGTTGCGCCATCTGGAAAAGGCCCTGTCAAATCCCGAACGCCCGGTGCTGGCGGTGGTGGGCGGGGCGAAAGTCTCTTCCAAGATCGCGCTGCTGGAGCATATGGTCAATCGGGTCGAGACCATGGTGATCGGCGGCGCCATGGCCAACACCTTCCTGGCGGCGGAAGGCCTGAAGGTGGGCAAATCCCTCTATGAGCCGGACTATCTGGAGACCGCCCGCAACGTCATCCATATGGCGACCGAAAGCGGTTGCGCCATCCTGCTGCCCACCGATGTGGTCGTGGCCAAGGAATTGCGGGCCGGGGCGCCCTGCCGCACGGTTTCGACCGCCGATATCGCGGGTGATGAAATGGCGCTGGATATCGGGCCCAAAACCATCGCCGCTTTCAAAAAACGGCTGGAAACTACCAAGACTTTGGTCTGGAATGGCCCCTTCGGCGCCTTTGAGACCCCGCCTTTCGACAAAGGCACGGCGGCGGCGGCCCGGGCGGTGGCGCAGGCCACCAAAGAGGGCAAACTCTTGTCGGTGGCGGGCGGCGGCGATACGGTCGCGGCCCTCGCGGCAGCCGGCGTGGAACATGATTTCAGCTATGTCTCGACCGCGGGCGGGGCATTTCTGGAATGGCTTGAAGGAAAGGAACTGCCGGGAGTCGAAGCGCTAAAGGCATAAGGGGACAAACAATGAATCTCGACGAACTGAACAGCATCGCCAGGAAAATGGTGGCAAAAGGCAAGGGCCTGCTGGCCGCCGATGAATCCACCACCACCATCGGCAAGCGCTTCGAGGCGATCAGTGTTGCCAACACCGAGGAGAATCGCCGCGACTATCGCGAGCTGCTGCTGCGCAGCACCGTAGCGATGAGGGAGCATATTTCCGGCGTCATTCTCTATGATGAAACCATCCGCCAGAAGGCCAAGGACGGTACGACGCTGGTGCAGGTGATCGAAGCGGCCGGTGCGGTGCCCGGCATCAAGGTCGATGCGGGCGCCAAGCCGCTGGCGGGCGCGCCCGGCGAGACCATCACCGAGGGGCTGGACGGACTTCGCGAACGCTTTGTCGAATATCACAAATTGGGGGCGCGTTTTGCCAAATGGCGGGCGGTGATCGATATCGCGTCCGGCATTCCGACCTACAACTGCGTCAATGCCAACGCCCAGGCGCTGGCCCGCTATGCCGCGCTGGCGCAGGAAAACGGCATCGTGCCGATCATCGAGCCGGAAGTGCTGATGGACGGCGACCATGACATCGCCACCTGCGAACGCGTCACCGGCTGGGTGCTGCAGGAAGTGTTTGGCCAACTGTTCTTTGCCGGGGTGCGGCCGGAAGGGATGATCCTGAAGCCCAACATGATCGTGCCGGGCAAGAAATGCCAAAAACAGAACAGCGTGGAAGAGGTCGCCGCCGCCACGGTGCGGGTGTTAAAGCGCGTGGTGCCGTCTTCGGTGCCGGGCATTGCCTTTCTGTCGGGCGGCCAGTCGGACTTGGATGCTACCGCGCATCTGTCGGCGATCAACGCCATTGGCGGCCTGCCCTGGGCCGTCACCTTCAGTTATGGCCGCGCCTTGCAGGCCGCGCCGCAATCGGCCTGGGCCGGCAAGCCCGAGAATGTCGCCAAGGCGCAGGCCGCTTTCGCCCACCGCGCCCTGATGAACTCGCTCGCCGCCACTGGCAAGTGGAGCAAAGCGAGCGAGACCAAGGCCGCTTGAGCAACTGCCGCCTGTATCTGATCTCGCCGCCGCGCATCGCGCCCACGGATTTTTCCGGGGTGCTGAAGGATGCGCTGAAAGGCGGCGATGTCGCGTCATTCCAGCTGCGCCTGAAACATGTCAGCGACGACGAAATCCGCCGGGCCGCCGATGCGCTGCGCCCCATCGTGCAGGCGGCGGGCGCCGCCTTCATTCTCAATGACCGGCCCGACCTGGCCGCCGAGCTGGGCTGCGACGGGGTGCATGTCGGCCAGGAAGATGCGACGTATGTCGAGGCGCGGACGGCGCTCCCGAACGGCATAGTCGGCGTCACCTGCCATGACAGCCGCCATTTGGCGATGGAGGCCGGCGAGGCGGGCGCCGATTATGTCGCCTTCGGCGCTTTCTTTCCCACCCGGACCAAAGAGCCCAAGAGCTTTGCCGATATCGAACTTTTGCGCTGGTGGGGCGAGGCCATGGTGGTGCCGGCGGTGGCGATCGGTGGCATCACCGTGGCCAATGCGCCGGCGCTGATCGAGGCGGGCGCGGATTTCCTGGCCGTGGCCGGCGGCGTCTGGGAACATGGCGACGGCCCGGAAGCGGCGGTGCGGGAATTCAACGCGCTGTTCGCAGCGCGGCCTTGAAGGTCCAAACATCATGAAAGAAAAGCTGCTGGCCTTTCTGTTTGTCGGCATTCTTGTGGCGCTTGCGTATCATCAGGCCATCGACCTGGCTTACGAGCATTTCTTTCCCACGTCGCGCCTCTACCAGACCTATTGGTATGTGCCGTTGCTTGCCGCCCCCGCGCTGCTGCTGGCATTGCTGGCCTGGTGGATGGGGTTTTTCCGCACGCTGGGATGGGCGGATGCCGGCGCCCTGGCGATCCTGGGCGCCATCACCGTCCTCACCCTGGAAGCGCCCTATTCCTGCTGGACGGGTTGCTTCTAGGCGGCCCCGCCTGCTAAGACCCGCGCGCTCTTTGAACCTGACCTTCATCGAAACCCGCGCCTTGCGCCTCAAGCAGCGAAGGCGATAAGAAAAGAGGCGCGTAACTGCCATGGCCAAGATCACCGGCGTTGAAGTCCGCCCCGGCACCATGATCGAGCATCAGGGCCAATTGTGGATGGCGGTGAAGTCGCAGGCGGTGAAGCCCGGCAAGGGCGGCGCCTACAACCAGGTCGAACTCAAGAATATCGAAACCGGCAGCAAGCTCAACGAGCGCTTCCGCTCGTCCGAGATGGTGGAAGAGATTCATCTCGAAAAGAAAGACTTCCAGTTTCTCTATGCCAGCGGCGAGATGCTGACCTTCATGGACATGGAAACCTACGACCAGATCGAGCTGGCGGCCGATTTCGTGGGCGACCAGGCCGTGTTCCTGCAGGACGGCATGAAGACGCTGGTGCAGACGCATCAGGGCAAGCCCTTGGGCATCAAATTGCCGGTGCAGGTGACGCTGGCCGTGACCGAGGCCGATCCGGTGCTGCGCGGCGGCACGGCGGCGCCCTCGTACAAAAGCGCCGTGCTGGAGAATGGCCTGAAAATCCAGGTGCCGCCCTTTATCGAAGCGGGCGAGAGGATCGTGGTCGCCACCGAAGACGGCACTTACGTCCGGCGGGCGGAATGAGCGTCGGCCAGGAGCGCATAGCGACAGCGTATGCGCGGGGCCTCGCGTTGCCTACGCTGCCGCTAGGCAACTTCCGTCGGCCGCGCGACCAGGAGATATAAGTGGCGTACCAATCGCCCATCCTGAATGTGATGATCATGGCGGCGCGCAAGGCCGGCCGGCCGCTGATCCGCGATTTCGGCGAGCTGGAAAATCTTCAGATCTCGATGAAAGGTCCCGCCGATTTCGTCACCAGCGCCGACAAACGCACCGAAAAGCTGCTGATCGAGGAACTTTCCCGGGCGCGGCCCGGTTACGGCTTTCTCGGCGAGGAAGGCGGCGTCATCGAGGGCAAGGACAAGAGCCACCGTTTCATTATCGATCCGATAGACGGGACCACCAATTTCATGCACGGCGTGCCGCACTTTGCGCTCTCCATCGGGCTGGAGCGCGAAGGGGTACTGGTGGCGGGTGTCCTCTACAATCCCATCACCGACGACATGTATTATGCCGAGAAAGGCCATGGCGCCTATCTCAACAACAAGCGGCTGCGCGTCGCCGAGCGCCGCGAGATGGCGCCCTCCCTGTTCGCCACCGGCTTGCCCTTCATGGGCCGGGAGGGCCATGCCCGCGCCACCGCCGAGATGACGGCGGTGATGGCGGTGTCGTCCGGCATCCGCCGCTTCGGCGCCGCCTCGCTCGACATGGCCTATGTCGCGGGCGGCCGCTTTGACGGATTCTGGGAACGCGGCCTCAAGCCCTGGGATGTGGCGGCGGGCATCGTGCTGGTGCGCGAAGCCGGCGGCATGGTGGGCGAATTGACGGGCGGCGCCGATGCGCTGAATGGCGGCACCCTGTTATGCGCCAATGAATATCTGCAGCCGCAGCTTCTGAAGCTCCTGAAGGGCGCGATGCCTGACAAGGCGTCGGGTTGAGGCCAGTCCTGTTCAGGCCAGTCCTGTTCAGGCCCGATCTGTTGGGGTCCGTCCTGTTGAGGCCAGTCCTGTTGAGGTCAGTCTGCGGACCGGTTAAGCTTTTCCGTCGAATGTCGGGCGAAATGATGCGGTTTTCCATTTCTGTTTTTCTCGCCGGCCTGCTGGCGGCGGGCGCGGCGTCGGCCCCCGCTTATGCTGAAGTCCAGACCGGCAATGAAATCAGCGTCAATCCCGTGCCGGCGAACAGCGGCACCCTGCTCTATCCCGGCGGCCAATATATGCGGGTGGTTCGGCCCCTGCTGCAGCCCGGCGAAAAACCGGGCCCGCTTCAGCTTCATTTGCCCAGACAGCGCGCGGCGCGGACGGCCGCGGTTCGGCATGCTGACGCAGCGGCGCCTGAAGTTCGGGCTGCTGTCGCCGCGCCGGCGCCGCCTGCCCCCAAACCCGCTCCGGCGCGGCGCGTGGCGGCAGCGCCGGCGCACAATCCCGATTATGACGCGTCCGCTGGACAGTTGGGCGCGGCCGGTCTCGACCTTGGTGCGGCGCCCAGTCAAATGGCCAAGCCGCCGCCACCTCAGCAAATGGCCAAGGCGGCGCCGCCTGGTTCCGCGCCCGTCAGCGCCGGAGCGGTCATGCCAGGCCTGACCAAGCGCAGCGTCATCCTGTTCGCGGCGGGCGCCCCCGAGCCCGCCCAATCGGCGCTGGGCGCGATCAAATTCCTTGCCGGCGATCTCAACGCCTCCATGACCGGCGCCGGCAGCCGCATCCAGATCCTGGCCTATGGCGGCGACAAGGGGGACAAGGGTTCCGAGGCGCGGCGGCTGTCGCTCAAGCGGGCGCTGGCGATCCGCCAGGTGCTGATCGACGATGGCGTGGCGTCCGAGCGCATCGACGTGCGCGCCATGGGCGGCGCCGATGACGGCGGTCCCGCCGACCGGGTCGATGTTTACATCGAGACCTGATTTTAAGCCGCGCGGCCCGATGCTCAGTCGGCCATCGCGACATTCTGGGCTTCGGGGCCGAGCCAGACCGTCACGCTGATCGCCAGTGCGGCGCAGACCACAACCGACGCCAGGGCGATGGCGTAATTGCCGCCGGACCTTTCGGCCAGGGATGTCTGCAAAATCGCATTCACCGAAGCAATCAGGTTTCCCAGCTGATAGACGGTGCCGGGAAAGGTGGCGCGCGC
>Ga0302320_10009909_pt1 | contig 20415 bp, 12 predicted proteins | sample Bog_T0_3_FD_202130 | JGI IMG/M metagenome (GOLD analysis project Ga0302320, IMG submission 202130) | Peat permafrost microbial communities from Stordalen Mire near Abisko, Sweden - Bog_T0_3 | ecosystem: Environmental > Terrestrial > Soil > Wetlands > Peat | place: Sweden: Abisko, Stordalen Mire...
AAACCCTGCCAATTCACGAATATCATTCCCAATGGAATCACGTCCCGACTTAACCTCTAACTTGGAAGTTTCAGGATTCAGCAGAAATAAGAATCCTCGCTCCGCACCCAATATTTTAATCACCTCATCCAAGGCATGACGAGCCTGAAGATCCGGATCTAAAATTCGAGCAGAAGCCAAGCTCACTCGTAGCAGTGCATCTAAAGACCTCTCTTGATTGATCACATGAATACTCGAACTACCAGCTGCCGAAGGGGACCGCGATAAGGATTGAGAATTCCCATGTTCTCGTATCCCAGCGTGCCGGGATTCAAATTTCGAAACAGAATCCGTTGTATCCAAGACCAAATCAAACTCACCTTTGACTCGCTTAGCTCGATTCGTCCAGCCTCCTCGGGTAGCAATGTCGTAGGCTATCTGCGCCTGATACTGAACGTTGGTCGGACTATCTTCCAATTGAAAAAGCCGAGCCCTCTCGATAGCAACTTCATAGCGAACCCATTCACTATCACAATCATTTGCCAAATTCTCGGCCTGAAGAAGCAGTTCTTTGGCTCCCTGAACATTTCTTTCTACTCGCAGCAGCGCTGCCTCAAAAACTCGACAATGACTCAAAAGAATAGGAACCAAAGCTGTCTTCTGGGCATCGGCTACGGCCAATCTCACCAAATGAAGAGTTTCCTCTAAGTTGCCTGGTAGCGTGCCCTGAGTCTTTGCCAGATGCTGGTACTGGGCTAAACGGGCATAAGCCACAGCAAGATAAGCTCCTCGGTAGACGTACGGAGTTCTCGCTGGAGCTATTCGCACCTGATTGAATTCATCAATACTTTTCTGGAGAGGTGGCCCAAACTCCTCTTGTTCAATGAGGAAGAGAATTTCAATCATCAGTAGGCTGCATAAGATACCTACTTCTAGATTTTTAGTTTCCTCCATAAATTTTCTTACTTTTTGAAGTTCCTCTTTTGCCTCAATGAATTGCCCTGACCAGGAATAAAAGTGAGAAATAAAATTATGGTAAACAATAAACGTAATAAAACCACCGGTCTGAGAACTGGAATGCTCTTCACTCTGAGAATTTTTCAGTCGCTTCATTAGTAGCCCAAGCGCTGATTTCATTGAGACTATATCTCCAAGAAGCAGTAACTCCGTGGTCAAAACGGTGCTGCAAGTCATGTAGTTTTCCAAGGGCGACCACGTTGAATAGTAAGTCATGATATTCCAGAAAATTTTTCTAGACTCCCTCGAGTTTCCAATACTTGCCAAAGCAACGCCTGAAAAGATAGAGCAGACAGCCTTAACCGTTTGATCGCCAATTTTTTCTGCCAATTGAATACTCTTTCGAGAATAGGCATCTGAATGCTTTTTCTTTCGAGCACTGGCTAGGATCACACCGTAAATCGAATAAAAATACGCCAGTTGAGGAGAAGGCCCTAATCGGTAGGCAAAATAGGAATTTCTGAATGTAAAAAGAACCATTTCTAAAACCTTGAAATTTCGATAGCAAATCTCCGGACCAGGTATATCGACCAACACGCTGACCGCTTCTCTCTGCTTTCCTTCAAACCTGGGAAACAGAAAAGGCCATTTTTGAACAAAAAAGCCTAATATCCAGTACCCAAGGCAGTTCAAAATAAATCGGCGAGATAACTTAAGCTGTGGATGGCCTAATTCCAAATAGGCGAGATCTGCCTCTTGCTTTCCTGAAACATCTCGCATGGAAAGATAAACCTTGGCTCTTTTCCTATAAATTTTGGCCCGATGCACATGATCTTTAAGCACGTCCAAGCATCTTTGAAAATGGGAGAGAGCTTCTTTGCCGCGTCCCAATCGAAAGCAGGCTTCTCCACACATTTCCTCAAAAAGAGGATCAATTTCACCGGACTGAAAAGCAACTGCATTTTGAAAATACTTGTAAGCCTCAGCATTGGAGTGCTCCTGCAAAGCCTGAACTCCTGCTTGTACTTGAGCCTGGTAAACTAACTGAGGGTTTTTCTCCGATTCCCCCAAAAGTGCATGGTTTGCTAAAGCAAAAACCTCTGTAATCGAAAAACTGGTGTCATTCTTGCTTTTCTTTGTTTCCAGAGCCTCAGCAATCCTCTGATGAATCTTTTTGAGAACTCCTGGTGGGACATTCTTCAAAAAGGCTTCTTGAACTCGATCATGAACAAATTGATATTCACCATCCAAGTGAGTTCGCTCAATCAAATGCGCTTGCAAAGCACTCGCCAATGCTTGGTCCACTTCACTTTTTTCTACAGCACAAATGCTTGGCAAAAGCTCTGTTGAAAACCGAGACCCTAAAACAGAAGCACTATTTAAAATTTCTTTGCAGTGATCCGGCAGTTTTGCCATCCGTTGAATCACTAGATCAATCACATCCGTTGAAAGCTTGAGACTTTCTAAACCCTTCGTATCCAGATTCCAGCCATCCCACTTGGGATAGAGAAATCCATTTTCCAAAGTAGCTCTCAAATACTCTCCTACTGCAAAGGGATTTCCTTCACTGAGATGAGTGATGGATTGGATGAGTCCATCTGAGACTTTCTTTTCACCTAGGTGCGCCTGAATCAGCTCACCTAAAAAACGTTCAGGGATGGGCTTCAACTCGAGCTTGCAAGAAAGAGAAGCTCCCAATGCCGTAACAAATTGAAGAAGCGCAGGTTTACTTTCTTCATCATTTCGAGCAGTACAAGCCATCAACAAAGGAAGCTTTCCGATCTCCTGGGATAAACGCTTCAAACATTGAAAACTGGATGGATCCAACCACTGCACATCATCTATGAATAAAACCAAAATACCATGAAGCTTAGAAAGTTTTTGAATGAAATCACCCAGCGCTTGATAAAAAAGATCTTGAACGCAGTGTTCTTCTGGAACGTCCTTCACCTCAGGAAAGAGAGCCACAAACCTCTTAGAGAACCTTCTTAAAACGGAAGCGTATTCGAATGCCGCTTTTTTCACTTTATCCAGCGATTTTTGCTTCTCAGATTCGGGTAGCTGCTCCAAACTTTGAAGATGCCCTTCCACCAGGGATCGAATCATAGAGAGTGGTGATTGTTCTGATAGAGAACTTTTACCGCTGAGCACTAAAGCGGATCTCCCCCTGCTTTTAGCTATAGCCCGAGCCTGTTGACACAGTTCCCGAGCAAGACGAGATTTTCCGTTACCAGGAGCACCTTCCAGCAATAGAACAGATCCCTTTTTTTCAAACACTGCTTTCAAAATAGCATTGATTTGAGAAAGTTCTTCACCCCTTCCAATGAGGGGAACTTCACGAGTAGCATGAACCAGATGGTCTCCCGCTCCAAGAACAGTGGATTCATTCCAATTTGCAATATTCTCAAGATCTTGAAACAACCCCTTTGCCGTTTGATATCGATCATCAGGATCTTTCGCCATCAGTTTAGCAATGATGGCTTCAAACGCAGGAGAGATCTCAGGCACTAAGTCCCTCAATCGGGGAGCTTCAACCACTGCATGCATCCGAAGCAGTTCTCCTGCATCAGAATGCTGAAAGGGAGGCCTTCCTGACGCACACTCAAAGAGCACCACACCCAGTGCGTACAGGTCCGTTCGCCCGTCCATCGGGCGTTTGAGCATTCCTGTTTGTTCAGGTGCACTGTAGAGAAAAGTTCCTGCAACTTCATCGAGCCGATTGCTGGGTTCAGTTTCCTCCTCATGGCGAAAAACAAAGCCAAAATCAATTAATTTGGCTTCTCCACGAGAGTTAATCAAAATATTTTGTGGCTTAATATCGCGATGGATCATGCCACTGCCATGAACCTGAGACAGAACAGAAGCTAACGTTTTAGCATAGGTGAGAAGAGTTCCCTCTGCCACCTTTCCATTTTTTTGTAAAAGGTGAGCCAAGCTTTGACCATCGACATACTCCATGACCAAATAGGAATTGCCCTGAGCTTCGCCGACATGGTGCACTTCCACTAACCCGGGGTGCTTCAGCATCGCCAAGTAGGCAGCTTCCATCACAAATTGAAGTCTTGCTGTCTTGGAATCTTTAAAAGATAAGGAATTGACGACTTTCACTGCATAGGGATTTTCACCACGAGTGGCTCGATAAACTTGACTAAAAGCCCCTCGGCCAATTTCTTCATGGATCTTTAGGTCGCCCCACTCTTCTGCCCCTTCTAAAGGAGCCCCATTCAGTGAAAACGCTGCCTGATTCGCCCGAGCCGCCATAGGAATTGCCTCAGGTTCTGATCGGCAATAAGAAGCTTTTTTTTAACAGGAAGTTCGCTTAAACTTATTCCTAATGAAAATTGAATTGATGAAGCAAATTGATGACGCTTTGGCTCTCATTCATAACAAAATGAAAGATGGCCTTATCAGTCAGGCCCTGAAGGAAATCGCGGCCATTTATTCACCTTTCTTCGCGTTAGATTTTCAGACCATCCAGACATTGGACCCCACCACACTCAGATCTCTCTTTGGGAATATTGAGAAAATCAGAGCACTAGCCCAAGTGCTGGATGTACATGCTTCTCTCCATGAATCAGCAGGAGATCCTACCCAAGCCAATGAATGTCGAAAAATGGCTAAGCGGTTAGAAGATTTCGAGAAAAACGCGGGGAAATAGGAGCTTACCAGTTATAAGTTCACCCTCTTTGAAACCCATGGTAATCACTCGTACCAAGAGGATGAGGACATGCAAGAAAGCTTCGAAGTGAACTTTGACGGCCTAGTAGGGCCAACTCACCATTATGGCGGTCTTTCCTTTGGAAACATTGCGTCAGTTTCGCAAAAAGCTCAAAACTCCAACCCCAAGGAAGCTGCTCTTCAGGGTTTGAAAAAGATGAAGGCTCTGGTTGATCTTGGATTTAAGCAGGCAGTTCTTCCCCCTCAGCTCAGACCTGAACTTTCCGTTTTGAGGCGCCTGGGATTTTCCGGTACGGACTCCCAAGTGATAGAAGCAGCTGGAAAGCAGTGTCCTGACGTCCTGTCAGCTTGCTACTCAGCTTCCAGTATGTGGACTGCCAATGCAGCCACGGTTGCCCCCAGCACGGATACTCGGGACGGTAAAGCGCACTTCACTCCAGCCAACTTGATTAGCAAATTTCATCGATCGATCGAAGCAGAAGCAACCAGTCGAGTTTTGCGAGCCATTTTTCGAGACGATCGCCATTTCGTTCATCATGCTCCATTGCCTAACGCAGCTATTTTCGGGGACGAAGGCGCTGCCAATCACACTCGCTTTTGCCATCCCTATGGCTCCAGTGGACTGCACTTCTTTGTTTTTGGTCGATCGGCTTTTCAGCAGGACAAATATCCTGAACCCAAACGCTTTCCTGCCCGTCAAACCCTAGAAGGATCCGCGAGTGTAGCTCGCCTCCACTTGTTAAATCCTGACTCTGTGGTTTATGGCCATCAAAACCCAGACGTGATTGACCAGGGAGCCTTCCACAATGACGTGATGGCTGTTGGAAATCAAAATGTCCTGTTCTTCCACGAAAAAGCTTATTTAAATAAAACCCCATTGCTTTCCGAACTAAACGAGAAGTTGCAATTCAAAACTCAAACGGGACTTATCCCTATCGAGGTAAGTTCCGAACAAGTTTCTGTTGAAGACGCTGTTAAGTCTTATTTATTTAATTCTCAATTACTCACCTTGCCACAGACATCTCAAAACTCAAAAACTTCTATGTTGCTCATCGCTCCGCAAGAATGCGCGGAGAATCCTGCAGTCTCGAAATATCTAAAAACCCTTCTCACATCTGGCCAAACCCCTATCCAAGAAATTCGCTATTTCGACCTAAAGCAAAGCATGCAAAATGGAGGCGGCCCCGCTTGTTTAAGACTGCGAGTGGTCCTCAACACACAAGAACTGGCCGCTTGCCAACCCAACGTTTTTATCAACGATACCACTTACCCTGCCCTCCGCGACTGGGTCATTCGCCACTACCGTGACCGTCTCACTCCCCAAGATTTGCGAGATCCTCAGCTACTGCAAGAAACTTCAAAAGCAATGACGGAGCTCTCCAGCTTGATGGGATTTTCAATCTCTTAAGCAACAGAGAGGTTGACAGAAATTTTTTTTTATATATGTTGGCTCTTTAACTCAATTTACCTATGCAAAGAATGATCTCACTCATCGCACTCTTTTTTTGTGTTTTGCCCAGCATGACTTTTGGCTCAATCACTGGAAATGCGGGCTGCTTTCTCAGGTCTGGAGATCAAATTGTACTCGTAAAAGATATTTGGTCAAAGAAATACGGCCTCCCAGGAGGAACTGCCAGCGGACAAGAGCTGGCTGCACAAACAGCAGAACGAGAAACCCTGGAAGAAACAGGGATTCATGTATCCGCAAAGGCGTTACTGACAACCACTACTCATTCATTTCATATTTATGATTGTGAACCTGAAGGGAACCAAATTGAGGTTTCAAAAGATGGCAGGATTTCAGTTCCAACAGATGCATTTAACGAAATAGAAGAAATACGATGGATCGACCCCCATCGCATTCCACTGAACCAGTGGAGATTTCCAGAACAGAAAAATCATTTGATCGATCTATTGTCACCTGCTCACTCTGGACTTCAGTCCGGAGGTTATGCGAGGAGTACCCATTTCCAACCAGTCCTAAGAAGCGATCCCCACGTTCACGCTATAATAGACTTGGAACTCAGATGGATTCGAGCTTTCCAAAGTTTACAAAATAGCTTTTTAGACCACTTTTTTGCTTTTTTCTCCTTCCTAGGCGGAGAAGAATTTGCATTACTTTTCATCACACTTATTTGGTTTGGGATAAACAAGCGGTTAGGAATCGAGTTGGGTTTTGTTTTTTCGATCTCCCTTCTCATTCACGGCATCTTTAAGCAAAGCTTTGGAATCCCTCGACCCACCTATTTTATGCCTGAACTGCAAAGGCAATCAGCGGATGGATTTGGATTTCCTAGCGGACATACCCTGACTATTACTTTAGTCTGGTCCTGGATTGCATTCAACTTCCGCTTTCCAGGCAAATGGGCTATCGCTGTTTTTCTTGCATTCATGGGTGGGTTAGCCCGCATCTACTGGGGAGTGCATTTTTTCCATGATGTCCTCGGAGGATGGATGCTTGCGCTTGGACTGCTCGCCTTTTATATCCTATTTTTGAGACATAAGAACTTATCCCTGATACCGTTGAAATCCTGGTATATCGCGACTGCAGTCATAGGTCCGATATCTCTTCTGGTAAGACCGCACCCAGAAACCATCTCCATTATTTGTTTTCTTGTTGGGCTGATAGTTGCCTTGCGGCCATTCCACTCTTTCAAAGTTTCCACTCAGGAGGATTTTTCCAGCAACCATTTCGAACTCCCTATAGTATTCGCTGGAATTCTTCTCATTTATTTAGGGGGGAGCTACTTTTCCTCTTCTGGAGCATTTCTGCCCTGTCTTTTAGTGAGAATTTTAAAATACCTTCTGCTAGGAATGTGGATGGGAACCCTGTCCCTCTACTCTTTAGATCAATCTAGGCAATTCACTGCTCAACTGATTTCCTCAGTAAAAATTAATAATAAAATAACTCCTTGACGGTACCCTATTAACGCCTTACTAAAACCAGGTGCGTCATTTTATATCCTGCTTCTGGGGCTTTTACGTTTTTCTAATACTTCTCAACACAGGGTTTTATTCCCCACTTAGTGGGGCAAACACAGATTTTGAGGTGGTCAGGACCTGGATTCCAATGAAGGACGGAATTCGCCTTGCTGTGACTCTTTTTAAACCTAAATTCGAACCTGGCAATGAAAAGTTCCCAGCACTCCTGGAGTACCTTCCCTACCGCAAAGACGATGAGATGAGCATTCGAGATTACGATTTGCATTCTTATTTTGCCAGAAGAGGTTACGTAAGTGCTTGTGTTGATATACGAGGAACTGGAAGTAGCGAAGGAGTCGTACCTGAACGCGAGTACTCTGACCAAGAACAAATGGATGGTTTAGAGGTGATTCATTGGTTAGCATCCCAAGATTGGTCCAGCGGCAAAGTAGGCATGTTTGGAATCTCTTGGGGTGGATTTAATGCAATTCAGCTTGCCATGCGAAGACCACCCCAATTGAAAGCAATTATTGCAGTCGATGCTAGTGACAAACTCTTTCATGACGACATACATTATATTGATGGAATGATGCATGTAGATGAGTTCAGCTTGTCTATGGATTTGGAGACAGCAATTTCTCCCCCACCTGACTTTCCCACTGATGAACAAACGCTTCAAAAACGATTCGACCAAACTCCCTGGTTCATGAAATACCTTCAACACCAACGAGACGGTGAGTTTTGGCAGAGTATTTCTCTATCGTCCCATTATGATTCAATAGCTATTCCCGTTTTCATGATTGGAGGACTTCTAGATGGATATCGAGACAGCATTCCAAGAATGTTAGAAAATATGAAGGTCCCTAAAAAAGCAATCATAGGGCCGTGGAACCACAGCTATCCGCACTTATCTGCTATCGGTCCTGCGATTGAGTGGAGGAAGGAAGCCATTCGCTGGTGGGACCATTGGTTAAAGGATATTTCAACTGGAATTACTGAAGAACCTCCAGTTACCGTGTACCTTCGCGACTGGTATAAGCCTGAATTAACCACCACCCAAATCCCTGGAAGTTGGGTAGATTTAAGTGCTTGGCCCCCTCCGTCCCAGACCTCCCAGACATTTTATTTAGGATCCCAACACCAGCTTAGTAATACCACTTCGGAACCTGACATCCACAAGCTCGATTATGTCCCTTCTGCTGGAATGGAAGCCGGTTTTTGGTGGGGAGATTTAACACCTGACCAAGCTCCCACCGACCGAGCAGCACTGGTTTACGACTCAGAGCCTCTGCAGGAAAGTCTCTCGATTGTGGGACTACCCAAAGTAAAACTTTGGGTTTCCACCTCAGCCAAGCAAGCGGATTGGATGGTGCGCCTTTCAGACATATCTCCGGATGGACAAGTCGCTCTGATTACCGGTGCGGGAGTCAATGGAGCCCAAAGACAATCAGCCGATCATCCCACTGATCTGGAACCTGGGCAAGTCTACCCCATTGAGTTGGACCTTCACTTTACTTCATGGAGGGTCCCAGTGGGACACAAAATCCGAGTAGCCATTACCAATGCTCTATGGCCAATGATTTTTCCCACCCCGGATAAAATGACCACCTCACTTGCAGTCGGGCGAGATACTCCCTCTAGGCTCTTGCTTCCTCTTTTGCCAGCAGATTTCACTGTTCATTCAGAGTTTTCAAAACCCGAAGAATTTCAGACTATGCCCCAGGTAAAAACAAAAGGGAATGATTGGCCTGGATCCTGGGAAGTTCGGAAAGAACCCCTTTCAGGCGCAATCACCCTCATTTGGAATGGCTCGGATTCAACAGAGTTTCCTTGGGGGACACAAGCAAATCTCGAACACCTGCGATATTTTATCAATGACCGCACTCCTGAGAGTAGTTCAGTGTCAGGATTTTCCCAAACAGAAGTAAAATTGCCAGATCGAACCCTGACCTGGAATGTCGTTCTTAACTTCTGGAGTGATAAGAACAACTTCTTTTACCAATACAAGCGAGCCCTTTTTAAAGATGGCACCCTTCTGCGAGAAAAAGACTGGAACGAAACTGTCCCCAGAGACCACCAGTAACAGGTTTATTCCCGTACGTAATTTTTAACCCCTTGAAAATAGGCTTCTGCTATTACTTCATCGCTCTGCTTTAAGAAGCCGTCTCCTGGATTTATCCAAACATTAGCTAGTGCTGGGACACTATTAAAAAATAAATTTCTACCTAAAACACCAGGAACGCAAGCGACACCGTCACCGGAAACGTATCCCTGTAAACCCAGCTGATCGCAAGTATTTGGAATCGTAGCGACGGGGATACCACAGGTAGGCAGTGCATGAGTTTTCGGATCTTCAAAAGTTCGTTCATTTCTTAAGAGATCCATACCGCAATTCATCTCTTTAACCTTCGCAGCAATATGAGCTGCAAGCCTGGCAGAACTTTCCACCTTGCCACTCACCAGTGCGTGCATCATTCGGTACCTAAATCGTTCTGCATTGAGTTCACCCTTCATAAAGCATCCGGGACAAAATGAAACAAAAGTATTGTCGGGCTGCTGCAGTCCCCCACTTTTGAATCGAACGGCTAAAGCAATATCGGGAAGACTAACTTCATTACCCACTACACCTTCATTATAGACTTCATCTACAATAGATGCATACTGAGCCCCATCGACCATACCCGGTCTGGCCTGCGTGACATGAACGGTAGCCCCTTCTGTCCGAAGCTTTTCTGCAAGTAAACTTGAAATCGCTTGAGCCCGAGGGTAATAAACCTGATTATGTATAATTAAATTATTGCCATCAATAGCAATCGTATAACCAGCCAAAGGTCCTCTCGCGTTCACCTCTGATTCAGCTAATTGATCCATAATAGGAAACGTATACTCAACCTTTCCTGACTCTGATTTAACTGTAATAGTCCGATCAACTCGATTAATCTCAAAGAACCTATCAAATTGAGCTTTCACTTCCGGCACATTTTGATCCAACAAAATCTTTAGATCACCTTCAATCTGCTCTAGACTCCTCTTTCCCATAAACTGGTCCAAAGTATGCCAATTAATTGGATACGAGAAAGCCTGGGAAGATAAAAACAACGAAGCAACCATCATAAAGCACGATCTAAAACTCATACAAATCCTCTTTAAATAGAATTTAGCATTTTTAGTTAAATGCACCAGAGTCCATTACCATTATTTATAAATTAAGTCAATCATCAACATCCTACATGGATTGGCCACTGCAATATCAAATGTGCTCCCCACACCACTGGAATTCTGCATCTTCTAGGGAAACTGTAATTTCAAATGTACTCCCCACACCAGGCCGACTTTCAACAAGCACTACGTCACCACCTAAGCCCTGGGCAAGCCTTCTAGAGATAATCAGCCCAAGCCCTGTTCCACCGAATTGGCGTCCAATCGACGCATCTGCTTGCGAGAACGGCTGAAAAAGCTTGCCAACCTGCTCGGGGGTAAGACCGATACCAGTATCCTTCACCAGCACATGAAGCTGTGAATTGCCTGGAACCCAGGAAACCAGTACCCGTACTTCGCCCTTTGAGGTAAACTTGATCGCGTTGCCTATAATATTTAAGAAAATCTGCCTAAGTCTCATCGGATCCGTTAAACACTCCCGGGGAAGACAACCCACAACATCCATAAAAAAGAGAAGGCTCTTTTTTTCGGCTTTATCCTTCAGCAAAGAACTCACCTCGGAAATAAGTTCGGTGAGATTAACTTGGATCCTTTCGAACTGCAGCCCTCCAGACTCAATCTTAGACAGATCCAAAATCTCATCAATCAGGTGAACGAGAAGCTGACCGTTACGCTTAATACGATTCGCATAATCAGTCTTTTTTTCGTTATATTCCTGCACACTCTCGTTTGCACTTGGCACTAATTGGGACAAAAGCTCAGAGAATCCCATAATCACATTCAACGGCGTTCGGATTTCATGACTCATTACTGCAAGAAACTGACTTTTGGCAATATTTGCAGCTTCCGCAAATTTTTTTTCCAAGATTGCCTTCTCAGCTTCCTTGCGATCGGCGATGCTATAAATATTCCCATCTCGATACATTGGAATGCCCGAAGCATTGCGGATAAGAGCCATTCGATTCAATACCCAGTAATGCTCACCCGATTTGCTAAGCTGACGGTATTCCACATCTACTTTGCCATCCTCCTCTAATCGTTGAAGAGCACCGTACACACTCGGTAAGTCATCTGGGTGAATCATAGCCAACGCCTGTTGACTATCCTGCGCCATGAGCTCATCCGGTGAAAACCCAACAACCTGCACACAAGCTGGGCTAATGTATTCAAAACATTGGGTCTGTAAGTTAAGTCGATAAATACAGCTAATAGAATTATCCAACACGGACTTAAACCGCTCCTCGCTTTTGCGCAAATCCATCTCTGCTTTCTTGATCTGATCAATGTCGGTACAAGTCCCAAACCATTTGAGAACAGCACCCTGCTGATCCAGCACAGGCACCCCTCGAACCAACCACCACTGATAGACCCCATCTTTCCGTCGCAAGCGACACTCAAGAGAACACATAACACCGGCTTTTAGCGCATTCAGCCAAACCCCCCACATCTGTTCCTGATCCTCAAGGTGAACCACTGTGCTCCATTTCGAGCCATAACTTTCTTCCAGTGTTAGCCCAGTGTAGTCCGTCCACTGCTGATTGAAATAAGTATTACAGCCATCTGGGCGCGTGACCCAGACCATTTGAGGCATGCACTCAGCAAGAAATCGAAAATCCTGTTCACTCCTTTTTAGTTTTTCTTCTGCAATTTTCCGATCAGTCACATTCTCGGAAAAAATCACAATTCCACCCACTGAACCGAATTTGTCATACCAAGGATTAATCTCCCAACGGATCCAATCGGTACGACCATCTGCTCGAATGAAAGCATCTTCACCGCACTTTTCCGATGCTCCTGCTAAGCATCGCTGGTGAATTTCCTTCCAACACTCCGGGATATCAGGAAAAACTTCGTAATGGCTGCAGCCAATGATGTCACGCTCACCCAATCCGTAGTCCACTTTCCATCGGTGACTTACACTCATATAGCGCATGTCACGGTCAAACATCGCAATCGAAACAGGTGCTTTTTCAATAAACAACCCGAGCAGCATTTCCCGTTGTCTGATTGTCTCAACCATTTCCTTACGTTCGGTGATGTCTCGTAAAGCCCCAACCACCTTCACAACCCGACCATTTTCTCGGATCGCAGATCCCTTTACCTCTACACAGATCACACGCTGCTTTGCAGTGATCAAATCAAGCACCAGCGAAAAACTCTTCCCCTTTTCAGTCGCTTCAGTCACAGCTGCATGAATCATAGGAACGCTTGAAGGCGCATAGAATGCCATGGCACTTTCAACCGTCGGTACATATTCTGATGGGGTAGTTTCGTGAATTTGGAAGGTTTCATCGGTCCAATACAAAGACCCACTAGCAACATCAAGTTCCCAGCCTCCGACTTTCACTAGACCTAGTACTTGCTCCAATAAGGTCGACATAAATAACTACACTAGCCTATTAACATGGCTTCAACAGATTGAGCTAGTATATAACCAGAAATTCACGGTGAGGGTGTCGAGGGGACAGCCATCCATGGCCTTGTGCACTTTTTCCCACCCGTGAATGCAAACTTATTTTGCTCCCCTTTTTTGTCCGACATGCCTGATACAGTTCATCTGTAAGTTCAAATATTTGATGAAAAAGGTTTTCTCTTTTAAATACTTCGTATTTTTGATACCTAACTAAATATAATAAATTTATATTTGTTTAAGATAATTATTTTAAAACTCATGAAACTCTTTAGGTTCAATGCTTCTATTTTTTTCTAGCCATTGCTGCCGTCTTCACCTTCAGTGCGATCAACGATAGTACCGGTAATCCTAGCGAACCAGGGATTTCTGCAGACCGTTTTCAGCCTTGGATGAGAAACTCAAGGAAGAATCATGAGCTTTGAGTTGAACTTAATTGGAAGATCATTTCCAACATTTCGTCCCTTGCTACTGGCTTGGCAAGATGCCCGTTACACCCTGCCTCTTCAGAACGTCTGATATCTTCGCGCATCGCATGGGCTGTAAGAGCGACAATGGGACCTGAATATCCAGCCGCACGAAGCTGGGTGGTAGCTTCATACCCATCCAACCTTGGCATCTTAATGTCCATGAGAATTATATCATAATGACCTGCTAGCCCCATTCTCACGGCCTCTTCACCGTCATTGGCAATATCAACAACTCCTCCAGCCATCGTAATGCTACTTTTTATGAGAAGTTGGTTGTCTAGCATATCTTCAGCAATCAGCACTCGAATTCCGTCAAGACGTATTTGCTTTTTGCCTGTTTGATCCAATGGTTTGAAAGTTGGAGTAGAATCCATTTTGTATCTTACATTTTCAAGAGTCACTGTGACCTCAAATGTGCTTCCTATGCCAGGCCTGCTTTCAACCAGAACTACATCCCCTCCCAGGCACTGGGCTAGTTTTCTCGAAATAATCAGCCCCAGTCCCGTTCCTCCGTACTGATGAGCAACCGAGGTATCCGCCTGCACAAAGGGTTGAAACAATTTGCAAGACTGCACAGGGGTCAAACCAATGCCCGTATCTGTTACAACTACATGAAGCTTTGAATCACTCGAAGTACTTTTAACCACGACTCTCACTTCGCCTTTTGAGGTAAACTTGATGGCATTGCCAATAATATTGCAAAGAATCTGCTTAAGCCTCACTGGATCGGTCAAGCCCATCTGTGGGAGTTGGCCCTCAACACTCGTAGAAAATAAGAGTCCTTTTCTTGCTGCTCGATAGTACATCATTGAACTCACGTCAGAAATAAGTTCGTCGAGACAAACCTCAATCTTTTCGAATTTTAGTTCTCCGGACTCAATTTTAGAAAGATCTAAGATCTCATCAATCAGGTGAACCAGAAGCTGACCATTACGCTTGATTCGATCTATGTAATCCATTCTAGTTTCATGATTTGAGTGTGGGTTTTGATCCATATCAGCCAAAAGCTCGGTGAATCCCATGATCACGTTCAGAGGTGTTCTAATTTCATGGCTCATCATTGCAAGAAACTGACTTTTTGCAAAATTTTCAGCCTGAGCCACCCTTTTCTCCATCATCGCTTTCTCGACTTGCTTGCGCTCGGTAATATCTGCAAATACTGTATAAACTTCATAAGCCTGATTCTCGTTCGGGCGGAAAACCGGTACAGCATCAATGCTAATCCAGCGATATTCTTGCCTAAGTGGATTCAGGTAACCCATCACGATATTACTGACCGACTGACCAGTTCGAAGTGAAACCATTGCCGGATGTTCCTGCCCAGGAAAAGGCGATCCATCTTCCCGAATACAGTTGTACTCCTCGTTTTCCGAACTGCTTCCTAAAAACCCCTGGCGTGACTTGCCCAGAATGCGCTCAGCTGCAGGGTTCATGGAGATAATAGTACCTTCAGAGTCTTGATGAACCACCCCTTGGAGCATTGTTTCTGAGAGCATCTTATGTCGGCTCTCACTTTCTCGTAGCGCCTCTTTGACCCGATTTTGTTCAGTGATGTCAATCGCGGCACAACTAACGCCCACAATTTTCCCGCTTGAGTCTCGCAGGGGATCCACCAGCAAATCAAATTCATGCCTCACCCCCCGACAGTAAAGCACAATCTCACGCCGACAACTGATACCGGTGCGAATCACACCGCGCTTTATCCCCTCGGTCACGGCTGCGTCTTCAGCCCGCTCGAACACTTCAGAATCCAGCTTCCCAACCAGCTCCGAATCCTGATAAACACAAATCGGATTATAAATCCAGGTATAGCGCAGCTCAAGGTCCTGCTGGAAAACAACCACTGAAGAACCTTTCAAAGCCAGTTGAAAGCGTTCCGTAGCTAGCCTAAGCTGCTCTTCAACTTGCTTGCGAGAAGAAATATTCTCAGAAAAAATAATAATCCCACCAATAGCACCCCATTTGTCATACCAAGGATTGATCTCCCAACTAACCCAATCTATATGACCATCTGCTCGAGTAAATGACTCCTCATTACACTGTTCACTCGCTCCAGCTAAACACCGCCGATAAGCCTCTTTCCAATGTTCTGGGATTTCAGGAAAAATCTCATAATGACTGCGCCCTATGATTTCTTTTTCACGAAGTCCAAAATCGGTCGTCCATCGGCGGCTTGCACTGATATAATGCATATCACGGTCAAACATGGCAATCGGAGCTGATGCTTTTTCAACAAACAAACGAAGAAGCGCTTCCTTTTGTTTGATCTCATCGTCCTTTGCTTTACGCTCGGTAATATCCCGAAAAGTTCCAACAACTTTAACAACCTTCCCCTTTTCAAAAATCGCCTTTCCTTGTGCCTCCACGTGAATCAATCGCCGCTTTGCCGTGATCAGATCCAGCCCCAAAGAAAACTCTTTCCCCTGTTCCATCGCTTCAGTTACTGCTGCGCTAATCCTAGGGATACTTGTGGGTGCATAAAATGCAACGGCACTTTCTAGTGTCGGAGTATATTCGGAGGGAGTCGTCTCATGAATACGGAAGGTTTCCTCTGTCCAAAACAATAGTCTACTGGCAACGTCGATTTTCCATGCCCCAACTTTCACGAGAGACAGTGCCTCTTCTAGTATGGTCAACATACAAAAATGCTCCAGCTTGGATCATAAAAGACCTCAAGAACAGAAAAACCACAAGAGAAATATATGAACGTTACATATATAAAAAAATGGGCCTATCCTTAGTTTTTTATCTAAGATAGGACTGAATACTATGTTTATTGGGCGTCGCCATGAAATTACCCTACTGAGGAGCCTCAAACGAGATGAACTCTCACGAATTGCTATTTTATATGGGCGTCAACGAGTTGGAAAGACTGCGCTTATTCAAGAAGCTTTTAAAGACGAGTGAATCGCACATACTTTTCCTCTGAGATCAATCAAGAGGTTTGGCACAGTTCCATCACCTACCCCAATCAACAGAGTCTTGATTGAAATAAAATCTGCTTAAACCTTGTTGGATCGATTAAGCACGTTTCCAGGAGTGCGTTATTAACATTCATGTAAAACAAGTGTTCTTTTTGCATAGCTTTATACTGCATCATTGTACTGACGTCAGATATCAGTTCAGATAGATTCATCTCAAGTTTTCTAGCTTTAGTTTACCAAACTCAATTTTAGAAAGATCCAAAATCTCATCAATCAGGTGGCACCAGAAGCTGACCATTTCGCCTAATACGATTCGCATAGTCCATTTTTTTGTCATATTGCTTTTGATCTGAGAACGGATCTAATTCAGCTAAAAGGTCTGAAAATCCCATAACCACATTCAGAGGGGTTCTGATCTCATGACTCATCATTGCAAGAAATTGGCTTTTAGCAATATTTGCAGTCTCAGCAGTCTGACTAGTCGCCTCATAACCATCAAGTTTTGGCATCTTAATGTCCATTAAAATAATGTCATAATGATTTTCCAGTGTTTTTTCACAGCCGCTTCACCGTCATTGGCAATATCGATAGTTCCACCTGCAAGCGTAATGCTTCTTTTAAATAAGAGCTGGGTTCTTCAAAAGCTCACGGCAGGTGCTTCAGGAAATCACAAGCACTCATGATTCCACATTGCCCATAACGATCTTTCCAAATTTTCTTTTCACACACGTTTTTCGTGACTTGCACACTGAATGGAATTTGAATCCTTTTTCTAAAGGCTAAAAAAGCAGGGCTCCAATTTGTATCAGCTAACTTTGCTTCTACAGCAAGCCAGGGCTTTTTATCTAAAGTGATTAGAAAATCAATTTCATTTTTTTCCTTGTCTCTGAGAAATTGGAGACTGAAATTCCCTTTGCCTATGTCTGTCCAAAAATGACACGCTTTAAGCAAATGACCTGCAATTAAGTTTTCAAATCGATTGCTAGCATTGTGAACTTCTACCCAATTCCACAGGAAAAGCTTTCCCTCTTTCTTTAAAGATCGAACGAGAAATTTGCTATAAGGCTTAATTTCATAACAGTAATAGAGTTGGTTTAGATAATTGAGCCATCGTTGAACTGTTGTGTGGGCAACCTCTAAATCTTCTCTTAACGATGCAAGGGTGAATAGACCGCCTACTTTTTCTTCTAAAAGGGCTATGAGCATTTCAATCTGACTTAACTCAGGTAATCGACTCAAGTCCCTGAGATCCTCACGAACAATTTTTTCGATTCTTCCTCTTTGCCAAATTCGTGAAATTTCTTCATCTGCCTCAAAAAATGGCTCAGGAAAGCCACCAAATTGCAGGAGACGATGAAAATTTGATTCGCATGTTGCATCCGAGAGGTTCTTATTTTCTAGTAATGAATTTTGATCATCAAAAATTTCATATATGGCTTGTGCAGGATCTGTTGCAAAGTGCCCAGTCAGTTCTCCTAAACTGAAAGGATGAAGTCGAAAATGGAGGTAACGCCCCATAAGGCTATCTCCTCCTTTTTTATAAACATTCAGGCGTGCGCTTCCAGTGACTACGATTTGCATCGGAGTTTCGAGTGTGTCAAAAATGCCTTTTAGGGTTCTCTTCCAGTTTTTTGCCTTGTGAATTTCATCGTAAACCACTAGATGAGCCAAGGACTGGGTTTTGGAATGGAACAGACTTTTACTAGGTGATTTGACCCAAAGTTTTCTAAACTCAAGTTCATCCCAGTTCCAGTATTGCCCTCTGTCGGACTGTCCTATAAGTTGTTTCCCTAGTGTGGTTTTTCCTACCTGGCGTGGTCCTGAAATAAACGCCATCTTATTTCGAGTGAGTGCTAAACTCTCGATGAACTTCAGAATGTACCGTGAATGAGTGTTTTGCATGATCTGGATCCTATTTTGACTATATTATCGTCAATCGAAAATTTGGTCAATTATTTTCTGACCGTATTATCGCTAGTCGAAAATTTGGTCAGAGTCAATATACCCCTCATCTTATCCACTTAAAAATAGAAATTTGCGAAAATAGGCGGATCCATGAAATTTATAAAATAAACCACTCAAGAAAGAAAACAACAACGGTCTTCACTGTTTTTTCCGCGGAAGCAACTTATCCCGAAGCAGATCCTACCAAAGCTGAGGTTCCCACGTGTAGCCTTCATGACCACTATTGAGAAGCTTTATGAGATGGAAATTCAAATTTCCATTATTTTCAAGTACTCTCGCCTCTTCGTCTAACTGTTCGGCAGGAGCCATCAGATCATAGGCACTCGAGTAAGCAAAAAACTGAAGTTCCGTATTCTGCTTTAGTCCATGATCGACCTTATCCACAGTAATCACGCTCTTTCCAACAAAACGTTTTGGATCCAGTTCTCCAGATCGCAGCTGGAGAGAATGACCCCCGGACTGAAGCCCTGGGTCGCCCTGAAGGGCGAGATCTCCCTCTGCTCGATAAATCTGCTGTTCAGGGATGGTGCATGGACCTGCATGTGGATTCAATGCTTGATCCAACAGACGAGAAACATCACACACTTGAGTGACAGTACTTTGAGTCGACTGCCCCATGGAAGAACTGCCTCGATCTTGTTTTAAGAAACCCTCTAAGCGTGAAAAAGCAGTCGGCGCTTCATGGTCTTTCTGTCTGATAGCATTCTCAAATTCTTGTATGTCTTTTTGTATATAGGGCTCATCAAAATGCCCAGGACTTTCATGATGGAGGCTGTGCACTGTATTCATGAATCGAAGCAACTAATAAAGTAAATAATACTAACGAAATGCTCTTTAAAAACTTAATCATTTTAAATTGCTCCCTCTGTTTAGGTTTCGGTAAAATAGGGAGGGCAGTTTAAAATTATAAATAGAGTTATTTATTTCTCATCGTGTTAAAAATCAATCCTAACATTTTATCTTTCTCTACAGGCTTAGAAAGATGTCCATTGCATCCAACCTCTTCACACCGCTTGATATCTTCCTGCATAGCATGAGCCGTAAGGGCTATAATGGGAGATTGATATCCCAATGATCGAAGCTGCTTGGTCGCTTCATAACCATCTAGTTTTGGCATCTTGATATCCATGAGAATAATATCGTAATAGCCTGTAAGTGCTTTTGTTACAGCCTCTTTGCCATCAATTGCAACCTCAACGATTCCACCTGCTAGTGTGATGTTTTTTTCTACTAAAAACTGATTATCTGGCATATCTTCAGCCAAAAGCACGCGAACCCCATCGAGCCTGGGTTGCTTTTTGATTGTTTCATCCTGTCGCTTGATGGACTGGCTCTGGGAATGATTGTATTTTACGTCTTCTAGAGTAACCGTAATTTCAAACGTACTTCCTAAACCTTCCCTGCTTTCAACAAGAACCACATCCCCTCCCAAGCCATGAGCTAATCTTCTTGAGATAATCAGACCTAATCCTGTTCCACCGTATTGACGAGACATAGATTCATCAGCCTGAGAAAATAGTTGAAACAGCTTGCAAGCCTGATCGGGAGCAATACCAATACCTGTATCCGTCACAATAACATGAAGTTTCGAATCACTAGGACTTGCCACCACCACTCTCACTTCGCCTTTTAATGTAAACTTGATGGCGTTTCCGATGATATTTAATAAAATCTGCTTAAGTCTTGTTGGATCAGTCAAGCACGTCAGCGGAAGGAGACTTTCCATGTTCATAGAAAATAAAAGTCCTTTTTGTTCAGCTTGATACTGCATCATTGCCCTAATGTCGGAAATCAGTTCGTAGAGATTGATCTGGGTTTTTTCTATTTTCAAATTTCCAGACTCGACTTTGGAAAGATCTAAAATCTCATCAATCAGGTGTACCAGAAGCTGACCATTGCGCTTGATGCGATTCGCATAATCCATCTTTTTTTTGTGATATTGGTTTAGCTC
>Ga0302320_10009910_pt1 | contig 20414 bp, 13 predicted proteins | sample Bog_T0_3_FD_202130 | JGI IMG/M metagenome (GOLD analysis project Ga0302320, IMG submission 202130) | Peat permafrost microbial communities from Stordalen Mire near Abisko, Sweden - Bog_T0_3 | ecosystem: Environmental > Terrestrial > Soil > Wetlands > Peat | place: Sweden: Abisko, Stordalen Mire...
CCCGCGGCGTGCGAGAACACCTACTTCTCGATGCCGTCGCTCGCCGGTATCGCAGCTTCTGGTGGTGCCGCGGTTGCTACGGCGAGCCCGGCCACCGACGCCTGGACGAACTGATCGTCCGAGCAGGTTTGGGGGAGGTGTGACGCGACATCGAAGCGGTGAGCGCTGTGTTGGCGCCGAGTCGCAGTCATCCGATGTTCAATCCAGTTCTCGACACCATTGGCGGTGGTTCCTCGCTCTCGAGACCATTCTGGCGCTCGCGTACTTTCCGTTCGGGGTCCCTTCTGAGAAGCCTTTGGTCTTAGGCTGGCTTCCCTGGCGGCAGTGGCCGGGCCAAGTCCCGGCGTGGGCGCTACTCGGAGCATCGGCCGTCTTGGCGATCGCCTACGGCGTGCGACACTGCCGGCCGAGTGCTCCAACTGCCTGGTGGTTCCTTGCCGGCGGCATGCTCCTCCTCGTCACTGGCGACACGGCCTACAAGTTCTGGCATCAGATCCTTGGCCAACAACAGATCCCGTACCCGTCGTTTGTCGACGTGATCCACATCACGGCGTACCCGGCGATCGCAATAGGGCTCCTGCTTCTCGAGAGGGCGAGGGTGCACGACGTGGACCGAGCCAGCCTGCTCGACGCGCTCACCATCACGCTCGGCATCGGGCTCTTGTCGTGGATCTTTCTCATTGGACCAGGTGCCCGAGAGTCCGGTGGGCTGCCGGTGCGGCTCTTCGCAACCGCACACCCTCTAGGCGACGTTCTCGTTCTTGCGATGTTGGCTCATCTATGGAGCACAGACGGCCTACGCCGGACCGCGGGCCGGCTGCTCGCGCTCGGAGCATTGGGAGCACTTCTCTCAGACTCGTTCTCCGAGCTGGCCAGCGTGCATCAGAGCTGGAATTGGAACGGCGGCAACGTCGTCGATCTCGGCTGGGTCGTCTTCTATGCGTGCTGGGGCGCGGCCGCACTCCATCCGTCGATGCGGGCATTGTCCGAGCCGAAGGTGGCCGCTCCGCTACGCACGAGCCCTTCTCGGACGATGGTGCTTGCCGGAGTCTCGCTCATCGCGCCGGCAGTTCTGCTCGCCGAGACCTTGCGCGGTGACACCGTCGACGCCCCGATCATCGCCGTGACTGCAGGGCTCATGTTCCTTCTCGTCATCAGCAGGATGGCCGTCCTCGTAAAGGTTCACGGGCAGGCCGTGGCCCGAGAGCAAGCTCTGCGTAGGTCGGTCGCGAATTTGGTGGCGTCGCCGGATCGCGATGCGCTCTACCGAGCCACGATTGAGGGTATCCGCGAGCTTGTCCCGCGGAACACAGACGACTTCGAGGTCACGTTCGCGGTCGCGACTCCGGATGGTGAACCCTCGATCGTCATGAAGTCGGGCAGCGGCCCAGTGCGGGGACCGCATAGCTTGGCGGCCTTCTGGGCTGACGCGCAACGGAGCCTGGCCGATACCGACGCGGCGAGCTATGTCATCGGGGCGAGCGACGGCTCCGCGGGGCACAGCTCGCCAAAACAGCTCGTGTGCCCGTTTGCGGCCAACGGTCAGTTGCAAGGCTTGATAGTCGTTACGAGCCTCAACAAGTTCCCCTTCGAGCTTCGAAGCTCGATCGAGATCTTTGCCGCGCAGGCTGCAATGGCCATCGGTCGTGAGACGATGACCGAGGCTTTCCACGCGCGTCGCGGTGAAGCTCGCTTCCAGACCCTCGTGCAGAACGCATCGGATGTCATCCTCATCGCCCGTCCCGATGCGACGATCACCTATCAGACTCCTTCTGCGAGTCGAATCCTCGGGTACCCAGACGGCTGCCTCGAGGGCACGCGGTTCACGGCTCTTCTCCACCCCGACGATGTGGGCGAGGCCGTAGCCGCCTACACCGGCGTCGTGTCTCGAACGGGGGCCTCAATGTCGGCAAAGTGGCGCATCCGACACAACGATGGTTCGTGGGTTCACGTCGAGGTGACAACGACCAACCTGCTGAGCGAACCCACCCTCGAAGGCATCGTCCTCACCCTGCGGGATGTGAGCGAGCGCACGAGTCTCGAGGAGGAGCTCAAGCATCAGGCCTTCCACGACGCGTTGAGCGGGCTCGCCAATCGCGGCCTGTTCCAGGACCGGCTCGAGCATGCGTTGGCACGGGCAGCTCGCAGAGAAACGTCTGTGGCAGTCCTATTCCTCGATCTCGACGACTTCAAACTGATCAACGACAGCTTGGGGCACACGGCGGGCGACGCTCTCTTGGTGGCAGTCGCCGGCCGGCTCTCTGAGTCCCTGCGCAGTGGGGACACGGCGGCACGCTTCGGGGGCGACGAGTTCGCCATCTTGCTCGAGGAGACCGCCGGCCAGGAGGAAGCCTGCCAGGCCGCTGAACGCGTAATCTCGGCTCTACGCGCGCCGCTTGTGATCGAAGATCACGAGATCCGGGTACAAGCCAGCGTCGGGATCGCCCTCAGCCAGGCGGGTCGCGAGGGCCCGACCGAGTTGATGCAGGCGGCAGACGTGGCCATGTACTCGGCAAAGGCACACGGCAAGGGTGGTTACGAGGTCTACCAGCCCGACCTCCAGGTGGCCATATTGCGACGTCTTGATTGGACCGCCGATCTCCAGCGCGCCATTGAGCGGCGTGAGTTCGTTGTGCACTACCAGCCAATCGTGAGCCTCATCGGAGGAAGTCCAGTTGGACTGGAAGCCCTCGTGCGGTGGGGTCATCCCGACCGCGGGCTGTTGCTTCCTCAAGAGTTCATCGCACTCGCCGAGGAGACCGGCCTCGTCGTGCCCCTTGACCGTTGGGTTCTCAAGGAGGCGTGTCTTCAGACACGCGAGTGGCAGTTCTGTCACTCGTCCGCCCGAAGGCTGTGGGTCAGCGTCAACATCTCGGCTAGGCATTTCCAAGACGCCGGGCTCGTGGAGGACGTTTCGGCGGCTCTGCGGGAATCGGGTCTCGAGCCCGAATTCCTGGTGCTGGAGATCACCGAGGGCGTCTTCGTCCAGGAGGCCGAGTCCGTGATCGAGCGGATGTTGGAGCTCAAAGCGCTTGGAATCCGGTTTGCCATTGACGATTTCGGCACCGGGTACTCGTCACTTAGCTACTTGAGGCGATTTCCCATCGACATCCTCAAGCTTGACAAGTCCTTCGTGGATGACGTGGCCGTTTCCGCCGAGGACGGTGCGCTCGCCGAGACGATCGTGCAACTCGGGAAGAACCTCCACCTGCAGACCATCGCCGAAGGTATCGAGCACGCACCCCAGCTCGAGGCGCTCCGTGCTTTGGGGTGCCAGCTGGGGCAAGGGTTCTACTTCACCAAGGGGCTCCAGGCCAGTGAAATCGACAAGCTCTTCTTCCGGGACTCGCAGTTCAAGGCTTTGGTGGAGGCAGTATGGATCGAGAACCCTTCCCTGACAGCAGAGATAGTTGGTTGACCTTCTTCGACCGCTACTGAGGCACCGTCGAGGATCGACTACCTGGGTCGCAGGTGACCGTTTGGTGAGACCCTGCACTGTGCGCAGCGCACAAGCGTCATACAGATAGTTGTTCGAAGTGGCCCGGCACGGCTTCCACGGTGCCCGTTAAGTTACGTCCCACTCGTGAGGCGAAGCCTTCGAGACGTCCGATTTGGATCGAGAATGCGGGGGGTCAATGGCTCGGTCTATAAGCGCCCGGAGAAGTCGCGGGACGCGCCAACAGGCAATTTGCCGTTCGCGGGTCGAGCACACGGTGGTGTCGGCCGGAGCTGCTCTCAGCGCTGGAGCGAACCTTCGCCGACTCGCGCAGGCCGAGCCGTAGTCGAGATCCGGGGTTTCGATGAGGGGGGGGGTCAGAGGTAGCAGAGGTGCAGTATCTCGTGTTGCCGGACAACGGGGACCCGTACTTGCTGGCGCGCGTGCGCTGGCCCGACGTGGCCCAGGCGATCAGCGAGGGGCGCCCTGAGTGGCAAGGCGACCCCGGACTGTTCGATCTTCCGTACGACCCGGGCAGCGCCACGGTGACGCGTGCCCAGGCCGCCTCAATTGCAGCCCGCTGGGGAGCGAATCTGCCCTTGGAGACGGAGGACCCCGCAATATCGCTGATCCGTCGCATGCCGGCCAATTGGTCCAATCTCGTGCCCGCCGAAAAGCGTGCCTGGTCTCTCGAGCTCGTCGCAGGACGGCACGCGTCGGCTTCTCGCACGCGTCGCTCGCGATCGTTCTTCGGATCGCGGTCCCGCCGGTCTGCACTTGAGCCGGCCTCGCGCAGTGCGGCATCTCCTGGTGTGATCGGCAGCGAAGTGGTTTTCGGAGAGAGCCGCCATTTGGTCACGAACGGCAACGGCTCAACGGCAGAGGCCGCCGAACGCCGACGCCATGCCAGGATGCACGTTCGCGGACAGGCGCTGATAAGGATCGCGCGCAAGACGGTCTCCGCGAACTTGGTCAACGTCAGCGAAGGCGGCATGCATTGCGTCGTGCACGACGCGGAATCGGTCCTCGAATCCGGCGGCCGGCTCGAGTCGCCCCTCGTGCTCGAAGATGCCGGTGCCGAGTCCCAAGTCAGTCTTGACGTTGTTGCCAACGTCAGCTGGCACAAGGCTGCCGGGCCTGGTACCCGGCTCGGGGTTGTTTTCACCGAGCTGGCCGACGAGCAAGCAGAACAACTGCAACGATTTCTCGGTAACGGCGGGAACTGAGCAGGTTCTGCGACATGCACCTGCCTTCTACTAGCACCGGAGAACAGCCTCCGCCGTCGATCAGCGGACCTCAGGACCTGTCGACAGGCGGATCCGTCTCGAGCTTTGTCGCGGCCGCCCAGGACCAGAGCGTGGACAGCTCGAGGAGGATGCGATCGCGGCGTGGTCCGGACTATCGCCTGAGGGGACTCGATCTGAGTCGGCTGGACCAGGGCGAAGCGCCAGCTCGCCGGGCAAGGAGAGTCCTACCGCGTCGCCGATATCGTCGCAGGCTTGTTGTCAGATGGATCCTCGTCTTGGTGGTGGCGGGTTTGGCTGCATTGGTCTTGCGCATGTCGGTGTTTCAGCCCTTCTCCGTTCCTTCAGCTGCGATGGTGCCCACTCTGCAGATGGGCGATCGGATCCTGGTTGTGAAGTCCAGCGGTCTGGCGGGACCGATCCACAGTGGCGATATCGTCGTCTTCCGCCATCCGAAGCTCTTTGCGTGCGACACGGGCCAGGACCAGGTCGGGGACCTGGTGCAGCGGGTCATTGGCGTGCCGGGCGACACGATCTGGTCGGTCGGGAACGAGATCTACATCGACGGGAAGCGCCTGAACGAGCAAGGTTGGTACGACTCGAAGTACGGGCAAGTGGGATCGACACCGGTACTTCGCACAAAGATCCCGTCCGGTCGGTATTTCGTCATGGGTGACAACCGTTCGAACTCATGCGACTCGCGCGTATTCGGCCCAGTCGCCAGATCGACGATTGTCGGTAAGGTGTTCGCCGTCGTCATGCGCGGCGGCCACCCGTACATTCACTTGTTCTGAAGCTGCACTCCCCGGTTCAAGCGTCTAGACACGGTCAGGAGCTAGTGGGTGGCCTCCGCCGTAGAGCTCGGGACGAGGCCCAACCGACGCGCGAGCTGGCGATTCGGAAGCGCGACCCTGATCGTGTTGTGCGTCCTCGTGCCGCTTCTGGCTGCATGCGGACACAGCGACCCTGGGCCTGAAGGAGTCTCCCTACTGCCAGATCCGGCGGCCAAGAGTGAAACTTGGAGATGGACCGCACAGTGCCAGTTCGGCCCGTTCGCGGACAATACCTGTGAAGCGGCCGGTCCGGACCTCGGTGCCGCCCAGCTGAACGGCGATGAGTGGAACCTTGGCGGGGGGGTGGCGACCAGTGGATCGGTGGCTATGTCGGTGAACTCCCCCGGCTCTTTGTTGGTGCAGGGAGATCTTCCCAGTACTCCGCCGTGCAGCGAAGCCACTTGCCTCGCACCTAGTGCCAACACCTGGGTACGCGGCTACCCGAACGTGCTGTACGGCCTCAACCAATGTCACTCAGGAACCTCCCCCCGAAGATCCCGCATTCTTCCGCTTCCCATGCGGGTCAGCGCGATCGCTCCCGACCTCATCGGTACAACGGCCTATTCGTCGCAGACGTCACGCGTGACCTATGACATCGCGTACGACCTATGGCTCAACAACTCAGGCACGAAGAGACCGTGCAGGACCGATGGAACCGTCGAGGTCATGGTTTGGACGGACTATGACCAAAGGGCTCTGCTACCCGGCAGCATGCAAGTTGGAATGGCGAGCATCCCGTTCGCGGATGGTGGGGTCATCGAGGATGGCAAGCAGGCCTGGTCGGTCTACGTGAGCAACGTCTACCAGAGAGGACAGACGGCGCCGTGGGGCGGCACCGTCTGGCTCGTCTTGAGCGCGGCCGATGTTGTTCCCAGAGGCACCGTGAGTGTCGATCTCAGTTCTGTCCTCTCGGCGGTTGGCGCGCTGCTCCAGGACAACTATGGCTGGAGCAACTTCGGCAAGAGTTACTGGCTCGACTCGATACCTTTCGGCATGGAGTTCGGCCCTCAAAGCGGAACCCTCACCGGTACGGGCTCGTCCTACTTCTCTTTGAGCGTCTCGTCCTACTGCCTCGATGTGGGGACCACACTTTCGCACGCAGGTTGCACGAGCGGCCCGCAAGGGTGACAAGTGCCGCGACCTGACGTGGCTGGCCTAGCGGTAGACCGGCGGTCCGAGGCGCGCATTCGTTACCGGGTCGAGAGGACCACCTCTCCCGCCACCGAGCCGGACAGGTTCTCGTCGAACGAGGCGACAACGGCCTTGTAGAGGGTCTCGGTCGTGATCAGCCGGGCATTCCTGCCCGAGCTGCGGACGACAAGGGTGAGTGCGGGGATCCCTCTTCCGGGTGTGCCTTCGCGAAGGACCAAGTCGAGCAGGGTGAGAGAGGACGTTTCGAAGCTCATTTCGAACCCGGCCGGCGATCTAGTTGAGGAGGACACCGGCTGGTATAGCTCGACTGAGGACACAGGGTAGGACCTATCTCTGGCGAAGGCCGAGCCCACCTTCACGAAGGTTGCGGCGGGCGCGGAACCCGGTGTTTGGGTGAAGACGCCGATGCCCCCGACATCTTTCGGCGAGGTGAGCAGGTGGCCCAAGACAGAGAGCAAGAGTGTCACCTCTCCCGTTGGCGGGCCGGACAGGTTTTCATGAAACGAGGTCACGACGGCCCCGTAGAAGGTGTCCGCCGCCTCAGTCGTGGCCAGTCGTCCGCTCCTGTTCAGCTTGCGGGCAACAAGGGTGAGCGCGGGGATTCCCCTTCCGGGCCCTTCGTCGCGGAAGACAGCGTCGAGCAGGTTGAGAGAGGACGTTTCGAAGCTCAGGCTGAGACGGCCAGGTGACTTTCGTGAAGGGGACAGCGGTTGAGACAGCTTGACCGAGGTCACTGGGAAGTACGACGCCTGCTTGGACGAGAGCGCGCCCAGCTTTAGGAAGACACCGGTGCTTGCCGACGAATGGAAGACGGTTCTCTGGTCGACGGCGCTCGCGCGCAGCAGCGTTGACGGAGCAACGAACGCACCAGTAACCCCACCTGCGCCCACCGCCAAAAGGACAGCGGCGGCTGGGCCGAGCACCCGGATCCGCGGCCTGCCGCGACGCGCCTCGCGAAGACGCCTTTGCTCGAAGCGTTGTCGGTATGTGAGTGCCGGCAGCCGTTGAGCGCGTTGGTTCCACAACGACGCGATGGGGGCACACGAGTACACGGTGCCCTGAACGACGACTATGACGATAAGCAGCCAAGGCGGATGTGCTGAAGCGGCGAGGAGCCCCGCTGAGGTGAACAAGGCGATCGTCAACAAGGTCTCAACGCGGCTCAGTCGGAGAGCGGTGCGAAGCCGTTGGCGACTGCCACCGGTCTTTAGCGTCCTCAAGAACACGCCGTCGCGTCGTGTCAGACCCTCCATGCAGGCGAGAGCGGTGATCCATGTAGCGGAGAGGCTGATGAGCAGGCCCAGCAGGGTCCGGCGATGCGACATGGTCGTCCAGTAGCGCAGTGTCCACATCATGCAGATCGAGGCGATCAGGATGAGCGACATCGGTAGCAGCGACCGGTCACCGCCGAGAGGCATAAGGGCAAAGTGGGAGCCGGACAGTCGCAGCCCTGTGATCACGAGGAGCAACACGGCGAAGCCGAACATCAGGAGGTCTCTCCACCATCCAAGGCAGGCCATGAGATAGTCCCTGCGCTGGCCGCCCGTGAGGTGGTTGTCAGGCGAGCGGTCCCAGGGCAAGAGGCTGCGCCAGTGGAGCCTGAAGATCTGCATCGCTCCGAAGCACCAGCGATGCCGCTGTGTGTTGAGACCGGCATATGTGGGTGGCACGACTCCCCGGCCGAAGCAGCGCGGTATGTACAGACCCGACCAGCCCGCCTTGGACATCCGGAGCGAAGCCTCGGTGTCCTCGCTGATGCACCACTCGTTCCAGCCACCGATGCCATCGAGCGCGCTGCGGCGGAACAGACCCATCGTGCCGACGAAGGGGACCGAGTCGCGCTCGTTACGGGAAGACATGACGGAGAGATAGAAGCCTTGGTAGGAGTCGACACACGCCGAGTAGTAGCCGCTGCCCTCGTAGTCCCGGTTGCCCTCGAAACTCTGGAGGAAGCCGAGGTGTGGATCCGAGAAGTACGGGACAGTCTCTTTCAGGTAATACGGTTGGACGATGTCATCGGCGTCGATCAGGCCGATGATCTCCGCTCGCGGGTCGGTATAGCTGCGCAAGGCGAGATTGCATGCGCCTGCCTTGTAGCCGGGCCAGGGTGCGACATGGACAAAGCGAACGCGCTCGCGACCACGGCAGTACTCCTCCACTGGGCCGTAGACCGCGGGATCCGAGGTGTTGTTGTCGATAACGATCACCTCGAAATTGGGGTAGTCGATCGCCTCGGCCGCCTCGATCGTCTTGATGAGAAGATCTGGTGGCTCGTTGTACGCCGGGATATGCAGGGAAACCATCGGCATGTAGGACGGATCGGCCGCTGGTAGCGGGCGCGTGTGGCGTCTGCGGCACAAGACATCGCTGACGTAGTTGACGTTCGAGCCCCACACGATGAATGCCGCGAGATCGAGGAGGAGCAGGAGCGAAGTCGTCAACGCTTCGGCGATCGAGTGTGTCGCCGAGGCCGCGACATCCGCCGCGAACGCTATGTAGGTGAATCCCGACGCGAGATAGGAGGCATGGAAGACCGAACCTACGACGCCCGTGTCGGGGCGGAGGACAATGACGACCACCCCAAAGATCGCGAGCAGATAGGCCGCCGTCTCGAGTCCACCGACGGGCTTTGCCCACACCTCGTAAGTGACAAAGCACGCAAGGGCCGAGATCGCGACCGCGCTGAGAGCGCCTAGGAGGACTTCGGTGATCTTGGAGCCTGTCCACCGGAAGCGGGTGTCAAATTCCCGGGCAGGACTCAGTACCAGCACCGTCGTCAAGATCAACTGCGCGAACGCGACGATGAAGAGATCGTAGAGATTGAACTGACGCAACAGCACCTGGACTACCCCCCTCGCAGTAGTACACCTCGCCAAGAGCGTGCGAAGCTCACATTACCGTGTCTGCCACCGCGTGGAAACCCCCATCTTTCTTCGCGGCGCTTACTTACGTTTCTACAGCCTCACTGGTGGGCCATTCGGGAATCCGCCTTCGCACCAGGCGATGTCTTCTTGCCGAACCCATACAGCGACCCGTCTTGGGTACCCACATAGACAATGTTGTCGCCTATACCTGGCGGGCCGAACGCGGTGGTATTGCCCACGAACCATGTCCCGAGGAGCTTCAGCCTCTGGTCCACCGGGACCGGGTCGTAGGCCTGGAGACTCGCTCCGTCGATGACCCATACCACCGCAGAGCCCGAGGTCGTGCCGTCAGAGGTGACGATGGGGCCCGATACCCCGAAGACTGCCGCCTGCGAGCCGTAGCCAACCAGGCGCAGACCAGGCAGGCCACTTGCGGACGTCATGAACTTGTAGACGTCTACTGCACCGGCGTGGCCGCTCGCGCTCTGAATCGTCGAGACGTAGACGTAGCCACCGTCACCGGGCCAGACACCGGCCGTCGATAACGCCTGTCCGTTTGGCCCGTACTCCCCGACAACATCGTCCCGTCCGCCCGGGCCTTCGTTGTGGCCGCCGAGGTTGTCAGCGTCAAGCAGGTAGACGATGCCTTCCTTCCCCGTGGCGACGAGGAGATGCGGGTGTTTCGGCGTGGAGAGTTCCGTCGGCAACAGGACCGGTGAGCCGGACATGTCCCAGTCGTCTTCGTCGGCCTTGGCATCGTCGTGGATCGCGAAGAAGTCCGTCGCTTTCAACGAACCGTTCTTCTGCACGGTGAGGCGGACGACCGAATCGCCCAGATTCGCAGGTGGCGAATGCCCGGGGATCGAACCATCCGGATGGTTGGTCTCGGGACCTTCGGCGTTGCCGGACGCGAACAGGATCTGACCGGGACCGTCGGAGCTGAGCCCACCACTCGCCTGCCAGATGCCGGCGCCTCCGCCCTCGCTTCCCGGACCTGCTTCGTCGGTCCACAGCGTCGTCTGCTGGCCACGGGTCGACACGCCGGCTATGAACCCGGCGAAGGGCGTGTGGTCGCAGTGCGCCCCGAACGCGGCGTACACGACGCCACCCAGGTACAAAAGGCCAGGCCGTTGCAGTTCTTGCAAAGGGAGGAACTTCTGCTGCGGGTTGTTCGTGGTCGGGCCCTTGATCTCGACCGGGAAGCGTGGCATCTCGGCCCCCGTGGCAGGGTTTATGGCGTTCATGAACCACGCAATCCCCGCACGACCTGGCAATTGAACCTGATCAACGAGGTAGGCGACGCCGGTGGTCGGGTCGATCGCGGGAGTCGAGGTCACTCCGAGGTAGGGGATCAGGTCAGGGCAATGCACCGGAGCGTCTTCGAAGGGCTTACCGATTTGGCGCGACCACTCAATGGCTCCCGTTGTCGGGTTGAGGCCGTAGACCCAGTCGGTCTCAGAGGCGACAAGCAGGATATGTCCGACGAGAAGAGGTTGCGCGTAGATCTGACCGTTGAGCTGGGTCTTGAAGACCTGTCCGAAATTGGCCGACCCGACCAGCTGGGGAGTGAGCTCCGGTTGGTCGGGGTACCAGCCGTCGCGAGAATCACTGCCGCGATTTGTAGCGAGCTGAACGCCCTCGGGCCGGTCTGTCTCGGCGGCAGATACGGCATGGCTGCCTGCCCGAGTGCTGCGAGAGGCCGGTGTCTTCGACAGCGGCGACTTGCTGACCGCGCCAGCTGCCGCATTCACACCGACTATGACACACAGCGCCAGCGTCGCGCCTAGGAACACTCTGGTCTTCGCTTGGCTCGCTGACGCACCTACACGAATACTCGATACAGCTCGCGCACTTTTCCCTAACCCGCAGCGACCCGGTAACAAGCGCGAACCAAGAGCTCTTCTTCCGAACGACACAACCCGCCTCCCCGATTAGGAGTCTCAAACACGGCCGGACCAACATTCATTCCGAAGCTCGAAGCGGACACATGCGTGATCGCGCCGAAGGGTCGCTACGGTACCAGCACAGCAGCGCCGTGTTCCAGGCTCTCAGGAGCGATATTTGGATCTCGTACGGTGATGTGTGAACTGATACCTGGGCTAGATGCTCTGTCGACACCGTGCGCACGGGCAGATTCACGAGGCGGTGGAACCGGAATCGAGAACGGGAAGCCCCTGGAGTTTCGGCCCCTGCTGAGAGTCGTGAGCCAAAGCGTGCGCCATGTGTGATTCCGGCCTGGGTTGCCCGCGCCGGTAGGCAATCATCAAGACTCCGACCGAGACCTGCGGAGGCTCATCGTTTATCGAGGCGACCCGACCACCGATCGCAGGACAACCGGCAGCGCGTCAGTAGGAGAGTTTCGTGACCGCTTTCCTGATGAAATCATGGAATTGGCCTGCCCACAAATTCACGGGCACGAAGTCACCTTCATCGACCCAGGTGATGCTGGCGCCACGCAGACCCTGTAGGCCTTCTCGCCCGGGATAGTCAAAGGAACCCGCGTCGACGTCGGCGTGCGAGCTCCGCGATCAGGTGACTCGTGGGCGATCGCTCAAGTCCTCCACGCCCGCTTGGAGAACCTCGGCCATGCGCTGGACGGCGTCGAAGACATCAACGAACCGGGTGTACAGCGGAGCTGGGCCCAGCCTGATCACATTGGGTGGCCGAAAATCACCGATGACCATCCGACGGTCTATCAAGGCCTTGCACCACGGCCATGCCCGGGGGTGAGAGAGCGATACGTGGGCTCCCCTCCGATGAGGGTCGGTCGGACTGGCCAACGCCGCGCCGAGCGGTTCAAGCTGACTTCGCACAAGGTCCACCAACATTGCCGTGAGCTGTTGCGACTTCGCCCACAGGGCCGGGATGCCAGCCGACTCCACGATCTCAACGGCGGCGTCGATGGCCAATAGTCCGAGCACCGACGGCGTACCCGAGAGGAAGCGACCCATCCCAGTCGTCGGGTTGTAGCTCGGGCCCATGGCGAACTGGTCCTCTTGGCCGAACCAGCCCCACACCGGCTGGCGCAGATGGTCCTGCAAGTCGCATCTCACGTACGCGAAGCCGGGCGAGCCGGGGCCGCCGTTCAGGTACTTGTAGGTGCAGCCCACCGCGAGGTCGGCGGTCGCGTCGTCCAAATCGACCGGAACCGCGCCGGCACTGTGGCACAAGTCCCACAGCACGAGCGCCCCGTGCCGGTGCGCCGCTTCTGTGATGGCCGCAAGGTCCACTCTGGCGCCGGAACGGAAGTTGACATGCGACAAGCACACCAGTGCCGTGTCGGCGTCGATTGCTGAGCGCACGACGTCGGCGTCTAGGCCGTCGACCGCACTGCCGTGCAAGAGCCGCAACTGGCGACCGCTGGCTTGCGCGAGTCCTTGCAGTACGTAGCGGTCCGTGGGGAAGTCGTCCGCGTCGGCCCATATGACCCGTCGGTCAGGTCGGGCGGACAGTCCAGCCGCGGCCAGCTTGTAGAGGTTGACGGTCGTGCTGTCACAAACCACGACCTGTCCGGGCCCGGCGCCGATGAGCCGACCGACTCGGTCGCCTACCGCTGCAGGCAGGTCTATCCACCTCGACCAGCCGCCAACCAGGTTCTCAGACCAGTCGCGCGCTGCGGTCGCGAGCGCTTCGATCACAGATGCTGAGGGGCGACCTAGGGAGTTGCCGTCGAGGTAAATGGGTCCGGAGACGGTGAACTGGCTCCGGTAGGACCCAAGAGGGTCGGCAAGATCCATCGTCACAGCAGCTGCGCGGTCCACCGTCTCATTCTTGCGCGTGTCGCCCAACCGATCATCTCGAGGCGCCGCTTCGTATCGCGATATCGGCGGCGTCAACAAGTCGGTTTCTCAGGCGGCCATATCGGCAAACTTCTTGTCCAGAGGCCGCAAGCCTGTTTGCATTCTTCGTTCACCGAGGCGCGTGCCCGATGCCAGTTGCTGCCTCCTTCCAACGCTCGAACGCCACTGTGAGGACCTCGTGAGCACTCGGGTCAGGTTCCACCTGCTCGGCGACCAGGAGCCCGGCACCGCTTTTCTCCATGGTCCCCGCCGCACGTCCGCCGAGCATCGCAGCCCCCCGTGCGGAGGCATTGGGGTTCTCCACGACAAACAGCGTCTTTCCCAACAAGTCACATAGGAGTTGGCGCCAGCTCTGATGGAGGCTGCCACCTCCTGCAAGATAGAGAGCAGCGGTGTCCACAAACTCTGGGAGCGCGTCGGCTGCCTCGGCAATCGAGAACGCGACTCCTTCAAAGACAGCGCGGAGCATGTCTGCTCGGCCATGGCGTAGGTCGAGACCAAGGAATCCGGCCTGAGCCGAGGTGTTCATCGAGGGCGACCGGGCCCCGGCGAGATGAGGTATGAACAGTGGCGGGCTGAGGCTGTCACTGGGTGCGCTATCAAGCACTTCGTAGGCCTCCTCCCACGTTGCGTTGAAGGCACCGAGTGCCCAGGACAGCGCAACCCCAGCAACCTGTACCGCTGCCATCGCATACCAGCGGCCCGGGAGGGCAGTCGCGAACACGTGATAGCGGAGGTCGGGATCGGGATCGGGTTGCGTCCGAAGGGTAACTACTTGTGCCGCGGATCCCACGGTGAGCTGGATGGGCCCGACCTCAAGCAATCCGGTTCCAACAAGGGCGGCCGCAGTATCCGCAGAACCGAAGGCAACGGGAATGCCGCTGGGTAGCCCAAGCTCACGGGCGATGGGGCCATCCAATCCGCCGGCCACCGCGTCGGAAGCTCCGAGCGGAGCTAGAAGACGCGCCGGAAGCCCGAGAGCCTCGATGACCGGGAGAGCCCAGGTGTTCTCGAATATGTCGAAAAGGAGGGTTCCCGACGCATCACTCGGTTCGCTGCCACCTCGCTTTACAAGGCGCAGGCGCAACCAGTCCTTCGGTTGAAGCGCCCACTCTGCATCTCGCAGGACGGATGGCTCGTGTGAGGACAGCCAATGGAGCATTGGTCCTGCCATCCCCGGTATGAGAGGGTTGCCTAGAACTGCGAGGGTATGTGGAGCAAGGCCGCGGTAGGCGCCGAGACTCGCCTCCGCCCGGCGATCCAACCAGAGCATCGCAGGCCGCGCCGAGGTTCCGTCCGAGCGCGCAAGAACCACCCCGTGCATCTGACCTGACAGACCAATTGCGCCAACCTCAGCTTGGCGAGCCGCGAGAACCCTCCCTACAGCGGTCTTCACGGACAACCACCAGTCCTCCGGGTCCGACTCCACCCAACCCGGACGTGGTCTGGACAGCTGAACCGGAACAGAAGCACTGTTCAGCTCCGCACCGGTGGCGTCGAGAAGAACCGCCTTGGTCGAGCTTGTTCCAAGGTCGATGCCCAGTACACAAGGGTCCCGCCACAGTTGCCCTCTCATCGAAGTGCCTCTGGAGCGCCAAGCCCGATCAACCCGACTGCCTGAGCGCCGGTTCGCGCCAAACCCGCCGAGATCGACTTATCCCCTCCAACGCCGTCTGGCGCCTCAAGATACTCGCGTCTCCAACTGGTCGACGCGGGTTGTCCTAGGAGTGTTGCCATTGGCTGCTCAGTCACTGTTCAACCTGATTGACACGAAGCACCCCAGCGGCCGGTAATGGTAGGCCAGAGCTGGTCGGCGTACGCGCCGAGCAACGCAAGCATGGATTCAAAGCCGTCACGACCCTGAATGCGCCAGTCTCGATGGACCAAGCCCAGAATGATCGCGCAGATACCGATGAGGAGCCGCGGGCGCAGGTCGCTGTCCAGGTCGACTCCTTCCCGCTCGGCCAGCACTCGGGCAGCCTTGTCGCTGTTGTCATAGAGGTGCCGAGGGCTTGGCGCGAGCAACGTTGGAGTGGAGTCAATGAGACTGATGACCGCCAAGTATCTGGGTTCACCGTCGCGGATGTTGTCATCGGCCTGAGTTTGCTCGAGTGAGCGACGAAAGGCGTTGCGGACAGCGATAAGAGGCCCTTCGCCTGCGGGCCGCACGGCGAGCGTCTCGACGAACGCGTCCATCTCCCGTGCGACAAAGAAAAGGGCGACGTCTTCCTTGCTGGCGAATAGCGGAAGAAGGTCCGCGCGGAAACTTCGACGGCGTCGGTGATTTCGTGAACGGCGGTTCGCTCATGCGGACCCGCACCCCGACCGGATTGTCGGGAGCAAGCTGGGCAATGCGGGCGAGCAGCGCGGAGGTCTCGATCCGGTCGACCTCTGCAAAGGTCCGGACCAGCTCGTCCAGGCTCGCGGAGCCTTCGTCCCGAGAAGCGGTCCGGTCGAGGGGACTGCGCAAATGGGGATCCAGCGCGGCCAAGAAGACAGATGCCTCGGCCAGCAAGTCGAGGGGTTCGATGGTGGCTAGGCGGCTCCGCACCTCGGCCAGCAAGTCCGGCTCGCCCGCTCGGATCAACCGCGCCCAACGCCTGTCGCGACCATCTGCGCGATGTGGAGTTCCCTTCGGAGTCACTCTGCCCCCAGGAACGTGCCGGGAGCGCTTCTTCACGGCAGACAACACTACGCGGTCCGGCGATCGGTCAGCCTGGTCAGGAGACGATGGTCGCCGGGTAACGGTATCCGGGAGCGGCAGGACCCGGCAGGCACTCGGGAACACTCAGTGAACCGGACCCACCTCGCGCCGAGTGGTTTGAGAACCTCGTCGGCCATCTTCCGCCGCACAAACAATCGTTGCCAACCAATCGCGGAGCCGGCTCTCCAACGAGGTGACAGACCGACTTGCAAGTCGGGCGTGAAGTGGGATCCCGATGATGAGGTTGAGCGGCCGCGTGGCACCTTCGTGGCAACACGGTCGTCCTGGCCATTACTTTCGGTCATGTTCGTCAGCTCGACCAGGTGACCGCAGAGACCTTGCGGCGAGCCTGGGCACTGGGGGCCGGGCCAAAGGACCGTCTCGTCCTCGACGTCGACTCGACGATCTGTCAGGTCGAAGGCAACAACAAGCAAGGTGCCAGCTACGGCTACACCAAGGTCCTCGGTTACCATCCGCTGCTTGCAACGCGGGCCGATACCGGCGAGGTGTTTCATGCTCGCATGCGCAAAGGCTCGGCCAACACCGCCTGTGGGGCGAGACGCTTTGTCGAAGAGCTCGTCGCACGGTGCCTCAGGGCCTGGGCGACAGGCGAGATCGTGCTGAGGGTAGCCTCGGGGTTCTGGTCCAACGACACGATCAAGACCCTCGCGCGTCTCGGTGATTGCTACACGATGGCGGTGCGAACGGGAAACAGGGCAATCGCAACGGCGATCGCCGAGATCGACGAGGAAGCATGGGTGGGTATCGACTACACGAAAGACGGCATCGCCGAGGTCGCCGAGACCACGTGATCCATGCCGGCACCTTCTTTCAGGTCTTTGATGGCGAGCACCACACGGGCGTGGTCCCGGTGGAAGGCGTCAAGCTCGACCGCAGTCCCGTCCAAGTCGGTGAGGAAACCGAAATGCAGCCAGTCGGGCCAGAGCTTCTCTTGGGCTCCGACCGGACTTCGGCGGCTCAACTGGACGATTCGGAGCTCTCACGCCTTTGACCTGGGCGAGCTGTGGATAAAGTCGGGTTTTGCAGGTTGACTGTAGGGACAAATAGGTCATAGACAACGGAACTACAGTGGTGTAATATGCGGCCTGTGTATGTCAAAGTGAGCACAGTGCGTAGCGGCAAGAAGACCTACCGCTATCTCACCTTGGCCGAGTCGTTCCGCAACGAGGACGGCCAGCCCCGGAGCCGGATCGTCGCCCGCTTGGGCGAGGTTTCGGAGATGACCACCTCGGGCGAGCTCGAGAGGATTGTCGAGGCCCTTTCTGCCCAGTTGGGTCGGGGTTCTTCGCCACAGCTCACTGCCGAGTCAGCACCGTCTTATGGGGCGATGGCCGCTTGTGACGCCTACTTCTCCCGGCTGTTGTTGGACGAGCTGTTCGAGAGCATCGGTCGGCGTCGGCGCTCGAGCGGACTTAGCGACGCGGTCTTCGCCATGGTCGCCAACCGGTTGTCGGATCCTTCCTCCAAGCGCCGGTGTGTCAACGACTGGCTCGGGGCCGACGCGGCCTTGCCCGAAGCTCGACGCGCCCCGTCGCTCGACCGGCTCTATCGAGGCCTCGACGCCGTCGCAGACGCAAAAGACGAGATCGAGGCCCATCTGTTCGCCGAGCTGTGCAATCTTACGAACCTCGATCTGCGCCTTGTCTGTTATGACCTCACCTCCACCTACTTCGAAGGCGAAGAAAGGACCTCGGAGCGCTTTCCCGCAAAGGCCTTCGGCTACAGCCGCGATCACCGCGGGGACCGCCCCCAGATCGTGATCGGACTGCTCGTCACCTCCGACGGCATCCCGATCGCCCACCATGTCTTTTCCGGCAACACCGCGGATCGCTCAACCTTGCCCGAGGTGATGGCCGATCTCCAGGCACGCTTCGGGGTCGGGCGCATCGCCCTTGTCGCCGACAGAGGCCTCATCTCAGAAGAGAACCTCGTCCTTGTCCAAGCCAACGGCTTTGACCACGTGCTGGCGACGCGCCTTCACCGGGAACCGGCCGTCGCCGCGGTCTTGGAGGCCGCCGCCAACGAACAGGCCGTCTTCGTGCCCGTCGGAGACGACGGGACCAAAGCGACCGAGGTCGTCTATGAATCACGCCGCTATGTCGTGGTCGATTCCCCCCGCCGCCACGTTCGAGACGACGCCTGGCGCCAAGAGCTCCTCGCCGCGACCGAAGACGGACTCATCGCCCTGTCAGAACGCGTGCGCAAGGGCCGCCTCGTCGACCCGGCCAAGATCGGTGCCGCAGCCGACAGGATCCTCAGGGGCTCGGGGGTCAGCCGGTGCTTTTCGACCAAGATCACCCACGGGGTGTTCACCTGGGACTACGACGAGAAGGCCATGGACTACGAGGAGAAACTCCTCGCCGGCCGTTATGTGATCACGACCTCGCTCGACAACAAGACCGCCTCGACCGCCCAGGTCGTCGCTCACTACAAGAGTCTTCAGTCAGTCGAACGGCGCTTTCGCGTGCTGAAGGACTTCTTAGGGTTGACTCAATAATAATTACCTGACTTTGAGGGTACATCTATCGAGATGCGGTTCCGGGGGCGCGGTGTAGGTGAGCACCTCGTAGTCCTGTTGTCCCAGTAACTCCGAGGTGTTTGACGTGTTGTCCCGATCACCAAAAAGGGAGCACGGCCGGGGTATTATGAGAGAGTTACTCCTAGCGAGGAGGAATGCTCTCATTATGAGGACCGAGCGGTACGACCCCGAGGCGCTGATCACCCTGCTGCGACAACGAAAGATCGCCACCATGGAAGACCTCAAGGAGGCGCTGGGCACTAGCGCGGACGCCACGGTCTTCCGCAAGCTGGCCCTGCTGGAGTACCGCACCAGCTACTCGCACCGGGGCCGGTACTACACCTTGGACGAGCTCGCCCGTTTCGACGAGCTGGGGCTGTGGTCGTTCCGCCAGGTGTGGTTCAGCCGCTTTGGGACGCTCGTGTCGACCGTGGAGGCGCTCGTTACCTCCGCCGATGCCGGCTACGACGCGGCGGAGCTGGAGGCGGTGCTCAACGTCGAGGCCAAGCAGGCCCTGCTCAAGCTGGTGCGCTCCGGCCGCCTGGCGCGCGAGCAGGTGGCTGGCCGCTATGTCTACCTTTCAACCCAAGCGGCGCCGCGACGCGCCCAGCTGGCCGCTCGCTCGGTCTACGACGCCGAGGCCAGCCGCCTTTCCCTCGGCCCGGGCTTGCGGGTGCTGCCTGACGAGCTCAAGGTGGCCATCGTGCTTTTCTACAGCCTCTTGGACGAACGCCAGCGGCGGCTCTACGCCGGGCTGGAGGCCATGAAGGTCGGCCACGGCGGGGACGCCCAGGTCGCCGAGCTGTTCGACATCGACCCTGGCACCGTCGCCCGGGGCCGCCAAGAGCTGCTCGCCGGCGACATCACCCCGGGGCGGGTGCGCCGCCCGGGCGGGGGGCGGCCGTCGGCAAAAAAAGCGTCCCCGAGGTGATCGAGGCGATCGGCCGCCTGATGGAGCACGACACCGCCGGCGACCCGGTCAGCGGTGTGAAATGGACCAGGCGCACCACCGAGAAGATCGCCGCCGAGCTGGGCACGGCCGGCATCGTGGTCTGCCCCAACACCGTCGCCAAGCTCTTGAAGGGCCTCGGTTACCGGCTCCGGGCCAACGCCAAGAAACTCAACCGGCAAAAGGACCCCGGCCGCGACGCCCAGTTCGTCTACATCGCAGCCATGCGCGAGTCCTTCGCCCAGGCGGGCCTGCCGGTCGTGAGCGTCGACAGCAAGCACCGGGAGCTGGTCGGGGACTTCAAGAACCCCGGTGCCACCTGGGAAGAAGAGCCCATCTTGGTGAACGACCACGACTTCCCCTCCCAGGCCAAGGGCGTCGCCCTGCCCTACGGGGTCTACGACGTCGCTGCCAACCACGCCTGTGTCTCGGTCGGCACGACCCACGACACCCCGGACTTCGCAGTCGACAACCTGGCCAGGTGGTGGGCCTGCCACGGGCGCCGCCACTACCCCGGCGCCACCGAACTGCTCGTGCTCGCCGACTCCGGTGGCAGCAACGGGGCACGCACCCGGGCCTGGAAGTACGGCCTCCAGCACCGCCTGTGCGACCGGCACGGCCTCACGGTCACCGTTTGCCACTACCCGAGCGGCGCCTCGAAGTGGAACCCCATTGAACACAGGGCATTTTCGGAGATCAGCAAGAACTGGGCGGGCCGGCCGCTAGCCGACTACGAGACCGTCGTCAACTACATCAGCACCACCCGGACCAAGTCAGGGCTCCGGGTCGACGCCCACCTTGTCCGGGTCGACTACCCCACTGGCACCAAGGTCAGCGACAAGGAGATGAAGGACCTATCGGTCCGCCATCACGACACCCAGCCCAACCGCAAC
>Ga0302320_10009911_pt1 | contig 20414 bp, 18 predicted proteins | sample Bog_T0_3_FD_202130 | JGI IMG/M metagenome (GOLD analysis project Ga0302320, IMG submission 202130) | Peat permafrost microbial communities from Stordalen Mire near Abisko, Sweden - Bog_T0_3 | ecosystem: Environmental > Terrestrial > Soil > Wetlands > Peat | place: Sweden: Abisko, Stordalen Mire...
GCGTCCCCAAGAGCGTTCAAACGGCGCAGTCAACCGGTGTCGACGAGCTGGACCGGATCGCCCTTGATGCGGCGCGCCATTGGCGCTTCCATCCGGCGACCCTTGACGGGGTCGGCGTCGAGAGCCACGTTCGCCTTCAAGTGGAGTTTAAAGTCGAATGAGAACACGTCTTCTGGCCTTGGCGGCCGCCCTTTGTTGTAGCGGCCTTGCCCGGGCGGCGGACCTCCAGATCTTGGTCGTGGATCCCGTCACCCACTTGCCGGTGGATGCCATTGTCCGCATCCAGGGCATCCTCGGAACGACCGAACTTCAGACCACCCATGGCCGCACCGCCATCGTCGATTCGAACACTGGCGAAATCATCACTCGGGCGGCCGGTGAAACCGAAACCACCCTGGTCGTGCCACTCGGTGCTTCGGTTCAAGTGGATCACCGGCCCGAGACCGTCTTCAAGATCGTGGTCACCGCCCGTCGGCGCACCGTGCAGCCGGCCAATGCCGGCGCCTCAAGTCAAGTACGGACCCGCACCCAAATTCAGGAGTTCGTGGGTAACGGCGGCGGCGATATCAAGCAGCTCACCAAAGGGCAGAAGGGAGTCGCGGAAGACAGCGCCGGTCAGCAGCATATTCGCGGTGAGCACACCGACATCAGCTATGTGGTGGATGGCGTGCCCCTTCCCGACACCCTTTCCGGTCGCCAAGGGGCGATTGTCGTCCCGAGCAACATCGATACGCTGGAAATCATCACAGGCGGGTTTGCTCCCGAGTTCGGCAGCCAAACCGCCGCCGTTCTCAACATCGGCACCCTGCCAAGCGCCAAACATGCCGAGACCGATCTGGATGGAGGCGGCGGATCGTTCGGTGCCAATGAGGGCGAGATCACTGCCGTCGGTCCCTTGGGTGGGAGGGCAAGCTACGTGGTGAACATCGGCACCCAGCGCACCAAGCTCGGTATCGAGCCCCAGCAGCCCAGTCCCCAAACCGCCCACGATGCCGAGATCGCCGACAACTTCTTCGGTAAGTTTCGCTTTGAGCCTTCCGCCAAGGACAGCCTGACCCTCACCCTGAGCAATGCCCCCGACAACTTGGAAATCGGCAACCGCACCGGCCTTGACCAGAGTTTTGTGGAATGGGGACAGGGTTACGGCTTTGCCGGGCTGCGCGACGCCGACGGCAGCCGCCCCGGATCCACGATCGCCCCTGGCGCCACCGCCAACTCCTTTGGGGCGGTAGTCACCGATCCCGGCCAGTTGAAGGGAGTGGAGGAGGACCAGCAGCAGGCGGGCATGGACATCAACCAATGGGAAGTAAGCGAATTCGCCACTCTCAATTGGCAGCACCACGATAACGCCAATTCCGAAACCCAGATTGCGGTCACTGCACTCCACAGCGCCCAGGAGGTCACGAACAACAACCCTTCGGTGAACGTGATGAGCCTGCCGGTGGACTCGGCCATCGAATACAACCCCACCGCCACACGCAACATCCATCAGGCTCAGATCGTGGCCTCGCACTCCGTACACGTGCGCGCCCACCGCCTCAAGTTCGGCTTTGTGTTCGATGCCGACAGCGGCAAGGAGAGCTACCAGGTCGTTCCCGCCAGTGGGCTTGCCTTAGACGCGCTTGCCGCCCTTGACGCCGGTCTCGCCCCGACCGGGACCAAATCCACCCAACTGGATGTCGATGGCTACCCAGTGTTCACTCCGACCTCATCGGTGACCCCGACCCTCAACGTCAATCGTTCCGGATGGTACGAGGCACTCTACGGACAGGACACCTGGCTCACGGGGCGCCTGACTGTGAACTACGGCCTGCGCTGGGATTCGTACTTCCAAACAGAAAGCCTCGGCCAGTCCGACGTGAAGCTCAGCATGTTCAGCCCCCGCGCCAACTTCTCCTATAAGGCTGACCGCCGCGATACCGTCAACTGGTCCTACAACCGCCTGTTCAACACCCCTCCCGCCGCCCAAGGCGCGATTGTTGGCCAACCCGTGCTTCCCGAGACCTTGAGTCAGTACGATGTAGCGGTCGAGCGTAAGGTGGCCCGGGGACAGGTGGCCTCCCTCGCCTACTACTACAAGGACATCCGAAATCAAACCGATGTCGGCCTGCTGGTTCCGGGCAGCGAAATTGGCCTTTACTCAGCGGTCAGCTTTCAACGCGGCGCGGTGCACGGGGTCGAGTCATCTTACGACGTCACCAGCCTGCGCAATTGGGACGCCTATCTCAACCTCACCTATTCGGCCGCCGAACCCAACGGCAACGACAACACCGGTGCGCCCGCCCCGGACTTCAACGATCACGACCAACGCAAGACGCTTGGGGCAGGGCTGGCCTACACGTTCCATAACGGGGCCACCGCCGCAGTCACCGTCAACTATGGCAGCGGTCTCGCCAGCAGCATTGTCAACCCGGCCCAAGGGCGCATTCCCCGCACCCAGGTGGATCTGCACATGGATACCGGCAATCACCTATTTGGCGGCAAGGGCGGCCTCACGCTAGAGATCGAGAACCTCTTCGATGAACGAAGCGTGATCAACTTCGAATCGGGATTCAGCGGCACCCGATTCATGGAGGGCCGGAGACTCGATTTGACCGCCCATTTCAAGTTTTAGACTTGCGGTATTCCAGACCCAGGATCAACAGCAGGATCAGCACGTAGCCGATGAGAGTCGCGAGGGGAAGAAACGTGATTCGGCCACCGTTCGCGTAGACCGCTCCGTTCAGGATTCCCCAAGCGGTCGCGATCACGAGGAGCCTCCTGCTCAGCAATCGAAAGGAAGCGCCCTTTCCGCTTGCCACCATCAACAGGAGTCCCAGCATCGGAATTGGGATGGCAGCATCGCTTCGATTGCCGATGCTTCCAAAGACCGCAAAGTTCGGTTCAACCTACCGGGCACCTTGGCTTCAGCGGACGCCTAGTACCGAGCATGGAGCCCGTTCGGTGACGTCGCGTCCGGTGTGGGCGGCGAGACGGGCGACAAGGCCGGCATGGTGGTTCAGACCGATGATCAACAGATCGCAGGCATGCTGGCGAACGGCCTCGATGATGGAATCGACAGCCGGCCCAGATCGGCCCTCCGCATGGAGTTCCACCCCGGCGTCCTTTGCCAGACAAGTTGCCTCATCGATGAGGGACCGACGGCGATCTTCACAATTTGCCGCCACCTTGCCAACCAAGTCGGGGTCAACCGGCTCATAGGCGCCGGCAACCACGAACTCGGGCAAACCTTCCGTAACCGTCACGGTATATAGGACCTGCTGGAGCTTCGAGGCCATTTCAATGCCTACTTGCAAGGCTCGCCTTGAAGGCGCGCTACCGTCAAATGCAACCATCATTCGTCCAAACATATGCGGGCCTCCGAACTGACTTCCCTATTGTGGAAAGCTTTTATACGCGCGCGTAGTAATTGAAAACTAGGACGCCTGAATCTAGGCAGTTCTTGGACGCTCTGCCTCATACGTGCACGTAGGGTATACAGGGCTCATGGTCGAGTCGGAATCGTCAAGCCAGGACCGCGTCCTGGCGGTGACCGCCTTGGCGAACGAAGCCCAAACCGCCTTGGACGCAGACAGCCTCGACGCCTATCCCGGGTACCAGCTATGGCTCGCGGCGAACTCGCTGCAACGGGCCTTCCACCGACGCCTGGCGCCGCTGGAACTCACCTTTGTCCAATTCTTTGTGTTGGGAGCAGTGTCTCGTCTTGCCAAGGATCAGGCGGTGAGTCAAGCCCAGGTCTGCCGATTCTGCGGCATGGACCCCAACATGATCTCGCAGGTTGCCCGCACCTTGGAGGGCAAGGGCCTCCTCAAGCGCTCTGTCCACCCGAGCGACCGTCGGGCCCACGATCTCGCCCTGACGCCCGCCGGTGAAGCCCTCCACGTCGTCGCCCGCGAACGGCTAAGGCCACTTGACGCTGCCTACTTTGCGCCCCTTACCGGAAGGCGAGCGGAGTTTGCTGCGATGCTGCGCGACTTAATCGTCGCCGATGAGGGGTGAGATCGGCCGCATTGCAGTTGACCATGCCAGGGGCCTCGCGTCTAGGGTCGTTTTCACACGATCGTCGTTTGCTCATCGTGGAGGCCCCGTGAATCGCTTTCTAGGCAGACATCTAATGGGCTTTGGGGCTTTCAATCGCCACTAAGAAACGAGCCCGTTAGAGAAGAAATACCACGCAGTGGACGTACGGCTTAGTATTTTGATAGCTCTTGCATGGTTTGGTCGTATGGCTTATAATCTTCTTAATGCACCAGACATTTCATGCAAACTTAGGCGCTCGCTCTGTGGCTCATTTGCCACAAGACCGGCATCCAAGGCTCATCAATCCTGCGCGGGCCGGATTCACCCTTGTTGAATTGCTTACCGTTACCGCCGTGATCTCCATCCTCGCCAGCATCATCGGCGTTGCCCTCGGAAACGCGAAGGGCGCGGCCAAGACTTCAACTTGCCTGTTCAACCTTCGCCAAATGGCGATCGGAGTCAACACCTACCTGCAGGACTACGACGACACCTACCCCCAAACCAAGGTGCATGGATCGTTACAGCCAGCAGTCGATGATGCCAATGGGAGCCTGGAGAATCCCGATCGGGGTTCCCTGCTGAACGCATTGGGGTCCGAAACGACCGGCATCGCCGATTGCCCAAGCGATCCTGATCCAGACGACGTCACCTGCTCCATGCTGCCCGGCGCCAGGCCAGGCGTGAACAGCTATAGCGTGAACGCCTACTTCATCTTCGGGCTGAACCAGGGCCAGATCGCCAATGGCGTAGCCAGCACCATTCTGGCCGCAGAAAGGCGCAACAGCTACGCCTCGAACGGCGCACCTCCGAACTGCGATGTCTCTTATCACCCCTGGTTCAACACGTCGAACCCGGAGGCGCCCCAAAACGACATGGATGCGGTTGCTGGCGCGCTCGATACCCAGCGCCACGCCGGCGGCTCCAATTACATGTTCGCCGACGGACATGCTGGGTGGAATGTTTGGGCGCAGACCTACGCGCAGAACAGGGTCAACCTTCATTTGCCCTACTAATCGCCTAGGTGAGGCAAGGGTAGCGAAGAGATCCGATGCAGATCAGTTGGGAATTTCTCCGCTGTTCTGCCGAGTGCAAAAGGCAACCGGAGAATCTTGCCATGATTGCGCGGAAGCACATCAAGCGTGACGTTCACTGGTTTCGTGGGCTGGAGGATGTCTCCCGGCCTTATCGTGCGACCTTCCCGAAGTCTCCATCGGTACCTCAGCCAGAGAGCATGGAGCCGCAGCGAGTCGCCGAGTGCCGACCAACTCCCAAACACGTAGACCGTGGGGTTCGGCGCCGTCGACATCGAGGGCCAAAACTCGTACCGAAACTCTCCGTTCGACCCTATCGTGCGTTGAAACTCCCGTTCTGGACCCTCGGTCCAAGATCCCACCCATGGTGAAGCGCTCAAGCCAGGCGGAACACCGACCGAACGGCCCTGGCAGCCGGCCAGTAGGGCGATTCCAAGGAGGAGCGGGAGGTACCTGTGCATCTCATTTGTGTGTCGGCAAACATTTTGTTCAATCCCGGCTGTAATTGGCCACGTAGTCGACGGGTTTCATGCCCAGGTTCAGGTAATCGTTCCATTCGGCAAGGGGAACGGTGCTGGTGGGCGGTTGCACGGCGACATAGGTAATCAGTTGGCCGTCGCCCCGCCAAGTGCACACGCCAAAGGTGGATGCGAACTCTTGGTAGGGCTGCATGGGCAGGTCAAAGGTCTGGAGCACCCTTGGCGCCGCGAGGTCCTCACGCTGAACGATATAGTTCGTCCAAATATGGCCAGCGTCGAGAAGGACCTGCTCGGGCACCTTCCATGGCACGGTCACCCATTGGTGGGCGATCGTCAGATCGATCACTCGGTAGGGTGGCGCCAGAAGCCAAAAGTGGCCAGTCGTGGTACCCGTATCGATGATATCGATCGCGTGATGCCCTTCAAGATAGGCGCCATTCGCGTCCCTCAACACGACCGAGCCCGCCATGATCACGTTCGGGACATTGCGGCTTAGCAGCATGTGCGAAGCCAAAAAGCAGACGTCCTGGCAGCGACCAAGACCGGCGCCCGCCACCACGGGTTGCAGCGTTTGCGCCAGCCGGTCAACTTCGGCCCTGATGCGCCGATCTTCAGAAGGACTCTGGGCCTCGGCGACCAGTTTGCGCGCATAGGCCTCCGCCTTTGTATTCACGCTCTCCGAAGGAAACATCGACGGTGCTGGATGGTCTGGCAAGGGCAAGTCTGCCCCCGGACCCGATGGCGAGTTGGCTATCTCCATGGCTACTGCATCTATACGCCGCGCCACATGGTGGCCAGCCGCGCACCGGGGGATCTTATAGAATTCAAAGGGTTCCAGGTCGCAGATCATCAGTGCGCCGGCAGCCCACCGCCATCTCATCCGCGCGAAGGCTACGCTGCTCGAGTTGCGTTCGAATATTATGGGAGGATGCGAACCGTTGCCGGGCTCACAACTACGGTTCTGTTGACGAGTTTTGCAACCTTCCTGACATGTTGTACGGTTGCCGATCCGCCCTTGACCGCTGACGAAGCTCATCGACTCGCCGGGTCAAGTAATGCCCGCGACCTCTTCGAGTTGGCAGCCAGATCGTTGAAGAACCCCTTACGAGTCCGGCTCACCAGTAACGATGGCCCAGACGACAAGTCAAGGCCCTCCGCCCAGTTGGTTGCCGTGGTCAGGTCGAACCCATCGATCTTAGGCTGGATCGCCCAAGCTCTGAAGCGCAAATTGTCCATGGACGACTTGCACCATGGCGTCGCTTTTCAGGACTTCGGATCGGACTTTACGGTGTTTGCGTGGGGAAGACGCCTGACCGACTTTGCCTGCGAGGCCGGCGACGTGGCGCTTAGCGAAGGTCATGTAAAGGAGGCCCTGGCCGACGACGAGTTAGGATTCGGAATCGGCACTAAATTCCTTGCCGACGGTTCCATCATCCCGGAGGGAATTGACGGCGCCGCCCTCGAATCCACGGCCAGACGCGCCATCGAGCGAGTCGCACCTCAGCTTGCGGCGGATGACCTTGCCCGGTCCGCCAAATTCCTGGCAAGTGCGGCTGCCTCGCACAGACCCTTCCAAGAAGTGCTGCTGTCTGACTTCCGTGTTCAGGAAGCGATGCTCGAAAACATTGGCGGCGGTTATGCGACCCCAAGCGACATCCTCGCCCACCGACGACAGATCAGCGAAGCGGTGGTCCAAAGGGACACCGGCGTGTTTGCGCGCCGAAGTCCGCTCAGCCCTCGCGCGGACCAAGGTTCCGTGGGAGACACGGCCGGCCCGCGGTATGACGAAAGCGCTCCGGTTTTCGATCAGGCCTGGTTCGCCAGCCTAAACGACCAAACCGAAGATTGCCTTCTCGCTCTCAAACTCGCCTCGAAGGCGTACCGCCGCCAACGATCAACTTGGCCGAAACGGATTCAAGACCTCAGCCCGACCTTCATCGGCCACGTCCCGGACGACCCCTTCATGCCCGGCCGGCCGTTGCGAATGCGCGCTGCTGGGGCTGACCTCGTCATCTATAGTGTCGGACCGGATGGGGTCGATAACGGTGGCCGTCCGGTGGCGGGCAAACTCACGGCGTACTCGAAAGGGGACGTCGTCGAGATGGTGAGCGCCTCCCAGCGGTAGCGAAGGGGGCTGAGGCGGCGACCAGCGGCGCCGCGCTGGAAGGGTGCCTGACTCTCCATTTGGCAGGGCATCTTCGTCGTATACATTCGCAATACGAACTTCTTCGTATAATGGGGGCATGGACTTTCGACCGCGACTAAGTGCCCTGGCGGCCTGCTCTCTTGCCGTTGCATTGGCCCGAGCCCAAGCAACTTCCGTCACCGTAGGCGACCCGTCCAACCCAACCAAGCTGGGTCAGGCCTTGCAAGAGGCCTATGCCTCCGGCTCGCGCGATCTGCGCATCCAGCCTGGCGTTTACCAAATGGTCAAAACCGACCAGGACGACATCCTCCTCGAAGGATGGAAGGAAGCTACAATTCACGCCGAAGGAGTGACCATTCTCGCCGACGAACAGCCCGGCGCAATCTTCCACCTGGACCACTGCGATCACGTCGCCCTCGAAGGTCCCGTGCTTGAAAACCTTGAGGTCACGTCCTATCAAGGCAAAGTGAGCAACGCGGGAATCGACCCCAATGGCGGCTTCGCCTGCGATTGGCAACCCGACGCTGGCTACCCGATGGTTCCCGCCGGTACGACGGCTTTGTGGGTCAACGTGGTTGATGCCCATACTCGGCTCCTAAAGCTAGGCACGGGCGACTTCTACAACGTCAAATGGCAAAGCCTCGGAAACGGGTCCTTCCATTTGACGAACTTCGGAAAGGCGCCCCACATCGTCAACGGCGACTGGTTGGTGGCGCGCCGCGATGTGCCGATCGCGCTGAAGGTGCACCTTGACAACTCTACCCACTGCACGGTCAAGAACGTGACGATGTTTTATAATGGGTTCGCCCCCATTTTTGAAACCGGAGGCAGCGGCAACCACATACTGGGCTGCTGCTGGCTGCCCGGTCCGCGACCGGCGGGCGCAATGGAAGACCCTCTGGTGACAAATGCCGCCGATGGGTTCCATTCGGTGGGGACCAAGGTGGGCCCTGACATCGAGAACTGTTTGATGAAAGGCGTGTTTCTCGATGACTGCTTTGCCATCCACGGCGAGTTCAGCGACGTGGTCTCGACCAACGGCGCCGAAGTCGTGGTGAAAGGCAATGCTTCGTGGACCGTAGGCCAGCCCATCGTGGTCTGCGATCAAAAAGGCCACTTTCAAGAGGCCAAGCTGACCGCCGTGGCTCCCACCGGCCCGCAGATTTTCACGGTCACCACCGCGCCGACCTTGACCATTGGCCCTTCCTCCAAGGCATACAACCCTGAAGCGTGCGGCGCCGGGTACAAGATCATCGCATGCCGCCTAGGTGACACCCGATCGCGCGGCATCCTCGCCAAGGCCAACGATGGCCTTATCGAACGCAACCTCATCGAGCGCTGCGGAATGTCGGCGGTCAGCCTCGGGCCCGAATACTATTGGGGAGAGGGCGGCTACGTGAGCCGGGTGCTGGTGGACCGCAACCTGTTCGACCAGAACGGAACCGCCGGGTATGGGGGCGCCACCGTGCTGGTACACGGCGAGGGCGCTCCAGGCAATCGGTTCATCACGATCCGCGCCAACCTGTTCAAATCCAGCTACCAGGGCGACATCGATCTTGAGTGGACCCAGCATGCCCTGATTTCGAGGAACGCATTCTTCGGCAGTACCGCGTGGCCCGCCTTCATGATCCGCCAGCCGACGATTCAGGTCACGAACAGCGCATTCATTTCGTTGAATAGGAATGAGGTGCGTAACGTGGCTGGGTACAAGCAGCCGATCCTGGCCGTCGGTCCCAACGCATCCATTGAGGCCAATGATGACGGCCTAATTCCGCTCGGCAAGTAACGCAAATTCGGGTCCCTCCTATGAAAATTGAAAACAGTGTGATCATCGTGACCGGCGCCTCATCCGGCATCGGCTTATCGTCCGCCCGGCTACTTGCCAAGAAGGGGGCCAGAGTCGTCCTCGCCGCCCGCTCCATGCAGCACCTTGAGGAACTGTCCGGCGAGCTCCCCGGGAGCTTGGCACTCGCTACCGATATGACCCACTTAGACGCCGTGCGAGCCATGGTCGCAAAGACGGTGGACCACTACGGCAGGGTGGACGTGCTGGTGAACAACGCGGGGCGCGGCTACGAAGCCTCACTTGAAGGGATCGAACCAACGATATTTGAAGAGATCTTTCGTTTAAATGTCGTTGGTCCAGTGGTGGCCATGCAGGCCGTGATTCCCCACATGCGCGCCCAGCGGAGTGGCGCCATCGTGAATATCAACTCGGGCACCGCGCTCATGAAGATTCCGAGATTGAGCGCCTACTCTGCCACAAAGCGCGCGCTGGTGGGGATAAGCCTTACCGCCCGGGTGGAACTTGAGCAGGATGGCATTGTGGTCTCCCAGGTCTACCCGGGTCTCACCGCGACCAATTTCGGCGAGAACCGGGCCACCTCGGGTCCGCCAAGGCCGGAGACGCAACGCCACGACTTCGCAGGCGGCGACTCGCCCGACTACATCGCTGAATTGATCGCGCGGGCGATCGTCGAGGGCGAAGCCGAGTATTTCGCCCACGAACGCATGGTGGAAATGGACAACCGTACGCTGGTCAGCCATGCCTCCGGCGTTTGACCATCTATTGAGAGGAACCAGGTCTAAGGCCCGAAAGGCCAGATTTCGGTAGTCCGGTCCGCAACGGGGCCGGGCTACCGAATGTCGGCAGGTTCGGCATTACACGACCCGGCCAATTTCATAGCAGAGGCTTTCGGACTGAGCAACCGCGATTTATTGCGCGGTTGCGGCAGGCGCGAAGGTTTCGGTGTTGGTATCGATCGAAACTACCTCGGCAAGCTGATCCCAGCCAACGTTTGCTCCCAGAGACTCGCTCAGGAATCTCAGGGGTACCAGTATTCGGTTGTTGACCTTGATCGCGGGGGTTGCGAGCGGAAAGAGCTGGCCATCGACGGAAGCGCTATGCTCGCCAAGCCGCAAGATGATCTTCGAGGAGCCCCGGGTGGTGGTAACCGTTTGCTGGGCCTCGTTCCATGAGACATTGGCCCCCATCTGCTCAAGAGCGCTGCGAAGGGGCACCATCACGTGGGAGTCGACCATCTGCGGTTGAGTGCCGACGAAGTTCACCGGCGTTCCATTGATGTTGACGCGCACCTGGGCCTGAGCGGCCGAGGTTCCAGTCAGGACGCATGCCGCGAGGACGGCCAAATTCATGTTTAGTTTCATAACGATTCTCCTGCTGGGACGCTTTCGAGCTTTCCGGCGATGAGATATAGGTTTGCCGGCAACAGTCTCTGGGCTGTCCCTACTTCTGGATACGCCGCTCTTTCGTCTACGCGGTCGTTCGTGCGGACCAAACACCCCGAGAGTCGCCCGGGCCCCCGCCTATGGCGTCAGCTCGAGCGACTCTATCGCAGCCCATTCCGCATGGTCAGGCGAGAACCGTTAAGGGCTTTGGGTTGTCGTTGAAAACGACCGCGTAATCCCGCGCAGCGTGTCTTCAGCCGAGCATCCGACATAGAGGGTGTCGTCGGAGGTAACCGCTAGCCCAGTGGGATAGTTAAACTCGGCGCTGGCACCCGGACCATCCACATGGCCTGCGGTGCCGTTGCCCGCGACCGTCGTCACCACTCCCGCCGGGGTCACCACTCGCACTCGATCGTTGCCGGTGTCGGCCACGTACACGTTGCCGGCCGCGTCCACAGCTACTCCACTCGGGAATCGGAATATGGCACTGGCTCCTGTCCCATCCGCGTACCCGGCCGATCCGCTACCCGCCAACGTGGAGACCACTCCGCCTTGGGTGATCCTCCGAATGGCATGGTTGGACTGATCGCCGATACAGATGCTGCCCGTTTCGTCCAAAGCTAATCCAGCCGGGTGATCGAATCGCGCGGCAGTGCCCATTCCGTTGGTCAGCGCAGGCACGCCGATCACCGCCGAGGTGTCCCCGGCGACAATGGAAACGATCCAATCGCTGGCGACCGACATGACTCCGCCCCGGAAGGTTGCCTTTCGAACACGATTGCCCGCAAACTCGGTGAAGTAGAGGGTCTGGCCCGCGGCACTGTACGCCAGGCCAGCGGGACCATTGATCTCCGCAAGGTTGCCCGCCGTATCCGCCGAATAGTTGCCGCCGGCAGTGCCGTTGCCTATGATGGTGCTGACCGTCCAGTTTGTCGGGTTCGTAGGATCAATTGGAACCGTGGCCTGCCCCACAATGATTACCGGCTGAGCCAACCGGATGATTCGGATCGTGTTACCGCCTTGATCTGCTACGAAGACGGTCTGTCCATCGGGCGTCACCGCGATACCGACAGGTGCGTGGAAGGTGGCGACATCGCCCGTTCCGTTGACCTCTCCGGTTGCCGTCCAGTTTCCGGCGATCGTAAACACCGAGCCGCCGGAGATGCACCGAACCTCGTTGTTAGCGGTATCCGCCAGGAAAATATCACCCACTGCATCAATGGCGCTGTATCCATCGCCGCTAAAGGTTGCTGCCGCATAGGGTCCGTTGTTATGCCCAGCGGTCCCCGAAATACCCGCGACCGTGTCCACATAGGCCTGGTTCGATCCCGCTCCGGAGGAGCTGTCCGGCGGCACCGGAACTGGGGTGGCGGCGACCACCGTCACCGTGAAGGTAAAGGCCGTTACCCCCGTGGGGACGTTAAAACTGATGAGCCTCGCTGCCGACGTTTGTCCAGGAGCGAGTTCTGAGCTGACGCTGATAAAGGGCAGGTCAGCGCCGGCCGCGATGCCGGCGTTGTAGCCATCTGGGTTGGCTAGTTGCACCGGGGCGGTCGATGCCGAACCGGTCGGCGTTCCCAACGGGAACGTGCCGGCAGAGGGCGACACCTGGCGAATCGTATGGTTGCCTGTATCGGCCACCAAGAGCTGGCCACTCTGAGTGGCGCAAAGCATGGTGGGTGCATCGAAGGTAGCCGTGGACCCGGTTCCATTGGTGGCGCCGACGGTGCTTCCGGCCAGCGTCTGGACTGTCCAGTTGGCCGCTACGGTGGCGGGAGCGCCGGCACTCAAACTGAGCTGCCGGACCGAGCCAGGGGTGTTATCCGCGATGTAAAGCGCGCCGTTATAAGCGGTCACGCCCCGTGGCGCATCCAGGGTTGCGGTGGCTCCCGAGCCATCGACATTCCCGGCGGTCCCGGTGCCTGCTATCGTGGTGACATTGCCGTCCACGAGGTCCACCATGCGTATCTTGTTGTTGCCGGAATCCGCCACGACGAGCACGCTACCGGATGCGACACTATTGCCGAGAAGGGCGATCTGGTACGGCGAGTTGAAGGACGCGCCGAGGCTGGGGCCATCGACGGAACCAGCAGTTCCCGTCCCAGCCAGCGTCGTCACCGAGTAGCTGGTGGCTAGGGAAGCGTCTCCATAGCTATAGGAGAGCTTTCGGATCCGATTGCCGCCGTTTTCGCTGACGTAGATGTTGTACTGGGTATCGACCACCACGCCAGCCGGGTGGTTAAAGGTGGCGACGTTCCCCAGCCCGTTGGCCCCGCCGGAGGTGCCTGTACCTGCGATAGTGGTTACAAGGCCGGTGGGGCTGATGCGGCGAATCTTGTTCAGTGTGAAGTCGGCCACGATGAGCGAGCCGTCGTAGCTATCGACCGCGATGCCGGTGGGCTGGCCGAAGTTGGCGGTGGCGCCGAGGCCGTCCTGCCCCACCGTTGCTCCGCCACCGGCCAATGTAGTCACGGCGCCACTCTGAATCTGCCTAACGAGGCCGCTGGTATCCGAGACATAAACGGCGCCGGTCGACGAGTTTGTGGTGGTTGCCAAGGGTGAAGTAAAAGTCGCGCTAAGGCGTGCGCCGTTGGCATTGCCGCTAGTACCCGAGCCCGCGTACGTGGCCACGTTGGTCAGCGGCGCGAGGTTGACGGGCGCCGAGAGGTTGGTAATGGGTGAGAACACAACCTTGAAACCCACCGCATTACCATTGGCGTCCACCCCGATCGGGAGGCTGAAGTTGTTAGTGACCTTGACCTGGATCGTCTTCACGCCGGTGGTGACCCCGGAGTCGCTGAGAATATCGGACGAAGTGAATCCCATGGTGTTGCCGAGGAACACCGCATCGGGCCCAAGATGGCCCACCTTGGCCGAGTTGGAAGCCACCGATGACGGCGTCACCGTGACTTGGCCGGTGGCGACGTTGACGTTGAAGGTCGCGGTCGACTGAATGGCGGGCGTCTGGCTTCCCCCGCCGTCTCCCGGGTTCGAGGCGCTCATCGAAGAACCGCCTCCACAACCAACAGCCATCCACGCCAGCAACCCTACAAGAAGGCCGCCATGCCCCTTCGCAAACGTTCTCAAAGACGCCATGATCCGAATTCTCCTTTTGCCGACGCAACCTGCCGGCCCACGCAACCACTCCACTTTCCAAGCGCAAATAAGCGACGCCCATCGAGGCCATTCCCCAGGAATCGCCTCCAAGCCCCGCAAAACGCAACCGCTCGAATTAATCATACGCGAAGAAAAGTTAAATTTGATCCCAATTCCGCGACCAATCAAACGAGACAACCGCAACGTGAAATCACCGGTAAATGGCGTTGTTACGCGATTGCAATCGGGTATAAGGCGGGCCGATCGTTACACGCTAAGCCCGCATTTATGACGGGTAGCGGCGCAGTTCTCTTTCTATATGGAGTCTCTGATCGGAAGGCTTCCCGGAGTACCTCCCTTGTATCCCACCCGCGCGCGACTCTTCGCGCCCTGGGGACGTTCCTTGGCAGAGGACGTTCGCCGGCGTGGAGGCCCAGGAAGCGAACAGGTGAGAGATGTAACAAGCTCGTGATTCCCGATTCGCAGGTATCCCAAAATCTTCCGCTGGTACACTTCATTCTCCTCGCGTGGGGGTATAGCTCAGTGGGAGAGCATCTGCTTTGCAAGCAGAGGGTCAGGGGTTCGAATCCCCTTACCTCCACCAATCACAGAGTGTCCAATCTCCCCCCAAATGGGGGCTGCCAAAGGTGTCCACGAGCCATGCTAGCTCGAGCCTTTTGCGAGCGGCATTCCCATTTTTTTCGGGTCTTGGTAATACCCTGCTCTGCGGTTCATCTTCCCTTCCTGTCCGACCATGGTCGGCAAGGAAATAAACATGAATCGCACCAACACCCTCCTCTCGATCCTCGCTCTTGCCGCCGCCGCCACCATCACAAACGCCCAAATGGTCACCGGCTTCACTGCAACTGCATCCTTCTCCGCCCGACAGGAGACCTTCCGATTCAAGGCCACCCCCTACTCGGTCATGAACGACACGCTTCTGACCGGCACGAACTCCGCAGGTATCTCTACCTACAGTCTCAACACCGCAACGGCCAATCGCCTCGCCACCAACTGCGCCTCGGTCAACATTCAGCAGTCGGAGACGTCGCTGCCGACCTGCTTCGGATACAGCGAGACCGACGCACTGAACGCCCAATACACGGCGGCAACCCGGTGGTTGGACACTGCTGCGGCTGACTACAACGAGACGATCACCTTCACGCTTCCTGCCGAAAGCTTCCTGTATTTTCATTCGACCGCAAGCAAGGGATGCACCATCACGATCGGGCTCACCGATCCCAACGGGAACCCCCTTGCGATGGATGAAGGCTACGAAGAACTGCCGGCCGGGACCTACACACTGGCCGTTTCGGGAGCCTCGTCGGTGAGCGCCCTTACCTTCACCGGCCCAATCCAGTCCAGCCAGACCCTCGCCTGGGATTTCGCGATCTTCCCTCTGAACATCGTCCGGGGCTGACGGAACGCGCACAAGACATAGAGTTGAAAGACCGGCATATCCTCAACGCCCGTCCGACTCGCCGCCCAATGACGCGCAAACCCATGCCGGCCCTCCAGGCCTCGACCGCGGCGAACCCTTCCCGGCCCTTGCGGGCCGGGCTTTCGAATTCTGGCCTGTCAGGCCCCCGGACGAACGCTGAAGCCTATCCATACTCGCCTCAGCGAGTTGCGCTGCGGTCTAGGATGCCGCGAGGGACGGGTAGGTGCGCAGCCAACATTCTAGCTACCGAGTGGCGTGAGCCGCGCAATCTGATCGCGAAAGGCGGGGTAGTCCGCCTGAAGCCTTGCTCGGGGACCGCTCTCGTAGTCGGCAAAGTCGAATCCGGGAGAGACCACGGTGCCGAGCAGGGCGAATCGGCCACCGGGAGCAAGGGCAGATCCTTGCCACGTTCCTCTTGGAACCAAGAGTTGGGGTCGTTGGCTGGCGGCGAGATCGTGACCCATCACAGAGACTTCACCGCTTCCGTCCGGGTAGAGGCGCAGAATCTCAACGGGGTCGCCTAAGTAAAAGTGGAAAATCTCGTCCGAGGGCAGACGATGGATGCCCGAGAAGGACTCTGGCGTGACCAGGTAGTAGATGCACGTCGACAGGGAGCGCGGTCCATAGGCCCCCTCGACCGTCTCCTGACAGCGATAGGTTTCGTGGTAGAAGCCGCCCTCCTCTGGCAAGGGCTGGAGGCCCAAGAGGTAAATGATTTCTTGGGCATCCATTCTTAGGTTGGAATCGCCGGTTTTGGCGGCGGCTACGGCTTGAGGCCTACTGGGTGTCGTCGTCCTCGGTGGGACCCGGGGTAGACGTATTCAGGAAGTTATGACCACCGAGGTCTCCCTCAACGGCGGCAAGTCCTTCGGTGATCACTTCTTGGATTTCGGGCGGATCGATAGGATTCATGGTGGGGGTCTCCTGGTGGCCAGCCTGCGGCCACCCCTGAAGTATAACGCAAGAATACGGCGACCGGTTGACTTTAGAAGGGCTGTGGCGGGCCCCAGTGAAGGCTGCCTTCCGAGTAATCTGGTTCCGATGAGGACGAAGGCGACTCCACCCTTTAAGGGGCTCTGCCGTGCTTGATGGAAAACGGGCAGTGGTGCTCGGCGGCACCGGCGTCCTTGGTGGTGCAATGGTACGTGGCTTGACCCAAGCCGGGGCCAAGATCGCCCTTGTGGGACGGTCTCCCGAGAAACTGCAGGCGCTGGCCGATGAAGTAGGCGGACACGCCTATCCCTGCGACCCCAGTGATAAAGCCTCCCTCGATGCCTGCGCATCCGCAGCGGCAGAAGGCGGCATCGACATCCTCGTGAGCGCCATCGGCGGCAACCAGGCCAAGGCCACGCTGATGCCCGACGCCTCCCCCTTCGGCCTCGATGCCGATGCCTTGCGCCAAGTGTTTGATCTGAACCTCTTTGCCGGCGCCATTCTCCCCATCCTCAGTTTCGGAGCTCACATGGCGGAAGGCTCGGTCATCACCGTCACCTCCATCTCGGCCGATCTGCCGCTATCGCGGGTGGGCGGATATGGCGCGGCAAAGGCGGGCGTCAGCAACTTCACCCGCTGGGCAGCCGTTGAACTAGGGCGGCGCTCGGAAGGTCGCGTCCGCGTGAATTCCCTTCAACCAGGGTTCTTCATCACTGACCAAAATCGCGCACTGCTCACCGATATCGCCACCGGTGAACCCACCGAGCGAGGTAGGAGCATTCTGGCCCACACTCCTTCCGGTCGCTTTGGAGACCCCCAGGACTTAGTGGGCGCCCTCATCTTTCTTGCCTCCGACGCCTCTCGCTTCGTGACGGGCACCGTGCTCACCGTCGACGGTGGATTTGGCGCTTGGTGGGGAATCTAACTGAATCATGATCACGTCTGAAGCTCTTCAACGCTCGTTCCCGGCCGCCGTTCTTGAGGGGCCCAAAACCCTTCGCGTCCAGGAAATCCCCGCTTGGCCCCTGGCCTCCTATGGCGACCCGGATCTGGTGCTGATCAAGGTCGCCGCGTGCGGGGTCTGCGGGTCGGACTTTCGCTACTTCCTAGGCGAGAATCCTTGGGCCCAACACACTCTGGGCCGATTCGTGGCCAACCCGCCCAATATTGTGCTTGGCCACGAATATGCGGGAACCGTGGTGGCAGTGCTGCGTGAGGAAAACCGACGGCTGCTCGGCAAGCGGGTCGCCCCCATCTGCTCCAAAGTCTGTGGCGCCTGCGAAGACTGCCGAACCGGCCGGTCGAGACTTTGTGCGAACACCGTTCATATGGGTCATGGCCAAGGTTGGGGCGACCAGCCGTTTTTCCCTGGAGCGTACGGCCGCTACGCGCCCGCTTGGGGGGCCTCGTGCTTCGAAATCTCAGACCACCTGAGCTTTGAAGAAGCCGCTATGATGGACATCCTGGCCGTCTGCGTGCATGTGGCGGAGATGGGAGACATCCAACCGGGACGGCCCATCCTCACCATCGGCGCCGGCCCGGCCGGCAACGGCGTCGCCCAGGCGGCCAATTGCATGGGTGCCAGTCTCTCCGTGCTGTTGGACCGCAGCGCAACCGCCGTCGATCTTGCCAACCAGCAGGGCGTGGGGCATGCGGTCAATACCTACGGCATGTCCGACGATGAAATCCGCGAGGCGCTGAAGAAGTTTGCGCCAAGCGGATTCGGCACCGTTTTCGATACCGTGGGCACCGGCAAGTCGCTCGCGCTTGGCATCTCTCTCCTCGGCAAGGCCGCTACCCTCGTCAACCTCGCGGTTCACGACGAGGACCTCCCGATCAACTTCCTTAAGCTCGGTTCGGAGCGCCGTATCGTCACGAGCTGCAATTTCGAAATTGGGGACTATCCGAAGGCGCTCGCCTGGCTCGAGGCCGGTCGCCTCAAGGTGAAGGACTGGCAGACTAAGATTCCCTTGGCCGATGCCCCCGCCTGGTTCGAACGCATCACCGCCAACCCAAACGAAAAGGGTGCATTCAAGCTCGTCGTCGACCCCTGGGAAGGGCGAGATTGAACAGCCGAATCAACTCATTCCTGCTGGAAAACGGCCTCCGTCTGGTCGACAACCCCTGCGTGAGTCCCGATTTCTGCCTCGATTGGGAGGGGCTCAAGGCTCGCATCGTGGCAGGCGGGCTCGCGGTCTATCCGAGAAGCGAGATCGCCATCGGTCACGGCGCCCTTTTCTTGACCGAAGACCTGGCAACCGGAGACTGCGCATGGGTCTTCAAGGGTCGCACAGCACCCGACCTCGGTGGGAGCTTTAGTCACCTTGGAGAGACCTGGTTTCCCGCCAGCTGGGCAAACCTGATCCTCCTAAAGAACCTTGTCCTTGAGCACAATCCCGAGGCCACCCTCTTCCCCGTCGCTTCGCCTGAACTCGGCCACTCCAGTCTCGGGGTGGGCGCCCGCTTCACCACCCTTCACTGGCCAGGAGTCGATTGGGCGATGAAGCACCTTAACCTGGGCCTTACCGCCAATCAGAACAGCATTCCGCGTGAATTGGTGTACGACGTCGATGCGATGCTCGATGGGAACCTGGACCGGGTCCCATTTCCGTTCATCGGCGCCGACGTGCCCGAAGGGCATCAAGGCCAGAGCGTGCAGGGCATGAGCCACGGCTGTGTGCTCGCCAAGGCAAAGTCCGGCTTCCACCGCCTCGGCATATCCTGGGGTTTCAACGCCGACCATCAACCCATCGGGGGCAAGTATGAGAGCCGCGAAGACAAACTGGTGGAAGGTTGCCTCCTCGCAAGCTACATCACCTTCGATCTCTCACCCGAGCTATCCCTGGGCCGCGCCATTCCCATCCACTTGTGCGATGCCGCAATCCTCTCAAAGGCCAAGGCTGTGCTGGCCGAGCGTGGCCTCATGGTAGATGAGGCGGAGTTCGATGGATTGGTCGGCAAGGTTTGGACCTCCATGGTCAAGATGAAGCGGCGCGATGAGAAGTACGCCGCTGCCCGCGCCGCCGCTTTCAGCAATCCCGTCGGGCGGCGCTACCATCGCGAACTCTCCATCGACGAGCTGCCTGGGCTCACTACCCCTGCGACCAGCGCGGTAATGCTTGCCCTTTGCGAAGCGTTCGAGATGCCGGTTCAGTACCTGGCACCCGCTTTCGGGTTTCAAAAAAACCTGCCCTACCCCGACAATGATCGGCTGCGGGCGATGTTTCAGGCGCAGTGGGACGTCTGCCACGCGTTTGGGGCCAGCATCGGCGTCCATTCTGGGTCCGGCAAGTCGGCGGAGAATTATCAAGCGATTGGCGAGATCACCGGCGGAAGATTGGAGATCAAGACCAGCGGGCGCTTCACCTACGAGATGGGCCGGGCCCTGGCGTCATCGACGGATCCTGGAGATCGGGCGCTATGGGCGGATTGGCACGGGTTTGCGCTGACCCTGGCCTCCCAAGGTGCCTACAGCGATGACCCCGTCGAGCGGGCAGCCGCGCGCACCTTCGTATCGGCCGATCTTCCCGGTCACCAATTTGCGTCCCTGGAGCGCACCCAAGCCGACCTGTTTGCTCAAGAATCGTCTCCCGAACACCTTTGCTTCGTGGAGTACAACTTTCTATATGTGCTTGCCACAAATGGGCGGGCCAACAAAGAGGCTCTTGGAGACCATTCGTCGGCCGGCTACCGCCAGCGTGCCCGCTTTTACTCGGTGAGCGCGGAATCCAGGCTCAAGTTCGCCAAGAACGTGGCCGCGTATCTCATCTTCCTGGCCCGAAACACCGGGCTTGCCAGGCCGGAGAAATGCGACGAGGCGGCCCGAACGCTGGCGGGCGTCGAGAGCTTGGCCGCACTGCAGTAAGTGGGCAAGGGACCATCGGTTACGGCGCGCCGGCTGCGTGGAGATTGTCTCGCTTATTCGGCTTAAGCTCAACGGAAGCTCCGGCCTTCTGCCCGAGCCAGCGGACCTTCCAATTGGCTAGACTACGAACTATGGCATCCTTCATTGGCGAAGATTTCCTTCTCCATGGCGAAGCGGCCCGGCGCCTCTATCACGAGTTCGCCGAAGGGCAGCC
>Ga0302320_10009913_pt1 | contig 20413 bp, 16 predicted proteins | sample Bog_T0_3_FD_202130 | JGI IMG/M metagenome (GOLD analysis project Ga0302320, IMG submission 202130) | Peat permafrost microbial communities from Stordalen Mire near Abisko, Sweden - Bog_T0_3 | ecosystem: Environmental > Terrestrial > Soil > Wetlands > Peat | place: Sweden: Abisko, Stordalen Mire...
GGGCAGCCGAATACAAACGCCTCCTGGCTAAAAATGCAGCCGTGATTCTCCCGTATGAGCCCTCTTGGTCCAGGTCCGTGTATCACCTCTATGTGATCCGCACCAGCGCTCGCGATGACATGATGAATCACCTGAGAAGCGCGGGCATCGGCACAGGACTCCACTACCCAATTCCGCTTCATTTGCAGAAGGCATATGCCGCGTTGAATTACAGCCAGGGAGACTTCCCCGTAGCGGAGCGCCTAGCCGCTGAAATCATCTCCTTGCCAATGTTCCCGCATCTAACCGTCCAACAGCAAGCCAAGGTAGCCGAGGAGATTCTGGCATTTACGTCGAAAGCTATTCGTAAGTGGGCAGAAAGCGAAGAAGACTCGATGGCGCCACTGTCGAGGACCGCATAAGATCGCGCCCCCCACGGACAACACAGAGCGAGACGCCCTCTCAACCTGGTCGAAAACAATGGATGCAGCGATTGAAGATACACTCTCCGGGGTTCAGTGTCCTGTTCATCGACCCTATGCACCATTCCGATAAATAGAGACCGCAACAAAGAAATTGGTAACAGGTGACACGCTCAAGGCATCTTTCCACCAATGCGGCATCGGCCTTGGGTTCAATCTCGGAAAAGGTGTTTATTTTGCCGGAAAACGATCCTTCACGGACCGGTGTGCTTATCATCAACGCAGACGACTGGGGACGGGATGCCGACACAACCGATCGTATCTTGGAGTGCATACTCCACGGTTCTGTTTCGTCGACAAGCGGCATGGTGTTCATGGAAGACTCAGAGCGGGCCGCTGCGTTGGCGCGAGAGAGGGACATCGATGTTGGCCTGCACCTGAACTTTACGACACCTTTCTCGGCACCAGTTGGACATGATCGTCTCACCGAGCAGTACGGTCGGGTATCCCGCTTCCTATTGCGCAACCGCCTTTCCCAGGTTGTGTTTCACCCAGGACTCGCTGGTTCCTTCGAGTACCTGGTGAAGGCGCAGTTGGAGGAGTTCTGCAGGATTTACGGTGAAGCCCCTCGCCGCTTGGATGGCCATCACCACATGCACCTCTGCGCGAATGTGCTTCTTGCAGGCTTGTTGCCTGCAGGCACTATCGTCCGAAGAAACTTCTCTTTTCAGGCAGGTGAAAAGAGCGGGGCAAACCGTCTTTATCGTAAAGTCATCGACAGCATCCTGGCCAGGCGGCATCAACTGGCTGATTTTTTCTTCGACCTAATCCCAGTAGATCCCACAGACCGGCTCGTTCGTATCTTCACTGCTGCAACGAAGTCGGTTGTCGAGGTGGAGACCCATCCCATCAATCCAGAGGAGTACCGTTTCCTGACAGGGGCAGGCATTTTCCGCCTGGCTCAATACGCTCCGGTCGCTCTCCGCTACAGGATTCCCATTCCAGGCAGTCATCCCACATGAGCCAAGGCGCTGGGTATGCAGTGGCTGTCCGTTCTCCATCCTCTTCGACTTCTTCTCAGAACGCGTCGCGAGACATTGTCCTGGTTGGCTTTGCGGAGGCGTTATCCGCTCCTGAAGTAGTATGGAGCCTTGTGGATGATGGCTTCCAAGTGGTCGCATTCGCGCGCAGTGGGCACTCGTCGGCGCTACGACAGAGCCGACATGTAGTCTGTTACGAGATTTCCCCGCCGGAAGTAGACCCGCAAAGATCTCTGTCCGACCTAACCGCACTACTGGCGAATTTGGGTGTCGGCTCCAATGCTGCCTGCAGCATTCTGTTTCCGCTCGACGACAAGGCTGTCTGGCTGTGCAGCGCACTTCAACTGGAGCGGCCGTGGCTATTGGCCGGCCCACAGGATGGCGCTGCAGAGTTGGCCTTGAACAAACACATGCAGTTTCAGGCAGCATGCGAAGCAGGCTTTGATGTTCCGACTTTCCTGTTGGCGCACAGGGCAGAGGAGATTATCCGATTCACCGTCGGGCAATCCTTCCCCGTAATCCTGAAACCCGCCAGGCCTGTCTCCACCAATGACAGCCGAATAGTGAAGTGCCCCACATGGGTTTGTGCGAACAGCGCGGAACTGGACCACGCGGTGGAGCAATGGGCGGAGCGTGCACCGCTGTTGATTCAGAAATTGGTTGCTGGGACTGGCGAAGGTATTTTTGGATTGGCGGCTCCGGACGGAATTCGCGCTTGGAGCGCTCATCGCAGGCTGCGGATGATGAACCCACAGGGTTCGGGCTCAAGCGCCTGCGCATCGGTGCCTGTCTCCGAGGATGTAAAGGCCAAGGCACAAAGGCTCATCAAGAATACCGGCTGGCGGGGCCTGTTCATGATCGAGCTATTGCGTGATCGAGACGGCAAGATATGGTTTATCGAACTCAATGGAAGGCCATGGGGAAGCATGGCTCTGGCTCGCCAACAAAGACTCGAGTACCCAGCCTGGCAAGCGAGGTTGGCAATTGACCCGCAATCTAACGTCGCCACGGCGGCGGTTTCCACTCCTGGCCTGGTCTGCAGGCACGTTGGACGCGAATTCATGCATCTCCTCTTCGTGGCGAAAGGCCCAAAGTCGAAAGCCTTGACGAATTGGCCATCATTATGGGGCACCATGCGCGAAGTTCTTCGAATTCGGCGCAGAGACAGCTTCTACAACTTGCGGCGCGATGACCTTAAAGTCTTCTTTGCCGATTGCTATTACACGGTGCACGACAACGTCTTCAAGTCGCGACTCTAAACCTTATGGAAGTCATTGCAACGTGTCATTTGCACTCTGAGTGGTCCTACGACGGGCGCTTCTCGCTGAGGGAACTGCGCGACAAGTTTAGCCGCCGCGGAAGCCGCATATTGCTAATGACAGAGCATGACCGCGGTTTCACGGCTCGCCGTTTCGATGAGTACCGCGAAGCCTGTTCAGAGGCCAGTTCCGACAAGATTCTGTTAGTCCCAGGAATGGAGTATAGCGACCAGGAAAATCGCGTGCATGTTCTGGTGTGGGGTGTCCCATTTCTTGGCGAAGGCCTGCCAACCGGTGAGATGCTCGAAGCAGTGCAAGCAGCGAAAGGCGTAGCGGTACTTGCCCATCCATCCAGAAAAGGTGTCTGGCGGGACTTTGAGCCTCAATGGGTAGATCGGCTTATAGGAGTAGAAGTCTGGAACCGCAAGTATGACGGCTGGGCGCCTGGCAAAAATGCTTCGACTATGGTGCAGCCGAGCAATTCCGTTCCTTTTGTGGGCTTGGATTTTCACACAGACCGGCAGTTGTTTCCTTTGACAATGGCCCTTGATCTTCCCGACATTGTCAACGTGGAAGAAGTACTGAAGTGCCTGAGAACCCGCCGGTTGTCCGCGCGCGCCTTCGGATTCCCTCTTGATCACGATCTGCTGCGCAAGACCGCTCCGGCTTTGGGAATGGCCGAGCGAGGCAGACGAAAAGCGGCCTCGATGATCAAGCGCGCAATTGCTCAGACGCACTAGTCAAGGGGTCACTCGAAACCACCTTGCATGAGCCCATAGAACTCGCAGGTGGAGTCAAAGAAAGCATTGACTCATTATTAGAAGACCGGAGTACTTTGCCAACGCATGCGGATAAGACGGGTAGTCACGAACTTCCTATTAATGAGGTTAGGCCTCCGACACCTCCACGGAGGAAGGGTCAGCAGACTCATCAGGTCAGTCTTGGATGAAATTGATCTCCAGCACGTGAGGGACGTCAATCCATGTCAGTCCTGCGGGGAGCGCGAAGATATGTACGACTTCGTGCACGAAACCTTAGTCCAACAAGAGGCGATAGATTATCTTGAATTTGGCGTTTTTCGGGGTGAGTCAATTCGTTACTGGACCGGTCTAAACAAAAACAAGAACAGTCGCTTTTTCGGTTTCGATTCGTTTGAAGGCTTACCCGAGGATTGGCGGCCCGAAAAGCCAAAAGGACACTTTGACGTCGGCGGGTCCACACCGTGGATCGACGACGAACGCGTCAAGTTCATCAAGGGGTGGTTTGAAGACACCATCCCACCCTTCGCCCGTCAATTCTCAGTGAAGAACCGCCTGATCTTACACGTTGACGCCGACCTCTATGGATCCGCGATGCTAGCGTTGGTCCATCTTGGTCCCTTCATGCCAAAAGGAACACTCATCATGTTCGATGAATTCTACGACCGTGAGCACGAATTCAAGGCTCTGATGGACTTCCAAAAGATTTACCGAAGAGACTTTCGGATCATTGCTCAAGTGGGCAGCTACGCGAAGATCTGCGCGGAATTGCTGTGAAGGCTTTTACAGACCGCAGAGCCAATGGAGGAATAGTTGAAGAAGTCATATCATCTTATACTCGCATTTATGTTTGGTGTTTTTGCCGCAGGTTGCTGCCGCGCGAGTAACGTCTATATCGCTCAGGAAGCAACCGGCGGCAACACAGGCGCGGACTGCGCTGACGCTCATGCCGCATCCTGGTTCAACAACACGGTGAACTGGTTACTGGCTGTTGGGCAGATCGGACCAGGTACAACCGTACATCTTTGCGGGACTATCTCTTCTGCGCTGACCATCCACGGTTCGGGCTCGAATGGCAAACCCATCACAGTTCTGTTCGAAAAGGGTGCTGTAATGAGTGCGCCAAATTGGGGAGCAAAGGGCAACGCGATCACCAGCAGTGGAAACAGCTACATTACGATTGATGGTGGAACCAACGGAACTATCCAGGCAACCTCGAATGGTACCGGGCTGGCGACGACGGTAGATGAAACGGGAGTGTGGATGAATAATTGCGCAAACTGCATCATCCGCAACCTGACCGTAGCCAACATGTATGTGCATACATATACGCCAACAGACGAAAATGGCCTGAATTCCCATGGGATTGAAATTATTAATGGAAGCAACGTCTCCTTGTACAACAATAAGGTCCATGATGCGAAGTGGTGCATTTTCTATGGTTTTAATACGCCCGGCCAGTCCAATGTGGCGATCTATGGCAACACCGCGTACCATTGCGACCACGGAATTGTGGTGGGATCTGGAGACCCCAGCGCAAGCCTTGCAGGCGCGTCTGTCTACGGCAACACCATCTACGACGGTTATCTATGGGACGACAACGCCACCTACAACCACCACGACGGCATCCATGCGTGGTCCGTGCACAACGGGGCTGCGCTGACAGGTCTTCAGATATACGACAACGATATTTACGGAAATTGGGGACATAATCTGAATGCCTTCATCTTTATGGAGGCCTGGAGCATGAAAGGGGTCAGCGGTGCGGGGACGGAAGACAACGCCCTTGCCTTCAATAATCTCCTGGTCGACAGCACAACGCTGCCTCATTACGGCTGTGGGTACCTTTGTGTCGAGGGCAACTCCGCTGGTCTCTATAACAACACCATCGTCGGATCGAACCTGACAAACGGCGCAGGCATCAATATCTATGGTACGTCGGACACTGTGGAGAACAACACGGTCAGCAACATGTATCAAGCAGCCCGCATACAAGGCTTAGCAACCACGTCGGCAACAGCTTGGGATTATAACAACTATTACAACGTTGGAACCAATGCGTGGAACGGGAAGAAATTCGCGGGGTGGCAAGCGGGATGCGGGACAAGCGTCTGTAATCCCGACACTCACGGAGCTTATGCTAACCCGAATCTTGACTCAGCCTACCGTCCAACCACGCAATCGACTTACCTCCTTGAGAAAGGAGCCAACTTGGGCAACCTATCTAATCCGCAACTCGATGTCGACAAGTCCGGGGGCAAACGGCCATCCGCACCCACCATGTGGACAGTAGGAGCCTATCAGTTGCCCCCTCCTAGTCCTATGGGTCTCACCGGGACCGCCCATTAGCATGATGCCCCCAAGGTTTTGGCAACCCGTAAGGGCCTTGGTTATCTTCTACTGTACTTGTGCCTAGCAATGGACCTGTGAACATGCCAACATCGAGTCAATCCTCAACGCTCTCTGCCGATCGCCGTTTGGCGGCGACAATCGGCAAGAATACGATCTTCGGCATGGCGGCCAGGGGTGTCCAGATTGGAACCCGGTTGGTGATGGTTCCAGTTGTAATTCACCATTTTGGGCTCGGCGGATACGGTATCTGGTCTATCATCATGGCAACGGCCGCCTACATGCGCTTTGGAAGTGCCGGGCTCAAGTCAGCATTCCAAAAGTATGTCGCCGAGGCAACCGGAAATGGCGACTTTGAAACCGCTAACAAGCTCTTGAGCACGGGGAGCATTTCGATGCTAGTGCTCTCCCTGGTGCTCCTAATCCCGATTTCGATTAGCTCTCGGCATCTGGCACTTGCAAGTGGGGTCCCCAAGGAATTTCTCGGCGCGGCATCTGAAGCGATCTCTGCACTGGCTCTAACAATGGTGATAGCAAACTTTGGAGCTGCGTTCGAGGCGATCCTGATGGGGGCGAACAGAATCGACCTAACGAGGAGCTTCAACATAATCACGACGGTCGTCGAGGCTCTAGCCATCCTTGTACTGCTGCATTTCGGCTACGGTCTATTCGCCATGGCTGTCGTCATGGCTATGTCGGAGCTAGCCTATATTTTATACTGTTACGTAGTATCTCGTCGGGTCGTGCCCCAGATTCGTATCCGGATTGGCTACTTCACGAAAAGTGTGTTTCGTGAATTGATTCGGTTTGCAGGAAGTTACCAATTAGTGAATGTACTGGAAGTGCTTTACGTCCTGCTCCTCCCAATCACGATGCTAAAGTACTTTGGCGCTGAGATTGCGGGCGTCTACGCACTCGGAACACGGCTGATCACGGCAGTGTTGATGGGGCAAGATGCGTTGATTCTTCCATTGCTGTCGGGCGGCGCCGCCATTTTTGTTTCGGGATCGCCAGAAAGGCTAACAAGATTCTTCAGAAAGTCTTTCAAGATAACCATAGCCATTACCCTGCTTCCTCTCGCGTACGTTGGGGCCTTCGGTGCTCTGTTGGTTCTTGCCTGGACTGGACAGACCGGTGCTCAGATTAGCGGGGCGATTTGGCTCCTGTGTCTGGGTGGGTTCTTCAATTCCATTTCACGACTACAACTGATCCTGTACCGCGCATCGGGGAATGCTCTGCACGATAACATAAGACAGGCGTTTCGGCTCGGCGCTCTTGGAGCTCTGGCGGTCTTTGGCCGGGACATAGGCTTCGATGGAGTGCTCTTGGGACTGGCTGCCGTCGAACTGACCGGGGTGGTCTATATGTTCGCTGCGATGAAATCTGCTCTTTCCTTTTTCAAGCCGAGCCTTTTTGTTCCTGACGCGTTGAGATTGGCAATGGCGACCGCTGCAATCATAATTTCCGGCGTCGCAGCTACAATGATTCCCCTCCCGGGCGGCCCCAGTCAGCGCGCGGTGGCCTTGACCAAGCTAGCGGGAGTTTCCCTCGCATGCTGCATATCCTTTTGGCCGGCCATTACCCTGACAAGATCGATATCGAACGAGGAGAAAGGCGCGGCATTGAATCTTCTTCTGCCGTGGAGACGAGCGATCCCTGAGGCCAACCTTTAGGAAACCTACAAGTGTGCGCGTCCCTATGCCTTACCTGCCATTGCAGCAAGCAAAGGGATAGAAGGCGTTGCGATGAACGAGTCATGCGGCACTTCCCAGCCTCCGTGAAGAAATGCCCAATAAAAACTGAAGATATACCGCCCCTTGCATGGGCATGAAGTGAATTCTCGATCAAGGGGAAGCCTTCGGCGCTCCACGTAAATGACCCTCGAACGGGTCGTGATTACTTGGACATTGATTTGCGCCTGAATGGACTGTTAAACAAAATTGGCCGGAAGGTTTGTTGCCTCGAAGACTCCGAGGAAGCGACGACTGCGCGGAGCGCAATGTGAGGGAACCAACACACTAAATGCAATCACAACTCCATACCGCGTTCGGTGGCGGCGCCACGGACAGCATCATGACGCCTCTTGGGTTGGCCTTGCTGGTCACTGCGGTTGCGCTGGTGTTCGTGGTTCCGCGTAAGTGGGCCATTGTTCCGCTTCTTGCCTTTGAATTCCTGACTCCAATCGCTCAGCAACTCAATGTCGGCGGGCTTCATTTTTTCGCTCTTCGAATACTCATCCTGTGTGGTTGTGTACGATTCCTGCTCCCCTCCTCGTCCACGCGGAGCGTTTTCGCAGGTGGCTTCAGCGGCATCGACAAAGTGTTCCTGGCGTGGTCCCTCTGTCGCGCAACTGCGTTCATGCTTCTTTACCACGAGGGGGGCGCCGTTGCAAAGCAGTGCGGATTTCTATGGGATACCCTCGGTGGCTATTTCCTGGTCCGCTGTCTCATCCGCGACGTAGACGATATTCGTCGGGTAGCCGAGACGTTTGTAGTGATTGCCGCAATCATGGCGAGTTTCATGGTGTATGAGCACTACAAAATGACAGACGTCTTCTACACCTTGCTGGCTCCTCAAGCAGATATAGGAGCCCAAATCCGGTTGGGAAAGATTCGTTGCCGAGGCCCATTTGAGCAGGAGATTGTAGCAAGTGTGTTTGGCGGTACACTGGTGCCTTTCTTTCTCTGGCTGTGGACCAGGCCGAAAGCCAAGATCGCTGCCGCTCTCGGTCTGGTTTCGGCGGCTTTAATCGTCTTGACCGCACATTCCAGCACTGGAATTGGTGCCGCTGCTTTTGGGGTCGGCACACTCTGTCTCTGGCCATACCGCGAGCACCTGCGCAGGATGCAATGGGGATTCGTGGCCCTGATTGTGGCATTGGCTCTGAAGATGAAAGCCCCTATCTGGTACCTAATAGCGCGAGTCGATTTTGTCGGCGGTTCGACAGGCTGGGATCGCGCCTTCCTGATCGATCAATGCGTTAAACATTTCAGCAGCTGGTGGCTGATCGGCACCGCGGATAGCGCCTCCTGGGGGGTGAGTCAGAATGCCATGTTCCTCTGGGATCTCTGCAATCAGTATGTGGCGGAAGCCGTACAGGGGGGGCTGCTAACCTTAATCCTGTTCCTCATACTGATAGTTCAAAGCTTCCGCAGAGTTGGTGCTACGCGAATAAAGGCGCGCAATCGAACAGACCAATGGCTGCTCTGGACAATTGGATGTATCTTGTGCGCACACATCGCCGGTTTCTTTGGCATAAGTTATTTTGACCAAATCAGGAACTGGTGGTTCGTGACCCTCGCTATGATTCCCGCAGTGAGCATGGCCGTCCAAGTCTCCGCTGTAAAGCGTCGAAAGGCAGTTTCGACCCCGGATCTAATTCCCGCCTTTCAGGTAGCCCATTCCATAGAGTCGGATGCCGTAGGCGCGCGATCTACCGGCTTTTCAGGTCTGAACAGGCCCTTTTGATCCACCGGCTTCCATCAAGCACTTTGGCATAATCTGGAGAAAACGAGAATCCTATGAAGCTATCCATCGTGATCATTTGCTGGAATGATTGGAAGGTTATTGAGAATTGCCTGCGCTCCATCGCTGAGACCACGCATAGAGTTGAATACGAAATAATCGTCTCGGATAACGGTTCTACGGATGGTTCGGTTGAGAAGATCAAAGCGCAATTTCCGACTGTTCGTCTGGTTGAAAATCGAGCGAACCTGGGCTTTGCCAAGGGAAATAATGCAGGCATTCGCGAAGCTACTGGAGAGTACGTTCTAATTTTGAATCCGGACACAATCATCCATGAAGGCTCGCTGGATCGCTGGATCGACTTTGCGGATAAGCACCCTGCGGCAGGTGCTTTCGGCTGTCGTGTCCATAACCCAGATGGGACTTATCAGCGGTCTGCGCGCCCGTTTCCAACTATTTCGCGCCAACTTGTTTCAAGCTTGGGCCTGCGAGTTCTTGGTCGATTGAACTATCCGGTTGTGTCAGACAATTATGAAGGTTGGCGTGGGGATACGGAGAGGGAAGTCGACTGGCAGTCTGGATGTTGTATCTTGTTTCGCGGTGATCTACTGAGAGAACTGAGTGGGTTCGACGAAAGGTTTTTCTATCAGTACGAAGAAGTGGATCTATGTCGACGCGTGTGGAACAGTGGCTATCGCATCCGATTTACTCCTGTCGTCTCAATCACTCATTTAGGTGGGCAATCGGTTGGGAGATTTCCCGTCCGTTTTGCTATCGAGATTTGTCGAAACGGATATCGCTATTTCTACAAACATTACGGACGAAATAGTGTAAGGCAATATCGCGTTGTTTTGCTGACAAAGTTCCGTCTGCGCCGAGCTTGGTACGGATTTGTGAATTTGGTACGCCCCAGCGAAGTATTGAAGAGTCGATTGGATATGTATAAAGCTGCTATAGCTTGGAACAAGCAACTGGATCCAATTCAGTTTGTGGAGCATGGAACCGAAAAGCCGAGTAAGCATGCCCATTTGCAGATGAGTTAGAGCAGGTCCAGATAACCCAGTCCCTTGTAAAGAGGAAATGATGATGACGAAGACAGGAACTTCCCTTGTTACTGGCGGTGCCGGCTTTATGGGATCTCACGTGGCGGAACATCTGCTTCGAATGGGCCACAGTGTTGTCGTCCTGGACGACTTGAGCGGAGGATTTCGCGACAATGTCCCGGCAGGGGCCGAGTTTGTTCAGGCATCCATCTTGGATCACGAGCTCATCAACAGTCTTTTTGATCGACATTCCTTCGACTATGTCTTCCACCTGGCGGCTTACGCAGCCGAAGGGCTGAGCCACTTCATCAAGCGCTTCAACTACAACAACAATCTGATCGGTTCAGTAAACCTCATAAATGCCGCTGTGAACTATAACGTGAGGTGTTTTGTGTTCACCTCTTCCATAGCGGTTTATGGAGCGGGCCAGAGTCCCATGTCTGAAGACATGATTCCTATACCGGAAGATTCCTATGGCATCTCGAAACTCGCCGTAGAACAGGAACTTCGTGTCAGTCACGAGATGTTCGGACTCAACTACATTGTCTTCCGACCTCATAATGTCTACGGGGAGCGACAGAATATCGGGGACCGCTACCGGAACGTTGTTGGAATCTTCATGAATCAACTTCTTCGTGGCGAGCCAATGACGATATTCGGCGATGGCTTGCAGCAGCGAGCATTCACGCATATTGATGATGTTGCTCCCATCATTGCCAGGGCAGTCAACTTTCCAGGGGCGATGAACCAGATATTTAACGTTGGGGCTGATGCACCCTATACGGTGAACGACCTCGCATCGGTTGTCGCCCAAGCTATGGGCTTACCCTGCGATGTAATGCATCTCGATGCCCGCAACGAAGTAAAGATTGCATTTTCTGACCACTCAAAATCAGAAAGAACCTTCGGAAAACTCGTGAAGAAGCCACTGCCTGAAGGAGTGCGTGCAATGGCGGAATGGGTTCGTGAAAACGGGGCGAGAGAGAGTTGTATCTTCGAAGGTATTGAGATTGCGAAGAAGATGCCGCCGTCTTGGGCGAGAGTCGCGCCTATCGAAGTCTAGCGACAATGGACTTCGCTATAAAACTCGCTATCTTCTTCGGCGCAATGTTATAAGATTCTGGGAGTTTCAACAGTGTTTCGGATGCAGTTGTCGGTTCGCATGCCCACTTCGCCAGGATTCAGCAAACAAGTGAATAGCAGATTCCATTTTAAGGTGTCATCATGACAACCCAGAGTATGAACTACATCGTCATCACTCCGGTCAGGGATGAGGAGGAACACATCCGTTCGACCATCGAGAGCATGGTGCATCAGACAGTGCTTCCCAGAGAATGGGTAATCGTGAATGACGGTTCGAAAGATCGCACGGGGCAGATTATCGACGATTATGCCGGGCGCTTCCCCTGGATCAAAGCTGTACACCGCCAGGACCGTGGCTTTCGAAAGGCTGGAGGGGGCGTTGTGGACGCCTTCAATGATGGATACCGCGCATTGACATGCAATGAGTGGGAGTACGTTGTAAAATTTGACGGCGATCTTACATTCGACGCCGATTATTTCGAAAAATGTTTCGAGGAATTCTACCAAGATGGCAAGTTGGGTGTTGGTGGCGGAGTGATCTGTTACCTTTCTGAAGGGAAAAAGACCTTTGAGGAAGCGCCGAGTTTCCATGTCAGGGGCGCAACTAAAATCTACAGAAGGGCCTGTTGGAATGGCATTGGCGGGTTCATTTCGGCGCCGGGTTGGGACAGTATGGATGAGATAAAGGCCAACAGTCTAGGCTGGACCACGAGATCCTTTCCGCATCTGCATCTTGTGCACGAACGGGTCACAGGTTCAGCAGATGGTCAGTGGCCAACTCTCGTAAAATACGGCCGCGCTAACTACATTTGCGGATACCATCCCCTATTTATGATGAGCAAATGCGTCCTCCGCCTAGCTCAAAGGCCATACTTAATCGGTTCCATTGGTTTGATGTACGGATTCCTTTCCGGCTATCTCTTGAGAATACCGCGGTCTAGTGACCGGGCCGCAATCTCATACCTTCGCAATCAGCAAATTCAGCGTCTGTTGGGGAGAGACAGCATTTGGAGGTACTTCGGGTAGATGGTGGACTTTCCGGACTGCGAATCATAGTCTGCAGAGCCAAATCCTAACAAGAAGCAATTTCATACCGAATCGGAACATAGTTCCTCATCCTCATGAAGGTGGCAGGGCCGTATGACAACTAAAACGGAGCATGTACGAGCGTTGTTTGACGTTCCTGGCAAGTATCTCGGGCCAAGGCGATTCGATATTGAAATAAGAGTTGAGACTGTTCAAGAATTTACTAAGCAGCTGACGTTCGATCGGGTACTGGATATTGGTTGTGGCAATGGCGCTATCTCTTTGCCGCTGCTTCCCCGATGCAGCAAACTCACGTTGCTGGATATATCAAGGAATATGCTCGATCTTGCTCGCCGGCGCATTCCGCCGGAGCGAGTGAACGACATCCAGGTAATCGAAGGGGAGTTCTTGGCCGCAGAAGCTCACCCGGAGTCGTTCGACCTTATTCTTTGTATTGGAGTTCTTGCGCACGTCGATTCTCCAGCCGCAGTAATTGCAAGAGTAGCTCAGCTCGCGAAGCCTGGTTCGTGGGTCCTTCTTGAGTTCACCGATTCTTTCCATTTCTGGGGTCTTCAGGTCGTTCTGTATCAGAATCTGCTGAAGCTCCTTAGACCCGAACCGTATGCCTTGAATCGGCTCAGGAGGCGGCAGATTGAGAGCATCTGCAAGGACAATTCCTTGAAGGCATTAGCTGTCTATCGATATGCAATGCCACCCATCGGAGCCTCACTGTTCATGGATCAAGAACAGATGTATCGGATGACACGATATCTGTTCGGCCCTTCCGATCGGAATCGAAACTCTTGGATGGGAAATCAGTTCATCTACCTTCTCCAGAAGGCCTAAATAGCGATTGCTTAGTTTTATCCAGCGAGATCACGACAGAAGTCTACAGGTGAGATGTTTTATGATTCAGCTTCTCCGGAGAATTAGTCGAAGATCGAACGTCAGATCGCATGCCTTCCACCAAGGCCAAATAAAGTATCCCTGCGCTCTGTTTAGGATTGAGAGGCAACGACCGCCATTGTCTGCTGGCTAAGGCATATCGATTCTTCGCTACTGTTTTCAGGACATTCTCATGCAACCACTCAACTTGCGCGCTGTCCCATTGGACGAGCTTCTCTTGCGCCGACGCGCATTGCGCCGACAGTTGGTTGCCCGCACGGAGCTGAGAGACATACGAATCGCGGTTCTAGGCGGAACGACAACAAATGAGCTGGTAGATTTGCTCGAGATATTCTTACTCGATGGAGGATTCCGTCCAGTCTTTTATCAATCGGAGTATGGGCGCTTCTATGAGGACGCCGTCCTGGAACCTGAAGTTATCGCAGAATTCAAACCGGATATCGTCTACATCCACACCTGTGTAGTTAATATTCAGCGGCTTCTGCCCGTCTCTTGCAAAGAAGCGGACTTTACATTTGCTGTTCAAGCCGAGATGAACCGCTATCGCGCAATATGGACGTCGCTCAACGAATCCGTGAAGTGTCAGATTATTCAGAACAATTTTGAACTTCCGTTCAACGCCATTCTGGGCAATCTTGACCCGGTCAGTCCAGGTGGTATCTCGCGCTTTGTCAATGAACTCAACCGAGAGTTTGCCATAGAGGCCGCGGCTAACCCGAGGTTGACGCTCCAGGATCTGGCGAGCATCTCTGCACGCATTGGGCTAAATCAATGGTTCGATCCCGAGCGCTGGTTCAGCTACAAAATTGCAAACACCGTGCAGGGAAGTGTTGCGATCGCCAGTTCACTCGCGGCGCTGATTGGCGCCATGTACGGCCGGAGTCGCAAGGTCTTGGTGCTCGACCTGGATAACACGCTGTGGGGTGGAGTGATTGGCGACGATGGCCCGGATAAGATTCTACTGGGACGCGAGACCCCCATCAGCGAGGCATACACAGCCTTCCAGGAGTATTGCCTTTCGCTTCGTGAGCGGGGAGTTCTGCTCGCAGTCTGCTCCAAGAACGAAGAGGACGTTGCGAAGCAGGGGTTTGCGCATCCCGATTCCGTCCTCAAGCTGGAACACATTTCGGCATTCAGGGCGAACTGGGCGCCGAAGCACGAGAACATTCTGGCCATTGCGAAGGAACTCAACCTTGGCGTCGACAGCTTTGTGTTCGTAGATGATAATCCAGCGGAACGTGCAATCGTCGAGGCGCAGCTTCCAGAGGTTGCAGTCCCCAATGTCGGGAATGAAGTCACGAAGTACGCCTCAATCATTGAGTCGGCGCGCTATTTCGAGTTGCTGTCCCTGGGCAAAGAAGATCTGTCACGGGCCAAACTGTACCAGGAGAACGCTCAGCGCGCCAACCTTGAACAAAAGTTCGCCGACTACGGTGAATACTTGGATTCGCTCGAAATGACCGCAGAGATCAGAGTATTCAACGATACATACGTGGAGCGGATCGCGCAGCTTACTAACAAGTCCAACCAGTTCAACCTCACCACGCGTCGCTATACTCTCGCCGAGATTGAAGCTCTTGTCCATGATCGCAGCTACATTGGAGTTTATGGAAGACTGACAGATCGCTTCGGAGACAATGGTCTGGTCTCGGTTGTGCTGGGAAGGCTCGATGGGCACCTGTTGCATTTCGATCTATGGCTGATGAGTTGCAGGGTACTGAAACGCGAGATGGAGATCGCCATGCTCGACAGCATTGTCGAACGAGCCAAAGAAAGGCATATACAGGCGCTCGCTGGCTATTTTCTGCCCACCACCAAGAACGGTATGGTTGCCGACCACTATGAGAAACTAGGATTCTCCCTGCAATCAAAGGACAAAGCGACTGGAGCAACTATCTGGTCGCTTGATATAACAAACTATGCGGCCCGCAGCCGCCACATCAGAATTCCGGAGCCAGTTCATGGATAACCTGCTGCCCGAAGTGCAAGAAGTCTTCCGCGATGTCTTCGATCAACCCGATCTGGTTATTACGCGAGAGTCCAACGCCTCCACGGTGGATGATTGGGACTCGCTCACTCATGTCAATCTCGTCACCGCTCTCTCAATAAAATACAAGATCAGGTTTGCCCTCGGCGAGTTGGAGGAGCTAAAGAACGTGGGCGATATGTTGGACTTGATGCGGACGAAGTTGGGCGCAAAATGAACCCTAGATTTGCATTTCCAGTCGTCAATCTGAAGCTTCCCATAACTGCACCGGATGTGGATGACCGCGATTTCGCGGGCCGATTGACCTTGTCTCATAGGTTGGTGGTAAATTGACTGCCCAAACGGATGGACACTCTCACGAACCCTGGCACAAGTCGATGCGAATGGGGTTCGCATTGGCATTGAGGTATTACCTCCAGTGATCTCGCAAGTGCCGAAGTAGAGTTCAGCCTGGTCGCAAAATCCGGAGCAACCTAGAATGAATTTCAACACCTTTAATTACATCCTGCTGTTCCTCCCAATCGTTTTCATCGCGTGCAATCTTGCACGCCGGCTTCCGGTTCCGAAGGCCCCGCAGATTTGCATTCTGCTCGCTTCGACAGTCTTCTATTCATGGTTTAAACCATCGCATATTGCCTACTTGCTTGGCTCAATCGTTGTGAATTGGCAGATCGCGCGCTTGATCGGAAATGCCGCACAGCCTTGGCGCAAGCATTATCTTAAAGCCGGACTCGTGCTGAATCTGGGTTTCCTTTGCACGTTCAAATACGTTAACTTCTTCTTGAGTAACATTCCATATTCTGTCCATCATCATTTCCGGGCGCCGGAGTTTGCATTTCCCCTGGGTATCAGCTTCTTCACGCTAACGCAGATTATGTACCTGGTCGACTGTTACGAGGAGTTGCTTCCCCCGAGCAGTCTATTCGATCATGCAACCTTTGTTTCATTTTTTCCTTACGTCATCTCCGGCCCAATCAGCCGAGCCAAGCGTATTCTGCATCAGTTTCCCTCGCTGAACGGCGACGTGGGGCCGAGCGCCGACACTCTTGCTCGGGCTACGTACTTGTTCACGCTTGGGCTGATTAAGAAAGTCGTATTTGCCGATGCCTTTTCAAAAGCTGCGGACTACGGCTTTGGAAACGTTGGAAATCTCTCGGCTTTCGAGGCATGGTGTTTCGCAAGTGCGTTTGCGCTCCAGATGTATTTCGACTTCAGCGGCTACTCCGACATGGCGATTGCTTCAGCCTTGTTCCTCGGCATAGAGGTGCCGCGCAATTTCGATGGGCCCTTTCGGGCCACTTCCATCATTGAGTTCTGGAAGCGCTGGCATATCACCCTCACTTCTTTCATCACAACCTACATCTACACTCCACTGCTCCAGTCCTTTAGACGGGCGACTCTTGCCACATCTGCAGTAGCGACTCTGATCGCAATGACCCTCGCGGGACTCTGGCATGGCCCGAACTGGACCTTTGTAGTCTTCGGTGCAATCCACGGAACCGGCCTGGCGGTGAACCAATATTGGAGAAAGAAGAAGATGCCGGACATGTCAAAACCTGTCGGTTGGCTTCTAACCTTCGCTCTCGTGGATATTGCCTTCGTTTTCTTCCGATCGCCTAATCTCCAGACGGCTGGGTTGTTTTTCTCTCGCTTGTTCGGTTGGCCCCAACCTTTGGGTATTGACAACTTACACAAGATGAACGGTGTGGGGCCAATGTTTGCGGTCCTCGCGCTTTCGCAGTTCGCGGGGACAGTCGCTGTGGCCTGCCGCAAATCATCCGACCAACTGGCACGCGAGTTCAAGCCGACTTGGTCAAACTACGCCGCTACAGCGGCGTATGCGCTGATCGCATTCCTATATCTCAACTCCAATGTCGCAAGGCCCTTTCTCTATTTCGCATTCTAAGGGTTACCGATGACTAGCCGCCGCTGGATTCTACTTACATTCGCAACAATAATCGCCTTGGCTGGTATGTCCGCTGCCATCTGCGTTGCAGTTGATCCGTACGGCCTTTGGCGCGACCCGGCAGGGCGTAAGCTAACTGTCTACGACTTTGAGCGCAAGGCGAAATTCTTCTTAAGCAGGCGCTACGTTCCCGCCAATTTCGATGGCTTGATCATCGGTCCCTCCTGTAGTGCCAATTGGAATGTGCCACTGATTGCAGGGGCACGTATCTATAATGAGTCGCTGCCAGGGGGAAGTGTGGCTGAAGAGCAAATTGTGGTGAATCAGGCTCTGCCAAAGGGTCATTACAGATTGGTCGTCATGATTCTTTGGCCTACGATGACTTCTCACCACGATATCAATGAAGGGCTGGACAAGAGTGAAAAGGTCGAGACTCTTGGCAGCTTTCACGTTTATGACAACGAGGTGGCCAGCGCACTTCATGCTTGGCACATCAGGTTTCACAAAAGCGATGCAGCTCCGGACGGCCAGGTTGAACTCCCTTACCGAAAAAGACTCTCGTTGCCTATCCCTCCTGACTTTTTTCAAGTTGACCCTGTCGCGCTCGAAGACTTTCGCGATCTTGTTCAATCTCTTCGGAGCAGGGGAGCGAGCATCGTCTACGTCGTCCCACCAATTTATGAGCCGATATATCGGCTTAATCAGCCTGCCTTTGAGAATTACCTTTATACCGTGCGCCAACTCCTGCCCTCTGCGCCGATCATCGATCTAAATGGTTCCGAATACACCGGCTTCCGCAGCGATCCCGACAACTATATCGATACCGTTCACCTGGCACCGCAGGGAGCTGCCACTGTGAGTGCACTGCTTCAGAAGCTTGTCCCTGACGCCATCGCCTCCGGCAACTGAGGCTGCAGCCATTCTCGCAAAGCCTGGTTCTTGAGTTTTCAGAGCTTCATTGTTCATGGATCAAGAAAAGATGTATCGGATGACACGGTATCTGTTCGGCCCTTCCGATCGGAATCAAAACTCTTGGATGGGAAATCAATTCATCTGCCTTCTTCAAAAAACATAAGTCGATTCTCGCTTTACCGAATTGAGCACGGGGACACGAGATTCCAACCTCTGGAGTAACCTGTGACCGAGACCGTTCTGGATAGAACAGCTGAGACCAAACGCAAAATTGCAAGCCGAGAAACCCGTATCGGCGTTGTCGGCATGGGGTATGTCGGCCTGCCGCTCGCACTGCTCTTCGGCGAGGAGAGGTTTGGAATCACCGGCTTCGACATCGATCAGGTCAAAGTGGAGACTCTCAATAGGGGCGGATCCTATATCGTCCGTATCCCTCCTTCAGAGATCCAGTCGGCGCAAAGGAATGGGTTCACAGCGACTTCGGATTACCGCATGATCGCACAGATGGACGTTGTGATCATTTGTGTACCGACCCCGCTGAATGAACACCACGAACCTGACCTCAGTTACATTATCGGGACCGTGAAGAGCATTGCGCCGCACCTCAGGGAAGGTCAACTGATCATCCTGGAAAGCACGACCTATCCGGGAACAACTGAAGAAGTCGTTGTGCCCCTGTTGGAACAGGGCAATCCTTCCGGTCTTCGTGTGGCACGAGACTCTATGAGCCCGGGATTCTATGTAGCATTCTCTCCCGAGCGGGAAGATCCGGGCAATGACAAGGTTGCCCGACGCGACATTCCCAAGGTCGTTGGCGGTTGCGGTCCGGCCGCGCTCGATCTCGCCTCCGCCGTATACGGGCCCATCTTTAACCGCACTGTCAAGGTGTCTTCGCCCGCCGCGGCAGAGATGACCAAACTGCTGGAGAACATCTACCGCAGCGTGAACATTGCTCTGGTGAACGAACTGAAGCAGCTATGCATGCGAATGGGATTTGATATATTCGAAGTGATCGACGCGGCCAAAACAAAACCCTTCGGGTTCCAGGCGTTCTATCCCGGACCAGGCCTTGGCGGACACTGCATTCCAATCGATCCGTTCTACCTGTCCTGGAAGGCCAGGGAGTTTGACTTCCGCGCACGGTTTATCGAATTAGCCGGCGAGATCAACTCGGCCATGCCTTACTTTGTTGTAGAGAGTATTATCGAAGCGATGAGCCAGCGCGGCAAGGCGCTCTGTGGTTCGAGTGTTCTTGTGCTCGGTATGGCATATAAGCGCGACATCGACGATCTTCGAGAGTCGCCGTCACTGGCGATTATTGAATTGCTGCAGAAGCGCGGAGCGCATGTCGAATACAACGATCCATTCTTTGCCTCCGTCGGTCGTGGGCGCAAGTATGCACTGAATATGACCAACACATCGCTTGAGCGAATCCCTGAGTTCGACTGTGTAGTGATCGTCACCGACCATTCACAATACGACTATGCCAGAATTGTTGAGCAGGCCAAACTGGTTGTTGATACTCGAAATGCCACGAAGGGGATCGTAGCCGCCAATCTCGTCAGATGCTGACAAACTGCCGTCGCTGTCCATTGCCAAGTTGGTGATTGAAGTGCTACAAGAACTGTCCTTGGCGCTCACGAGCTAAGAGGACGACAAAAGCAGTTTGCAATCCGGAATCTGTCACTGTCTCAAGCCCACTTCTCTATCGATTCGCTGAGCCCAACGCTCGCAATCATTGTTACCAATGCACCCAAGCACTCGCCCGGAGAGAGATGAGTAATCCCCAGACGCGCTTCGACGAAAAAGCACAAATATCGGACGAGGGCTTTCAGGGCGGCGCAGCTGCGCATAATGCGGCGGGCGATGATAATTTGCTACCTGCCACAATCTCAAGGCGACTTGGCCGTGTGCTGATCATCGTTGAGAATCAGCCTGTGCCGTTCGACCGCCGTGTATGGTCTGAAGCGACGGCCCTCTCCAAAGCAGGTTATGAGGTGTCCGTGATCTGCCCGAAGGGCAGGAATGCGTCCCAGTCATTCGAGATCATCGACCAAATTCGCATTTATCGTCATTGGGCGCCGCGAGAAGCAAATGGAGTGGCGGGATATGCTGTGGAGTATGGCACATCGCTGTTTTGGGAATTCATCTTTAGCTTCAGGATTCTATTGACGCACGGCTTCGATGTTATTCAAGGATGCAATCCTCCTGATTTGATCTTCCTGCTTGGCGCATTTTACAAGATCACATGTGGCAAGCGATTTGTCTTCGACCATCA
>Ga0302320_10009915_pt1 | contig 20409 bp, 15 predicted proteins | sample Bog_T0_3_FD_202130 | JGI IMG/M metagenome (GOLD analysis project Ga0302320, IMG submission 202130) | Peat permafrost microbial communities from Stordalen Mire near Abisko, Sweden - Bog_T0_3 | ecosystem: Environmental > Terrestrial > Soil > Wetlands > Peat | place: Sweden: Abisko, Stordalen Mire...
CGCGCCCACACAAGCGTATGCCGCCAAGAGGTCGTAGCTGGAAAGAGCTGACGTGGAGTTGGGCCTATTCGACCGGGCACCCGGCTTCCGATCAGAAGTTGGAGGCCGCTGCTCACGCAGCATGGTCATACGCTTCCCTGTGCGCTTGGACGTACCTCAATGACCACGATGCCGCAGTCGATTTGATGGACCACGCCGCTCATAATGCGTCTCAATACCTTGCCCGCCATAGCGATACTCCGGAACAAAAACTGACTGCACGAATCAAGAGCGTCATCCGGCGCCGCTCCAGGCAGCTCGCGGCGAAGCGTAGCCGCGAATTGCCATCTGGGTCGATGCGCGATATGGAGCAGCTTCATGTCGGCCATCCGGAGGCAGAACAGAGAGCCTATGCAAGACAGTTGTTTTCGCGCCTTTCGCCAACCGCACAATCGATCTTCGACTGGCGCTGGCTCGGATATTCGTGGCGAGAGATCGGAGGAAAACTAGAAATGGACCACAGCGCGGTACGTCGTGCATACTTTCAAGAACTGGGGTTGGTGCTCCGTAGTCTTTCCCCTCCAGGAGAATCTCCAAAATGCGGTTGAGATGGAGTTGGCCCTCGCGCGCCGAGGACCGTTTTGAATCATGGCTTGCGCAGCACCACGAGGAGCGAGTGCTTGCCGGCGAGACGACTCCTGTCGGTCCGTGCCCTGATGAAGCCTTCCTTCGGGATCTAGCTCGAAGAGCGAAGCGGATCGCGTTGTCAGACCTGAGAGTCGCTCACGCGGCGAACTGTCCCAAGTGCATGAGCCGGCTGCTTGTCTTCCGGCAGGAAAATCGCTCGCGCCGGCGAAAACTGACGCTCGTAACCGCTGTAGTCCTCTGCTCAGTGATCGGCGCGGCCGTCATCGCGGTCGCTCGCTATGAAATGCACCAGCAACTTCCATCGGCGAATTTGGCCGTTGTATCCGAAGCGGTAAACCTGTGGGATGCCGGTACGATCCGAGGTAATCAGCCAGGCTCACTGCAATCTGTGTTTTTGCCGGCTGCAGTGGTTAGGGTTACGATCATCCTTCCGCGCTTCAGCCCTCCGGGCCAATACGCCGTGGCCGTAACGCAGGATCAGAACGGAAATGGCGTCGTGGCCCAGAGAAGCGCGCCGGCGACGATCAATGGCGACCACGAATCAGTGTCCGTTGAACTGGACCTGCGGGCGGCCAAGGCGGGAGCGTATTTTCTAGCAACGACCCACGAGCAGGATCAGGCGTCATACTACTATCCCTTACAAATCAAGTAGATAGCCAACTACGGCCGCTAACTCCCCGACCCCCTTGGCAATCCAGGCAGGCACCTGATGGATTGGCTCGGGAACTCCATGAATGCAAAGCCCTGTTGGCAACAAATGAAGTTCGTGTGTGGGCAATTCAACGTAACCGTCCCGAGTTCCCCTCTGGCATGAGATCTGGTCTGAAGGCGACGATGTCGTCATGGTTGATGAGCAAGGTGCAGGAAGTCCGCGGCCGGTTCGCCGGTGGCGAACCTTGTCGGAGAAGCGGCGGATAGCGGAGCTGACCTTCGAGCCGGGTGCGAGTGTGGCGCTGGTTGCGCGGGCACACGGTGTGAACGCGAACCAGGTGTTCAAGTGGCGCCGCGCTTTGACTCGGGGGGAACTGAGCGAGCCCGCGGCGACGTCGCTTCTTCCGGTCGTGGTGGAAGCTTCCAGCGCGGTAGTCGGCTCTACAGGCGAGGCTGATGCCAAGGAACCGTCGGCACCGGGCGGCTCGATTCACATCGAGTTTCCCGGCAAGGCCATGATCAGCGTGGAGCGCGGCGCTGATCCGTCACTGCTGAGATCGATCCTTGAGAGTTTGCGCAAGTGATCGAGCCTCGCACAGGGACGAAGATATGGCTGGCCGCCGGCGTGACCGACATGCGTCGTGGATTCGACGGTCTGAGTGCGAAGGTGCAGACCGTGCTCGAACAGCAACCGTTCTCAGGACATGTCTTCGTTTTTCGGGGCCGCAGAGGCGACATCGTGAAGCTCTTGTGGTGGGACGGCGACGGCCTATGCCTGTTTGCCAAGCGCCTTGAGCGAGGCCGATTCATCTGGCCGCAGGCCACGGAAGGAACTGTTTGTCTGACGCGTGCGCAGTTGTCGATGTTACTCGAAGGCATCGATTGGAGACGGCCGCAGAGAACCTGGACACCGGAGATCGCGGTGTGATTGACATGCGTGATTCCCCTTTATTCATGCGCCTTTTGTTGATGCATTCTAATTTCACTGATGGCATACTGTCTGCATGGATTCCGCTCCGTTGCCGGACCTCGAAGGGCTCGATCGAGAAGCTCTGAAGGCGCTGGTCCTTGCGCATCAAGCGGAACTGGCTGCTCTCGAAGTTGAGCTTGAGAGCCAACGGAACATACTCTCTGAACAGAGTCAGCAACTGCGCTCCAGCAGCGAGCAGATCGAGCATCTGAAGCTGGTCATCGAGAAGCTGCGACGCAGGATGTTTGGCGTCAAGAGCGAGAAGATCGTTAACCAACTCGAACAGCTTGAACTCCATCTGGAAGAGCTGGAGTCCTCGCAGGCCGAGATGGAAGCCGCTGTTGAGCGGGTGAGACCTGCTGAGGAGCCTAAGACGAGATCTCGACGCAAGCCGCTCCCCGAGCACCTGCCACGCGAGATCGTCAGCCACACTTTTCATGGCGACTCGTGTCCCGATTGCGGCGGCCAACTGCGCAAGTTCGGCGAAGATGTCTCCGAGCAACTGGAGTACATCCCGGATAGCTTCAAGGTCATTCGTCACGTGCGGCCGAAGTTCGCCTGCAGCGGCTGCGAGCGTGTGGTTGAAGCGCCTGCGCCATCGCGTCCGATCGAGCGTGGCCTTGCCGGGCCAGGGCTGCTGGCTCACGTCCTGGTTTCGAAGTTCGCTGACCACTTGCCTCTATATCGCCAGTCAGAGATCTATGCTCGCCAGGGAGTGGAGATCGAGCGTTCCACGCTGGCAGGCTGGGTCGGTGGAGCAAGTGAGTTGCTTTCTCCGCTGGTCGATGCGATTCAGAAGCATGTGCTCGCCGGAGCCAAGCTTCACGCCGACGACACGCCGATGCCGGTGCTTGCGCCTGGCAGCGGCAAGACGAAGACTGGGCGTCTCTGGACGTATGTACGCGATGACAGATCCGCGGGTGAAGATACCGCGCCGGCCGTCTGGTTCGCATACTCGGAGGATCGCAAGGGCGAGCATCCGCGGCAGCATCTGAAGAACTTCAAGGGGGGCCTGCAGGCGGACGCATACGCAGGGTTCCATCATCTGTACGGCGATGGCGCCATCTATGAAGTCGCATGTTGGGCGCATGCACGCCGCAAGTTTCATGAGATCCATGTCATTCATGCATCGCCCACGACAACCGAGGCTCTCGCCAGGATCGGCGCTCTCTACGCGATCGAAGACGAGGTACGCGGCAAGCCCGCCGATCTGAGGCTGAGTGTCCGTCAGTCGCGAGCAAGGCCACTGCTCGACGATATGCGCAACTGGATGGAGAAGGCACTGCGTTCGCTGTCAGCGAAGAGCGAAACCGCGGCGGCGATCCGATACGCGCTCTCGCGCTGGCGTGCCCTCACGCGCTACACCGGAGACGGACTGTTGGAGATCGACAACAGCGCGGCCGAGAGGGCGCTCCGCGCCGTCGCTCTTGGACGCAAGAACTACTTGTTTGCAGGTTCAGATTGCGGTGGAGAACGGGCCGCCGCCATGTACAGCCTGATTGGATCGGCCAAGCTGAACGGCCTCGATCCGGAACTCTACCTGCGCAATGTGCTGGCCCAGATCGCAGACCATCCCATTAGCCGCATCGAGGATCTCCTGCCCTGGAACCTCGCCCCGTCCTTAATAGTTCAATCCTCCCAGGCCGCTTAGACACACTCATCAGGTGCCCACCAAAAAGGTAGTGGGCACTTCCAGGATCACTCCCCACATAGGTCAAGAGGGCAGATCAGGACGCTTACAATTCAACAGACAAAGGCGGGGATCAATCATCCAGCGAAGTCGCACACCACACAACTGAAGTCTGCGGAAGGTCTGTAGCTGCCCATCTGAAGTTCATTATTCGACGGTTGACCGGTTCTAATTCAAATTGATCACATCCACTTTTTCCCCAAGTTCTGCCTGAGCCAATTCAACGACGCGCATATGATGAGTGAACAGGATCGGTTGAATTCGAGTTCCCGTAGCCGAAAGTGCAGTGAGACCCCTCAGAGTTCTTCGATCGTCAAAGCTGGTCAGCAAATCGTCCCCTATGAAGGGCATCGGTTCGGCCTTCTGGGCGTACTCTTCTAGGTATGCAAGCCGCAAGGCAAAGTAAAGTTGGTCGCGTGTTCCCTCGCTCATTGCCGGCACACTAACCGTCTGCCCCACATCTCGTCTCCCGACCAACTGGATATTGTCGTTATCGTCGAATTCCTGTTCTACGCCGGAGAAGCTCTGCGCTGTAAGAAGGGAAAAGAGTTGGCTGGCTCTACGGAGCAATGGCTGCTCCTGCTGGCCTCGATGCTGCTCGATTGCGTGCGACAAAAGGATCTGAGCGAGCCGTTTGACAGACCAGGCTCGTGCATTCTCGACAAGCTCCGCTTCGGCATTCTTGCGAAGCTGAAGAGCAAATTCGGCTCCAATGCCAGACTCGAGCCTTTCAAGTTCACCTTCGGCATGTCTCAGACTTGCAAAGGTTTCGTTCTCTTGCTGATTATGCTGCGTTTCTTTGATTTTGAGCTCCTCAATTTCAGCGATTCCCGCGGCTTCGTCGAACGATTCCAAAGCTTGGCGGAGTTCGGCTTCGGACTGCCCACGGCTCAGAGGGAGCAAGGTTTGACGTCTTTCTCTCAATCGCTCTAGAACGACTTCACGATCTTCTAATGCCGAAATCTGCTGACTTCGGGAATCGGACGGAGGTAGATCGGTGCAAAGGGCTTCCAGTGTCTTTACTGCATTCGATAACTTACCTCTCGCCTCAAGAACCTTTGACTCAAGTTCCTGCGCACGGGCCTGCGCTACATTTGCTTTTGTCTCGATCTGCTGTGCTTTGGTCAGGCGTTCAGAGACGATCTTGATTGCGGCGTCAGGGCCAATCCCGAGATCAGGCTCCTCCAGTTGGAGTAACAATGCGGATGTTCGTTCGTGAAACGCAGTCATATCCCGATTCATACCCTGCACGCGTCTTAAACGATCCGCATGCTGGCTCAACAGTGGCGGAACCTGGCTCCAAGTCTCCAAAGCTGCCCCGGCCCCATCAATCGTTGTTTCGGGCGGGAGGTGAATCGAGGAAAGCACCTCGGCCCAAGCAGTTTGCCACTGCTGATCGACGGTCAAAAGGCCTTCCCTCTCCAATTCCAATGACTCGATTCGTTCCTCTCCGGCCTTGAGTCGCGTAACCAGATCGCTCGATTTGCGCCAGGCTTCCGTGCGCTGCTCCAATTCCGCTTCCACTGCCGCAAACAGAAGGTTTACCGGAAGATTTTCTGCTTCGGAGATCTCTAAGGATTTGGCCAGGGAGATCAACGAAGGCCGAACTGCAGTTACCGATTCTTGAAGCTGGGTAAGTTGTTGCACTTCCTCCCGGTGCTTCAGGCGCCGTTCGAGCAAATCGCGTACTTGTTGGAGCCAACCCAACATGCGAATCGGCGTTACGGGCAGCAATCCGAAAGGCTGCCAAAGTCTTTGCCACTCACTTTCATGGACCGCGATCTCCTGTTCTTTATCCACCAGGAGTTGGGTAAAGTTCTTCTGCTTCAACGTCTCATGATTTAGGTTTTTCAGGGCTGCAGCGTGGTTTGCCAACCTGTCTGCATTCCGGATTGCGTCGTCTGCCAGTCGATCGGCGGTTTCCATGGTTTCATCAAACCCAATTACGTGTGCAGCGGTCTCCACAATCGGAAGTGGTTCCTTCTCTTGCAGGAGCACAGAACGAAGGGGTAACCAATGGTTTTCCCGGGCTGAACGCACTGCCGCGATCTTTTCAGGCGATGAAGCCAGGTGGCCGTCGGCCATCTCGTCTACTCGTGATTGCAGACTGGGCAGGAGCCGGTCCATTTCCCGCAGATTCACTTGCAAGGATGTGCGGTCGGTTTCAAGAGAATCCTCGACGTGGGCGAATTCGTCTATGACCTCTTTGGTTGGGAGTGACGCTAGCGCCAATACGTCCAGATCGATGACTGAAGGGGAAAGTTGAGCAGCTTTTTCTTTGATCTGCTCCGATTCCTTGGCCGTTGAAAGTTCAAGGCGCTGGATCTCCTTAAACTGACCGAGGGTTAACATCAGCCGCGCGAGCTTTTCCCGGAACGGTTTGGGATCACCGGCGGAGATGTAGCCAGATCGCTGCTTTTCCAGGGTTTCCAGGTTCTCCCTCTCTTTTCGGGTGGATGCCGAATTCGTAGCAAGATTCGCCGCTATGGTCTTTCCAGACACAATTTGCTCTTTCAATCGCGCTACAAGGATTTCATTCGGCCGAGCAGACACCAAGTCAGTGTCTTCCGGCAAACCGAGCCGGCTTGCCAGGTCTTCTAGCTTCTCTTCGAAGCTGTCCGCCTCGCTTTGTACGCGAGGAAGTTGCGCTTTTTCGGCCACATAATTTCCCGATTCGCTGACCAGCAACTGAATTGCGGGCCCGAGAGCAAGGAGAGAACCGTCAACGATAAAGGTCTCGAACGTCGCTTTCGCTGCCTTCTCTTCGTTACTGAGACGGTCAAGCTCGGCTTGCGCAGCCTCGCTTGCGTTCAGCGCGCGTCGCAACTGTTGAACAAGGCTCGCGTCCATAATCGGCAAATGTTCCCAAGCTTTCAGGAGGTCTTTGTCTGCGGCAATCAGTTCCAGGATGGGACCAATTTCCCGTAGCCTTACCAGAAGCTCTCGACGCTTGATATCTTCAGTGCGTTTGTCTCGGATTCTAGTCAGTTCCTCTCTGAGGTGTTCAATAAGGCCCTGCCGTTCCTTCAGATCCCTGGTCGCAAGTTCAAGAGCACGAATCTGCCTGTTGGCCGCTTCGAACCGATCCCTGGCCTGATAAAAGGTCCGGTGTTGAGCTTTTGTTGGAGCAAAGATGTTTGATGCATCAGTTTCGAGTCGCCTTTGTATCTCAATTAACCCCTTGAGTCCGGAAGCTGCCGCAAACAGGCTGGATCCCGCCTCGCCGCCGCTTTTCAGCATCTCTTCTGCGCCAGCACGTAAGCTCTCTTTACTGAGTCCCCAAGCGTTCGAGAAAATGGAGCGATCGACCATTCCAAGGAATGGCGCGAGAGTATCGTCAGAAAGAACCCCGCCCTGCGAATCGAGAAGAGTCCTGCTTGTTCCCTTTCGCCGTTTGAACGAAAGCGTCCGCCCGTCTTTGGCCGCAATTGTCGCTCCCAGACTTAGCGTGTTGTTGGCGTGCATGAAGTTGTAATTGGTACGCGCACCGAATCCAAACAGCAGGTCCGCGATCGCGCTCAATGAACTCGTCTTGCCAGTCTCGTTGGCACCGTAGATCACATAAAGACTCGCATCAGGTCGGAACTCCAGCGTCTTGCCGGTGAAATGCCCGTAACGCTCCAGCTCAAGCCTCAGGATTCTCATGCAATTCTTTCCTCTGATGTAAATCCCGACGAGACCAATAATTCGCCAGCTTCGTTTAAGAGTTGGATAATGCTCTCATCGGAGAACATGTCCTCGGGAATATCAATCGCCGGTAGCTTTCCTTTGATTAAGTCAAGGGCTGTGCGCCCTTCTTGGAGCACTTGAGGGGACCCGCGAAGAGAGTTCAGCATCGCTTTCAAATCAAGGGTTGCGAGTGGGGAATCCTGTCCGGCCGTCGAGAGAGAAGGCTCCGAGGTCTGGAGCTTTACCGATTCCAGCCAAATCGAGTCGGTGCAGTGATTCGCAGCAGCCAGGACCTCGTCTGCGAGTCTTCCCGGTTCGGAATGCAATTTTCGGTGGAGAGGTGTTGAACCTGAAAGGACCATTCGAAACACAATCGGGGTACCGCCGGCTTGATCAACTTCCCTTTGGATTTCATCTCGGATCGTTTTGAACGCTTCGGCTTCGGTGTCGATTCGTGCTAGATCGGCATAAATCAAGGCCCATCGGATTCGATTCAGGCAAAGGCGAGAATGATCCGAGACCTCCCCGTCTTGAACCTCAACTAGAACTGCCCCTTTGGGCCCGCACTCGCGAATACTGCGGCCTTGCAGGTTCCCCGGATAGATGATCGGAGGATTCGAGTGGAGCTCTTCGTAGGTGTGAACATGCCCCAGTGCCCAATACTGGTAGCCGCGCTGCAAGAGATCCTGGACAGAACATGGCGCGTAGTTGGCGTGACCGGGACGTCCGTCGCACGATGTATGCAGCACACCGATGTTGAACCAACCTGGATCCGGCTTCGGATATTTGAGCGCCAGATTATCCGTAATCGCACGGTTAGCGAAACTTTGACCATGCAGTGCGACTTTTAGATCCTCAATCCGAAAGGTGTCGACTTTCCTGGAGGAGAAAGAATGCACCGTAGGAGGCAAAGTCACAGCGCCTGTGATCACACTCTCCGCATCGTGATTACCGCGGACTTGGAAGACGGGAATCCCGGATCGCGCGAGCCGCGCCATCTGCCGGTTGAAGAAATGACCGATGGTCGTGTCTTTCCAGTCACCATCGTACACATCTCCGGCGATCACGACGAAGTTGACTTGCCGCTCGATAGCCTGTGCGACCAATTCTTCGAAGGCCTCTCGGCTAGCGGAAGAGACTAACCGCGCGAGCTCCTCATCGCTGGATGACAGCCCCAAGAAAGGGCTTCCAAGGTGCAGGTCCGCCGTATGCAGAAATGAAAAGTCCATAGATTCTCACATCAGTGCCGGACAGTCCTTCACGCGATGGCTCAAAGTGAGAACATCGCGGACGAGCACTGTGCCGGGATTCTTGGATAGCGTTGTCCTCATCATACGAGTACAAAGCCGGGGTTAAGACTACTAAAATCGCACGAATTCTTTACAATGCTGCGGTGTTCAACGCACTGCAGATCAAGGTCTATGAGTTGATTCACCGGAGCACCATGGAGAAGACGTAGGATTTCGGAAAGTGTCAAGCTCGCGGCAACGGCACCGACAAATGGGGCACCGACAGCCTTGCCTGCCAAGAGCGTTACACCACATTTGTCCAACTCGCCATTCTTGAGCATCGCTTCATAGGCTGGTCCTTCTTGCACGGCCTCAGTAGCACTATCAGCATTCCACAAATTGCTTGTTTCGCGGCCATTAGGGAGTGTGTGAATACGCATTGTCCTAAAGTCGCGATGGCCTCTGCCTAGCCCGGCCTCAACAACGAATTCAAAGCCGGCCTTATCCAGGGCGAGACGGCCGAGCGCGTTGTCCAAGCCACAGATCCCCATGGCAGGCTCGCCGATCTGTCGCCGTACCGACGCATCGAATAGTCGTTCGCAAATCGTGGTGGTGAATCCCCTCTGCTCTGCCCACGCTGCCATGGCACGTGTTTTCTTCTTTCCGAGCATAGTTCGGTCCGAGAGAATCGAAGTACTCAGCGTAGACGGCGTTACGACATCGACATCCTGCAACACAAGGGACAGAGATGCTGGATCTGCATACGGCAATAGCCCGAGTCCCCACAGGTACGCTTGGCCCAAATGGCCGAGGCCCAGCAGCCAAAGTTGACTCGGCAGGTAGGTGAGTTGAGGTTCACCACCGGTTTCGGTGAGCCAATCTGTAGTAGCCGCTGGTTCCCATAGCGATAGCCCGACAACTCGATATCCTGCAGCAGGTGTTCCACCACTCACATAGAGAAATGCCTCATTGACTGCAAGGGCAGCCGACAGCATGGCAGTCAAAGGCATTTCCGGACCGGCGGTTGGAACGACGGCAGAATGGCCTGGAGCAATTCCGCCCCGCCAGCCCGCGCAGATGGTGCGAACACAGAAGCCTTCACGACGGGGCATGGGTGGACCGCCAATGATGATCGTGGACCGGCCGAGCGCGGAACCTGATAGCTCTCCTCCGAGTTCGGCAATAGCATCCGCAAGGGTACCTCCAGGTGCCCCGCCCACGCAAAGCGGAACATCCAGAGAGCCTTCTACGAAAACGCCGCCGAGAAACACGCGAGACGCCATTGCCACCGCACTCAGCAGAGTCGCTTGCTCCAACGGCTGGCGTGCCTGGTCCTCCCCAATCACGAATGCAATGCGATAGCCGCGAAAGAGCTCCTCGGCCTCTTTGAGCGTTCCGGCTGCGCCACTATCCAACGCGTGTTTGATGAGGCGATGAAGTGTTTCGGAAGGTGCGAAAGTTGTCATGATGGACCTCACAAACCTATTCGGAAGAAATTGTGCCGGCCCTTGTTCGGTACCGCAGTCCAAAGTTTGGCGCCTTGATAGCGATATATACCGATCTCAGACCGACGCACCGGCGTGGCCGCAAAACGGGGCACAATCAGCGCAATGTGGCCTGCCCGGGAGATCATCGGATGATTTCTGTCCGAGTTGCTTTGATCCGACGGCCCAGGGTGCGTGTGAACATCCGCGACCACGGCAAGACTACGCTGCCTGCACATTTCCCAGAGGCGCCCGAAATAGCGTCCGTCGAAACGAACGATGCCCGTATTAAGGCAGTCTGGATCGAGATCGTCGTAGAGTACGAAATCGACGATCTGGGCAAACTCATTCTGGCGATGGCCAAGGAGAAAGGCACCACTTTCCCGTGTATACACGCGGCCACGTTGCCGGAGTCCAGTCAACAATCGCCGCCAGACCCATGACGAACAGCGAAGCTCTCAAGTGACACCTTCTCTGAATTGCTGGCCTTGAAGTACTGCCATTGGATATGTGAGGGGTCCTGAAGCCATTCGTCAATGTGTAGTGCCGTCAGTTCTGGGATGAAGACGCCATCATGGTACAGAGCCAGCGAGTTTCGATTAACAAGAAAATAGGCAAATGCCAAGACCGGTGCCACGCCAGCTTTGATGCCGAACGGAGGCAAGCTCCATTCCCTGTATAAATCCGAAAGCAATAACTTCGCACTCTTGTGCAGCATCTTGGAGTCGGTGAATTCCCAAAACGGCTCTAGACTTGCTCCGCGGCTCGTGGGCTTGGGCGGATAGAAGTTCCATTTTCCCTCTTCCTGGCGGTGCAATGTCGTTGAGTTTAGGATCGTGTAGTATAGGCCAGCATCTGCGGAAAACCCAGTGTAACCAAGTTTCTCAAGACCGCTGTTTGCCAGCATTCGATACATCAGGTCCTTGCGCGCCTTTACCGAATTTGACGACGGACTCTCCCGGTTTATTAGTTCACTGAGCAATATCGGGGCCGCGGAAAACGTATCTTCAATGACGGAAGATGCTAATGCGGATAGACCCTGGCTATTGGGTGCCTTCCTCCCTCGCCAAAACCATCGTGCAGCCAAAAACGCATTACGAAGTAGATCATCAACTTCACCTCTTAAGGCCTCGATCCGGGCTCCTATTTCGCGAGCTGCAACCCGGTCGCTATCCAGCTCCGGTGACGAGTTGTACACCTGCTCAAGAGCGAACAGTTCCTCAGTCATCTCGGTGATGTGCGTGCCGATCTCAGGAACACCCACAAGAAGCTGTCCTTGCTTAATCGAACTTGACAATCTCTGAGCTGTCTTTAGACTGTCTTCTGTCCGTTGCCCTCGTTCTGGGAGCAAGAGGAGAAGTTCACCGCAGCTGCTTGGCTTTGGCTGGAATTTCTCACAGTATGGCTCCGCCTCCTCCGGCGCGAGAATGTTCCGAGTGAGAAAGTGCATTGCTCCGGTTTGCTGATAGATACGTTTCCCGAGAACGGGTGCAAGTTCAATCGACTTCGTAAGCTTATAAAGATCATTGCCTGTGACCTCCAATCTTGCTTTCGATACTGCTGCCTCAATATCGAAGTCGCTCCCAGCGTAAATTCCCCAGGCGGCCAGGTGCTTTCGGTGGATAATAACGGACCATTTTGCTAGTTGTTGTATCGCATGCTCAATTGATTTCGATGGAACTTCCGGAAAACACGCTGAAAGCAGCGAAGTGTCTGCGCCTATGGATGACCCACTACGAAACATCTCGATCACAGCGATGGTCTTGACAAGTTGGACGTGGAGATCCTCCCCCTTGGCTTCGGACCGCTCTACTGCCTCGATGCCCACAGACCACCTGTGTCCGTCGGCGGAGGCGAGAATTCCCGGTTCAAAGTTAGCCCGCAAATAATCCCAGAACTGGGCCGGATAATAATAGGAAAATTTTCTAACAGGCGTATTCTCAAGAAATTCACGAAATCCGTATGGATCGACCGAATTGAGAAACCCAAAGATGCTGCGCTCGTTTTGACTGAAGCGCCTCCTCGAACTAGGCCCAAGCAGAGCGGCAGTCACCGGGTGGAGCGGCCAGCACATGTCGAGCTTGCGATCATAATCCCTTGGCATCGTGGCTCTTCTGTGAGCAATCGAGCCGGCAACCTTTTTACAAAGAGCCGCGGACTCGTCATGCCGAATTCCCTGATGCGCTATTGCTTTGCCAATCAGATCAAGCTGTTCGTCAGATGCGCTTGCCAAAGACAGGTCCACGAATCTTCCCTGCACTTTTGACCATTCATCCCTGGACTCGCGTCCGAGTCGTGCAGCATATTGATCAAAGGACTGATGCAGAATCCCGATGATTATGAGCTTGCCCTTTGTGCGAGCTGCAGCCTCAGCCAATTCTTGAAACAGGTATACGTCGGAGCCTTGTTGGGCGGAGTATTCAAGAAATTTCCCCAGCTCGTCAATCAGCAGAAGGACCCCTTTGCAATTTGGGGATTCCGCGATGCCAACCAAATCTTGAACCACGCTACCGCGTTTAGTTCTAGATCCATGAAACTTGGTATGAGTCGCTAGATGAGAGGCAATTTCTGACTCGATTAGCGCACGCTTGCCAACAACTGGAAGGACAACCCAATTCCCACTAGAGGCGGCGTCAAAGGCGCGCGCAACAGCGCTCCCGCGCTCAAGCCCGAGCACGTTTCTAGCGATGCGTCTCACGCGTTGCTCGGGATGAACAAGTGATGACACAGCAAGAGCTAGCGACGATTTTCCGCTACCATATGGCCCGGTCCACGTGAATGCGCGTTGCTGAGATTCATTGATGTGTCTGGCCATAACTTCAAGAGCAGAAGAGGCAGAGGGCTGCAAGACGAAGCCTTCCAGGGCGTCGGTCCTACCGTAATCAGCATCGATCCGTATTGATCGAACGAATCGGGTGTTTATCTCGACATGGGAACTGAGGGTCTTATTCATATGCCTTCCGCAGCATCTGCTCTAGAATCCGGTTGCCGGAAATGGATCCCGTCCGGTGCACCTGACGCACCCCCGCACTATCGCTCCATCCAAGTAAGCCATGAGTTAGGCTGTCTAATGTCACGACTAGTTCGCCGACGGAGTTTTCGTCCAGCTTAAATACCCGGCCGGGAGAGCCATAATCGTGGGCAATTCGATCGAAACTTAGTACTGACGTATCAGGTGAGCGTCTCCTCCAAAACTCAATTAGGGAATAGGTGAATAAGTAAGGAGACAGTGTGCGCTTCGGTCCCCTTTTAAAGACGAAGATCCCTCTTGGGCCGACCTGCGGAGATATTAGTGACAGTTCGCCAAGTAAAGGTTCAGCGGCTTCTTCTTTCGACCCATTTCCAGTACGTGGCACATAACTTGACACACAGACATCAACGTCACGAACTAGCGTGCTGTTGCTAACACGATACTGTCGCTCGCTACAATACTGCCTCAAAGACGTGACTATTGAATCCTTGTCAAAGCTCTGCTGAACAACGCAGTTAAACACCCACCAATAGGTGGTAGAACGTGGTGCAACGCCTGCGAGTTTCCAGTGAATCAGCCATGGGGTGGTTACATGCTCACTATAGGGGTCGAATCCCGGTTCATCGAAGATGGAATTCGCGAGTGCGGTCGGCCTGTAAGTGCCGGCCGGAGTCTCCTCCATGAACTCCGTTGCGAGCGACCAATGCTTAATAGCGGCAACCATGTTTTTCCCAACGCCGAAGCGAGCAATTGCATCTTCGTCGGCGAACACTGAGCGCGAGGCAGATTCCTCTGATGAACTCAGCACATCGAATGCCTTCCGGAGCCAAAGTTGGCGCAGAGGGAAGGTTTCGTGCCCAGAAAACTGCAGCGGAGGGACAACATCAATCGGGAGGGTAAGCACGGGAACAGTTTAACTGGCGACTCCCGCCAGTGACAACAGCGAACTGGGGGTCTCCACCAGTTGGCTGTTTAACAAGGGAGATCCGAGTACGGTCAGCTCGCTTGGAATGAGGGACGGGACGTCAAGCTGGAGCGTAAGTGGCTTAATTTAAATTGGATTGCCCATCACTGGTCAGCTAAGCGAAGATCCGCCACACAGTGTCGAGAGAATTCGGTTTTTCTCAGACGGCGTCTAAAGAATCTCATAAACCTGGCTTATCGCATCGCGATGCCTCGGCTAACGGACGCCGCTGCGTTGATTTCAAGAGCCGAGGTTTTTGATCCATCGGCTGCAAGCTGAGGGCTGAGCTTAGCCATGTCGTCGGTGAAAAGTATGGCCTCGTGACTGGCGCGAGAGATAGAGACGTAACCGAAACGGGAATTGAGCATGTCCGGATGGACGGCGGTATCGGCGTGGATCAGTACGCGCTCCGCAGTGAGCCCCCTGGGAGATAGCGAAGGCTGGGACTCAGCCGCACAGAAGGCGGATCTCAATAATCGCCCTGATTTTGGTTGATAATCATCCACGAGATGGTTGATTATCTATACATGCTTCACCGTCACTTGACCGGCCCCCTTCTTGAAGCCCTGGCGGATACACCGGCTGTCCTGGTCAACGGAGCCCGCCAAACCGGAAAGAGCACCCTGGTGCAATCGGCGGAGGTCGCCGGTCAAGAGCGCCAGTATCTCACGTTCGACGATCCCGGCATTCTGGCGGCTGCCAGGCGCGATCCCAACGGCTTTGTTGCCGGCCTTAGTGCGCGGGTGACTCTCGACGAAATTCAGCATGTTCCCGAGCTCTTCTCGGTCATCAAAGCTGCCATTGACCGGAATCGCCAGACGGGGCGATTTCTGCTCACCGGATCGGCGAATGTGATGCTCCTGCCGAAGCTCTCGGAATCTCTGGCGGGACGCATGGAAGTGTTGACTCTTTGGCCCTTTTCCCAAGGAGAGATCCGAGGCGTCAAAGAGAACTTTGTGGATACCTTGTTTTCTGGGAAATCCGTGGGCTGGTCAGGCAAATCGCCCGCCATGTCCTGGGAAGAATTGCTTGCGTGCATCGTTGATGGAGGCTATCCGCCTGCTGTGGCCCGCAAGAGCGCGGCCCGCCGGGATGCCTGGTTTCAGTCCTACGTTACGACGGTGCTCCAACGGGATATACGGGATTTGGCAAACATTGCCGACTCGACCGCCGTTCCACGGCTACTCTCCGTAGTGGCCGCCCGCGCGGGCGGACTGCTGAACTTCGCTGACCTGTCAAGAACGATGGCTCTGCCGCAAACGACATTGAAACGCTACTTTGCCCTGCTGGAGGCGACTTTCCTCGTACAATTGCTGCGCCCCTGGGCGAGAAACCTGGGACAGCGAGCGATCCAGACTCCCAAGGTCTATCTCAACGATACAGGGCTATTGGCGCACCTCCTCGGAGTCACGGTGGATCGCCTGAAGAGTGAGGGAAATGTGGCCGGATCAGTTTTAGAGAACTTTGTATTGATGGAACTGCGCAAGCAATGCGCCTGGAGCGCGACTCGGCCGGAGCTATTTTATTGGCGGACGGTTTCAGGCCGCGAGGTTGACGTCGTGCTGGAAGATCGCACTGGGAAGGTGGTGGGCGTTGAAGTGAAAGCTGCCGCAACCCTCGGAAGCAACGACGTTGGCGGATTGCAGGCTTTGGCGAGCGCCGTCGGCAAAAACTGGGTACGCGGCGTCGTGCTCTACGCAGGAGCCGAGACTATCCCCTTCTCGGCCAATTTGCACGGCATTCCTATTCGCCGACTTTGGTCGGCTTGATGATTGCGGTCGTGAACGGCATTTCAGGGGGCCAATATCTGCCTCGGGGCAATATTGGGAGGTTTCTCACGTACAATTTCGGAATCATCTTCCTGCCATGACAAAGGGCCCAAACAACTCGCCAATTGCCAAGCAAATATTGCAGTGTCTTCACAAACTGCCCAACAAAGGGCAGATAATTCAGGCCATCTCTCGCATTACCGCGGCTTATCTATGTGACCCCGATCCTTGGGTGATTGGCTATAGTGGTGGCAAGGATTCCACGGCCGTGGTCAAGCTTGTGTTCCAAAGCCTCCTGCGGCTCAGGCGCGCGCGCAAGCCCGTCACGGTGATCTATTGTGACACTGGCGTCGAGGTCCCTTTGGCAGCCACTCTAGCCAGACTGGCGCTCAGCGACTTGGAACTCGAAGCAGCCAGATACGGTCTGCCAATCTCGATCAGAGTCTTGTCCCCTCCCGTTCACGAAAGTTACTGGGTAAAGGTGATCGGGCGAGGCTATCCGCCACCAACCGATAAGTTCCGCTGGTGCACAGATCTCTTACGCATAGACCCAGTCACTAGATTCCTGGAGTCGGAAGAAGCACAATCCGCCACCGTGATTCTTGGAGTTCGCGAATCGGAAAGCGCAAGCAGATCTCTCACGCTTGCTGAGAATCAGACCGAGGATCGATTCTGGAGAAAACAACGAGGGAGGCGGGACAGGCGCCTGTTCATGCCGATAATTGACTATTCCATTCAGGATGTGTGGAACGTGAATCTCCGGCTTGACTTGCCATCCGCACTGCGAGCAGAAGAAGTTGCAGACCTTTACGCAGATGCTTCTGGGGAATGCCCGACAGTGCGCGATGTGAAAGGTGCGCCGTGCGGAAAGGCCAGGTTTGGCTGCTGGACCTGCACCGTGGCTAAAAACGGCACCACTTTGAGAAATCTTATAGCCAGCGGGCACGATGACTTGTTGCCGCTATTGGAGTTTCGATTATGGCTTGAACAGCACCGAAACAACCCCCGATTTCGGAGGGCGAGAAGACGAAATGGGATGCCGGGGCCTGGCCCCATGACCCTGCCCTGGAGGCGTTTGGCTCTCCAAAAACTACTCGAAGCGCAAAGTCGATCGAAGCTGTCATTAATCAACAGAGACGAGCTCAAGGCTGTCAAGAAAGAATGGAATGCACATGACGCTTGATTCACTGCAATCGCGGAGGAAGGCCCTTCCGTTCTTCATTGCGACCGCTTGCATCCTTCCGCTTTTAGTTCACTCGGGCGGCCTTCAGCCAGTTCTACTTAGATACAGCCTGGCAGCACTAGCCATCGGTCTGACGGTACCGTTCTTTTACGTAACATTGAAACTCCGAGAACCGCGCTGGAACCGCGAGCAGGAAGAGCATGTTAGGGCCCAGATCAGAAGTTCTCTGATAACGCTCATCCCGAAAGACCTCAACGTCACGCCTGAGGAGAAGAAGCAACTTGAAAGCGCAGAAATATACAAGACTCTGAGCGGAGTCTTCTGGGACACCATCAATCAGGACGAACTGCTGCGTGCGCAGAAGGAACAGTTCTATTCAAATGGGTTAGAGTATTCAACTGCGATTGATGTGTTCCTTCTGCTCCGCTTTTTTGGGGTTTGCTATCTCGGTGTCTCACTTCTATTGGGAGACTCTGTGCTGTTTGTTTGGGGCGCAGCGCTTGTAGTCGTAGCACTCGCTGCCAGGTGGTTTGTTGTTCCGCGAGCCCGGCGGCGGCACCTTGAACTCTCAGTCGAACAACTCGATCTTTTGAAGAGGCAAAAAGGAGATTATGTTTCGGAGCGCTTCCGTGAAATTGTTGTCGAATGGCGGAAAACGCAACGCCCTATGTCGCCACAACCTAAGCAGCCTTTGCGTCCAAGGCATCTAGTCCTGTGGGATGTGGTCACAGTCGCCATCGTTCTATCGATTGCTGTCTTGGGTATAGTGATGCGCGGTTGGTTCGGCGCTGAGGCTCGGATCAAATCCGACCCTGAAGAGAATTCGTCATATATCAACGGTGGCAACCATAATAAGCCGGTGGTGGTCGTTTTCGTCCATGGCGTCTTCGGAGACAAGGACGGGAGTTGGCTTAACACACGATCGACGAGCGGGTTCCCGGAACTCCTCGCGACTGATCCTCTTCTTACCAATGATATCGATGTTTTCGTGTTTGAATACTTCACTCCAAGATTTAGCTTGGCACCTTCGATCGTTGATCTTGCCGATCAATTGCGCGGAGCACTAGACGATCATCAGGTCTTTACACAACATAAGCAGGTGGTCTTTTTGGCGCACAGCATGGGGGGCATAGTAGTTCGTCAGTACATTTTAGGCAATCAAGACAGGATTCCGTCAGTTCCGATGATTTACTTTTATGCGACGCCTACTAATGGCTCGGAGTTAGCCGCGCTCGCCAGGATTGCATCAAAAAATCCCCAGCTTCGTGGGATGACCCCGATTGAGGGGAACGACTTCCTGCAATCCATCCAGAGCAATTGGTTCAACTCCAACAAGGCGCAATCGATCGCCTCCTATTGCGCGGTCGAAGAGCTTCCAACGGACGGGGAAATCGTAGTGACCCGGTCCAGCGCAAGTGCGCTCTGCAACCGCCCCCTAGATCCTTTTGCGGCCAATCACATTGACATCGTTAAACCAGAGAGCCGGTCCGATTCCCGCTACACTCGTTTCAGAAGTGCGTTGGTGAAGGAAATACCCAGCCTAGGTGCTCGGGCTAGCCGCTAGGTGATCGAAGTCACATTATTACTGCAAGTCGGCCAGTGTCCTGGAGACGGTGTCTGAAAAATTCGTGGAAACGGATCAACCCATTCCAAGCCACTGTCCAATGGACACAGACTGCTTGATTTCAAGAGCCGAGGTCTTTGATACATCGGCTGCAAGCTGGGACTGAGCTTGGCCACGTCGTCGGTGAAAAGCATGGCCTCGTGGCTGGCGCGGGAGATTGAGACGTAGCCAAATCGCGAATTGAGCAGGTCCGGGTGAACACCGGTATCGGCATTCACGAGGACGCGCTCGGCGGTGAGGCCCTGGGAGCTGTGGCTGGAGACGGCATATCCGTGGTCGAAGTGGCGATGCTCCTGGGCATTGAACTCGATTTGGCGGTTGTCATCGAGCCGTGCTGCGATTCGACCATCGGGCGTAAACGACTCGATTGTGGCGAGGTCACGATTGGCGACTCCAAGGGACTTGTCGGGCGCGGTGAACTGTATGTGGTCGCCTAAGGAGAATTCGCGGGCGATCTCATGGTAGCCGCTGACGCCACTAAGGCGGCGCGGATCGCAGGTTGGCGGCGGGATTGACGCCGACAACCGCTCCATAAGGTCCGGCATCGATTCCTGTGGCCTCGCTACCGCGTGCATAGCGACTACATCATTGATTTCGTAGTAGCCCGCCCAGGAGCGTTCGGCGTAAGTCATGTCCTGGCGCTGAACGAGCACGCGGAATCTGTGGTCCTCTGGAGTAAGTGTTCCGTTGGCCTTCAATTCGTGTCGAACGGCATCGTTTAACTCGCGGCGGGAAGCGTTGTCGGGTGAAACGATGAGGAGCTTCTCAGGCGACTCGACACAACTCCGAGCGATCGGCGCGGGTGCGCTCTTCCGAGCCGGGAATTTCCTTGATTCGGGCCTGCTCCTGGAGCGATACAAGGGCCGCGGAGACCATATCATATCCCGCGAGCACGCGCCTGTAGGCCGGCTCATCGGCCTGATCGGATGCGAGCAAGTATCCCGCCTCCCGCTTCACCCACGGATACAGGTCACCGTAGCAAATCACTACGTCCTTGCCGAAAACGCAATCTCCATCTGCGTTGCCTCCCTGGCAGTCGCAGCGGTATTTCGGAGACAGACCTTTCGATCCACGAAACCGCGCTCGCCCGGAATCGCCGTTGCGGCTTGTGCGTGGCCGGTGGACATTTGCGGAGCAATTAAGCTGTTCGTTGCGGCCGCTGGGATTCATTCCGATGCATTCTGATTCTCAGCGATTTGTTAGTGCTGCGATTTGTCGATTGGCTTTCACGACGATACCCCGCTTCCACTCGCGTTCTGATTTCTCGCCGACGAGATTCGTCAACCCCAAACCAACCCCAAATACCAATTAGTCAATGCTCTTTACAGCTCTTTAGCACTCTTTGAAACAACCAACCGCGTTCTCCAACTCGTTGAAAATACACTAATTGCATCACTCATAACCCAAAGGTCGCTGGTTCAAATCCAGCCCCCGCAACCATTTAGCCGATAGGCCAACCCCAGATAACCCCAAATAACAGCGGTCGCCAAAATCGCCGGGGTTTTTGGTGCGGTTGCAAGGTTCTTCCCTTCATGGCTATGCGCTCCTCAGTGCCATCCTGACCACGTTGCTATTGGC
>Ga0302320_10009916_pt1 | contig 20409 bp, 23 predicted proteins | sample Bog_T0_3_FD_202130 | JGI IMG/M metagenome (GOLD analysis project Ga0302320, IMG submission 202130) | Peat permafrost microbial communities from Stordalen Mire near Abisko, Sweden - Bog_T0_3 | ecosystem: Environmental > Terrestrial > Soil > Wetlands > Peat | place: Sweden: Abisko, Stordalen Mire...
TCGTCGGCACGGTGCTCGCGGCCTTCGGCATCGGCACCTCCGACCAGGTGCTCCAGCAGCTGCTGGGTTCGCCGGTCCTCGGCAAGATCATCGTGCTCACGGCCATCATCCTCTTCCTGCAATGGCGGCCGGGCGGCCTGTTCGCCACCCGCAGCCGCAACCTGGACTGACCGCCATGCTCCGCAGCGCGCGATCCAAATGGGAGCCCCTGGTGGTGGGCCTGGCGGCGTTCGCCCTGCTCGGCGTGATCCCGGGCCTGAACCTGTTCGCGCCCGCGGCGAGCTTCCTGCACATCAGCGACTTCACGATCAACCTGTACGGCAAGTACCTGTCCTACGCCGTGCTCGCGATCAGCGTCGACCTGCTCTGGGGCTACACGGGGCTCCTCAGCCTGGGCCAGTGCCTGTTCTTCTCCCTGGGGGGCTACGCCCTGGGGATGTACCTCATGCTAATGATCGGCCGGCTTGGCCAGTACCACAGCGACCTGCCGGACTTCATGGTGTTCCTGGGCTACCCGCGGCTGCCGGCCCACTGGGTGCCCTTCCGGCATTTCTGGTTCGCGGCCGCGGCGGTCGTCTGGGTCCCGGGCCTGGTGGCCCTGGTCTTCGGCTTTCTCGCCTTCCGCTCGCGGATCCGCGGGGTGTACTTCTCCATCCTCACCCAGGCGCTGACCTACGCCGCCACGCTGATGTTCTTCCGCAACGACTTCACTTTCGGGGGCAACAACGGGCTGACGGATTTCAAGTTCATCGTCGGCCGCGACCTGCGGCTGCCGGGAACGCAGCGGGCCCTTTACTTCGCGACGGCGGTCCTCCTCTTTGCGACCTACGGCCTGTGCCGGTGGCTCACGACCACCAAGCTCGGGATGGTGCAGCGCGCGATCCGCGACCGCGAGAACCGGGTGCTGTTCTCCGGCTACGCGACCGCCCACTTCAAGCTCTTCATCTTCGCCCTGAGCGCGGTGATCGCCGCCCTGGCCGGCGCGCTCTACGTGCCTCAGGTGGGCATCATCAACCCGAGCGAGATGGCGCCCGACAAGTCGCTCGAGGCGGTGGTCTGGGTGGCGGTCGGCGGCCGCGGCACGCTCGTGGGCCCGGTCGTCGGCGCGATTTTCGTCAATGCCCTGAAGAGCTGGGCCACGCGGGCCTATCCCGACCTTTGGACCATCATCCTCGGAACGCTGTTCATCCTCGTGGTCCTTTTCCTGCCCGGCGGGCTGGTCAGCCTGCCCGCCCGGCTCCAGGCCGCCTGGCGCCGGCGCAGGTCCACGCCGCCGGAGGCGCCGGCGCAGCCCGCGGTCGGTCCGGCGGCCCCGCTCGCCGAAGCGGACCCGGCATCGACCTCCAGTCCTCCGCCTTCCGCCCTCTCGGCGCCGGCGGGCAATCCCGGCTCGCCGTGACCGCCCGCTCGCTCCTGCTTTCGGTCGAGGACGTCAACAAGGAGTTCGACGGCTTCAAGGCGATCTCGAAGCTGAACTTCTACCTCGACCAGGGGGAGCTGCGGGTCGTCATCGGGCCCAATGGCGCGGGCAAATCCACCTTTTTCGACCTGCTCACCGGCCGGACCAAGCCCGACACCGGCACGATCGAGTTCGGCCCCCGGATCGACCTGACCGCGCTCAACGAATACGAGATCAACCGCCTGGGCATCGGCCGCAAGTTCCAGACCCCGTCGGTGTACACGGACCACACGGTCTTCGAAAACCTCCTGCTTTCGCTGCAGGGCCCCCGCGGGGTATTCGCCGCCCTGTTCTACCGGATCACGCCGGCCCAGCGCCGCCGGATCGACGAGCTGCTGCAACTGATCCGCCTGCAGGACAAGCGCGGGCTGCCCGCCGGCCAGCTGGCCCACGGCGAAAAGCAGTGGCTGGAGATCGGCATGCTGCTCGCGCAGGATCCGCAGCTGCTCCTGGTGGACGAGCCGGCCGCGGGCATGACCGACGAGGAGACCCACCGCACCGGCGAACTGCTGATCTCGCTGGCCGGCAAGCACAGCCTGATCGTGGTCGAGCACGACATGACCTTCGTGCGCCAGATTGCGCGGCAGGGCAAGGTGACCGTGCTGCACCAGGGCAGCATCCTGTGCGAAGGACGCTTCGAGGAGGTCCAGGCGCACCCGCGGGTCCGCGAGGTGTACCTCGGCCGCGGCAAGTCGGCGGCATGAGCGCCCTGCTGCAACTGGAGGCGGTCGAGGCGGACATCGGCGGCTCGCGCATCCTGCGGGGCGTCAGCCTGGAGGTTGCCCCCGGCGAGGTGGTCTGCCTGATGGGGCGCAACGGCGTCGGCAAGACCACGACCCTGCGCGCGATCATGGGCCTGCGCCCGGTGCGCGCCGGGCGGCTCGACTTCGACGGCAAGCCGCTGGGCGGCCAGGAGACGGCGGCCCGCGCCCGCGCCGGCCTGGGCTACGTGCCGCAGGGGCGGGATATTTTCCCGCATCTGACGGTGGCCGAGAACCTCCAGGTGGGGCTGCAGATGCACGCCCGCCCGCGGCAGGAGGCCCGCCAGGAGCTCGACCGCTGCTACGCGCTCTTCCCGGTCCTCAAGAGCATGCTGGGCCGCAAGGGCGGGGTGCTCAGCGGCGGCCAGCAGCAGCAGCTGGCGATCGCCCGCGCGCTGCTCACGCGGCCCCGCCTGCTGCTGCTCGACGAGCCGACGGAGGGCATCCAGCCCTCGATCATCGAGGAGATCGGCGAGACCCTGAAGCAGCTCGGCGCCGAGGGCCTGGCCATCCTGCTGGTCGAACAATACGTTGATTTCTGCCGCGAGGTCGGCGACCGTTTCTACGCCATGGATCGCGGCACCATCACCATCTCGGGTCCGGTCGACACGCTGACCGACGAAGTGGTGCGGGTGCACCTCCAGGTCTGAATTGGCGAGCCGCCCCGCGCCCCGACCCCATGCACCTCACGCCCCGCGAACGCGAGAAACTGCTGGTCGTCGTCGCGGCCGACCTGGCCCGCCGGCGCCGCGACCGCGGGCTCAAGCTCAACTACCCCGAGGCCGTGGCCCTGATCACCTACGAGATCATGGAGGGGGCCCGCGACGGCCGGACCGTGGCCGAGCTGATGAGCTTCGGCACCACCGTGCTCCGCTCCGCCGACGTCATGGAAGGCGTGCCGGCCATGCTGCACGAGGTGCAGGTGGAGGCGACCTTCCCCGACGGCACCAAGTTGGTGACCGTGCACCACCCGATCCGATGAATCCCTCCGGCCCGCTCGTCCCCGGCGAGATCATCACGCCGCCCGGCGCCGGCCCCCTGGCGGCCAACGCGGGGCTGGCCGGCGCGAGCGTGGAGGTCACGAACACGGGGGACCGGCCGGTCCAGGTGGGCTCGCACTTCCATTTCTTCGAGGCCAACCCGGCGCTGCGCTTCGACCGGGCGGCGGCCCGCGGCTTCCGCCTCGATATTCCCGCCGGCACGGCCGTCCGCTTCGAGGCGGGCGACACCAAGCGGGTGGCGCTGGTCGCCCTCGCCGGCGCCCGCGAGGTCCATGGCCTGAACGGCCTGATCAACGGCCCCCTCTGAGCATGCTCCCCCTTTCCCGCCGCCAATACGTCGAGATGTTCGGGCCGACCCTGGGCGACCGCGTGCGCCTGGCGGACACCGACCTGTTCGTCGAGGTCGAGCGCGACCTCATCGCCGAGGGCGGCGGCTACGGCAACGAGGTGAAGTTCGGCGGGGGCAAGGTGATCCGCGACGGGATGGGCCAGTCGCCGACCGCCCTCGACGCGCAGTCGCTGGATCTGGTCCTGACCAACGCCCTGATCCTCGACGCGCAGCTCGGGGTCGTGAAGGCGGACCTGGGGATCAAGCACGGCCGGATCGTCGGCATCGGCCATGCCGGCAATCCGGGGATCCAGAGCGGCCTGGGCTCGGCCTTCGCGGACCCGGCGACCGGCCGGAAGGATCCAATGATCATCGGCGCGGCGACCGAGGTGATCGCGGCGGAGGGCTGCCTCGTCACGGCGGGCGGGATCGACACCCACATCCATTTCATCTGCCCGCAGCAGATCGAGGAGGCGCTGGCGAGCGGCATCACGACCATGCTTGGGGGCGGCACCGGCCCGGCCACCGGAACCTTTGCGACCACCTGCACGCCCGGCCGGTGGAACCTGCACCGGATGCTGCAGGCGGCCGAGGCCTTCCCGATGAACCTGGGCTTCCTCGGCAAGGGCAACTGCTCGACTCCGGAGCCGCTGCGGGAGCAGGTCCTGGCCGGGGCGATCGGGCTCAAGCTCCACGAGGACTGGGGCACGACGCCCGCGGCGATCGACACCTGCCTGGGCGTCGCCGACGAGCTCGACGTGCAGGTGGCGATCCACACCGACACGCTGAACGAAGCCGGCTTCGTGGAGGAGACGATCCGCGCCTTCAAGGGGCGCACGATCCACACCTTCCATTCCGAGGGGGCCGGCGGGGGCCATGCCCCGGACATCATCAAGGTCTGCGGCGAGGCCAATGTGCTGCCCTCATCGACCAATCCCACCCGCCCCTACACGGTCAACACGCTCGACGAGCACCTCGACATGTTGATGGTCTGCCATCACCTCGACTCGAAGATCCCGGAGGACGTGGCCTTCGCCGAATCGCGGATCCGGCCGGAGACGATCGCGGCCGAGGACTGCCTGCACGACCTGGGCGCGATCTCGATGATGTCGAGCGACAGCCAGGCGATGGGCCGGGTGGGGGAGGTCATCCTGCGCACCTGGCAGACGGCGCACAAGATGAAGACCCAGTTCGGCCGCCTCGAGGGCCCCGCGCATGCGGCCGCCGACAATTTCCGGGCGCTGCGCTACCTCGCCAAGTACACGATCAATCCGGCGATCGCGCACGGGATCTCGCATCTGGTCGGCTCGCTCGCGGTGGGAAAGTTCGCGGACCTGGTGGTGTTCAAGCCGGCCTTTTTCGGGGTGAAGCCCGAGCTGATCCTGAAGGGCGGCTTCATCGCCTGCGCCAACATGGGCGACCCCAATGCGTCGATCCCGACTCCCCAGCCCACGTATTACCGCCCGCAATTCGGCGCTTTCGGCCGCGCGCTGGGTTCGACGAGCCTCACCTTCGTCAGCGAGGCTTCCCTGCGCAGCGGAGGCCTGGAGGAGCTCGGCCCGTCGCGGCGCTTCGAGGCCGTGCGATCCTGCCGCAAGCTCGGCAAGCGCGACATGGTGCTCAACGACGCGCTGCCGCGGATCGAGGTGGACCCGGAGACGTACACCGTAAAGGCGGACGGACGCCGGCTCACTTGCGAGCCGGCGAAGCTGCTTCCGCTGGCGCAGCGCTATTTCCTTTTCTAGGTAGGCGATTGCGCCTCGAAGAAGGAAGATCCGCCGGCGCGGCGGACTTCTCCCCTGAGGCGGCCTTCTGCCGGCCGGGCGCGGCTGACGGTATAAGTAACGCTCCGTAAATCTATTGCATGGTTAATAGGGGTGCTATTCGCGCCTAGGAACGGAACCACTTTGGCGCATTCCGTTCATACGAAACCCCGTGTAGATAAGCGGCAGGCATTTCGGCAGGAGTGCTGCTGGGCTGTCTGCGGCCGCCTTCACGGGACCAGCGACTACAAAACACCTAAGTAACCATGAATAAATCAATTATAACACTCTGTTTCGGAGCTCTCACTGCGGGAGTCCTTTCGGCCCAGGCCCAGACGGCCCCGGAGGCCCCTGCTCCCGCCGCTCCCGCTGCCGCTCCGGCAGCCGCGGCTGCCGCGGTTCCGACTCCGCCGACCTGGTCCACGGTTCTCGATGCCACTTATGTCTCGCAATACATGTTCCGCGGCAGTCGCTTGGGCGGGAACTCCTTCGAGCCATCGGTGACCTCGACCTACGGCCCATGGTCGTTCGAAGTCTGGGCCAACGATCCGATCACCAACAGTGACAAGGTTCACGGCCAGTCCGATCCGGAGATCGATCCGCAGGCTTCCTACACCTACACGATCAACGATTCGCTGAACCTCCAGCCCGGATTCACCTGGTACACCTACCTGCGGGCCCCCACCGATCAGGGCTTTTATCGGGAGACCTTCGAGCCGAACCTGGCGCTCAATTACACGGTCCAGGGAGTCACCCTCACGCCCAAGATCTATTACGACGTGGTGCTCAAGGGTCCGACCTACGAGCTCGACGCCGCCTACACCATCCCGCTGAAGGATCTGAACACGGAGATCGATCTGGTCGGCACCGTGGGAACCTACCTCCAGACCGATGTGGCCAATGGTTCGAATCCCGACACCGAGACCTGGGGCAACTACTGGCTGGCCGGGTTCACCTGCCCGTTCTCGCTCACCAAGAGCAGCAAGGTGATCCTGGGCTGGTCCATCACCGGCGGCAACGGCTCGTACTTCGAGCAGGTGGGCGTCGCCAAGGTGCCCAACACCGCGGCGGTCACCCGCGGGGTCTTCAGCGCGAGCTACACCTACACGTTCTAACTTCAGCCGCCGCCACCCGCGGCCGCTTTCCGGCCCGCGCCCTCTTCGGGGGCGCGGGCCTTTTTGTCCGGGCCGGACGGACCGACCGGGACGCCCATTGACTGCGGCGGCGGAATCGGCGATTGGTGGGGCGATGAAAAAGACCACCCCGCCCGCTTTGCTGCGCGCCTTCTTCTGCCCCGTGTCCTGCCTGGTTTGCCTGCTGACCGCCGGCGCCTTGCCTGCGGCCGCGCAAGCGCCGGCCCCCGAAGTCACCCTCACGCCGCTCGGCGACCGCGTGCGGGTGGAGATCGGCGGCCAGCCCTTCACCGAATACATCTACGGCGACGGCGCCTCGCGCTCCTACTGCTTTCCGATCCTGGCCGCCGACGGCACGCCGCTCACCCGCAATTTTCCGATGCGGAAGGTGGCCGGCGAGGAGACCGACCATCCCTGGCACCGCTCCTTCTATTTCGCGCACAGCGAGGTCGGCGGCGTCGATTTCTGGAACGAAGGCACGGGGGACAACGGCGCCGCCCCGGCGAACAAGGGACACACGGTGGTCGAGGGCCCGGTGGAAACCTCCAGCGGGCCGGTCGGCGTGATCCACGTGCACGACCGCTGGCTGGACCATGACGGCGTGCCGGTCTGCACCGACGATCGGACCATCCGGTTTCACGCCAGCGCCTCCGGCCGCTTCATCGATTTTGAGATCTCCCTGCACGCGCCGGCGGACCGCCCGCTGCTGATCGGCGACAACAAGGATGGCACCATGGCCGTGCGGCTGGCCGAATGGCTGACCATGGCCCACAAGACCAAGGGCGGCCCCGTCGGCGGCACCGGCCACATCGTCACCGCGAAGGGCGACCGGGATCTCCAGGCCTGGGGCAAGCGCGCGGACTGGGCCGACTACCACGCCGAGCACGGCGGCCAAACCTACGGGGTGGCGATCTTCGACCACCCGGACAATCTGCGCCACCCGACTTGGTGGATGGCCCGCGACTACGGGCTGTTCGGCGCCAATCCCTTCGGCCAGCACGACTATGAAAACCTCCGGGACCAGCCGCACCTGGGGGACTACACGATTCCGGCGGGAGGGAGCTTGACGCTGCGCTACCGCTTTTACTTCCACCTCGGCGACGAGCAGGCGGCGGATGTCGCCGGCAATTACGCCGAGTACGCCGCGGGACGCTAAACTCTCCGCAAGTCGCTCCGCAGTCTCGGCAGCGCCGCGGCGCAGAGGGTCCGCAGGGCCTCGAGCGCCCCGCGCAGCTTCGGGCTGGAGTCGGCGGCGATGCGCACGATCCAGCCGGCCTCCCGCAGGCGCGTCGGGGCGAGCTGGCAGCCGGGCCCGGCGAGGGCGCGGACCTGCTCCCACAGGCCAACCTCGGGGTTGAGCTGCGCGGAGATCAGCACCACGGTAGCCAGCCAAGCCTCGGCCGCCCCGTGGAAGGCCGCCAGGCGCTCGAGCTCCGCTCCCGCGCAGTCCAGGCGCTCGCGCAGCAGGAGCCGGCCGCCCAGCTCCACTTCGAGGCCGATCCGCAGGCGCCGCCAGGCCCAGAGCTCCCCGCCGCCGGCGCGCCCGGGCGCCAGGGCGTCGACATAATAGAGTTCGCCGCCGTCGGCGACCGCCAGGCGGGTGTCCTGGCGGTAGTCGCTCGCCCGGTGCGGAAAGAGCGGCTCGGGGGCGCACTCGAGCCAGCCGCCCGCCGCCACCGCGAAGTCCTGCCGGCAGGTGGCGCGGCCCGCCTTCATCTGGAAGGCGCGGGTCGCCGCCGGGGTGACGAGGAGGAGCGCGGCTCCGGCTCCGACCTTGATCGCCAGCTCCAGCTCATCGCCCTCCAGGATTCCGGCGGTCGGATTGATGATCCGGACCTGCAGGGCATGGCCATCCCAATAGCTCTTGCCGATGTGGAAGGGCGCCCGGAAAGACTGGCGGGCGAGGATCGTGGGGCCCGCCGGGCCGGCCTCCGCCTCCAGGTGCAGATGGCCCGCGAAGGCGGCCGGCGGCGCGGGATCGGAGGCGGCGCGCATGGCGGCCCTCAGGTCCGCCCGGCGCCGGAGGCGAAGAGCACCTCGGCCTCCACCCAGGCGACGACCGCATCCAGGTTGTGCTCGCGCTTCAGATCGCAGAAGAGGAACGGCCGGCCGCCGCGCATGAGCCTGGCGTCCCGGTCCATCACCGCCAGATCGGCCCCAACATGGGGCGCCAGGTCGATCTTGTTGATGATCATCAGATCGCTGAAGCGGATGGCCGGACCGCCCTTGCGGGGGATCTTGTCCCCTTCGGCGACGTCGATGACATAGATGAACGCGTCGACCAGCTCGGGGGAGAACGTCGCGGACAGGTTGTCCCCGCCGCTTTCGATCAGGACCAGCTGCAGTTGCGGAAACCGGGCCTCCAGGCCGCGCACGGCCTGCTCGTTCATCGTCGTGTCGTCGCGGATCGCGGTGTGGGGGCAGCCGCCGGTCTCCACCCCGACGATCCGCTCGGCGGGCAGGGCCTGGTGGCCGGTGAGGAACTGCGCGTCTTCGCGGGTGTAGATGTCGTTGGTCACCACGGCCAGCTCGTAGCGGGCGCGCAGCCGCTGGCAGAGCTTGAGGCAGAGCATGGTCTTGCCGGAGCCGACGGGGCCGCCGATGCCGATGCGGGGAGGACGGGACATGGGAGGATTAGGAGATGAAGAGCCGAAAATCGGCCACCTCGTGGCGGGCGGCGGCCAGGTCCCACCAGGGATTGAAGGCGCCGAGATCCTCGGGCGCGAGGCTGAGGGCGGTTTCCAGCAGCGCGGGCGCCTGGCCCAGCGCCTCGGTGAGCAGGCCCTGGACGGCGTTCTGGCCCAGGCGCAGCAGCTTGACCGCGGCGGCGAGCAGCCCGGCCGCCGCGGCATAGACGAGCGCCGCGAGCGCCGCGGCCTGCGGGGCGCCGACGGCCCGCGCCTCGATCGCGGCGGCGATGCAGGCCGGCCGCGGCCAGCCGCCCGCCCGCGCCCGGCGGTTGAATTCGGCCGCGATCCCGCCATGGAGGCGCGCGGCCAGCTCGCAGCGCTGGCTGCCGATGGCCTCGCTCGCCTCCCGCGGCTCGCGGGCGCCGCGCAGCGCGGCCGCCAATTCGCACAGCGCCGCCAGGCGCGGCCAGTCCGCAGGCGCGCCCGCCGCCGTCCAGGCCAGCGCGGCGGCCGGCAGGTCGGTGCGGGCCAGCGCGGGCAGCGCCTGGCCGAGGAGGAAGCCGCGCAGGCTCGCCAGGTCGCGCACGGCCCCGGACTGGACGAGGCCCTCCAGCCCGAAGGAATGGGCGTACGCCCCGGTCGGATACAGGGAGTCGGCGGCCTGCAGGAGCCCGGCGATCCAGGCGCCGGCGGGGAGGGGGTCGGCTTCAGGCACGGCGGGTGCGCGGGCCGGGGAGCTCAATGGACATGGGCCGGAAAGTCGTCGCCGTGGCGGTGGCCGTGGCCGGCCGCCTGGCCGGCGAAGCGGTGGGGCCGGAACACCCCCACCGCGCACCGGTAGGAAAGGCCGAGGCGCTCGCAGGCCTGGCGCAGGGCCGGATCGTCGGGCGCCAGCAGGCGCCCCGGCTGGAGCTCGATTTCGAAATGCAGGTTGCCGACCGCCCAGCCGACGGCGGCGGCGGCCTCCGGCGCGCCGAGCGCCACCTCGAGCAGGGGTTCGGCGGTCTGGCGCACGACGTAGCGCACCCCCTGCACCTGCGCCAGCAGGTCGCCGTCGCGCACCGGCGCCATCCCGTCGTAGCCGAATTCGGTGCCGTCCTCGGCGGCCGCCCGCCACAGGCGCTTGGCGAGCTTCTGGCGTTCCAGCCGGACGGAGACTTCGGGCAGCTGGGGGGCGGTGTCGGGAAGGGCGGTATGGACCAGGCGCATCGGTGAAGAGGGGGGGTGGGATCCAGGAGCAGGCTTCGTTCCAACTGGGCGGCCGCCGGAGCCAACACCGCGGGGCCAGCCGGCGCAAACCCATACGCTCGCCGCACCGCCGTCAGCCGAGGCGAGCGAGGGCTTCGCCGGTGAGGCGGCAGATGGTCCAATCCTGGAGGCGGCTGGCCCCGAGCCTCTCGTAGAAGCGGATCGCCGGCTCGTTCCAGTCGAGGACCGACCATTCCATCCGGCCGCAGCCCCGCTCGTTGGCGAGGCGGGCGACGTGCCGGATCAGGGCCCGCCCGACGCCGCGGCCGCGGTGCCCGGGATCGACGAACAGGTCCTCCAGCCAAAGTCCGGGTTTGGCGAGGAAGGTCGAGTAGGTGGGGAAGAACAGGGCGAAACCGGCGGGGACTCCCGCGACGAAAGCCAGGACGCACTCGGCGGCCGGGGGTCCGCCCGCGGGAAAGAGCGTCGAACGCAGGCGGGCCTCGGTCGCCTCGACCTCGTGGGCCAGCTTCTCATACTCGGCCAGGCCGCGGATCAGTTCGAGGATCAGCGGCACATCGGCGGCGGCGGCGGGGCGAAGTTCCATGCGGGTGAGCGTCGGCGGCCCGCGGCCCGGGTTCAAGCCGCCTCCCCGGGCGGTTGCAACTTTTCGCCGGCCGCCCATCTTCCGAAGCGATGAAGCCGTGGATTCTCCCCGCCTGCCTCCTCGCCGCGCTCGCCGTTTCGCCCGCGCCCGCCCAGGACGCGGACCTGCATCCGAGCGCCCCGGCGGTGCGCCAGGAAGTGATCGCCACCATCTCCGGCCAGCTCGCCGCGTTCCGCGCCCACGATCCCGCCAAGGCCTACGATTTTGCCGCGGCCGCGCTGCGCCGGCAGTTTCCCCTGCCGCGCTTCGCCGAGGTCGTGCGCACGGGTTATCCGGAAATCTGGCGCAATCTGCGCGCCGAATACGGCATCGTGAGCGACAACGGTTCCCGGGCGACGCTCAATGTCCGGGTGCACACGGCGGACACCAGCGCGGCCTACGACTATATGCTGGTCCGCGAGCCGGGCGGATGGCGGATCAGCGGCGTCCTGCGGCACGCGCCCCAGCCCGCGGACTCGGTCTGACGGGCCTTCCCAAGTCCGGCCTCCCGCACGTTCGCGGCTATCCGGGCTCGAGCTCGAAGCGGATGCCGTCGGCATCCTGGACGGTTCGCGCGGCCGGCAGGCCGGCGACCGCGGCCCGCACGGCGGCGAGCCCCGCGGACGGCCCGGCCCGGGCTCCGGCCCGCACGCCCCAGGTGTTGGCGCCGATGTGGTGATGGTATCCATCCGCCGCAAAAAACAGCGCGCCCGGGTAGGTCCGCACCGTGACCTCAAGTCCGAGTTCGCCGGCATAAAAGCGCTCCGCCTGGACCAGGTCGCCGACCCGGACGTGCACGTGGCCGAGCCGGGTGCCGGCGGGAAGTCCGCCGGCGCTCGCAGTCGGATCGCTCGCCAGGACGCCCGGCAGGTCCAGCGGCCGGGTGTACATGTCCAGCCGGGCGCCCCGCCGCGGCCAGGCGGCGGTCGGTCGGTCGGAATAGATTTCGAGCCCGTTGCCGTCCGGATCGGCCAGATAGATCGCCTCGCTGACTCCGTGGTCCGACATTCCGGCGATCGGCCATTGAGCTTCGGCCAGCCGGCGCAGGACCGCCGCCAGGGCCGGCCGGCCGGGGACCAGGAATGCCAGGTGAAACAGCCCGGGCGCATCCTCGGGCGCCGCCGGGATCCCGGGAAACTCATTTAGCACCAGAATCGGCGCCGCCGAGCCGGGCACGCGCAGCTGGAGTTCCCCGGGGGGGCTTGCCATCGGCTCGAGCCCGAGGACGCCGGCGTAAAAGTCCCGCGACCGGGCGAGGGAAGCCACTCGCAGGCGGGCGCCGAGCAGCTGAAAAGTTGAGGAGGCAGCCATGGTGTCCTGGAATTGTAAGTTGAGAGCCGACGGTAACATCCAGCATAGCCGGCTTGCCGGTTTGTCCAAGCCGATTGCGGGCTTTCCTCCTTCCGGGCCCCGGCTCCGTGCGATTTGGCCGCATCGGAGGTTGCAAACCGGCGCGGAAACGCGGATTTTGATCCTTTTAGAAGTTATGTTGCGAAAGCTGATTGCGAAGCTGCGCGCCTCGATGGCGCCATCCGGTGAGCCCGCCGGTCATCCCGGGCCGACCCACGCCGCCAAACCGCACCATCGTGATTCCGCTGCGCGCGCCGATGGTCCGAGGCCCGCGGCCAGGCATTCCGGCGCCCCCCGCGAGGCGGCGCCGAAAAGCCCGGATGCGCGCCCACGGCGCGACGGCCGGCCCAGACGGGACGACCATGCCCAGCCGCACGATGGCCGGCCCCGCCAGGGCGACCACGGCCGGCCGGCCGAGCCGCGTCCGCCCCGCGACGACCAGACCAGGCCGTCCGAACCGCGCCCCGCGCGCGACGATCCTTCGCGGTCAGCCGAGCACCGCCCCCGCCGGGAGGATCGCGGCGGCCGCGGCCCCAGCCGCGCCGGCGGCGGAGAGCGCCGGGCCCGTCCGGCCCGCGATGATTTTGAGCATCCCCGGCGCGAGCCGGTGAAGCCGGCCGTGCCGGTGGACATCCCGCCGATGGACACCGCCTTTTCCCGGCTGGGCCTGACGCCCGCGCTCGCCTACGCGGTGCAGGAGATGGGCTACCTCGAACCGACCCCGATCCAGACCCAGGCGATTCCGGTGATCCTCCGCGGCGGCGACGTGATCGGCTCGGCCCAGACCGGCACCGGCAAGACCGCCGCGTTCGCGCTGCCGATCATCCAGCGGCTGGGCGCGCACGGAAAGATGCGCTGCCTGATCCTCGAGCCCACCCGCGAATTGGCGCTGCAGGTCGAGGAGGCCTTCCAGAAGTTCGCCAAGTTCACGGATCTGCGGATCACGATCGTCTACGGCGGCGTCGGCTACGGCAAGCAGGTCGAGGATCTGCGCCGCGGCATGGACATCCTGGCCGCCACTCCCGGCCGGCTGCTCGACCACCTGGAGCAGCGCAACTGCACGCTCGATGACATCGACATCCTGGTGCTCGACGAGGTCGACCGCATGCTCGACATGGGCTTTCTGCCCGACGTCAAGCGCATCGTCCAGCGCTGCCGCCAGGAGCGCCAGACGCTGTTCTTCACGGCGACCCTGCCCCCGGAAATCGAGCGGCTCGCCGCCTGGGCGCTCCGCGATCCGGTCAAGGTCGAGATCGGCCGGCACCGCGCTCCCGCCGAAACGATCGCGCATGGCTTCTACCCGGTTGTCGCTTCGCAGAAATTCGAGCTGCTGCAGCTCCTGCTGGAGCGCACGGAGCTAAAGAGCGTCCTGATCTTCTGCCGCACGCGCATGGGCGCCGACCGGATCGCCCACCGGCTGCAGGCCAAGGGCCACACCGTGGGGGTCATGCACTCCGACCGCAGCCAGCGGGAGCGGGTCGAGGCCCTCGAGGGCTTCAAGAGCGCGCGCTTCGAAGTGCTGGTGGCGACCGATATCGCGGCCCGCGGCCTCGACATCGCCGGCGTCTCCCACGTGATCAACTACGATGTGCCGGAAAACGCGGAGGACTACGTCCACCGGATCGGCCGGACCGGGCGCGCCCAGCATACGGGCGACGCCTTCACCCTGGTCACGGAGGACGACGTGCGCGACGCGCGCAGCATCGAGCGCTTCATCGGCACGACGATTGAGCGCAAGAAGCTCGAGGGCTTCCCCTACATCTACTCGGCGCTCTTCGACGAAAAAACCCAGGCGGAGGCGGCGCCGAAGACTTCGACCAGCCGGCTCCACCGGGGCATGCGCCGCTAGGCGGCCTCACTCGCCGCCCTGCACGAGCTTGAAGGCGATGGCGGCCGCTCCGGCGCCGCCCAGCTCGCCGACCAGGTACACCCAGAAATGGGTCCAGCGGGCGATCCCCATCAGGGTGATGCCCGTTGCGACAGCCGGATTGAAGGCGCCGCCGGAGATCGGTCCAACCGCGTAGGCGCCGACCATCACCGTCATGCCGATCGCCAGTCCGTAAAAGCTGTTGCCGGCGGTCCCCTTGGCGGTGGCGGAATTGAGCACCACCCAGGCCAGGGCGAAGGTGAAGAGAAACTCGGCGGCCACCGCCGCCTTCGGTCCGATGATCAGCTCCTGGACCGCGCCCGGGACCTTGAAGAAGGAGATCAGCCAGGCGGCGGCGGCCGCCGCCGCGAGCTGCGCCAGCCAGTAGGGGATGACGTCCCGCGAATCGCACTTGCCCCGCAGCCACACCGCGAAAGTGACCGCCGGGTTGAAATGGCCGCCGGAGATATGCCCCCCGGCGTAGACCATCACCATCAGCGAGGCGCCAATCGCCAGCGGGGCCATGCTGCCGGCGCCCGGGGCGATCACGGTGCAGCCGACGGTGAAAACCAGGAAAAAGGTGCCGATGAATTCAACGAGGTATTTTCTCATAACATATCTATGGGCTATGGGTTAAGCGTGGAGATTGCCAGGATCCCGATCAGCATTGCACCGAAGATGCGACGGGGTTTCAATCTTCCTTTATGCAGTTGGAAATTCCTCCCGGCGACTTCGTCGGCTACCTCTTCGACCTGGACGGCACGCTCATCGACTCGATGCCCGCGCACTATCGGGCCTGGGAGGCCGCCCTTCGGCGCTTCGGGCTGGCCCAGGAGCTCGACAAGGAGCTGTTTTACAGCATGGGCGGCATCCCCACCGAACGGGTGGCCGAATTGTTCGGCCAGCACTACGGCCTGTCCCTGGACGCCGCGGAGGTGATGGAAGTCAAGGAGCGGATCTACACCGCGGGCCTCGACGAGGTGGCGATCATCGAACCGGTGGTCGACTTTGCCCGCCGCGTCGCGGCCCGCCATCCGGTCGCGATCGTGACCGGCGGGACGCCGGAGGTTGCCCTGCCGGCCCTCAAGGCCGCCGGGCTGGACCAGATCTTCAAGATTGTCATCACCCCGCGCGATGTGCCGCCCGGCCGGGGCAAGCCGGCGCCCGACATGTTCCTGCTGGCGGCGCAGCGGATGGGGGTGGCCCCGGCCGCCTGCCTGGTGTTTGAGGACGGTATGCCCGGGATCCAGGCGGCGGAGGCGGCCGGGATGAAAGTCGTGCGCGTGGCGAGCCGCACCTGAATCCCCGATTTGGGGCTTTCGCCGCAGGGCAGATTCGTATTCCCATAGCCGGATGAATTTGGAATCGCTGGTCCGCCCGACCGTCCTAGCCCAGCCGGTCTATGAGCCGGGCAAGCCGATCGAGGACGTCGCCCGCGAGCTCGGGCTGGACCCGGCGGGCATCATCAAGCTCGCGTCCAACGAGAATCCCTTCGGCCCGTCGCCCAAGGCCCTGGACGCGGCCCGCCGGGCGCTCGAGCACGGGGAGCTCTACCCGGACGGCGGCTGCTTTGCGCTGCGCCAGAAACTGGCCGGCTGCTACGGCCTCGGCGCCGATCAGTTCATCGTCGGCAACGGCTCGAACGAAATCCTCGAGCTGCTGGGCCACGCGCTCCTCGCGCCCGGCGACGAGGTCGTGATGGGGGCGCCCGCCTTCGTCGTCTACAAGCTGGTGACCCTGCTGTTTGGCGCCACGCCGGTCGAGGTGCCACTCACCGGCTTCCGGCATGACCTGGAAGCGATGCAGCGGGCGATCACGCCGCGGACCAAGCTGGTCTACGTCGCCAGCCCCAACAACCCGACCGGCACGGCCAATCCGCCGGCGGACCTGCTCGCTTTCGCCCGGTCCATGCCGGACCATCTGATCCTGGCCGTGGATGAGGCGTACGCCGAATACCAGGAGGACCCCGCGGACCTGCGCCCGCTCATCCGGGAGGGCCGGAAGATCGTCGGCCTGCGGACTTTCTCCAAAATCTACGGACTGGCTTCGCTGCGGGTGGGCTTCGGCTACGCGCCGCCGGAGCTGGCGCGGCTGCTGAACCGCCTGCGCCAGCCCTTCAACGTGAATGCGATCGGGCAGGCCGCGGCGATCGCCGCGCTCGACGACCGCGAGTTCGTCGAGCGCTGCGGGCGCGAAAACCGGCTCGGCCTGCGCCAGCTTGCCGACGGCTGCGCCGCGCTCGGCCTGGAGACCGTGCCCAGCCAGGCGAACTTCCTCCTGGTCAAGGTGGGGGACGGGGCGCGGTATTTCGCGGCGCTCCAGCGTCGCGGCGTGATCGTCCGACCGCTGCAGCCCTACCGCCTGCCCGACTGGCTGCGGATCACGGTCGGCACCCGGGCGCAGAACGAGCGCGTCCTGGCGGAACTGGCCGCGCTGCGGGCCTGACCGCGGCGGCCGCCGCCGCTCTCAGGCGGCGACCCGGCCGCGCAGAAAGGCGATCGTCAGGGCCCACGCGTCCCGCGCGGCCGCGGGGTTGAAGCTCGCGCGCTCGTCGCAGAAGAAGCCGTGGTCGGCGTCCGAGATGACCACGTTGGTGTACGGCTTGCCCGCCTGCTGGAGGCCGGCCAGCACCGCGCTGATCTGCTCGGGGGGAATATGCTGGTCCCGGCCGCCCCAGAAGAAAAGCTGGTGGCCGCTCAGCTGCGGGGCGCGCTTCACGAGGTCGGGCGCAATCCGCCCGCCGTAATACGAAACCGCCGCCTTCAGGGGCAGGAGCGAATTGGCCAGGAAGGAAACCCGGCCGCCGAGGCAATAGCCGATGGCCGCAATCGCGTCGGCGCGCAGCTGCGGCTGCTGGTGCAGCCACGCCGCGGCGGCGCGCACATCGTCGCTCAGGCCCTTTTCCGTCAGAGCCTGCATGTGCGGGGCCACCGTGCTGAAATCCGTATAGCTGCCCTCGAATCCGGGCGCGGCGGTGCGGTGGAACAGTTCGGGAGCCACGGTGATCCAGCCCTCGCGCGCGAAGCGCTCGGCCAGCTCGCGGATGTGGTGGTTGACGCCAAACGCCTCCTGAAACAGGAGCAGGCCGGGGAACGGGCCCTGGCCGGTCGGTACCGCGGCATAGGCGGCCATGGTCGTGCCATCGGCCACCGGGAGCATCACCAAGTTGGTTGCCATCCGCCTTTTCTAATCACGAATGCGCATTTGTCCAGGAACCGGCGCGCTCAGGCGGCGGCCGCGCGCTTCAGCCGGTCGTTGATCGCCTCGCCCAGTCCCCCCGGCGGGGCGAGCTCGGCATGCAGCCTGGAATAGCCCGCGCCGTCCAACCGGCGCAGCACGGAAAAGAGCCGGCGGGCCGCCCCGGCAAGCCGGCCCTGGGAATCGAGCCAGAAGATATTCGGCCCGCGCAGCCGGGAAGGACGCCGCAGGAAAATCCACGCGTCGGCCCGGCTTCCCTTGGCGGCGGTGGCCGCCGTCAGGCGCCGGTGGAGGACCATGGGAGTGCGGGGGCTGTAATGCCGAGCCAGCTGCCCCGGGGCGATCTGGGCGGCGCCCGGTTTGGCGCTGCGGCCTGCGGGTCCGGCCAATTTGCACCGGAGGACTTTTTCGAGCTGAAGGCGGGTGATCCTGCCCGGGCGCAGGAGCCGGGGAGCCGCTGGGTCGCGCAGGTCGACGATGGTCGACTCGAGCCCGACCCGGGCCGGGCCGCCGTCGAGGATGTGGCCGATCCGGCGGCCCAGGCCGCTGCGGACATGCTCGGCCGTGGTGGGGCTGACATAGCCGAACGGATTGGCGCTGGGCGCCGCGAGCGGCCGGCCGGTGAGCTTGAGCAAGCGCCGCAGCAGGGGGTGCTTGGGCATTCGGATGGCGACGCTCCCCCGGCCGGCCGTGACGACATCCGGCACCGCGGCGCGCTTGGGCAGCACGAGCGTCAGGGGACCGGGCCAGAACGCTGCGGCGAGCCGCCGGGCGGCGCCATTTGGGACCGCGAGTTCGCCGAGCTCCGCCAGGGAGTGGATATGCACGATCAGGGGATCGGTGGCGGGCCGGCCCTTGGCGCGGTAAATGGCGCGGCACGCGCGGGCGTTGCCGGCGTCGGCCGCGAGGCCGTAGACCGTTTCCGTGGGCACGGCCACCAGCTCGCCCGCCCGCAACCGCCGGGCCAGCGCGGCCAGGTTGCGCGGCGTGCCGCGGTAGATCGTGGCGGTGGGGCCTGGTTTCAAGGCATGAAAAAGGCCGGAGCCTGATGACTCCAGCCTTCGGTTCGGAGCGGGGCGGACCTCAGGGGGCGAGCACCAGATTGCGGGCGCGCTTCAGGGTCTTGGTGATCGCGCGCTGGTGCTTGGCCGTGAGGCCGGTGTACTTGCGCGGGAGGATCTTGCCGGTGTCGGTCACGTAGCGGAACATCGACGCGGTCTGCGTGAAGGGCACTTCGGCGGGCGTCGGAGTCTGTTGAGTCGTTTCAGTGGTGCTCATTTTGAAAGGGATCGATCAGCCTGGGATCTGCGGCAGACTTGTCAACGCTCCATCTGGAGGCCAAGGTGGCTCGCCAACTGGGGGCCGTAGCTCAATTGGATAGAGCTGTTCCGTCCTAAGGAAAAGGTTGTGGGTTCAAGTCCCGCCGGCCCCGCCAGTTTGCAAGTCTTTTGTTATAAACCAGATGCGATCGTCCGATTGAAACCGGCGATGTCCGGGTGATCCCCGCTACGGATTCGGATTGGCCAGGGCCGCCACCGCCGCGCTCACGAGGGACAAAGCCGGGGGATTCTCGAAATTGTCCGGCATGTTGGAGCGCTGCACCATCAGGACGTAGGCCGCGCCCTTGACCGGGTCGATCCACGCCCCGGTGCCCCAGGCGCCCGGATGGCCGAAGCTGCCGGGCGAAAGCTGGGCCGAAACTCCGCCGCTGGGAGCCTTCACGACCGCCACGCCCAGGCCCCAGCCGAGCACCTGGCTCAGTTTGGTTTTGGTGTAGCCCGTCGGCAGGTCTCCCGTGACGACCGTCGTCAGGGCCCGGTACCCATCGGCGCTGAGATAGGTCCGGCCGTCCAGCGTTCCGCCGCCGAGCAGCATCCGGCAGAATTGCCCGTAGTCGCTGGCGGTGGAAAACAGCCCGCCCCCTCCCATGGGAGGGGCCTCGCCCTTGGTCGGAATCGGACCGTTCGCGCCGAGGCCGGTTTGCAGCGCGAAGCCGGCGGCGGCCGGACTCACCCGATAGGAATGGGCGAGGCGCTGGCGCTGCTCGTCGGTCGGATAGAAGGTGGTATCCGGCATCCCCAGGGGATCGAACAGGCGGGTTTGAAGGAAGCTCTCGAAGGGCTGGCCGCTGACGATCTCGACGATCAGGCCGGCGACATTGAAGCCGGAGGTCGTGTAGCGCCACGTGCTGCCCGGCTCGAACTGCATCGGCTCCGTCAGATAGATCGCGACCAACTGCCGCAGCGTCTTCGCCGACCGGGTGGCCGGCGCCTTGGGGTCGGCCAGGCCGGAGGTGTGGCTGAGGAGCTGCGCGATGGTCAGGTTGGCGGGCTTGCCCGACGGGGTCTTCAGGCCGGCGAACTCCGGGAGGTACTTGGCCACCGGGTCGCTGACGCTGAGCTTGCCCTCATCCTGCAGCATCAGGACCGCCACGCTGGTGACGGGTTTGCTCATCGAGGCGATCCAGAACATCGCGTCGGTCGGCATCGGCTTGTGCGCGGCCAAGTCGGCGAAGCCGGTGGCTCCCAGATGCACGACCTTGTCCCGCGTGGCGACCAGGGTGACGGCGCCGGCGATTTCATGGGCATCGACGCTGGCCTGCATGGCCGCGGAGACCCCCGGCAGTTCGGGCGCGGCGGGCGCCGGCAGAACGGCGGACGCAAAGAGGGCCAAGCAGAGGAAAGGATGGAGGCGGACGGTGGTCATGATGGGAGAGTGGAGGTTAAGGGAAATGGGTTTCCAGCGGAGCGGAGACGCCTCAGGCGGGCGGCCCCGCCGGCGGGACGGGAACGTCCCAGGCATTGGCCCCCGTCACCCGCACCTTGCGCCGGTACAGGATGCCGCCGCTGCCCGCATAGAGGGTGTCGAAGCGGGCGCCCCCGAAACAGACGCTGACGACGTGGTGGTTGGGGGTCGGAATGATGCATTCGACCTTCCCGTCCGGGTCGCAGACCTGGATCCCCAGGGTGCTCGCCGCGTAGAGGCGGCCGTCGCGATCCGCGTGCATCCCGTCGCCGCCGCTGTAATCGGCATAGTCGGGATCGTGGAGATGGCCGAACTTCTGCTTGTTCGCCAGGGTCCCGTC